>Ga0209123_1000373_pt1 | contig 62293 bp, 58 predicted proteins | sample BarGraIncu00431A_FD_184500 | JGI IMG/M metagenome (GOLD analysis project Ga0209123, IMG submission 184500) | Arctic peat soil microbial communities from Barrow, Alaska, USA - Barrow Graham LP Incubations 004-31A (SPAdes) (version 2) | ecosystem: Environmental > Terrestrial > Soil > Wetlands >... | reverse complement strand
GCCATGATGGCTGTCTTCATAAGTTTCTCCTTAGCAGGGCACGAAATGCCCACATGCTTATTAAACGCAGTTCCCTGCTAACCGTCTACAGCATGCATGTGAAGAACGTAGCCAAACGTAACTCGCCTGCCATCGCGCTCACGGGCTTTCTCAGACTGCAGCCACCGGGTAGTCGGTGTAGCCTTTGGCGCCCGGCGTGAAGAAGGTGTCGGCATCGGGCGCATTGAGTGGCAGCCCCTTCTTGAAACGCGCCACCAGATCCGGGTTGGCCAGAAAAGCGCGTCCCATGCCGACCAGGTCCGTCAAGCCATCATTGACAGCCTGCTGGCCCGATGTCTGGTCGAAGCTGCCGCCGATGAAGAAGGTGCGCGGCCAGGCCTTGCGCAAGGCCTGCTTGAACGCCAGCGGCACCGCAGGCGCGCCCATGGCGGAGTGGTCCACGATGTGCACGTAGGCCAGGCCCGCGTCGGCCAGCAGGGGCAACAGTTTGAGGTAGGTTCCTTCCACCTCCGGGTAGGCGGCCATGCCCGAGTTGGTGCCATAGGGCGAGAGGCGTATGCCCAGCTTGTCGCCACCGATGGCTGCCGCCGTCTCGCGTGCCACCTCCAGCACGAAGCGCATGCGTTTTTCGACACTGCCGCCCCAGGCGTCGGTGCGCTGGTTGGTGCCGGGGCTGAGGAATTGCTCCAGCAAATAGCCGTTGGCGCCATGCAGCTCAACGCCGTCAAACCCGGCGGCAATGGCGTTCCTGGCGGCTTGCACGATCTCGGCTTTGGCCTGGGCGATGTCGGCCTCCGTCATGGCTTGCGGCACCGGGTAGTCCTGCAGGCCCAGCGCATCGGTGTACATCTGGCCAGCCAGGGCAATGGCGCTGGGCGCCACGATTTTGGCGTCTGCGGTCATGTTAGCCGGGTGGCTGACGCGGCCCGAGTGCATGAGCTGGGCAAAGATCACGCCCCGGGCGGCGTGCACCGCGCTGGTCACGGTTTGCCACGCCTGCACTTGCGCACTGTTCCACAAGCCCGGTATGCGGGCGTAGCCTTTGCCGTTGGCGCTGGGGGCAATGCCCTCGGAAATGATCAAGCCGGCGCTGGCGCGCTGGGCGTAGTACTGCGCCATCAGCGGGTTGGCCACGCCGGCGGCGTCGGCACGGCAGCGGGTCATGGGGTTCATCACCAGACGGTTGCTCAGGGTGAGCTTGCCCATGGGGAAAGTTTCAAATAAATTGTGGTCAGCCATACGGGGTTCCATTCTTTTGGGTGGGTGGTTGCGCGATGGTATGCCGGTTTTTCGCAAAGTGCTTGAAGGTCGTGGCGCAAGAGGTCGCTCACGGATAATCCACCGCCATGAACCTTTCTCTTTCTCTCTTCCCCCTCGGCTGGCAGCACTATCTGCTGGGCGGGCTCATCATTGGCTCGGGTACCGCGCTGCTGTTCGTGTTGACCGGCCGCATCGGCGGCATGAGCACGGTGTTCTCCAGCACCTGGTCGTATCTGGTGCAGCGGCCGTTTTTTCAGCAAGGGCGCTTTGTCGATTCGCGTGGCTGGCGGCTGGTGTATGCGCTGGGCTTGATCCTGGGCGCACTGGTGTGGTGGCTTGGCTTTGCGGGCGGCGTGCGCGAAGCCACGGCGGTGCCGGCATGGCAGTTGCTGGTGGGCGGTTTTTTTGTCGGCTACGGCTCGCGCCTGGGTAACGGCTGCACGTCGGGTCACGGCATATGCGGGCTGGGCTCGCTGCAATGGCCGTCCCTGCTGGCGGTGCTGACCTTTATGGCGACCGCGTTCCTGACGGCCAACCTGGCTGCAAGGTGGTTGGCATGAGCACGGCCAGCATGACCCTGCCCAAGTCGCTCGCCACGCTGGCGGCGGGCGCGCTATTTGGCTTTGGCCTGTCACTGTCCACCATGATCCGGCCCGAGGTGGTGCTGAGCTTTCTGCGTTTTCAGGACTTCGGCCTGATGCTGGTGATGGGCGGCGCCGTGCTGGTGGTGCTGCTGGCCTACCAGCTGGCGCCCCACTTGCTGGAGCGGCCCCTGTTGGACGAGCACTTCCACACCCACCCCAGCATCTGGAACCGCGACACCCTGGTGGGTGCGGCCCTGTTCGGCGTCGGCTGGGGCCTGTGCGGCGTGTGCCCCGGCCCGGCCATTGCGGGCCTGGGCGCGGGCAACTGGAGCCTGCTGTGGGCACTGGCCGGCATTGCGCTGGGCGCGTTGGTGCAAGGGATCAGGATGAAGTGAGCTGCTGCGGGCTGCCGTCCAGCTCGATCACGTCCTGCCTCATGGCGTCGGCATCGACGACCCGATGTAAAAAGCTGTACGCCACGCGCCACTGGCCTTTTTCACATTGCAGGGTCACGGTCTTGTCATTCAGGCGGATCACTCGCCCCGTGCGCTGTTGTTGATCGCGATCCAAAAAGCCGACCACCTCACCGATGGCCACTTCATTGCGACCCAGGCCCTGCGGCTTTTGCTCCCGAATTTGAACATCCGCGCCATCCAGGTTGATGGCCGCATAGGAAATGACCCAGCGCACGGCGTCATCCAGATCCAGAACGACCACCTGCTTTCGGCGCATCTCCAGCACCTGACCACGCCTGAGCGCATTGGCCTGGGGATCAAAAAACTGCACAGGCTGGCCGACTTTCAAGCGGGCCTGCACGGCCTGCAACCATCGGGGCTCGTCCAGCACACGGTCGATGGCGGCGCGCATTCGGTAGAGTTCAAAGGCAGAAGCCTGATTGAGGGTTTTGATGACGTCCGAAAAATTCATGCTGAAAAGTCCTTTGACTGGCCAGAACCATACATTTGCGCCGCTGACATCAAAAGTGTCCAGGCGTGCCCCATGCCAACTAGGCTCGAGGCGAGAAAGCCCTATGATGCGGGCCTTTCTCCACAACTCACACCAAGAAAAACCATGCCAACTTACCATATCGAAATGATCGAAGGGCGCACCATCGAACAAAAGAAAAAGCTGGTGGAAGAAATCACCCGCGTCACCGTTGAAGTGCTGGGCGGGAGCCCCGACTCGGTCGATATTTTGATCACCGACGTCAAGCGCGAAAACTGGGCCACCGGTGGCGTGCTGTGGACTGAACCGCGTTCGTAATGGTTGCGCCGAAACCTTCAATATCCCTACTACTGGTCAAAACCTAGGGTTTACCCTATACTGCAGTGCAACATTAATCGTTTATCCAGAGGATTTACCATGACAACCTCAACACTGCACTCTCTGAACCTCGCACCAGCGCAACCCTCAAACGTGGGCGAGGCCTTTCACGGACTGGTCATTGCGGGCCATCGACTGGCGCTGGCCCTGTGGGCAGCCGCCGGATCGCGCATCAGCGTGGGGCAGCCACAGACCGCCAAGACCGCATTTGAGGAGGCAGAAGAACTGCGCGCCTTTGCGGTCGAACAGATCAACAGCGACCCGCGTTTTGCCGACGATCTATTCGCCGCCGCGGACCGGCACGAGAGTTCCGCCCGCATCTGAGGCGAAGTCAGTCCGGCGACGCTAGGCGCCTCGTAGTCCGGAAATGCCTCGGGCTCTGGCACCCCTTGCTACCTTTCGTTGCACAATAACCCGCGCCATTGACACATAGGACGCAAAGGAGGCGCACCATAAAGGGTCACTCACCATCTGGAGATAGCGTATGAAATCCACTGCCGTTGTTTTTGTCATTGCCGCCGCAAGCCTCGGGTTTAGCGCAATCTCGTCAGCACAGGGCAATGGCCGGCACAGTATGCGTGAGGAGCCTGAGCAGGTTCAGCAGACTGGCCCCCGCCACGCTGATCAGCGTGACCAGCGGCGTTATAACCGCCGTGACGAACGCCGCACGGAACAGCGTTATGTCAGACAGGATGATCACCGATTCGACCAAGGCGAGGTGCGTCGAAACGACCGCAATGGTTACTACAGCGCACGCGGCCCGGAATTCAGGCGCGGTGGCTACATTCCACGCGAATACCGCAACCACCAGTACGTGGTGACGGACTACCGCTCGTACCACCTGAGCCCGCCCCCGTACGGCCAGCAGTGGGTGCAGGTGGGGCCGGACTATGTGTTGGTCGCCATTGCCACGGGCCTGATCGCGCACATCATACTCAGCCATTGACGTAGCAGCAGCTGCCGGGCATTCATGACTGATCACGCCCGGCGCTGACCCCTGCCAGCGCCCCACCCCTTTATTTAAGCGGCAACACTTTCTGCCACGGAGGCTGCGGCGTCGGCGTAGTCCTGCACCTTGTCGAAGTTCAGGTACTGGTAAATCTTGTCGCTGGCTGCGGTCAGCACTCCCATGTCGGCCATGTACTCGGCTTTGGTCGGAATGCGCCCCAGCTTGGCACAAATGGCCGCCAATTCGGCGCTGCCCAGGTAGACGTTGCTGTTCTTGCCCAAGCGGTTGGGGAAGTTGCGCGTTGATGTGGAGAACACCACAGCGCCTTCTTTGACCTGTGCCTGGTTGCCCATGCACAGACTGCAGCCCGGCATTTCCATGCGCGCACCGGCCGAGCCGAGCACGCCGTAATGGCCTTCTTCGCTCAACTGCTTGGCATCCATCTTGGTCGGCGGCGCGACCCACAGTTTGACCGGGATATCACGCTTGTTTTCCAGCAACTTGCTTGCTGCGCGGAAGTGACCGATATTGGTCATGCATGAGCCGATAAAGACTTCTTCGATCTTGGCGCCCGCCACCTCAGACAGTGTTTTCACATCATCGGGGTCGTTCGGGCAAGCGACGATTGGCTCATGAATGTCGGCCAGGTCGATCTCGATCACGGCAGCGTACTCGGCATCAGCATCACGCTCCAGCAACTGCGGATTGGCCAGCCAGGCTTGCATGGCTTTGATGCGGCGCTTGATGGTGCGCGCATCTTGATAACCGGTCGCAATCATCCATTTGAGCAGCGTGATATTGCTGTTGATGTACTCAATGATGGGCTCTTTGTTCAGCTTGACGGTGCAGCCACCGGCGCTGCGCTCGGCTGATGCATCGCTAAGCTCAAAGGCCTGTTCCACCTTGAGGTCCGGCAGACCTTCGATTTCCAGAATACGGCCCGAGAATACGTTCTTCTTGCCCTGCTTGGCCACCGTCAACAACCCGGCCTTGATGGCATAAAGTGGAATGGCGTTGACCAGATCACGCAACGTGACGCCCGGCTGCATCTTGCCTTTGAAGCGCACCAGCACGCTCTCTGGCATGTCCAGCGGCATGACGCCGGTGGCCGCGCCAAACGCCACCAAGCCGGAGCCGGCCGGGAAGCTGATACCGATCGGGAACCTGGTGTGGCTGTCGCCGCCCGTACCCACGGTATCAGGCAACAGCATGCGGTTAAGCCACGAGTGAATGATGCCGTCACCTGGGCGCAGCGCAATGCCACCACGGTTGTTCATGAATGCGGGCAGTTCGTGGTGCATTTTCACGTCCACCGGCTTCGGGTAAGCCGCGGTGTGGCAGAAGGATTGCATCACCAGATCAGCACTGAAACCCAGGCAGGCCAGGTCTTTCAACTCGTCGCGCGTCATCGGACCGGTGGTGTCCTGCGAACCCACGCTGGTCATTTTCGGCTCACAGTAAGTGCCGGGACGTACGCCTTGACCTTCTGGCAGACCGCAGGCACGACCCACAATTTTTTGCGCCAGGCTGAAACCCTTGCCGGTATCCGCGGGGTTTTGCGGCAGGCGGAACAAGGTGCTCACGGGCAAGCCCAGCGCCTCGCGCGCCTTGGTGGTCAGGCCGCGGCCAATAATCAAGGGAATGCGACCACCGGCCCGTACCTCGTCAAACAACACATCGCTCTTGAGTTTGAACTCGGCCACGACCTTGCCGTCTTTCAAGGCTTTACCGTCATAAGGGCGCAGCTCGATGACATCGCCCATGGCCATCTGGCTCACATCGAGCTCGATCGGCAGCGCGCCCGAGTCTTCCATGGTGTTGTAGAAAATCGGGGCGATCTTGCCGCCCAGACAGACGCCACCGAAACGCTTGTTCGGCACGAACGGAATATCCTCGCCAGTGAACCAGAGCACCGAATTGGTGGCTGATTTGCGGCTGGAGCCGGTGCCGACCACGTCGCCAACATAGGCCACCAGGTTGCCCTTGGCTTTGAGTTCATCAAAAAACTTGACCGGACCGCGCTTGCCGTCTTCTTCGGGATTGATACCGGGGCGCGCATTTTTGTGCATCGCCAGGGCGTGCAAGGGAATGTCCGGGCGGCTGAAGGCATCGGGCGCCGGCGACAGGTCATCGGTGTTGATTTCACCGGCCACCTTGAAGACGGTGAGCTTGATCGACTGCGGCACTTCCGGGCGCGAGGTGAACCATTCGGCATCAGCCCAGCTCTGCAGCACGGCTTTGGCCTGTGCGTTGCCTTTGTCAGCTTTTTCTTGCACATCATGGAACTGGTCGAACATCAGCAGGGTCTTTTTCAGCCCATTGGCCGCTACCTGAGCAACCGCCGGTTGATCCAGCAAATCGATCAGCGGGCTGATGTTGTAGCCGCCGAGCATGGTGCCCAGAAGCTCAGTGGCTTTCTCACGGGAGATCAGCGGGCATTTTTCAGTGCCATGCGCCACCGCTGCCAAATAAGAGGCCTTGACCTTGGCCGCGTCATCGACACCGGCGGGCACGCGGTGCGTGATCAGGTCCAGCAAAGTGGCTTCTTCACCCTTGGGCGGATTTTTGAGCAGCTCGATGAGCTCGGCGGTCTGCTGGGCCGACAAGGGCAAGGGGGGAATGCCGAGGGCGGCGCGTTCGGCCACGTGGGCACGGTAGTTTTGCAACATGATTTACTCCTTATTTATGAAAAAAATGGCTCTAGCCCTTGTCGGGCTTGCGTCAGCCGCTATCTATTTGACAGTAACTTCGATCGGCGCATCAGGCGGGCTGGGGGCCGCAACTGGCGCGGCGACAGGCGGCTTTGGCTCTAGGGCGACAGCGATCGGCGCATCAGGCAGGCTGGGAGCCGCATCTGGCGCGGGGGCAGGCGGCTTTGCCTCTAGGGCAACTACGATTGGTGCATCAAGCAGGCTGGGGGCCGGGCTCTTGATCAGACGCTCGGCCACGATCACCTGTTCAGGATTCATGCAGACATCGGCCAGCCGTTGCCCGAGCTTTTGGTTCATCAGCATGGACTTGTTGGACAACTGCAACCACACAGCCCCAGCCTGCTGGTCTTCCAGCCGGATGGCCCCGGTGCTCGTGACCACCGGCAACATGCGGTATTTGAGGTTCTTGATCTGCAGGTCGAAGTAGCCCGGCGCTTTGGCGTCTGCCGTCACGGTGACAGAAGCGCCCAGTTCACACGGCATGGTGCCTTGGTAGATCAGCGCGGCGATGACCAGCTCGGCGGGGCTCAAGGCGGCCTCTGCGGCCCGGATACCAGCGGCCATTTGAACCGCCTTGGATTTGATTTCCACCTGGCTCGGGGCCAAGCGCTTGGCCTTGTGAACCGCCTTGACTGGCGTTTGCGCCAGCAGTGCCAAAGGCAGCGCGATCAACAGGACCGAAGTAAAAATATTTTTTATCACTGGAGTGACCTTAGTTAGTGGCATGGCGTCGAAACACAATCCGAAAAATAAACATCAGCTGCCGCCGGGAGACGACAGCCGGTCTGGTGGGCCCGCTGCAGCACTTGCCAAAAATAACGGTAGCTGGCACGGTCGTGCAATTTACCGCCAAAAGAGATCGGCGCCCAATCAGCCAGACCGCCCGCCTGCATGATATTCGCAGCCAGTTCAATCTCCTGCGCCTCAGGTGCAAAAGCCTGCAGGATTGGCCGGATTTGCGCCGGATGAATACTCCACATGCGGGTGAAGCCCAAGGCACGACCCGCTTGCCTGGCAGCCGACTGCAGCAGCGCCAGGTCTCTGAACTCGGTCACCACACAGTGCGACGGCACCTTGCCATGCGCATGGCAGGCCGAGCTGATTTCCAGCTTGGCCCGTCGTACCAACGGATGGGTAAACTGATCCAGGCTGTGCCAACCCGGGTCAGCATCGACACCCATCGCACTGGCAGGAATCGCGCCACCGTGGCTCGACACAAAGTCCATCAAGCCAAAACTGAGTGACTGAACCCGCGGGTGCGCCGCAATCTCGAAAGCGTGCTGCACCGCGGCAGGCGACTCAAGCAATACATGCAAAGGCAGGGGGACGGTTCGCCCGGATTGTGCCGCTGCCTGATCCACCCGTTGCACGGCCCGATCCACGTCAGCGCGCGTCTCCACCTTGGGAATCATCAAATGACACAAGCCAGCCGCCGCGCCACCGACAATGATGTCCACATCCTGCTCAAACGCCGGATGTCCGACTGGATGGACCCGCGCGGCAACCCGATGGATCTTGCTATTCGCTATCTCTTTAGTAGCTGATAACGCTTGATTGACGAGGGCTGCAACAAGATTGGCATGATTTTTTTCATCGCCAGTTGCCGCGCCGTCCTCGCAATCGAGCGTGACATCAAAAACACAAGAGCCGAACTCTGCAGACATTTCGGTCTGCAAAGCCAGGCTCTTGATCATCAGCGCCTCGACCCCGCAGTAATGGTCGCACACCGGCAAGGGTGTGACGGCTTGGGCACCGTGAAGGATGTCGCGGGGATGTTGCATTTAGGCGCTTGCCGTGCCGGGCTTGATTCGCAACCATTGCTGCGAAAGCCCGACCGGGGCCTCACCGCCATGGATCACGGTCCAGCGCCGGGACGGCAGACTTTCTTACAGCAGGTGAGCCACACCCGCTTGCTCGTCCTGCAGCTCTTTGAGCGTCTTATTGATGCATTCCTGGCTGAACGCGTCGATGGGCAGGTTTTGCACCACCTTGTATTCGCCACCTTCACAGGTCACCGGGAAGCCAAACATGGTCTCTTTTGGAATGCCATATTGGCCGTCCGACGGGATGCCCATGGTGACCCACTTGCCGTTGGTGCCCAGCGCCCAGTCGCGCATGTGGTCAATGGCTGCATTGGCAGCGGAGGCGGCCGACGACACACCCCGGGCGGCAATGATGGCCGCGCCGCGCTTGCCCACGGTGGGCAGGAAGGTGTTGGCGTTCCAGTCCTGGTCATTGATCATGTCCTTGACACTTTCGCCCTTGATGGTGGCAAAACGGTAGTCAGCGTACATGGTGGGTGAATGATTACCCCAGACTGCCATTTTTTCAATATCAGCCACGGCTTTGCCAGTCTTGGAGGCGAGTTGGCTCAAGGCACGGTTGTGATCCAGACGCAGCATGGCGGTGAAATTCTTGGCGGGCAGATCGGGCGCGCTCTTCATAGCAATATAAGCATTGGTGTTGGCCGGGTTGCCTACCACCAGGACCTTGACATTGCGGCTGGCTACGGCGTTCAGGGCTTTGCCCTGTGCGGTGAAAATAGCACCGTTGACAGCCAGCAACTCGGCACGCTCCATGCCGGGGCCGCGCGGACGCGAACCAATCAGCAAGGCGTAGTCAACGTCTTTGAAAGCCGTCATGGGGTCACTGTGCGCCTCCATACCCGCCAGCAAAGGGAACGCGCAGTCCTGCAGTTCCATCATGACGCCTTGCAACGCCTGCTGTGCCTTCTCCACCGGAACCTCCAGCAATTGCAAAATCACGGGTTGGTCCTTGCCCAACATTTCGCCAGAGGCGATGCGGAACAGGATAGCGTAACCAATTTGACCAGCTGCGCCGGTAACGGCAACGCGGACGGGTTTTTTGCTCATAGTGAGAACTCCAGTGTTGTGAAACGGGACCTGGTGGCTGCTCAAACGGGTTGCCTGAGCCCCTCAGAATGACAACAAGTTTACTCTGGAAAACCCGGAGTCGTCAATTTTGTCTTATGTCTTATATAAGATAAGATGTGTCGCAATATGCAACTCACACCCTCTCCATTGGCTGGCAACACACCTGTTGTCGCTGGCAGCATGGCGGCTGTTACCGCGCCCCTCGCACCGGCATTCAGCCCGCTGTACCAACAGATCAAGAGCCTGATCCTGAACAGCCTGCGCTCGGGCGAATGGAAACCCGGCGAAGTGATTCCCAGTGAAATGGAACTGGCGGTACGCTTTCGGGTCAGCCAGGGCACGGTGCGCAAAGCCATTGATGAACTAGCCGCAGAGAATCTGTTGCTACGGCGTCAAGGCAAGGGTACTTTTGTGGCCACCCATGCAGAGCAACAAGTGCAATTTCGGTTCTTGAAACTCGTCCCCGACAGCGGCCCGCCGGGCAGCGAAGGCCCGGCCCAACGAGACATCATCGCGTGTCGCCGCACCCGCGCCAGCGCCGATATCGCTCGGGCCCTGGCACTGCGTACGGGTGATCCGGTGCTGCAAGCGCGCCGCGTGTTGAGCTTTGCCGGCACGCCGACTATTCTGGAAGACATCTGGCTACCCGCCATCCCGTTCAAAGGCCTGACCGCTGAACGACTGGCCAACTACCAGGGGCCGATGTACGCGTTGTTTGAGACCGAGTTCAATGTTCGCATGGTGCGTGCTGAAGAAAAAATTCGCGCCGAGCCCGCATCAGAAGGTCGCGAGAAGCTATTAAAAGTAGAGCACGGTACGCCCTTGTTGAGTGTGGAGCGGATTGCCTATACCTACCAGGACGCGCCCATGGAACTGCGCCGTGGCTACTATCGCACTGACACTCATCACTATCACAACACCTTGGGCTGAGCCGTGAGTTTCGACGCTTTCCATAGCGCACGCCATAGGACGGCTGACCAACTCAGCAAAGAATGAGCACGGATCGTGAGCACATCTTTTGTTGCAGATCAAGCTGCAGCCAGCTTAGGCCCGGAGGCCCTCGACATTGCAATAGAATGTTTGCAACTGCCGAGACTGGTTACAAAGCAGTTACCCAAAACATAGAAAGCAAAGTATGTCTGAATCAGCGACAAGCACAGCAAAAAAGCGTCCCGAGTTCTACAACATTGGCGGCAGCGATCTCATCAGTTACCGGTGGCCACTCGCGTCCATTGTGTCGGGAATGCACCGCGTCAGTGGTGCCATCATGTTCTTCTTGATGCCTTTCGTCATCTGGATGTTTGACAACTCGATTTCGTCTGAAATCTCATTTGCCAAATTCACGTCCGCCTTCAATGTCGGCATGCTGGGTTTACCCGGTTTCATTTGGAAACTGGTCGCGCTGGGGCTGATCTGGGCTTACCTGCACCACTTCATTGCCGGTATTCGCCACCTGTGGATGGATACCCATCACGAAGCCACCACCAAAGAATTCGGCAAATCGTCAGCCGCCTTCGTCATGGCTGTCACTCTGGGTCTGACTGTCATTCTTGGCGCCAAGCTTTTCGGCCTTTATTAAATTTTGGGGGTCGGCCCACCGGCGCAGCCCCAAACAACCAGGAAACTAATCATGTCTGTTAATTTTGGTCCTCATCGCCTTGTTGTAGGAGCGCACTACGGTATGCGCGACTGGCTTTCCCAACGCGTGACCGCCGTCCTGATGGCGCTGTTTACGGTGCTGGTTCTGGCCGAGCTTATATTTACCAAGGGTCCTATCGGCTATACCCAATGGGCCGGTATTTTTTCACCGCAATGGATGAAGGCCTTGACCTTTACCGTCATCCTCTCCCTGCTCTACCACGTGTGGGTTGGCATGCGTAATATCTTCCAGGACTACGTCCATCCCTATGGCGTTCGCTTTGTCCTGGACGTATTTGCCATCGTCTGGCTGGTCAGTTGCGCAGGCTGGGGCATTCAAGTCTTGTGGCGTCTGTAAGAAACGTCCAAAAAATTCGTACCCATGTGTTCGTAAAAATGGCCCGCAAGCTGTAGCTTGTTGCATCCAAAAACCGAGACTCAATATAAATCATGACTGCTTCTTCCAAAATTACCAAGCGAAAATTTGACGTTGTTATCGTCGGTGCTGGTGGCTCCGGCATGAGCGCCTCACTGCAGTTGGCCAACGCCGGCTTGAACGTGGCCGTGCTGTCCAAAGTATTCCCAACGCGCTCTCACACCGTGGCGGCACAGGGCGGCATTGCCGCATCGCTGTCCAACATGAACGAAGACAACTGGGACTTTCACTTCTACGACACGATCAAGGGCGGCGACTGGCTCGGCGACCAGGACGCCATTGAATTCATGTGCCGTGAAGCGCCCAAAGTTGTTTATGACCTCGAGCACTACGGGATGCCATTTGACCGCAACCCCGACGGCACGATTTACCAGCGTCCATTTGGTGGCCACACCAGCAACCACGGCGAGAAAGCCGTGCAACGCGCCTGCGCTGCCGCCGACCGCACGGGTCACGCCATGCTGCACACGCTGTATCAGCAGAATGTCAAAGCACGCACCAACTTCTTCGTCGAATGGATGGCGCTCGATTTGATTCGCGACGCCGAGGGCGATGTGGTGGGTGTCACCGCTTTGGAGATGGAAACCGGAGACCTTCATATCCTCGAGGCCAAGACAGTGTTGTTGGCCACGGGCGGTGCAGGACGCATCTTTGCCGCGTCCACCAACGCCTATATCAATACTGGCGACGGATTGGGTATGGCAGCGCGCGCTGGCATACCGTTGCAAGACATGGAATTCTGGCAATTCCACCCCACTGGCGTCTACGGCGCGGGTGTGTTGTTGACCGAAGGCTGTCGCGGTGAGGGCGCTATTTTGCGCAACAGCAACGGTGAGCGCTTCATGGAGCGTTATGCACCGGCCTACAAAGACTTGGCAACCCGTGACTTTGTGTCACGCTGCATGGACCAGGAAATCAAGGAAGGCCGCGGCTGTGGTCCGAAAAAGGATTACATCAACCTCGACATGACCCACCTTGGGGTTGAGACCATCAAGCTGCGCTTGCCCTCAGTGTTCGAGATTGGTCACAATTTTGCCAATGTCGACATCACCAAAGAGCCGATTCCCGTGATCCCAACCAACCACTATCAGATGGGTGGTGTGCCGAGCAGCATCACTGGTCAGGTTGTCGCTCCTAAAAACGGCGTTCAGGAAGTCGTCAATGGTCTTTACGCAGTTGGCGAATGCGCCTGCGTCAGCGTGCATGGTGCCAACCGACTGGGCTGCAATTCATTGCTTGACATTATTGTGTTCGGCTTCGCTGCCGGCAATCACATTATTGAAACCAGCCAAAAGAACAAGAACCACAAACCACTGCCTGCCAATGCCGCTGACGCATCGCTGGAACGGTTGAACCGACTGGATGCCAGCACTTCAGGCGAGTACTCGCAAAAAGTGGCTGATGACATTCGCGCCTGCATGCAGTTACACGCCGGCGTCTTCCGCACGCAAGCCAGCATGGATGAGGGTGTCGCCAAGATCGCGACACTACGTGAACGCGTTGGCGGCATCAAGCTGGCTGACAAGTCCAAAATCTTCAACACCGACCGGATTGAAGCACTCGAAGTGGACAACATGATCGAAGTGGCGCAATCCACCATGGTGTCGGCCGCGGCGCGGCACGAATGTCGTGGTGCTCACAGTGTGCTGGACTACGACCGTCCTGCTGATGATGCCACCTGCCCTCTCGGACGCGACGATGTCAACTGGCTCAAGCACACACTCTGGGATAAAGAGACGAACAGCCTCAGTTACAAACCGGTTGTCATGAAACCGTTGACTGCAGCATCCATCGCACCCAAAGTCCGTACATTCTGACCCAGACAAGTCAAGGAGAAACAAAAATGGCTCAACGCACCTTCCAAATCTACCGCTACAACCCGGACACCGATGCCAAGCCCTACATGCAAACCATCAAGCTCGAACTCGACGGCAGCGAGCGCATGTTGCTGGACGTACTAACGAAGCTCAAGGAAATTGACCCCACGCTTTCCTACCGGCGTTCCTGCCGCGAGGGCGTGTGCGGCTCAGACGCGATGAACATCAACGGCAAGAACGGCTTAGCCTGCCTGGTCAACATGCTGACTTTGCCAGACACCATTGTTCTCAAACCGTTGCCAGGCCTGCCAGTGGTCCGCGACCTGATCGTCGATATGACGTTGTTCTTTAAACAATACCACTCGATCAAGCCCTACTTGATCAATGAAACTCGGCCACCAGAAAAAGAGCGTCTACAAAGCCCCGAGGAGCGCGACGAACTCAATGGCTTGTACGAGTGCATTTTGTGCGCCAGTTGCTCGACGGCTTGCCCGGTTTTCTGGTGGAATCCGGATAAATTTGTCGGCCCAGCCGGTCTGCTGCAAGCCTACCGATTCCTGTCGGACAGTCGCGATGAGGCGACCAGCGAGCGGCTCGATAACCTGGAAGATCCCTATCGCCTATTCCGCTGCACCAGCATCATGAACTGTGTCGATGTCTGCCCCAAGAGCCTTAATCCAACCAAGGCAATTGGCAAGATCAAGGAAATGATGGTTCGTCGCGCGCTTTGACCTGGCATGGAAACTAGCGCGATGGCACCAGATAAAGAACTGATCGATGAACGGGCTCTGAGCAAACTGAAATGGCGTTGTCGCCGTGGTCTGCTTGAAAACGACATTTTTATCGAGCGGTTTTTTCGGCGCTTTGAATCGAGCCTGACTGTCGGACAAGGACAGGGTTTAAGCGCCTTAATGGAACTTAGCGACAAAGATCTTCTGGATCTGCATTTGGAGCGCAAATCGCTGACGCAAGTTATTGCTGATGCGCAAGTCAGTGCGGACCTGGATCGTGATGATGTGCGTGAAGTTTTGTGTATGTTGAAAAAACCCCTTGAAAGGTAAAAAGATGAAACTAGCTGACAATAAAGCCACCCTGTCGTTCAGCGACGGTAAACCCAGCATCGACTTGCCGGTGTACCAAGGCACCGTCGGACCGGATGTGATTGACATCCGCAAGTTGTACGGACAGACCGGCATGTTCACCTATGACCCGGGTTTCTTGTCCACAGCTTCGTGCCAGTCGGCCATCACTTATATTGACGGCGACAAAGGTGAACTGCTGTACCGCGGCTACCCCATCGAACAGTTGGCCACCAACTGCGATTTCATGGAAACCTGTCATTTGCTGCTGTACGGAAACCTGCCGGATGCCGCAGGCAAGGAAGCATTCACCAAACGTGTGACAAACCACACCATGGTCAGCGAGCAGATGCAGTTTTTCCTGCGTGGCTTCCGTCGCGATGCCCATCCGATGGCCATCATGACGGGCTTGGTCGGTGCCCTGTCGGCGTTCTACCATGACAGCACCGACATTAATAATCCTGAGCATCGTGACATATCGGCGCTGCGACTGATCGCCAAGATGCCGACTCTGGTGGCCATGGCCTACAAATACAGCGTCGGCCAGCCTTACATGTATCCGCAGAACGACCTCAGCTATGCGGGCAACTTCATGCGCATGATGTTTGCCACACCCTGCGAAGAATACAAGGTCAATCCGATCATTGAACGCGCCATGGATCGCATCTTTATCCTGCACGCAGACCACGAACAAAACGCATCTACCTCCACCGTTCGACTGTGCGGCAGTTCGGGAACCAACCCGTTTGCGGCTATTGCAGCAGGCGTGGCCTGTCTATGGGGTCCGGCCCACGGTGGCGCCAACGAGGCTTGTTTGAACATGCTTGGTGAGATCCAGCAAATGGGCGGCATCGCCAAAGTTGGTCATTTCATGGAACAGGTCAAGGACAAGAATTCTGGCGTCAAGCTGATGGGCTTTGGACACCGGGTTTACAAGAACTACGATCCACGCGCCAAACTGATGCAGGAAACCTGCAAAGAGGTTTTGGGTGCACTCGGCCTGGAAAACGACCCTCTGTTCAAGCTGGCCATGGCACTGGAAAAAATTGCGCTGGAAGACGAATACTTTGTCTCACGCAAGCTCTACCCCAACGTCGATTTCTACTCGGGTATCGTGCAACGCGCCATCGGCATTCCAGTCAACATGTTCACCGGCGTTTTCGCGCTGGCCCGCACTGTCGGCTGGATTGCACAACTTAACGAGATGATCAGCGACCCCGAGTACAAAATTGGTCGTCCGCGCCAATTGTTCTCTGGTTCTGTCAAGCGGGATGTTCTGCCGATTTCCCAACGCTGAACCCCTGTCATCTGAAGCGCCCGCCGGATGGCAACACCGGCGGGCGTTTTGTTGTCGAGCGCACCGGTTTTACCGCACCGTTTAAAATTGCCGATTGCCAAGGAAAGAGCCTATGGACCGCACAAACATTGAAACGCACGGACGCACGCTGTACGACAAACTCTGGGACGAACATGTTGTCCACACGGAAGAAGACGGCACTGCCATCTTGTACATAGACCGCCATCTGGTGCACGAGGTGACCAGTCCGCAAGCCTTTGAAGGCTTGCGCCAGGCGGGCCGCAAGGTGTGGCGCGTCAGCTCTATCGTGGCCACGGCCGACCACAACACGCCGACCACCGGCTGGGAACTGGGCTACGACGGCATCACGGACCCCACCAGCAAAGAGCAAGTCGTAACGTTGGACAAAAATATGCAGGAATTCGGCGCGGCCGCCTATTTTCCGTTTATGTCAAAACGCCAGGGTATCGTCCACGTCATCGGACCAGAAAATGGGGCTACATTGCCAGGCATGACCGTCGTTTGTGGTGACTCTCACACGTCCACGCACGGTGCATTTGGTGCCCTGGCCCATGGCATCGGCACCAGTGAGGTCGAGCACGTCATGGCGACGCAAACCCTGCTCGCCAAAAAAGCAAAAAACATGCTGGTCCGGGTCGATGGCACCTTGCCGCTGGGCTGCAGTGGCAAAGATATTGTGCTGGCCATCATCGGCAAAATCGGTACCGCAGGCGGCACCGGGTACACCATTGAATTTGGCGGCTCAGCCATTCGCGCCTTGAGCATGGAAGGCCGCATGACCGTGTGCAATATGGCCATTGAAGCCGGCGCCCGTGCCGGGCTGGTGGCAGTGGACGAAAAAACCATTGACTACGTCAAAGGCCGCCCGTTGGCACCTGGGCACAGTACCGCCAATGGCACGGCGGCGGCGGTTGAATGGGATCAGGCCGTGGCCTACTGGAAGACCCTGCACTCCGACGCCGACGCCCGGTTCGACACCGTCGTTGTTTTGGACGCTGCGCTGATCATTCCGCAAGTGACTTGGGGCACCTCACCCGAGATGGTGCTGGGCATTGACGGCCGCGTACCGGACCCTGACAAAGAAAAAGATGCCAACAAGCGCAGTGCCATTGAGCGGGCGCTGGTTTATATGGGGCTGGAGCCAGGCAAGGCGCTCAACGACCTGTATGTGGACAAGGTGTTTATTGGTTCGTGCACCAACAGCCGGATTGAAGATATCCGTGAGGCCGCCGCACTGGTCAGACAACTGGGGCAAAAAGTCGCCAAAAATGTCAAGCTGGCCATGGTGGTTCCGGGCTCGGGCCTGGTCAAGGAACAGGCGGAGCGCGAAGGCTTGCATGAGATTTTCAAGGCGGCCGGCTTCGAGTGGCGCGAACCAGGCTGCTCCATGTGCCTGGCCATGAACGCCGACCGACTGGAGCCCGGTGAGCGCTGCGCGTCCACCAGCAACCGCAATTTTGAGGGCCGCCAGGGTGCCGGCGGACGCACGCACCTGGTCAGCCCCGCCATGGCCGCCGCCGCCGCCATTTACGGCCATTTTGTGGACGTCAGGAAGTTTGTCTGAACTGACAGGCCAAGGAAACCGACATGCAAAAATTCACCCTGCTCAAAGGCTTGGTCGCCCCGATGGACCGCGAAAACGTCGATACCGACGCCATCATTCCCAAGCAATTCCTCAAATCCATCCGCAAGACCGGCTTCGGTCAGAATCTGTTTGACGAGTGGCGCTACCTGGACGCGGGCTTTCCCGGTCAAGACCCCAACAGTCGCAAGCCCAACCCGGACTTTGTGCTCAATCAGCCCCGCTATCAAGGGGCCTCCATCCTGCTGGCGCGCAAAAACTTTGGCTGCGGTTCTTCGCGCGAACACGCACCTTGGGCGCTCGACCAGTTTGGCTTTCGCGCGATTATTGCGCCCAGCTACGCCGACATTTTTTTCAACAACAGTTTCAAGAATGGACTGCTGCCCATCGTACTGAGCGAAGCACAGGTCAGCCAATTGTTTAACGAGGCACTGGCCTTTCCGGGTTACGCGCTGACGATTGACCTGAAACGCCAGATGATCGTCAAGCCCGACGGCGAAGAGATGCCGTTTGAAGTACAGGCATTTCGCAAGTACTGCCTGCTCAATGGCTTTGACGATATTGACCTGACGCTGCGCCATGCCGACAAGATCAAGGCTTTTGAAGCCCAGCGTCTGGCACAAAAGCCATGGCTTGCCCATACCCTGCTTGCGTAAGCAACTATAAATTTAATAGTAGATTAATTCATTATGAAAATTGCAGTTTTGCCCGGCGATGGCATTGGTACTGAAATTGTGGCGGAGGCGGTCAGGGTTTTGAACACGCTCGACCTCAAATTTGAGATGGAAACCGCGTTGGTCGGTGGTGCCGCGTATGAAGCGTATGGCCATCCCCTGCCGGACGCCACACTCAAGCTGGCCAAAGAGGCGGATGCCGTGCTTTTTGGTGCAGTCGGCGACTGGAAATACGACAAGCTTGATCGCCCGCTGCGCCCCGAGCAGGCGATTCTGGGCTTGCGCAAGAACCTGGGCCTGTTTGCCAACTTCCGTCCTGCCATCTGCTACGAGCAACTGGTGGACGCCTCAAGCCTGAAACCCGAACTGATTGCCGGCCTCGACATCCTGCTCATTCGCGAATTGACGGGCGACATCTACTTCGGCCAGCCACGCGGTCGCCGCATCGCAACGGACGGCCACTTTCCCGGCACCGAAGAAGCGTTTGACACCATGCGCTACTCACGGCCCGAGATTGAGCGCATTGCTCACGTCGCCTTCCAGGCTGCCCGCAAACGCAGCAAACGCGTCACCAGCGTAGACAAGGCCAACGTGCTGGAAACCTTCCAGTTCTGGAGAGACGTGGTGACGGAAGTCGGCCAGCAATACCCTGACGTGGAACTCGACCACATGTACGTGGACAACGCCGCCATGCAACTGGTGCGCGCCCCCAAAAAATTTGACGTGGTGGTCACCGGCAACCTGTTTGGCGACATTCTGAGCGACGAAGCCGCCATGTTGACCGGCTCCATCGGCATGCTGCCTTCGGCGTCCCTGAATGCCAGCAATCAAGGCCTGTACGAACCCAGCCACGGCAGCGCGCCGGACATCGCGGGCAAAGGCATCGCCAACCCATTGGCGACCATTCTGAGCGCCGCCATGATGCTGCGCTTCAGCCTGAACCAGGAAGCGGCCGCCCGGCGCATCGAGGCCGCCGTCAAAGACGTGCTGGTGCAAGGTCTGCGCACTGCAGATATCTTCAGCGCGGGCACGACACGAGTCAGCACGGTTGAAATGGGCGCGGCGGTGGTAAAAGCCTTGAAATAGTTTCGCTTACAATCAAAAAATGCACCGCAACACGCTCATTCGCGAACCGACAGCAATGCTCCCATTGAGCGGCGCCTGTAGCGTGAGCGTGTTGATCTTCTCTGCAACCACCAAAACGACAACCATTAAAGGCTGACACAGCCCGGTTCGTCGCGCCCCTCCGGCCAGACGAGCCGGGCAGATGAAATTCCTGTATTTCAAATATCTGAAAGGGCAACATGATGAAAATTGGTAATCTGGTCGGCATGGTAGGCTGGCGCGGCATGGTGGGTTCCGTATTGATGGACCGCATGCAGACCGAAGGCGACTTCGGGCTGATCGAGCCCGTGTTTTTTTCCACCTCCAATGCCGGTGGCCAGGCCCCGGCTTTGGCTAAAAACGAAACCACCCTGAAAGATGCCTTTGACATTGAGGCTCTCAAAAAGTGTGACATCGTCATCAGCGCCCAAGGGGGCGACTACACGACTGAGGTTTTTCCCAAACTACGTGCTGCCGGCTGGGCAGGCCACTGGATTGATGCCGCGTCAACGCTGCGCATGAAAGATGATGCCGTCATCATCCTGGATCCGGTCAACCTGCCCGTGATCCAGAATGCCCTGGCCAAGGGCGGCAACAACTGGATTGGAGGCAACTGCACCGTGAGTTGCATGTTGATGGGCGTTGGCGCGCTGTACAAGGCGGGCTTGGTCGAGTGGATGACCAGCATGACGTACCAGGCAGCATCCGGCGGCGGCGCGCAGCACATGCGTGAGTTGTTGACGCAATTTGGAACCCTGAATGCCGAAGTCAAAAACCTGCTGGACGATCCCAAATCAGCGATCCTGGAGATCGACCGCAAGATTCTGAGCAAACAGCAATCCTTGACGCCAGCGGAAACGGCCAATTTTGGTGTCCCTCTGGGCGGCAGCCTGATTCCCTGGATCGACAAGGACCTAGGCGTTGGCAAACAACCGGATGAAACCGGTTGGGGTATGTCGCGTGAAGAATGGAAAGGCGGTGCTGAGACCAATAAAATATTGGGCCAGGGTGCCGCTTTTGGTACCGCAGAGACTCCGGTGGATGGCTTCTGTGTGCGTGTGGGAACCATGCGCTGTCACAGCCAGGCACTCACTTTCAAACTCAAGAAAGATGTACCCAGCGCCGACATTGAAGCCATGATTGCGGCCGATAACGCCTGGGTCAAGGTGGTGCCCAACACCCGCGAGGCCAGCGTGCAACACCTGACACCGGTGGCCGTCACCGGCACGCTGGGCATCCCGGTGGGGCGCATCCGCAAACTCGCCATGGGCCCGCAATATGTGGGAGCGTTCACCATTGGCGACCAATTGCTGTGGGGCGCAGCGGAACCCCTGCGCCGCATGTTGCGCATTTTGCTGGCCGCCTAAAGCTGATTGAATCCGGTCCAAGGACCTGCCATACCCGTCAAAGGGCATGGCAGGTCGTTGTCGCTCGACAACATAGAATCAACCGGTGTACGCCCTGCCTGCCAACGATTCAAAGTTAAAGCCTGTCCTGGCTTGTCAGGCCAGGACATTGATGCTATGGTGCTTTTCACGTTTTCAGTACCGATGCATTTGTTCACAAAATGAAGACAAATTACCCAGCCGCCCGAACACCGGAGTCCACAAATTGATTTCTAAGTCTCATCTCTGGCAAAAAACTGCCATGGCAGTTGCGGCCGCTGCGCTTTTCGGCCTATGGGGATCAAATGCTGCTGCGCTCTCACTGGGTCGAATCACGGTCCAGTCCGCGCTTGGAGAGCCTTTGCGTGCGGAAATTGAAGTTCCGGAAATCAATGCAGAAGAGGCCGCTTCGCTCAAGCCATCTATTGCGCTGCCGGAAGCCTTTCGGGCTGCCGGGCTGGAATACAACCCTGCCATGGCGGGCATGCAGGTCACGCTTCAAAGACGTGCTGACGGGCGTGCCTATATTCGTTTGAGCAGCGACCGGGCCATCAACGATCCGTTCGTTGACATGATTCTTGTAGCCAACTGGGCGACCGGGCGCATCGTGCGTGACTACACCCTTTTGTTTGATCCCCCCAGTCTGCGCAAAGCGATAGCCGCTGCACCAACCCCAGCTCAAGTCCCGGCGCAAGTTCCGGCCCCGTCGTCGGCCAGCCGGACCGCTTCAGCTGCACCGGCACCTTCGAGACCGATGGCGGCGCCTGCAGGGCCTGCTGTTGAGCCTGGTCAAAGCCCAGTCCAACCGCTTGCACGCCCTGCTGCAGTCAAAACCCAGGACACCGAAGCCCGCTCAGTAGCCGTCAAGCCCGGCGACACGGCCGGCAAAATAGCGACGGCGACAAAGCCAGCTAACGTGTCCCTTGACCAGATGCTGGTGGCTTTGCTGCGCGCCAACCCGACTGCTTTCATCGGCAATAACGTCCACCGCGTCAAGGCTGGCTCAGTCGTGAACATCCCCACCGCGGCGCAAGCGGAAGCCACGCCAGCCGGAGAGGCCCGCCAGATCATCATTGCCCAAAGCAAGGACTTCAACGACTTCCGTAGAAAACTGGCAGGTGCCGCTCCCAGCGCCCAGGTGGCAAGCGCAGACCGCAAGGCGAGCGGCACGGTGCAGGCCAAAGTTGAGGACAAAAAACCCCTCACCGCTGTGCCTGACAAATTAACCTTGTCAAAAGGAGCCGTTCAGGGGACTTCCGCTGAAGCCCAACTGGCCAAAGAGCGCAATGTCAAAGAGGCGGCCGACCGGGCGACTGAAATCGCCAAAAACATCAGTGATCTCGGCAAGCTGGGGGCGGCGTCAAGCGTCGTGGCACCCGCTCTGTCGGCATCCGCCGCATTGCCCGCCACGCCAAGCGCTGCGTCAAACGCCACCGGTATCACAGCCTCGTTACAAGCTGTGCCCGCAGCAGTTTCCGCGAACGCAGTTGTTCCGTCACCCGAGGTCGGCGCAGCAGCGTCCGCCCCCACGCCCGCCGCGTCGGTAGCCAAAAAAGCGCCTGCGATCACCCCCGCTTCTCTGCCCGAACCGGGCCTGCTTGATGATCTGACCGAAAGACCCCTGGCCCTGTCCGGCGCCCTCGGCTTGATCGCCCTGTTAGTCGCCTTTGGGCTCTACCGCAGAAGGCAGCACAAGAAAGTCGCCTCGGGCGACAGTTCATTTCTGGACAGTCGTTTACAGCCCGATTCATTCTTTGGTGCCAGTGGTGGTGAAAGTGTCGACACCAGTGACAATGCGGCCACTGGCTCGTCCATGGTCTACTCGCCCAGCCAGCTTGATGCGGTAGACGATGTTGACCCCGTCGCTGAAGCCGATGTCTACCTCGCCTACGGGCGTGATTTGCAGGCGGAGGAAATCTTGAAAGACGCCTTGGTTAGCAACCCCGGACGTCTCGCGATCCATCAAAAATTGCTTGAGATTTTCGCCAAGCGGCGTGATTCCAAAAGCTTTGAAAAGATGGCCACCCAGGCCTTCCAGATTACCAAGGGTGAGGGATCTGACTGGGAGCGTATTTGCCAACTGGGTCTGAGCATTGACCCGAGCAATGCGCTGTATCAACCCGGTGGCCAACCCAACAACCTGGATGGCGCGCCATCTCGTCCGATGCCCCTCGACCAGACCGGCAGTCTTGCCAGCGGCACGGAAGCACTGGCAGCACAAGTCATTGCCCCCCAGGCTGGTGGGGCTGTAGACCTCGATCTGGACCTCGACTTTTCGCTTGACGAAGAACCCGTCAGCGCCATCAGCGAGGCCAAAGCAAGCTACACCGAACCCACCATCAGCCTGCAGGCGACCGACGCCCCCCCTGCCCTAGATCTGGACTTTGGCCTGGACGAAGCCACGGCACCTTTTGCGACTCCCGAGACGGCGGCAAAAGCCGACGCAGCCGATGGCACCGATGCCATCGAATTCTCGCTGCCCGACCTGGATACTGCAGGCAATGACCAGAGCCAACCGGCTGCGAACAGCGAAGATTTCAAACTGCAGGCCGCCAATAGTTTTGGGCTCACCGGCCCGGTGCCCTTGCCCGATTCGGCGCCGCCAGCGCCTCCCGCTCCTGATTTAGGCATGCTGGAATTTGACCTTGGCTCCCTGTCCCTTGATTTGGGGGACGAACCGCCAACCGATGCCAGCGCAACGCCTAACGCAAACGAATATGAAGACCCGCTGGTCACCAAGCTGGCGCTGGCAGAAGAATTCCGGGCAATCGGTGACGAAGACGGTGCGCGAGCGCTGATTGAAGAAGTGATCTCGGAAGCCTCGGGCGACATGAAGATCAAGGCGCAGCGCGCTCTGAGCAATCTCTGACCCGACTTCGCTGTCAGGCATTCCCCGAGAACCGCGTCATGAACCCACTGTGAGGCTGGCACTCGGCATCAGCTACAACGGGCAGGCGTACCAAGGCTGGCAAAGCCAGTTATCCGGCCAGACCGTGCAGGACCAGTTGGAAACAGCACTGAGTAAATTGGCAGCGCACCGGGTCTCTACCCTGTGCGCAGGCCGAACAGACACAGGTGTGCATGGTCTGATGCAAGTCGTTCATTTCGATACCCCACTTGATCGCGCCCCCAATTCCTGGGTGCGCGGCACCAATGCTCTTTTACCACGCGACATTGCAGTGCAATGGGCGCAACCCATGCCCGCCGAATTTCATTGCCGAGCCAGCGCGCTGTCACGCCGCTACGCCTATATCTTGCTGGAGTCGCCGGTGCGCCCCAGTGTCGATGCGGGTCTGGTCGGCTGGACTTTCAAACCGCTGGAACAGGCGGCCATGCTGCAGGCGGCGAGCCACTTGGTGGGTGAGCACGACTTCAGTTCGTTTCGGGCCTCGGCCTGCCAGGCTTTGTCGCCAGTCAAAACGCTGCAGCGCATTGACATCTCGCGCCAAGGCGCCTACTGGCGTTTTGAGTTTGAGGCTAACGCCTTTTTGCATCACATGATCCGCAACATCATGGGTTGCCTGATCTCCGTGGGCCAAGGCAAAAAACCTCCCGAGTGGCTCAAAGAGGTGCTGCTGGCGCGCAACCGCGATGTTGCGGCAGCGACCTTTTCCCCGCACGGACTCTATTTTCTGGGTCCGCGCTATGCGCCACACTGGGGTTTGCCGGATCGCACCCCTTCCTTTGATCGATTGCCATGAGCCAGACGCCATTACCCCACCCCCTCTGGGCACAGCGGACCCGGATCAAGATTTGCGGCCTGACGCGCGAACAGGATGTGGATGCCGCCGTGGCCGCAGGCGCGGATGCCATCGGCTTTGTGCTTTATGCCAAAAGTCCCCGCTATGTCACGCCCGCGCGGGCCACAGAGTTGGCGCGCCGACTACCCCCCTTTGTCACGCCCGTACTTTTGTTTGTCAATGAGATTACTACAAATATAGTAGCTGCTTACGCAAGCATAGCGGGGGCTACAGCCCAATTTCATGGTGAAGAAACACCTGAGCAGTGTTGGCTGGCATCCCAATCAGGTGCTCGCCCCTATTTGCGTGCGGCACGTATTCCACTGGGCGACGCCGGCGGCAGCTTCGATCTCGTAAAATTCGCTTCTGATTATTCTCAGGCCCAAGCCATTTTGCTCGATGCCCATGTTGATGGCTACGGCGGTGGCGGTCAAACATTCAATTGGTCACTGCTGCCTCCAAACGTCAACGCTCACCTCGTCTTGAGTGGTGGACTCAACGCTGCCAACGTGACCGAGGGCATTCTGCAGGTACGCCCGCGCTGTAAGTCGCTGGCGGTAGATGTGAGCTCGGGGGTGGAAGTGTCCGGCCCCGGCAACAAGGGCATCAAGGACCCCGAAAAGATCAACCAGTTTGTCGCCGCCGTTCGCGCCGCCGACCAACAATTTGAATACCTTGCGGGACAGACCGCAGTTACGTGAAACGAACCAGCTCTGTCCCCAACTAATTATTTAACTATGTATACGTATCAACAACCCGACCCGCGTGGCCACTTCGGCATTTACGGCGGCAGCTTTGTCTCAGAAACGCTGACGCATGCCATCAACGAACTCAAGGCGGCTTACGCCAAGTACCAGCACGATCCGGCCTTCGTCGCCGAATTCAACTACGAGCTGGCCCACTTCGTCGGCCGTCCTTCGCCTGTTTACCATGCCGATCGCATGAGCCGGGAACAGGGTGGCGCGCAGATCTTTCTCAAGCGCGAAGACCTGAACCACACCGGCGCCCACAAGATCAACAACACCATCGGCCAGGCCATGCTGGCCAGACGCATGGGCAAGCCGCGCGTCATTGCCGAAACCGGCGCCGGCCAGCACGGCGTGGCCACGGCCACCATCTGCGCCCGCTACGGTCTGGAATGCGTGGTGTACATGGGCAGTGAAGACGTCAAGCGGCAAAGCCCCAATGTGTACCGCATGAATCTGCTGGGCGCCACGGTGGTGCCGGTCGAGAGCGGCAGCCGAACCCTCAAAGATGCCTTGAACGAGGCCATGCGCGACTGGGTGGCCAACGTGGACAACACTTTTTACATCATCGGCACGGTCGCCGGACCGCACCCCTACCCGATGATGGTGCGCGATTTTCAGAGCGTCATCGGCAAGGAATGCCTGGTGCAAATGCCCGAAATGCTGCAAGCCGCAGGGTGCCATACAACGCAACCCGATGCGGTGGTGGCTTGCGTCGGCGGTGGCTCCAACGCCATGGGCATTTTTCACCCCTATATTGCGCATGAAGCCACGCGTCTGATCGGCGTCGAAGCGGCAGGCCTTGGCATGGACAGCGGCAAACACTCGGCGTCTCTGCAACGTGGCAGTCCGGGTGTTCTGCACGGCAACCGCACCTATGTACTGCAAGACGACAACGGGCAGGTGACCGAAACCCACAGCATCAGCGCCGGGCTGGACTATCCCGGCGTCGGCCCGGAACACGCCTTCCTCAAGGACATCGGCCGCGCCGAGTACGTCGGTATCACCGACCAGGAGGCGCTGGCCGCCTTTCATTACCTGTGCCGCACCGAAGGCATCATTCCGGCGCTCGAATCGAGCCACGCCGTGGCTTATGCCATGAAGCTGGCGAAAACCATGCGCCCAGACCAGTCGATCCTGGTCAATCTGTCGGGCCGCGGTGACAAGGACATCGGCACCGTGGCCGACCTCAGCCACGCCGACTTTTATTGCCGCCCGAGTTGCAAAGGCCAATCGGTCAAAGGTGCAGAGTCATCCGCCCGCAACGCCACACAGGAAATCGTGAAGGTCATCAAATGAGCCGCATCGCCCCTACTTTCGCCAGCCTGAAGGCCCAAGGCCGCAAGGCGCTGATTCCCTATGTCACCGCCGGTTTTCCGTTCGCCGACATCACGCCCGAGTTGATGCATGCCATGGTGGCGGGCGGCGCCGACGTGATCGAGCTGGGCGTGCCCTTTTCCGACCCGAGTGCGGATGGCCCGGTGATCCAGAAAGCTGGGGACAAAGCGCTAGCCGCAGGCATTGGCATGATGCAGGTGCTGGACATGGTGCGCAGCTTCCGAAAGCAGGACAACAGCACACCGGTGGTGCTGATGGGCTACGCCAACCCGGTGGAGCGCTACAACCAGAAGCATGACCGCCACGACGGCAAGAGCGCTTTTGTGGCAGACGCTGCGGCAGCCGGTGTGGACGGCGTGCTGATCGTCGATTACCCGCCCGAAGAGTGCGAAGGCTTTGCCGCCGAGCTCAAAAGTGCGGGGCTGGACCTGATCTTTTTGCTCGCCCCCACCAGTACCGACGAGCGCATGCAGCAAGTCGCACGGGTGGCCAGCGGCTATGTGTATTACGTCTCGCTCAAGGGGGTCACCGGCTCGGGTGCGCTCGACACCGGTGCCGTCGAGGCGATGCTGCCGCGCATCCGGGCGCATGTGCAAGTGCCGGTCGGTGTCGGCTTTGGCATTCGCGATGCCGCCACTGCCCGCACCATCGGGCAGGTAGCCGATGCGGTGGTCATCGGGAGCAAAATCATCCAGTTGATTGATGAACAGCCGCGGGACCAGGTGGGCCCGGTAGCGCAAAAATTCTTGCGTGAAATCCGCACCGCGCTCGATAATTGAAACCTTGTGGGACAGACCGCAGCTACGCGAAGCGAGCCAGCTCTGTCCCCAACTAAACTGAAGCCTTGTGGGACAGACCGCAGTTACACGAAGTGAACAAGCTCTGTCCCCAACTGATTAGGAACACGTATGAGCTGGCTCGAAAAACTACTTCCCCCAAAAATTCAGCAAACCAACCCGGCCGACCGGCGCAGCGTGCCCTCGGGCCTGTGGATCAAGTGCCCGAGTTGCGACAGCGTGCTGTACAAAACCGATCTGGAACAAAACCAGAACGTCTGCCCCAGCTGCAGCCACCACCACCGGATTGGCGCGCGTGCCCGGCTCAATGTCTTTCTGGACAATGAGGGGCGTTATGAAATCGGACAGGAGGTGCTGCCGGTCGATGCCCTCAAGTTCAAGGACAGCCGCAAGTACCCGGAGCGCCTGAAAGAAGCGCTGGAAAACACCGGGGAGACGGATGCGCTGGTGGTGATCGGCGGCGCCGTGCTGGGCATCGGCGTGGTGGCTGCCTGCTTTGAATTTGAATTCATGGGCGGCAGCATGGGCTCCGTGGTGGGCGAGCGTTTTGTGCGCGGCGTGCATACCGCAATCGAGCAAAAAGTGCCGTTCATCTGTTTTTCGTCGACCGGCGGCGCGCGCATGCAGGAAGGACTGCTGAGTCTGATGCAAATGGCCAAAACCAATGCCTCACTGACGCGACTGGCAAAAAAAGGCCTGCCCTTTATCAGCGTGCTGACCGACCCGACCATGGGCGGTGTCAGCGCCGGGTTTGCCTTTTTAGGCGACGTGGTGATTGCCGAGCCGAAGGCGCTCATCGGTTTTGCCGGCCCACGGGTGATTGAATCCACCATGCGCGTGACGCTGCCCGAAGGCTTTCAGCGCGCCGAATTTCTGCAGACCAAAGGGGCGATCGACCTCATCTGTGATCGCCGGGAACTGCGCAAGACCATCGCCAATACCTTGGCCATGTTGACGCGCCAATCCGCAGATGCAGTGAGCTAAGGTCAAGGGGCTAAGTGGTAGCAAGATTTTCGGGCTGATAGTGTTCTTTTGACTGGGTTGGCATTTTTTACTTTGTTGCCCCCACTCACTCTCCCCCGCCTCTCTCCCGCCCCGCCGGGCGGAAGAGAGGAGCCTCATTTGGCCGCGTCTATTAAGGTGGGAAATAAACGCTCGACTGCGCGCTGGCCTCAAAGTGGCGGCAACATAGCAACGAGGCGCTCAAAGCAAATTGCTGTCTCAACGCCAATCGGCCCGTGTACTTCCCACCTTAAATAACAAGGCCAAATGTGGCTGTTAGCTCCCCTTTCCGCCCCGGCGGGGGTGGAGAGGGGCTGGGGGAGAGGGGGGGAATACAACGCTGAAAAAAATAAAAGCGCAACCGAAATCCGGTTTATTGGACCAAACGTTATTGCTGGCAAAATTCAAAAAATACTACAAAAAATACTACAAAAAACAGAGCGCACTACGCTTATGCAACAAGGGCTATGGGCGGAAAAGGCATATATCAGACCGCCAGCAGCGCCCACCCCTGCAAATGTCCCAGCACAATCGAGGCGATCTGCAGCAACAACAACAGCACCAGTGGCGACAAGTCAATGCCGCCGACCAGGGGCAGCAAACGGCGGATCGGCATCAACGGGGGTGCACACAGCCGCCCAATCACATCCGATATCACCGACTGGGTGGGCACCCAGGACAAGACGGCATACACGATGACCAGGCCGGTCAGGCCCGAGATCGCCAGCCGCACCAGACCAAAAGCGGCCAGAATCGGCACCGCAAACAAGCCACCACTGGCCCCCGCGAGCAGCCACAACAGAAAGAATTGCACCAGCTCCAGCCCATAGGCCGCCACCAGGCTGGCCAGGTCCCAGCGCCCCGCTGCTGGCACCACACGCCGCAAAGGCAGCACCAGCCAGTCGGTCAGGGCAAATACAAAACGCCCCAGCGGATTGCCTGAGCGGCTTGACATAGGAATGCGCTGGTACTGCATGTAAAGCCGCAGCAAACAGGCTCCGGCCAGCACACCGGTGGCAACTTCAAGCAACAGGGAAAAAATTTGATACAACATAACGACTAAGTTTATAGACTGCCCGAATCATAGCGAGCGGGCGGAGCAACTTAAAATCCTCTGTTTTGGCAAGAACGCCTGTTAGGGTTCTCGCCTTGTCGCCCTCACAATTTCTACTGCGCCCCCATGTCAGACCACCCTAGCACCCCAGCCCCCGTCGACGAAAACCAACTGATCCTGGAGCGACGTGAAAAGCTCAAAGCCCTGCGCCAGCAGCAGGCCGAGGGCAAGGGCGTCGCCTTCCCCAACGATTTCAAGCCCACCGACCACGCCGCTGACCTGTTTGCCGCCCACGCCGGCCAAACACCGGAAGGCCTGATCGAGCAAGGCGCAACGGCCAAAGTCGCTGGGCGCATGATGCTCAAGCGCGTCATGGGCAAGGCCAGCTTTGCCACCCTGCAAGACGGCAGCGGGCGCATCCAGCTTTATATCAAGGGAGAGGATGTGGGTGCCGAGGTTTATGCCAGCTTCAAGCACTGGGATTTGGGCGACATCGTGGCCGCAGAGGGCAAGGTTTTCAAGACAAAAACCGGTGAGCTCTCGATTCACGCCACCAGCTTGCGACTGCTGACCAAGAGCCTGCGTCCGATGCCCGACAAGTTTCACGGCATGAACGATCAGGAAACGAAATACCGCCAGCGCTATGTCGATTTAATGATGGATGAGACCGCTCGCGCGCGCTTCACAGCCCGCAGCAAAGCGGTCAGCGGCATCCGCGAGTTCATGGTGGCCCACGATTTTCTGGAAGTGGAGACGCCGATGCTGCACCCCATTCCCGGGGGAGCGAACGCCAAGCCTTTCACCACGCACCACAATGCGCTGGACCAGCAAATGTTCCTGCGCATTGCGCCCGAGCTCTACCTCAAGCGCCTGATCGTGGGCGGTTTCGAGCGCGTGTTCGAGATCAACCGCAGTTTTCGCAATGAAGGCATCTCGGTGCGCCACAACCCCGAGTTCACCATGATGGAGTTCTACGCCGCCTACTGGGACTACCAGGACCTGATGACTTTCACCGAAAAGCTGATTCGCGACGCGGCGCAAAAGGCCGTCGGCACCCTGGAGCTGAGCTATGGCGGCCGAGCGGTCGATTTGACCCAGCCGTTTGAGCGTTTGACGATTCACGAGGCCATTTGCAAGTTCACCGAAGCCGGTCAAGCGCTCGAAGGCGCGAACCTCGACGGCTGCCTGAAGGTGGACAACGCCGCCTGGCTCGTCAATGCATTGCGCAAGCTGGGCCTGACCGAGGGCAAGAACAAGCTCTCCACCCGCTCGCTGGCCAGTCTGCAGGTGCTGTACTTTGAAGAAACCGTGGAAGAAAAACTGTGGCAGCCGACCTTCATCTGCGAGCACCCGGTTGAAATCTCGCCCCTGGCCCGCGCCAGCGACCACAAACCCGGCGTGACCGAGCGCTTTGAGCTCTACATCACCGGCCGCGAATTCGGCAACGGATTCAGTGAGCTCAACGACGCCGAAGAGCAAGCCGCCCGCTTTCACGCCCAGGTGGCGGCCAAGGACGACGGCGACGACGAAGCCATGTACTACGACCATGATTTCATTCGCGCGCTGGAATACGGCATGCCGCCCACCGGCGGCTGCGGCGTGGGCCTGGACCGGCTGATGATGCTGCTGACCGACAGCAGCAGCATCCGCGACGTGATCCTGTTCCCGGCGCTGCGTCACGAAGTTTAAGACAAATCGGCCTCTAGCCCCCGCGAATACTGCATAAGTAGCTATGAATTCAGTAGTAACCTGTGCGCCCGCCCAGCACCTGAAGTTTCTGCAGGGCTACCCGGCTGACACGCTGGCGCAGGTGGCCCAGCTCATCGCTGACCGGCGGCTAGGCGACTGGCTGCAGAACAAGTACCCCGATGCCCACGGCGTGCGCACTGACAAGGCGCTGTTTGAGTACGTGCAGGCGCTTAAGGCAAGCTACCTGCGCGGTGCCGAACCTTTAGCCAAGGTAGCGTTTGACAGCAAATTGCAGATCGTGCAGCACGCGCTGGGCACCCACACCACGGTATCGCGCGTGCAGGGCAACAAACTCAAAGCCAAACGCGAAATCCGCATCGCCGCCCTGTTCAAGGACGCACCGCCCGAGTTCCTGACCATGATCAGCGTGCATGAGCTGGCGCACCTCAAGGAGCGCGCCCATGACAAGGCCTTTTACCAACTGTGCTGCCACATGGAGCCGCGCTACCACCAGCTGGAGTTTGAGTTGCGGGTCTATCTGACCCATCTGGACGCGTCGGGGCCGCGTTTGTGGGGGCTGCAAGCTCAGCCCTGCCCCGCGTCATCGGCCTGATCCTCGGCGTCTGGCATCATCGCGCTGATGGACGACAACTTACCCCCCCTCATTGCGGCCCTGCTGGAGCCCAAGCGGTATCCAGGTGCGGTGCAACGGGTTGACCTGGTCCAGACCCATATCTCCTGGGTGCTGCTGGCGGGGGACTTTGCCTACAAGATCAAGAAGCCGGTCAAACTGTCTTTTCTGGACTTCAGCACGCTGGCGCAACGCGAGCGCTACTGTCAGAACGAGTTGCGCCTGAACCGCCGCTTTGCGCCGGACCTCTACCTGGAAGTGCTCGTTATTGGCAACACGCCCCAAGACCCGCAGTGGGGAGGCGCGGGCACGCCGATCGAATACGCCGTCAAGATGCGCCGCTTCGATGAAGCCGGGCGGCTCGACCGGGTCTGTGCCCGCGGTGAACTGCAAGCCTCGCATTTGTCCGATCTGGCCGACACCCTGACCCTTTTTCACCATGCTGCGGCGGTCGCACCGGTCGAGTCAAGCTTTGGCTCACCGGCACAAATCATCGCGCCGATGCGGGACAATTTCGACGCTCTGACGGACGGCTTGCCCCAGGCGGGCCTGCCAAGCCGGATTGCAGCCTTGCGGGCCTGGACCGAAGCGCAATTTGCGCAACTCACCCCCCTTATGCAAGCGCGCAAGCAAGCCGGGTGGGTGCGTGAATGCCACGGCGATCTGCATCTGGCCAACCTGGTCCTGATCAAGCAGCGGGTACGGATGTTTGACGGCATTGAGTTCAGCGACAGTCTGCGCTGGATTGACGTCGCCAGTGAAATCGCTTTCACCTATGTTGACCTGCTCGCGCACCAGCAGCCCGGACTGGCCGACTGGTTTGTCGACGCATACTTGAGCCGCAGTGGCGACTACGAAGCCGCTTTGCTGCTGCGCTTTTATGCCGTGTACCGAGCGCTGGTGCGGGCCAAGGTAGCGGCCATTCGCACGCGTCAGACCCAGGACGACGGCAGCGAAGCGCTGGCCTATATCGCGCTGGCCGAGCGCCTGACGGCACCGCCCGTGGCCCGCCTGGTGATCACGCACGGACTCTCAGGTTGCGGAAAAACCGTGGCATCAGACAAATTGCTGCAGCACGACCCCCATGCCAGCACGCTACGCCTGCGCTCGGATGTGGAGCGCAAGCGCCTGTTCGGACTGGCCAGCACCGAGCGCAGCGGCGCGCCGCTGAACGCCGGCATTTACGCCGCCGATGCCCACGGCCGCACCTACGGCCACCTGCGTGAGCAGGCCAGCCGCATGCTGCGCGCGGGCTGGTCGGTGATTGTGGATGCAACCTTCCTGCGACGGGCCGACCGCGACGCCTTTCGTGCGCTGGCCCGAGACACCGGCGTAGCGTTCAGCATTCTGGCGCCGCGGGCCACGCCCGAGCAGTTACGCGAACGCATCCTGGCGCGCAAGGTTCTGGGGCAGGATGCGTCCGAGGCGACACTGGACGTGCTGGCGCAGCAGATGCGCACCCTTGAGCCACTCGGGCCGGACGAGGCTTTGGAAATTGAACAGACGGCAAACTTTCAACCATAGATCAAGCGCCCCCTGTAATTGCCCAACGGCATGTTGCGCAGTTGCGCGAACGCATCCTGGTACGCCCTGCCCTGGTGCCCGACACCCTCTAAAGATGATTTGGTAATTAGAAACTGAAAAATCAGTAGTTCCAGTTTCAACGGTTGACCCCCAGAATTCACTCCATTGCACTTCGGCAATGAATTTTGAGGACTCCACCATGACACAAAGATCATCCATTTCCCGCCGCGTTTTCAACGCCGCTGCAGTCGCCGTGCTGGCCGGTTCCGCCATCGGTGCCAGCGCCCAGCAAGCACTCACGCTGCTCAACGTGTCTTACGACCCCACCCGTGAACTCTATGCCGAGTTCAACGCTGCCTTTGCCAAACACTGGAAGGCCAAGACCGGTCAGGACGTGACCATCAAACAATCCCACGGCGGCTCGGGCAAGCAGGCGCGTGCAGTGATCGACGGCCTGGAGGCCGACGTGGTCACTCTGGCGCTGGCGGGCGACATTGACGCTGTTCACAAAAACGGCGGCTGGATTCCGGCCGACTGGCAAAAGCGTCTGCCGCACAACTCGTCTCCCTACACCTCCACCATCGTGCTGGTGACGCGCCAGGGCAATCCCAAAGGCATCAAGGATTGGGATGATCTGATCAAGCCGGGCGTGAGCGTGATCACCCCCAACCCCAAAACCTCCGGCGGTGCGCGCTGGAATTACCTGGCAGCTTGGGAATTTGCCAAACGCAAGTACGGTGGTGATGCCCAGGCCAAGGATTTCATTGCCAAGCTGTATGCGAACGTACCGGTGCTGGACTCCGGCGCACGCGGCTCGTCCATCACCTTTGCCCAGCGTGGCCAGGGCGACGTGTTCATCAGTTGGGAAAACGAGGCCCACCTGCTGGAAAAAGAATTTGGCGGCAAGGTGGACATCATTTACCCATCCTTGAGCATTCTGGCCGAGCCACCGGTCACCGTGGTGGACAAGAACGTGGACAAGAAGGGCACCCGCACCGTGGCCACCGCCTATCTGGAATACCTGTACACCGATGAAGGCCAGGACATTGCAGGCAAGAACTTCTACCGCCCCATCTCCGAGAAGTTCCAGGCCAAGTACGTCAAACAACTGCCCAAGATCAAGCTGTTCACCATCGACGAAGCCTTTGGCGGCTGGACCAAAGCAGCCAAAGACCACTTTGCCGACGGCGCGACCTTCGACCAGATTTACACCAAAAAATAAGTAAACGTCGCCTGTACGCTGTCACACATCAAGGTCTTAAGGGATATGAAAATGAGTGTTTTATTGATCGCAGGCAGTCCGTCAGAGCGCTCCCGCTCTGCGGCATTGCTCTATGCGGTGGCCCAACGTCTGGAGTTTCGCGGGGCGCAGGTGGAGCATCTGCAAATTCGCGACCTGTCGCCGCAGGCGCTGATTCTGGCGGACTTTGGCAACCCCACCATCAGCCACGCCATTGGCCGGGTAGCACAGGCCGGAGTCATCGTGATTGCCACCCCGGTTTACAAAGCCGCCTACAGCGGCGTGCTCAAGGTGTTTCTGGACTTGCTGCCGCAAAACGCGCTGGCCGGCAAAACCGTGTTGCCCCTGGCCACGGGCGGCAGCCCAAATCACATGCTGGCGTTGGACTATGCGCTGCGCCCGGTGTTGCAGTCGCTCGGTGCCAAACAAATCCTGCCTGGCATTTATGCCACCGATGCGCAAGTCACTGTGACCGAGTCGGGGGCCTATGAAGTCAATGCCGACATTGGTCAACGACTGGATGAGTCCGTCAACACCCTGGTTCGCGAGGTGCTGCCCGCCGCCGAAGTGCACGCCCGGCGCTTTGCCCCGGTGCAGTTTTCTCAGGTGCGATGTAGCGTGTAAGCGCCCCGGTCGTCGGCCCCCAAGGGGCTGACAACATCCCTTCCCCTTTTTTTTGTTTCAGGCCGTTTGCTTGCGGCCGGGGGCAACTGTTGCCCATTTTTCAAGGAATTCACCATGTCCAACGCTCTCCCTATTTCGCGTCGTCAGGTTCTGGCGGCTGGTCTGGCCACGGCCGCACTCACCGGCAGCTCACTGGCGCTGGCACAAAAGGCCGCGCGCACGCTGCGCATCGGTTACCAAAAAGGCTGGCTATCCATCCTCAAAGGCCGGGGCACGTTGGAGAAAGAACTCGCCCCGCTGGGCGTGAACGTCACCTGGACTGAGTTCAACGCCGGGCCGGTGCAGCTCGAAGCGCTGAACGTTGGTGCGATTGACTTTGGTGACGTGGGTGAAGCGCCGCCCATTTTTGCCCAAGCCGCCGGCGCGCCGCTGGTCTACGCCGGTGCCACCGTGCCGCGCCCGCAACTGGAAGCCATCCTCGTGCCCAAGGGCTCGGCCATCAAGACTGTGGCTGATCTGAAAGGCAAGAAAGTGGCCTACAACAAGGGCTCCAACGTGCAGTACTTTCTGGCCAAGCTGCTGGAAAAACAGGGCCTGAAGTACAGCGATGTGCAACACGTCCATCTGCCTCCGCCCGATGCCCGTGCCGCCTTCCAGAAGGGGGCGATTGATGCCTGGATCATCTGGGACCCGTTCCTGGCCGCCGCGCAAAGAACACTGGACGCACAAATCCTGGTGGATGCCAAAGGCGTGGTGAACAACCGGGCCTACTACTTCAGCTCGCGCGACTTCGCCACCAAAAACACCGACGTGTTGAAGATCGCCATTCGCCAGATCAACGACATCGACACCTGGGCCGCCAAGAACAAACCAGCCGCCTCCAAAGAACTGTCGCAAGTGCTGGGCCTGGACGTGGGCATCACCGACCTGTACCTGAGCCGCGCCGACTACGGCACCGCCCCGGTGAACAGTGCCATCCTGGCCGAGCAGCAGCACATTGCCGACACCTTTTTTGAACTCAAGCTCATCCCCAAAAAGCTCAACCTGCTGCACGCCGCGCCGGTTGACCTGAGCTGATTGGCACCCAAGGAACAACACCATGGAACAAACCATCACCACTGGGTCGCGCCGCAGCCTGCTGCGTGTGCTGGCCGTCAGCGCGGGCCTGTGGGGCCTGTCAGGGCCGATTGCCTCCAACGCCTGGGCGCAGGCCACGGGCACCGGCAAGCCTTTGACCCAACTGCGCATTGGTTACCAAAAATCGGCGGTGAACCTGGTCATCCTCAAGCAGCAAGCCGTGCTGGAGAAACGCTTTCCCAACACCCAGATCAAGTGGATCGATTTCCCCGCCGGGCCGCAGTTGCTGGAAGCGCTGGCGGTAGGCAGCCTGGAATTTGGCCTGACTGGCGACTCGCCACCGGTATTTGCCCAGGCGGCGGGCAAAGACCTGGTCTATGTGGGCGCGGAGCCCGCCAAACCCGAGAGCTCGGCCATTCTGGTGGCCAAAGACTCGGCTATTCACACACTGGCCGACCTCAAGGGTAAAAAGATTGCCCTGCAAAAAGGCTCCAGCGCCCATTACCTGCTGGTCAGCGCGGTGGAAAAAGCCGGTTTGCAATGGACGGACATTCAACCCATCTACCTGACCCCGGCCGATGCCCGCGCCGCTTTTGAGCGCAAAAGTGTCGATGCCTGGGCGATCTGGGACCCGTTTTATGCATCCACCGAGCTGGCCCTGTCACCGCGTGTGCTGACCACCGGCATAGGCCTGTCAAGCAACAACTCCTTTTACCTCGCCTCCCGCGCCTTTGCCACCGACCATCCCGAGGCGCTGGCGGTGTTATTTGAAGAGCTTAGCCGCGCCGACCAATTTGTGCAGCAACACCGGAGCGAGGCCATCAAGCTGATCGCGGGATTCAGTGGGCTGGACGCGGGTGTGGTCAGCCTTTTTTTGCAGCGCCGCCCGCCCTCCCCGGTGGGGCCGATCACGCCCGGTACGGTGCAGGCACAGCAGCGGGTGGCTGACAGCTTCCAGAAGCTGGGCCTGATCCCCAAACCGATTGCCGTGGCCGAGATCGTCTGGAGCCCCAAGGCCACGCACTTGGCGAAGACCACTGCCCAATAAACCATTGCGTCAAACCATCACTTTTGACCCTTTCACATTGACCCCATTTCATCAGACCCTCCGCATGAAAATTTTCTGGTTTATTCCCACCCATGGCGACAGCCGCTACCTCGGCACAGCTGAAGGTGCGCGCGCTCTCAATCACGATTACCTCAAACAAGTCGCGCAAGCGGCCGACAGCCTGGGCTATGAAGGCGTGTTGATTCCCACCGGGCGCTCCTGCGAAGACCCGTGGGTGGTAGCGGCCAGCTTGCTGCCAGTGACCACACGCCTGAAGTTTCTGGTGGCGGTGCGGCCCGGTCTGCACCAGCCGAGCCTTGCGGCACGCATGGCGGCCACATTTGACCGCCTGTCCGGTGGGCGCCTGTTGATCAACCTCGTCACCGGGGGCGACCAGACCGAGCTGGAAGGCGACGGCGTGTTTTTGAACCATGCCGAGCGCTACGAACAGGCGGCCGAGTTCATCCGCATCTGGCGTGAAATTCTGGCGCGCAGCCACGACGGTGAGAGCTTCGATTTCGACGGCAAGCACCTGAGCGTGAAGGGCGCCAAGCTGCTCTACCCACCGGTACAACAACCGTACCCGCCGGTGTACTTTGGCGGCTCCTCGCCCGCCGCACACGAGTTGGCCGCCGAGCAGGTGGACGCCTACCTGACCTGGGGTGAGCCACCCGCTGATGTGGCTAAAAAAGTGGCCGACGTACGTGAGCGCGCCGCCCGCCTTGGACGCACGGTGAAGTTCGGCATCCGCCTGCATGTGATCGTGCGCGAAACCGAAGACGAAGCCTGGCAAGCGGCCGAGCGTCTCATCAGCCGTCTGGACGATGACACCGTGATTCGCGCCCAGGCCGCGTTTTCCCGTATGGACTCCGAAGGCCAGCGCCGCATGGCCGCGCTGCACGCTGGCGGCAAGAAACGTTCCCGTGCCGACCTTGAAATCAGCCCCAACCTGTGGGCCGGTGTCGGCCTGGTGCGCGGCGGTGCCGGCACTGCGCTGGTGGGCGACCCGCAAACCGTGGCGGCGCGAATTCTGGAATACGCCGCGCTCGGCCTCGACACTTTTGTGCTCTCGGGCTACCCGCACCTGGAAGAGGCTTACCGTTTTGCCGAACTGGTGTTTCCACTGCTGCCAGTGACATTGCGCGAGAAGCTGGCAGGCCAGCAACTCACCGGCCCCTTCGGCGAAGTGGTCGGCAACAACTACCTTCCGCGTGCTTCGCAAAGCTGATGCCAACAGCACCTTGTTCGACCCACTTTTGGCCACTGGAGATGTAAGCCCATGACACACCCCCTGCAAGAACTTCAAACCACACCCACGCCGGTGCTCCCAGGCTCTGCCGGTTCGCCCCTGCTGCCTGGCACGGCGCGCACGCTGCAGGCTTTGCAACAGCTGGCAGGCTTTGCCCGCCAGGTTTGGCAACGCCTATTGCCCTGGCTGGTGCCGGTGGGGTTGATCGCGCTGTGGCAAATCGCCTCCAGCCTGGGCTGGCTGTCGACCCGGGTGCTGCCCGCGCCGCTGGAGGTGATCACTGCGTTCTGGACGCTCACCGCCTCGGGTGAACTCTGGACGCATGTGCAGGTGAGTGCCGCGCGCGCCTTGTCGGGGCTGGCGGTGGGCGGCGGTTTAGGCCTGGTGCTGGGGCTGCTGACCGGCTCCTCGCGGCTGGCCGAGACGCTGCTCGATTCGACCATCCAGATGGTGCGCAACATCCCGGCTCTGGCGCTGATTCCGCTGGTGATTTTGTGGTTTGGCATTGACGAAACCGCCAAGCTGTTCCTGATCGCCGTGTCGGTGTTTTTCCCGATCTACCTCAACACCTTTCACGGCATTCGCGGTGTCGACCCGGGGCTGATCGAGATGGGCCGCACCTACGGCCTGAACCGCTGGCAGCTCTACACGCAAATCATTTTGCCGGGTGCGCTGTCGAGCATTCTGGTGGGGCTGCGCTTTTCGCTCGGGCTGATGTGGGTGATTTTGATCGTGGCCGAAACCATCTCGGCGCAGGCTGGCATTGGCTACCTGACCATGAATGCACGCGAGTTTTTGCAGACCGACATCGTGCTGGTGGGCATCCTGCTCTACGCCCTGTTGGGCAAGCTGGCCGACGTGTTTGCCAAGGGCCTGGAGCGCTACTGGCTGCGCTGGCATCCGGGGTATCAGGCGGCGTGAATCTGTTCACTATAAATTTAATAGCTTTATATCCATATTTCATGAGGGCTGGAGGCCAATTTGACTACTAATTCTGTCACTTCCGAGCGACGCGGTGAACCGCTGGTGTTGCGCGATTTGAGCAAGCGTTTCGGCGAACGCGAGGTGCTGCGCAACACGCAATTACGCGTAGAGCCCGGCCAGTTCATCGCCATCGTCGGGCGCAGTGGCTGCGGCAAAAGCACGCTGTTGCGCCTGGTGGCCGGGCTGGAAACGGCCAGCACGGGCAGCATCACCGTGAACGACAAGCTGCGCACCGGCTTGTCCGATGACACCCGCATCATGTTTCAAGACGCACGCCTGCTGCCCTGGAAGCGCGTCATCGACAACGTGGCCTTGGGGCTGCCCAAAGACAGGCGCGCCGATGCCCTCAAGGTGCTCGATCAAGTGGGCCTGGCGGACCGCGCCAATGACTGGCCCGCGCGCCTCTCAGGCGGCCAGCGCCAGCGTGTGTCCTTGGCCAGAGCCCTGGTGCACAGCCCGCGCCTGCTGTTGCTGGACGAACCGCTGGGCGCACTCGATGCCCTGACGCGCATCGAGATGCACCGCCTGATTGAGGACCTGTGGCGCGCCAGTGGCTTTACCGCCCTGCTGGTCACGCACGACGTGCAGGAAGCCGTGGCGCTGGCCGATCGCGTGATCCTGATCGAGGATGGGCGCATTGCGCTGGATGAGACGATTGCATTGGCGCGACCGCGTTCACAAGGTGATGCCGCTTTTGCGGCCCTGGAGAAACGCATCCTGGATCGGGTGCTGCAAAAGCCAGCCAGAGAAACCTTCACCAACCCGCATGACGATGCCCAACCCCTGTGGCCCGGCGTACCCGCGCATGGCCTGCGCTGGGCCGTCTGATTACTTTTTTTAACGGACTTTTCAAGGAGAACCCATGTCCATTCAAGCCATCAACGTACGCAATCAATTCCGCGGCAAAGTCAAAGAGATCATCCACGGTGATGTGGTGTCAGAGGTCGATGTCGAAACCCCCTGGGGCATCGTCACCTCGGTCATCACCAGCCGCTCGGTCAAAGACCTGGACCTGAAGGTGGGCTCTGAAGTGGTGGCGCTGGTCAAGTCGACCGAAGTGTCGATTGCCAAGTTGTAGTCAATCAAGTTCAGGAGCAAAACATCATGAGCAAAAAACTCAGACTCGGCGCATTTCTACCCGGCGCCGGACAACACGTGGCCGCCTGGCGGCACCCCGATGCCGCATCGAACAGCGTGTTCGATTTTGAACACTACAAACGCCTGGCCCAAACCGCCGAGCGCGGCCTGTTCGACGCCTACTTTCTGGCTGACGGCCTGTCGGTGAATTTCGGTGGTGATGCCGAAGGCCGGCGCGACCGCAGTACCGGCTTCGAGCCGGTGACACTGTTCTCGGCGCTCTCCACAGTGACGAAAAACATCGGCTTCATCGCCACGGCATCGACCACCTACGAAGACCCCTACCTGCTGGCGCGCAAGTTTGCCTCGCTGGATCACCTGAGCGCCGGGCGCTCGGGCTGGAACGTGGTCACCTCCACCGACGATGCCACCGCGCGCAACTTTGGCCGTGCGCAGCAAGCGGTTGCCACGGATCGCTACGACCGAGCCGAGGAGTTTGTCGATACCGTGACCGAACTCTGGGACAGCTGGGAGGACGATGCCTTCATCCGCGACAAGGCCAGCGGCCAGTTTTTTGACCCGGCCAAGCTGCACCCGCCGCACCACAAGGGCAAGCACTTTTCCGTGGACGGCGCGCTCAACGTGTCGCGCCCGCCGCAGGGTTACCCGGTGATCGTGCAAGCCGGCCAATCCGAACCGGGACTGGAGCTGGCGGCGCGCACCGCCGAGGTGGTCTTCACCGCCCAGCAAAGCCTGGAAGATGCGCAGGCCTTTTACCGAGAGTTGAAAAGCCGCCTGCCCAAGTTTGGCCGCACTGCCGACCAGCTCAAGATCATGCCGGGCGTGTCGGTCTACGTGGCCGCCACCGAAGCCGAGGCGCAAGCCAAGCTGCAGCAGCTCAATGACCTGATCCATCCCCAGGCCGGCCTGGCCTTGCTGGCAGGGCTCTCGGGCGGCACCGACTTGTCGCAGTACCCGCTGGACGGCCCGTTCCCGGAACTGCCCAAGACCGTGGGCTGGGTCAGCCGCCAGCAGATGATGGTGGACATTGCGCGCAAGCACAGCTTCAGCATTCGCCAGCTCTACCAGTGGATTGCGACGGCGCGCGGGCACTGGACCCTTGTGGGCACGCCCAGCCAGGTGGCCGACCAGCTGCAGCTGTGGTTCGAAAACGAAGCGGCCGACGGCTTCAATGTCTTGCCGCCGGTGTTGCCCGGCAGCCTGGATGACTTCGTGGACCTGGTCATCCCCGAACTGCAGCGCCGAGGGCTGTTTCGCACCACGTATGAAGGCAAAACGCTGCGCGAAAACCTGGGGCTGGCACGGCCGGAAAACCAGCATCTTTTGCTGCAAAAGGAAGCCAGGCTTGCTTGATGCATGGCGTGGTGGGTTTTATGCGCCTTACACTTGGGCCCCAAATTTCATGCCCAAGTGGCCAGTGAATCATGATTGAACTTAAAAATATCAGCCTGACCTACCCCGGTCACCCGGCCCCGGTGCAAGCCTTGCAGGGTGTCAACCTGCAGGTGCGCGCGGGCGAAGTGTTTGGCGTGATTGGCCGCAGCGGTGCGGGCAAGAGCTCGCTGATACGGGTGATCAACCTGCTCAACCGGCCCTCACAAGGCCAGGTGCACGTGGCGGGCGCGGAGCTGACCGCGCTGTCGGCACCGGAGTTGCGCGCAGCGCGGCATCAAATCGGTATGATCTTTCAGCACTTCAACCTGCTGTCGTCCCGCACCGTGTTTGACAACGTGGCCTTGCCGCTGGAGCTCTCCGGCGTGCGCCCGGCTCTCATCAAGGCGCGAGTCGATGAGCTGCTCGATCTGGTGGGGCTGTCCGCACTGCGCGACCGCTACCCGGCCCAGATCAGCGGTGGCCAGAAACAGCGCGTGGGCATTGCCCGGGCGCTGGCCAGCAAGCCCAAGGTCTTGCTGTCCGATGAAGCCACCTCGGCGCTGGACCCGGAGACCACGCGCTCGATTCTGGGCCTGCTGCGCCAGATCAACCGCGACTTTGGCCTGACCATTGTGCTGATCACACACCAGATGCAGGTCATCAAGCAGGTGGCGGACCGGGTGGCGGTGATCGATGCCGGGCGCATCGTGGAGCAAGGCGCCGTCATCGACGTGTTCACCCGGCCGCAACACGCCACCACGCGCAGCCTGATTGACGAGATCTTGCCTCAGGAACTGCCCCCCAGCGTGATTGCGCGCATCCGCGCGCTGATGGCGGCCGAGCCGCAGCGCAGCGGCCAGCTGCTGCGCCTGGCTTTCGCCGGTGACGGCTCGGGGCAACCGCTGCTCAGCGATGTCATACGCCGCTTCGGCCTGGACCTGAACATCCTGCACGGCCAGATCGACGACATCCAGGGTCAGACCTTTGGCTCGCTGGCCGTGCATGTGCGCGGCGCCAGCGCCCAGTTGGAACAAGCCGTGGCACACCTGCGCAGCGCCGGTGTGGTGGTGCAAGAAGAGGAGATCGCCCATGTTTGAAACCTTCACCCCCCAGTTGCTGGAACTGTTCGCCTCGTCGCTGTGGGAGACGCTGGTCATGGTGGCCATTTCGGGTGCCGTGGGCGCCCTGCTGGGCACGCCGCTGGGCGTGTACCTGCACCTAAGCGGCCGCGGCGGCGTGCTGGAGAACCTGCCTCTGAACCACATCGTCGGCACCACCGTCAACGCGGTGCGCTCCACGCCTTTCATCATCCTGCTGGTGGCCATCATCCCGTTCACGCGCTTCATCACCGGTTCCTCCATCGGCACGGCAGCCGCGGTGGTGCCGCTCACCGTGGCAGCGGCGCCTTTTGTGGCCCGGCTGATCGAGACCGCGTTGCGCGAGGTGGACCATGGGCTGGTGGAGGCGGCGCTGGCCATGGGCGCCACCACGCGCCAGATCGTGTTCAAGGTGCTCTTGCCCGAAGCCCTGCCCGGCATCGTGGCGGCGCTGACCATCACCCTGGTGAGCCTGACCGGCTACTCGGCCATGGCCGGTGCCATTGGCGGCGGCGGCCTGGGCGACCTGGGCATCCGCTACGGCTACCAGCGCTTTTTGCCCGAGGTGATGCTGGCTGTGGTGCTGGTGCTGATTGTGTTTGTGCAGGTGGTACAAAGCGCTGGCGACTGGGCGGTGCGGCGCATCAGCCATCGCTAATGGTCATTTAGCCCTCTAGCCCCCGTGCCATCTGCGTATACAACTCTCTTTTTAATAGCAAATTATTTTTTCACTTAGGAGTTTTTATGAACAAACGTTCTCTGATCCAAGCCGCTGCAGCCCTGCTGGTGGCGGCCACAATTTCACCCGTGCTGGCACAAGACAAACCGCTCAAGGTCGGCGTCACCGCCGGGCCCCACGCCCAGATTTTTGAGCAGGTGAAAAAGATCGCCGAAAAAGACGGCCTGAAGATCCAGATCATCGAATTCAGCGACTACGTGCAGCCCAACGCCGCCCTGGCTACCGGCGACCTCGATGCCAACAGCTACCAGCACAAACCCTATCTGGATCAGCAGATCAAGGACCGCGGCTACAGATTAGTCAACGTCGGCTACACCGTCAACTTCCCCATCGGTCTGTATTCCAAAAAGGTCAAGCGTCTGGAAGACCTGAAGGAAGGTGCCAAGTTCGGCATCCCCAACGACCCGACCAACGGCGGGCGCGTGCTGCTGGTGTTGCAGGACAAGGGCCTGATCAAGCTCAGACCCGAAGCCGGCCTGAAAGCCACGCCGCTGGACGTGATTGACAACCCGAAAAAGCTCAAATTCGTCGAGCTCGATGCCGCGCAGTTGCCGCGCTCGCTGGACGACCTGGATGCCTCGGCCATCAACACCAACTACGCCCTGTCAGCCGGTCTACAACCCAACCGCGATGCCATCACCCAGGAAAGTGCCAAGAGCCCCTACGTCAACCTGATTGCCGTGCGCGAGCAGGACAAGGACAAGCCCTGGGTGGCCAAGCTGGTCAAGGCCTACCAGTCCGAGGAGATTCGCAAGTTCATCCAGACCCAGTTCAAGGGGGCGGTGATTGCCGGGTTTTGAGCGGCAACTTGGAGACAATGCAAAGGTAGAAATACCTTTGTCATGCCGGGCTTGAAGAGCCCGCCCCGGCACCGCGCGGCAGGTACTTCTGCGCCAGTGCGTGGTATTTGCTGGACGGTAGTCCGGGGAGTTGACCTACGCCACACTCGGATGTGCTTCAAGGAACTTCGCCACTGCGAACGCGTTGGCGCAGTGCCTGTCCATGCGCAAGGAGAAGGTTTCAACCCCTTGCAACAGCAATGAGGCGATGCGCAGAGCTCCGGTGGCGCTATGCATTTGCTGCCAACCCAAGACCATTTGGTCCCCGGTGACAAAAAAATCGGCACCGACAACGGCCACGATGCATCGAATAAAGCGCAGGCATTGGGGGCAAGGGCAAACTTGCGTGTCAGCAAGTCAACTGTGCAAAAAGCATCATTAGATGTTTGGGCTATTTAGAACTAAAAACTTAGTCGTTTGAGTTTTGACGAACCTCCTTTAAATTCCTTTTGACCGCGTCTAGCCCTCTAAATAGGTAGGCGACCCACATCAAGAGACTGAAAGGATTTTCATCATGAGCACTGCAACTGAAACAAGCAAGCTAATGGTTGGCTGATGAACTTCCAGCAACTCAAATCGGCGCGCGAGACCGTGCGTTGCGGCTACAACCTCACCGAGGTAGCCGCCATCCTCCACACCTCGCAACCGGGGGTGAGCCGACAGATTCGCGAGCTTGAAGACGAGCTGGGGGTGGCTATTTTTGTGCGCGCCGGCAAGCGGCTCACGGGCCTGACCGGGCCCGGAGTCGCCTTACTGCCCATCGTGGATCGGCTGCTGCAAGATGCAGACAACCTCAAACGTGCCGGGCAAGACTTCAATTCGCGCCTGGACGGTCCGCTGTCAGTGGCTGCCACGCACTCGCAGGCGCGCTACGCCTTGCCGCATGTGGTGCGCGACTTTCGCGAGAAATTTCCCAAAGTCACGCTGCACCTGCACCAGGGCTCGCCCAAGCAAATCGCCGAGATGCTGATCTCTGGCGAAGCCGACATTGGTGTGGCCACCGAGGCGCTGGCGCACTACCCGCAACTGGTCACGCTGCCGTGCTACCGCTGGACCCACAGCATCGTGGTGCCGCCAGGCCACCCGCTGCTGGCACACACCGAACCTGTGACCTTGCTGCAGCTGGCCCAATACCCTCTCATCACCTACAACATGGGATTTACCGGCCGCTCCCACATTGACGATGCGTTTGAGCGCGAGGGCTTACACCCCGATGTGGTGTTGACGGCCATGGACGCTGACGTGATCAAGACCTACGTTGAACTGGGCATGGGCGTGGGCATCATCGCCTCGATTGCGCTTGACCCAGAACGCGACACGCAGTTGCGCATGCTGGACGCACGTCATCTGTTTGAGATCAACCTGACGCGCTTGGCGATACGCCACGGTACCTGGCTGCGCGGCTATGCCTATGGGTTTATCGAAACCTTTGTGCCAACGCTGACGCGTCAGGTGGTGGAAAAGGCGGTTGCTGAACTGGTGGGTTGATAGATGGACAGACCATAACCCTATCGCCCGAAAAGGGTGTCGCAGGGGTCCGGAAGGTGAATATGAATAAGACTATTGAAATCCGATGGCCTCTGCGACCCGGTCAGCGGTTTGATGCAAATATTTATCGGTAATTATCTGGTTCAGATTGCTTTTCTTAAAGGAAATTTTTATGACATTCGAGCTCAATTCAATGACACGTCGTACTGCCGTGGCCTCAATCGTCGCGTTGGTCGCGGCTGCCGCACAGGCGCAAACAGCGCGTAGCGACAAGCTTCGTATCGGTTACCAAAAATCATCCACACTGATCACCATTCTCAAGAAGCGCGGCACCTTGGAACAGTTGCTTGAAGCGCGCGGCGTCAAAGTGAGCTGGCACGAATTCACCAGCGGCCTGCCGCTGCTTGAAGCGCTGAACCTTGGCAATGTGGACTTCAGTGCAGACGTCGCCGATACTGTTCCCGTGTTTGCCCAGGCAGCCGGCGCCAACCTGACCTACGTGGCGCAAGAAGCACCTTCGCCTTCAGCACAGGCCATTGTGGTACGCGCCGACTCGCCTATCCGCAGTGTGGCCGATCTCAAGGGACGCAAGATTGGTTTTGCCAAAGGTGCCGGAGCGCATTTTCTGCTGCTGGCGGCACTGGAGCGCGCAGGTTTGCAGTTCAAGGACATCGAGCCGGCCTATCTTTCACCCGCAGACGCTCGTGCCGCATTCGAAAAAGGGGCCATTGATGCCTGGGCCATCTGGGATCCGTTTCTCTCAGCCGTGCAAAACCAAAGCGCCGTGCGGATCGTCGCTGACGGCCGCGACATTGCGTCTTATCAACGCTACTATTTGGCCTCAACTCCCTACGCCCGGGCGCGCCCCGACGTGTTGGGTGATATCTACACTGAACTCAAGAAGGCGGGTGCCTGGGTCAAGCAAAGCCCCAAGGATGCGGCAGCATTGCTGTCAGGCGTGTGGGGGCTGGATGCCGCCATCATTGAGCAGGCCAATTCACACCGCAGTTACGTGGTCCGCCAGGTCGTGCCTGCAGCATTGACCGAGCAACAGCGAATTGCGGATGCATTTTTTGCCGAAAAGCTCCTTCCCAAAAAAATCAATGCGCAGGATGTAGCGCTATTTAAGCCCGCTGCGTCGTAATCATTTCAGATCACTTTGAAGCCATGGGTGGCGTCCCGCGCCAATTGATCAACAAGGCCAAACTCCCAATCCAGATAGGCCTGCATGGCTTCATGCGGGTTGTGGGTGCCTTCATAGGGGCGACGGTAGCGGCCGGCGCTTGGCGCGGGCACGGGTGCTGCTAAGGGGCCGGTTTCACTAAAGTCGGTAGCTAACGCGCCGTCAAGCACCCACACATCCCAACCCATTTGGGCCAGCCATGAAGCGCTCATGTTGTCGCGCACACCCTGGCGGTCAGACAGTACCATGCGGGCAGCTCGCACGGGCGCGGCGATATCGGTCTCTTGGACCAGCTGACCTCCCGGTGCACTGCGAAAACCCGCGAGATGGCCAGCCGCAAATTCCTCTGGCGTGCGCACGTCAAACAAATAGGTCGTGCGACTGGCCTCGGCGGCAAAACCAGCCAAGTCTGCCAATTGGGCACGCTTGACGCCAGCCCGATCAGCCACGGCGCGGGCCTGCTGGACGGCCTCAAGACGCTGATCCTCTGAAACCTCTGTAAAGCGGCGACTGGCGCCGTGATCCAGTAAAAGACCTGCCAGTGTCCAGCCGATGGTTCCATTGCGCAATGCCGCAACGGGATTGGGAATGCCGGCATTTACCAGAGATTGCGTACCAATGATGCTGCGGGTGCGACCCGCGCAGTTGACAATGATGCGGGTAGCCGGGTTGGGTGCCAAGGCACGTGCGCGCAACACCAATTCAGCGCCCGGCACGCTGATGGCGCTGGGAATGCTCATGGTCTGGTACTCATCAAAGCGTCGCACATCCAGCACCACCACATCGGCTTGTCTGTCCAGCAGCGCCCTGACCTCTTGGGCTGAAAGGGAGGGCGTGTGACGTTTGGATTCGACCAGCTCGCCGAAGGCCTTGCTAGGCACGTTGACGTCTTTGAAAATTTCGCCCCCCGCGCTGCGCCAGCCCGCCAAACCGCCGTCAAGCAGATAGACCTCGGTGTAACCCATCTGCTGGAGCACGCGCCTGGCTGCTTCGGCCAAACCTTCACCGTTGTCGTACAGCACAATCATCGTGTCGCAGCGCGGGATGCGGCTCCAGGCCTCCAGCTCAATGCGGCCTGCTGGCAGGTTGGCGGCAAACAGCGGGTGCGCCTGGGCGAAGGCATCTTCTTCGCGCACGTCGATCAGTGCGATTTCCTGGGCGATCAACAAAGCCTGGCGCACGTCCTGAAAAGTTTTTGCAGGCACAGGACTATTCACAGCGTTTTTTGACATAAATTCATCGCGGTTAAGTTGTTGTTATTTGAACAGCACATCGAGTCAGGGTTCAGACTGGTTCTAGCATCGGCTCAAGCAGCTTCAGACGCTGCACCTTGCCCGACGGCCCGCGCGGCAATTCGCTCACAAAGCGAATGACCTTGGGTGTCTTGTAGCGCCCCAGTTGCACATGGCAAAAGTCACGCAGCTCAGCCTCGTTCAAGGCTTGACCGCGGCGCAGCACCACGCAGGCCATGATTTCTTGCCCGTAGTGGGGATCGGCAATACCGACCGCCGCCGCATCCAGAACGGCAGGGTGGCGCAGCAGTACCTCATCAATTTCACGCGGGGCAATGTTCTCGCCCCCTTTGATGATCAGCTCCTTGATGCGACCGGTGACAAAAAAGAAACCATCGCTGTCGCGGTAGCCCAGATCGCCGCTGCGCAGCCAGCCGTCAGGCGTGAAGGCACCCCGGGTGGCTTCGTCGTTTTTGTAATAGCCCTGCATGACATTGGGGCCCCGGATCGTGATCTCGCCGATTTGTCCATCGCTCACAGGGGCCAGGTTAGTGTCAACGATGCGTGCCTCGCAGCCGCAAGCCAGCCCGACCGAGCCCAGCTTGCGCTTGGCCACGTCCAGTGGATTCGAGAACGAAGGTGCCGCCGTTTCGGTCAGCCCCATGGTCTCGATGATGCCAATGCCGAATTTCTGCTCAAAAGCGCGCAGAGTCGCGGGTGGCAAGGCAGAGGATGCCGAGCGACAAAAGCGGATAGCGCGAGTCTGCGCAAGGGCTGGTTCCGAACCTTCGAGCAAGTAAGAAATAATGGTGGGCACTACGTTGAGCCAAGTGCATTGGTGCTCGGTAGCCTGTGACCAAAACCGCGCGCTGGAAAACCTGGCTGGCATCACCAGGCTGCCGCCATGCGCCAAGGGTGCGAGCATCGTCACGGCGAACGCATTGATGTGGTAGAGCGGCAGCACGGCAAGTACGCGGTCAGCGCTGCCGAGCGCATGCTCGGCGCTGATCGCCAGCGCATTGGCCACCAGGTTGGATTGGCTGAGCATTACCCCTTTGGGCACGCCGGTGGTGCCAGAGGTGTACATCAGCAGCGCCAGAGCCTTGCCGGGTGGTGCTGATATCTGGAATGCAGAGACGCACTTGTCCGGCCCTGTGGTGGCATCAGGTGCCATCACCACCACGGCAATCTCGCGCCCGATGTCGCTCAACATGCCGCGCACGGCGGGCTCCCAATCGGCGCTGACAAGTACCAGCTTGCAATCGCTGTGATCCAACACAAAGCGCATCTGATCAGGCTGGGACAGTAGATTGATGGGGTTCACACACCAGCCGCCATGCATCGCGCCCAGCAGCAATTGCAAGGTCATCAAGCCGTTGGGCATGACCAGCGAGACCGTGTCACCTGGCACCAACCCGTGGCCTCGCAGCAGTGCATTCACCCGTCGACAGGACTGAGCCAAATTCTGAAAGCTTAGCTGGCGATCACCGTCTGCGTCGATCGCATAAACCGCGTCAGGGCGTTGTTTGGCGTACTGCTCAATCAGCGCGTACACGGTGCAGGGCGGCAGACTCATGTCTTGCCAAACTTCTCAAAAAAAGCACCCAAAATGTCGTCTTCACTCGGCTCGCGTGGTGCAATCGGCCGCGAGATGCGCGTGATGTTCAGGTAGTGCCGATAGTTCATGTTGTCCGAGAAGTTGTTCTTGCCCCAGGTGCCACAGCCCATCGACAAAGAAAACGGCAGACCGTTGTCAAAGCTGCCACCAGTGGCGAAGCAATGTGCCTGGTTGACGATCACCCTGGAGACTGGCAGCGTCAGTCCGAGCCGCAGCGCCCTCTCAGGCAGCGTGCTATGCAGACCGACCGAGTGGCCGGCGCCCTGGTAGGCGTAGATGCGTCTGACGACATTCACTGCCTGGTCGAAATCGTGTGCGCGGTACAGCGTCAGCACCGGGCATAGCTTTTCGCCTGAAAACGGGTGCGCTTCACCAAAACCATCTTCTTCAACCAGCAGCAGGGTGGGCGAGCGCGCAACGATTTCCATGAACCCACCAAGTTCGGCCACACGTTTGGCAGATTGACCGATGACCGCGGACGAAAGCTTGCCCTGCGGCCACATCAGCGCCTGCAAATGCGCCTTTTGTGTACTGTTCAACAGCACTGCACCGCGCTCGCATAGCGCGGCAATGAGCTGCTCGCGCACCGCATCGACCATCACCAGACTGTTTTCAGACGAGCAACTGGTGGCGTTGTCAAAGGTCTTGGAGCACAGAATGCGATCCGCAGCCAGGCGCACATCTGCGGTCTCATCGACGATGCCCGCCGCATTGCCCGCACCCACCCCAAAGGCCGGTGTGCCGCTGGCGTAAGCCTCTTTGACGTTGGCCTGCGACCCGGTGGCAACCACCAGATCACACTGGCGCATCAGTGCCATGGTGGATGCCTTGCTGACCGGAGCTGGCAGCATTTGCACCAAGTCGTGCGGAGCACCTAGGCGGTCAAACTGGGTGTGGATGAACTCAATCAAGCGCGCGGCGGTCGCCCAGCCCTTGGGTGAAGGGGCCACGATCATGGCATTGCGGCCCTTGAGCGCATTGATGATTTTGTTGGCGGGTGTTGCACCCGGGTTGGTGGAGGGCGTGATGGCGCAAACCACGCCCACTGACCGGGCAATCTCGATGATCCCAAGGCTCGCGTCCTCAGTAATCACACCCACCGACTTGGCCCCCTGCAGGTCGCGCAACAGCCCCAAAGTCTTGCGGTGGTTTTTGCGTACCTTGTCTTCGACGTTGCCAATGCCGGTGTCGGCCACCGCCAGTTCGGCGAGCTCGCGGTTTCGGCTCGGTTCCAGCATCGCCCAACCGGCTGCGGCAACCAGTTCATCCACTTGCGCCTGGTCATAGTTTTCAGCCACTGCTTGGGCAACCCGCGCACGGGTGACAAGATCTGAAATTTGGATATCGATGTCGTTTTGGATTGAGTTCACGTTGGAGATTCTGAAGTGTGAAGAATTCTATCCATAGACTTATAAACGTTTTAGGCTTCTAGCCCCCGTCCAACTTGCGTAAGCAGCTTCTATATTTATAGCAACCTGAAGAGCTTGGCAGCGTTACCGTAGAGCAGTTTGTCCAGTGCGCTTTCCTTGAAGCCGAGCTGCAAGAAGTCGTCAATGCTTTGCCCGATGGGGCGAAACGGGTAAGACGAGCCAAACAAAAACTGGTCACCCAGAAAGCTGTTGGCCGCCTCCACATAGGCGCTGCTGCCCGCTTGAAACAGGTACATGTCGGGCACCAGGTGGACGTTGTCGTAGCGGAATGCCACGCCAATCGCCTGCTGCACGTTGGGCCAGTAGCCGTGATAGACGACGATCGGCAGATGAGGAAACGCCTGCGCAACCCGAGCCAGCGGGGCCGGGTCATTGAAGCGCAAATCGGGGGTGGTCGGTCCGCTCATCAAAAACACCGGCACCCCCAGTTGGGCGCATAGCTCATAGACCGGAAAGTACACCAGGTCGTCCGGGTGGCGTGGCGGCGCGCCAAAGCCAGGTTCCAGATCAATGCCGGACAAGCCCAGCACCTGGATGGCACGTTGCACCTCGGCCAGCGCGGCGGCTTCGCCCTGCACTGCCGGGTCTACCGAGCCAATGCCGATCAGTTCGGGGTGCTTATGCACGATCTGGTGGATCTGGTCGTTGGGCAAATGCTGACTTGGCGTGTGGCGCCCGACCACCACCGCACGCGACAACCCGGCATCACGCACCGCCGCCAAAAAACCTTCAGGCGTCCGCGAACCGGCAAAGTGTTCATCATTGCCGCGCGTACCAACCCGGCGGTTCAGCCAGCGCGCGGTGGCAGACGCCGGCGAACCTGGCGTGGCACCAAAAAAGTCATGCAAATAGGCCGGGCGGCAGCGCATGTCGATAACGCGCGGGGCGGAACTCGGTCTGGGCGTGGGTGGTGGGGTTGCCTGGGTCGTCATGCGGTGGTCTCTTGATGTTGCCTATTGGTACCGTGGTCTGTGAGCCTATAAACAGGCCGTGGCAAACGGCGAGCGGATATCAGACAAAAATTGCTGCGCCCGCGGATGCTGAGGCCTGTTGAAAAACTCGTGCGGCTTGGCGCGCTCCAGCACCTGGCCCGCGTCCATGAACAGCACCCGGTCTGCCACGTCGCGGGCAAATCCCATCTCATGCGTGACCACCACCATGGTCATGCCGTCGCGCGTCAAACCCTTCATCACGGAGAGCACCTCACCCACCATTTCGGGGTCCAATGCGCTGGTGGGCTCGTCAAACAGCATCAGCGGCGGCTCCATTGCCAAGGCCCGTGCAATGGCCACGCGCTGCTGCTGGCCACCCGAGAGTTCCGTGGCGTAGGCATCGGCCTTGTGCGCCAGGCCGACCCGATCCAGCAAGGCCAGCGCCTGCTCGCGCGCTTGTGGCTTGGTCAGACCCCGCAGATGAATTGGTGCCAGGGTGCAGTTTTCCAGCGCTGTCAAATGCGGGAACAGGTTGAACTGCTGAAAGACAAAGCCGATGCGCGAGCGAAATGCGTTCACGTCCAGCCCACGCGCATGAATGTCTTGCCCATCAACCGCGATGCACCCACTGTGGATAGGCTCCAGCCGGTTGAGCGTGCGAATCAGGGTTGATTTGCCCGAGCCGGAGGGCCCGCAGACCACCACCACTTCGCCTTTATTGACGGACTCGCTCAAGTCCACCAGCGCCTGGTAGGGGCCAAACCATTTGTTGACGTTTTCAAACTTGATCATGCGGGGACTCTTGCTGCGGGTTGGGCTTGTTCGCGCTGCGACAGGCGGCGCTCCAGCCCATAGGCCAGGCGCGACAGCCCAAAACAAAGGGCGAAATATGTCAAACCCAGGGTGAGGTAGATCTGGGTCGGCAGGGTAAAGACCAGTGTATTGATCTGCGTAGCAATGAAGGACACTTCAGCCAGTCCGATGATGTAGCCCAATGAGGTTTCCTTGATGGTGGAAACGAACTGATTCACCAGCGATGGCAGCATGTGGCGCAAGGCTTGCGGCAATACCACCAGCCGCATCGCGCCGAAATAGCTCAGACCGAGCGAGCGGGCGGCCTCAATCTGTCCCTTGGGCAGGCCCTGAATACCGGCACGCACGATCTCGGCCAGGTAAGCAGCGTCAAACACCACCAGGGCAATCAGCATGGTGGCGAATTGATCGGTTCTGACCCCAGTGATGCTGGGCAGAAAAAAGTAGGCCCAAAACACGACCATCAGCAGCGGTGTGCCGCGCACCACAAACACCAGGGAGGTGACAGGCAAACGCACCCAGCGCCACGGGCTGATGCGCCCCAGACCCAGCAGCAGCCCCAAAGGCAGCGCCAGCAAAAGGCCCAGCGTGGCAAGAACCAAGGTGAGCGCCAAGCCGCCCAAAGGGCCTTCAGGGTAGCGGCCCAGCAGAAAGTAGAGCCAATAGACATCAACGACTTCCAGGTAGCTCATCCATGGGCTCCTGCATTCGATCGGAGCTTCGTCACAGCGCGCGTGCCGGGTAACGACGCTGGTAGCCCACCGCCAGCGCGGTGATCAAGAGCGACACGGTCAGATAGCTCCCGGTGGCAAACACAAAGGCTTCAAAACTTCGAAAGGTTTCAGTCTCAACCTTGCTGGCCTGGTACATCAGCTCGGCGGTGCCGATCACGGTGGCGATGCTGGTGTTTTTCCAGAGATTCAAAGTCTGCGAAATCAGCGGCGGCACCGTCACGCGCAAGGCTTGCGGCAGCACCACCAAGCGCATGGTGGATAGATAGCCAAAGCCAAGCGCCCGGCTGGCTTCGAACTGAACGTGGGGGATGGCACGAATGCCGCTGCGCACGTCTTCGGACATGTAGGCCGCAGAGTAGAGCGTAAGCGCTGCAACGGCCGCCACAGCCTCGTAGTTGTGGGCATAAAGCCACTCGCGCACCGGCTCGGGCAAGAGCTCGGGCGCGCCGAAATACCAGAACAGCATGTGTGCCAGCAGCGGCACATTGCGGATGGCTTCAACAAAACACCAAGCCGCTGCGCTGACGACGCGCCAGGTGGACAGGCGCATCAGCGCGACCAGAACCGCCAGAGGTACAGCGAGCAGCAGCGTCACGCCCAGCAATTGCAGAGACAACCGCAGACCCGAAACCAACATATCGTGGTAAGGGCCTGAGGCGAGTAACGAAAAATCAAAAGCCGGCATGAAAGAATGTCAATGAATCAAAGGCCTGTCAGTGCTGGCCAAGTAAGTCACTCATAGGCTGAACCAGATCAACCTTCAATCTTGTCGGAGTCGATCTTGAAGTCGCGTTTAGGGAACAACTTCAGGTGCGACTGCGGGCCGTACCATTTCAGGAACACCTTGTTGGCTTCACCGGACTCTTCCAGGCTGCGCAGCGAGTTGTCCACCGCCAGTTTGACGGCGGATTCACCCTTTTTGATGCCAAAGGCCAGTGGCTCCACGTTCAGGTTTTGCGGCAAGATTTTGTAATCCTTGCTGGCAGCGCCGAGTTTGGCAAAGTCGGCCAGCAGACTGACTTCGTCATTGACGTAGGCCACGCCCTTGCCTTGTTGCAGCGCCTGGAAGGCTTGCTGGGTGGATTCAAACGTGACGATCTCAGCCGTAGGCACGACGCGCAGCAAGTTCGGGCCTTGCGTGCCACCCTTGACGGTCAGCGCTTTTTTACCCGCCAGCTCTGCCACGTTGTTGACACCACTGCTCTTCTTGACCAGCACTTTGGAGCCAGTCACAAAATGAGTCAAAGCAAAATCCACTTGTGCTTCGCGCTCTTTGTTATGGGTAAGTGATGCCGCCAGCACATCCACATGGCCTTGCTGCAATTCAGGAATGCGCGCTGCCACAGCAAGCTGCTTGAACACCGGCTTGACACCCAGTTGCTTGGCCACCGCTGTGGCCAGATCGATTTCATAGCCGACAAATTCGCGGGTCTTGGGGTCCACAAAGCTGTTGGGCTCGTCTATGCCCAGCACGCCAAAAACGATCTCGCCCTTTTTCTTGATGTCGGACAGTTGGTCGGCTTGGACCGTCACGCTGGTGAGTGCGATCAGCGAGGCGATCAATGCGGTAAGAAGAGAATGTATGCGCATAAAAAGTAGCTCCAGATAAAGAGTTGAAAAGCTTCGCTATGCCGCACCCAACACAAATTTTTGTCAGTGCAGCATGACTTCGAATACCGAGCTTAGTTGCCGGTGATGCAAAGCGGAACGAATGATTTCGCATAAGCTATTTCAAAACAATTCTTTCGAAATCAGCCGTGGTCAAAGAGTCAGCCACGCCCCTTCCAGGGCACGAGCCGGTGCGCGATCCAGCGCATCAATAAATCAAAGCCATACGCCAGCACGCCAATGACGATGATGCCCATCACCACAATATCAGTGCGCAAAAAGTTGGAAGCATTCAGCACCAATTGCCCCAGGCCGAGCGAAGCCGCCACCATTTCAGCCGCCACCAAAGTGGTCCAGCCAAACCCCACGGCAATGCGCATGCCAACCAATATTTCAGGCAAGGCCGCCGGCAAGATCACGTGGCGTATCAGTTGCCAGCGGCTGGCTCCCATCGATGCGGCGGCGTGAATCTGTTCCTGGGCGGCCGTTTTCATGCCGGAGCGCGCTGCCAGCGCCAGCGGGGCAAAACAGCTCAGGTAAATCAACAGCACTTTGGGCAACTCGTCAATGCCAAACCAGATGATGATCAGGGGCAGATAGGACAGCGGCGGCAAAGGGCGATAGAACTCCAGCGGCGGGTCGAAGATGCCGCGCATCACGCGCGAGGTGCCCATCGCAATGCCAAGCGGTATGGCCGTGACGCAGGCCAGAAAAAATGCCGACAACACGCGCAACAAGCTGGCCGACAAATGCTGCCACAGCGGTTTGTCATTGGCCTGACCACTGGCATACAACACAAATTGTTCCCACACCGCTTGCGGCGAAGGCAGAAAAAGTGGCTTCACCCAGCCCGCTTGCGTGACGACAAACCACAGTCCGAAAAGAGCTGCGATGGTGACCACGCTGATGGCGGCGCTGGGGCCTTCGCCCAACTCACGAAAGGCGCTGGTCTTCGGCGCAACTGAGTCGGGCGTTTGCTGAGAATTTTTGGAGATAGTCTCAGCCCACAGTGCCAAGCCTTCAGGCATAGGTAGCCTCGCGCTGATGAATGAGGCTGAGCACCTCTTCGCGCACCGCTATGAACTCAGGCAGGGATTTGACGCGACGCGCATCCCCCTCAGCCAGAAAGCGACGAGAAAAAGACAAATCGTCAAAGACGCGAACAATGCGGCCCGGGCTCGGGCTCATCACCACCAGCCGGGTTGCCAAAAACAAGGCTTCTTCTACGGAATGCGTGATGAAAAATACCATCTTGCGCGTTCGCGCCCAGGTGTGAAGCAAGGTTTCTTGCACCTGCTCGCGGGTAAAAGCGTCCAGCGCACCCAGCGGCTCGTCCATCAGCAGCAGGGCCGGGTCACTGGCCAGCGCCCGGGCAATGCCCACGCGCTGTTGCATGCCGCCGGACAACTCCCAAATGGCGCGGTCCCCCACGCCATCGAGCCCCAGCAAGGCCAGTTTTTCTTGTGCCAGTTGACGCCTGACGGCGGGCGCCACGCCGCGCAAACGCAGTGGCAAGGCCACGTTGTCGCGCACATTCAGCCAGGGCATCAAGGCGTGCTTTTGAAAAACGACGCCCCGGTCGGGGCCGGGGCCATCGATGGGCACGCCACCCAACGACACGGTGCCGTCAGAGGCTGGCAAAAAGCCGGCGATGCAGTTGAGCAAGGTGGTTTTACCGCAGCCCGATGCCCCCAGCGCCACCACAAAGTCGTCACCTTGCATCTGCAAATTGACGTCGGCCAGCGCACACCGGTTGCCGCCCTTGACCGCATAACGAACCGTCAAATGACGAACATCGAGCCCCGACATGTCTGCTTTACTTGCCCAGGGCCTGGCGCACGTAATCGCTCGTCACAAACGCGGCGTAGTCTGCTTTAACATCCTGCACACGCCCCTGCTCTTTCAGGAAGACAGCCGTTTTGGCAAGGGCTTTCGCCGCGCCTCCACCCAGCCAGTCGGCCGAGCTTTGTTCTTGCAAGGTGGGAAACCGATAGAGCGCAATGGCTGCAGGCACCGCTTTCGGGTCGGCTTTGCTCCATTTGGCAATGGCTTTGACCGGGGCTGAGTCAGCCGTCCATTGGGCGCTGTGCTGGCGGTAGTTGTCATCAGCCTTGGCCAGCGCTTTCACCAGCGCCGTCACGAAGCCTTCATTGGCAGCCGCCCATTTGGCGTTGACCACCAGGCCATCAAAAGTGGGGTAGCCCTTTTTGCCTATGCTGCCTGACGTCGCGATGGCTTTGCCATTGGCCTTGATTTTGGAGAGCACCGGATCCCAGATGAACGCGGCATCAATGTCCCCGCGCTCCCAGGCGGCGGCGATTTCCGGCGGGCGCAGGTTCACCACGTTGACCTCTTTGGCATCGACCCCTTCGAGCTTCAAGCCGACCAGCAACTGGTAGTGCGAAGTGGACACAAACGGGGTCGCGACTTTTTTGCCCTTGAGGTCTTTCCAGCCGTTGATACCAGCACCGTTGCGCACCACCAGGGCTTCAGCGTCGGCAATGTCGTCCAGAATCCAGAACAGCTTGATGTCTTGCCCCTGGCTGGCAGCGGCGGCGATGGGGCTGGAGCCCGCCTCGCCGATTTGCACATCGCCGGAAGCCATGGCACGGATCACATCGCCGCCACCACCGAACTGGCGCCAGTTGATTTTGTAGCCGGTGGTTTTTTCAAGTTCGCCCGACTCAATGATGGTGCGTAGCGGCACCAGCATGTCCTGGTAGGCAAACGTGACTTCTTTGGTCTGTGCGAACGCTGTTGCGGTGGCCATCAAACCGGCGGCTGCGAGCCAGCGAAATAGGGCGCGTTTGGTTGTCATCGGATTTTCCAGTTTGAGTAAAAAGCCGATGCTAGGCACGCAAGAAGCAGATGGGAACGACGGATTTCAAGGATCGATAGTTGCAAATCACATAAGCAGAATTCAAAACTCTGGAGAATCAGCGCAACATCGTTGACCACCCCGGAGACATCAGCATGAGCGCATTCCTTCCCCCCTCTCGCCCTGTTCGTAGCTTCGCCACCGGGCGGCAAAAAATGACCCCGTCCGAGGCCTTTGTTGAAACCCTGGTGGCCAATGATGTGACTGACATCTTTGGCATCATGGGGTCGGCCTTCATGGACGCGATGGACATCTTTGCGCCCGCAGGAATCAAGCTGATCTCGGTGGTGCATGAACAGGGCGCGGCCCACATGGCCGATGGTTACGCGCGCGTCAGTGGCCGCCACGGCGTGGTGATTGGGCAGAACGGCCCCGGCATCAGCAACTGCGTCACAGCCATTGCCGCCGCCTACTGGGCGCACAGCCCGGTGGTGATCGTCACGCCCGAGACCGGCACCATGGGCATGGGGCTGGGCGGTTTTCAAGAGGCCAACCAGCTGCCCATGTTTCAGGAGTTCACCAAGTACCAGGGCCATGTGAACAACCCCAAGCGCATTGCCGAATACACCGGGCGTTGTTTTGACCGCGCCTTGAGCGACCTGGGGCCAACGCAGCTGAACATTCCGCGTGACTACTTCTATGGCGAGATCGAGGTCGAGATTCCGACCCCCCAGCGGGTGGAGCGTGGTGCCGGTGGCGAGCACAGTTTGAACGCCGCCGCCGAACTGCTGGCCAACGCCAAATTCCCGGTCATCCTGGCCGGTGGTGGGGTGGTGTTGGGCAACGCAGTTGATGAGTTGAAAGCCTTGGCCGAACGCCTGGGCGCACCGGTGGCCACGGGCTATTTGCGCAACGATGCGTTTCCGGCCAGCCACCCGCTGTGGGCCGGGCCGCTGGGTTACCAGGGCTCCAAGGCCGCCATGAAACTCATCGCCCAGGCCGACGTGGTGCTGGCCTTGGGCTCACGCATGGGGCCGTTTGGCACCTTGCCCCAGCATGGGCTGGACTACTGGCCGCGTGACGCCAAGATCATCCAGGTGGAAGCCGACCACACCAACCTGGGGTTGGTCAAAAAGATCACGGTGGGCATCCACGGTGATGCCAGGGCCACGGCGCTGGCGCTGCTCCAACGTTTAGAGCAAAAAACCCTTGTAGCCGACAACACACGTGCGCAACGTGCTACAACAATTGCAGCGGAGAAAGCCGCCTGGGAGCAGGAGCTGGATGGCTGGACACACGAGAGAGACCCGTTCAGCCTGGACATGATCGAAGAGAACGCCAAAGAGACCACCTTCAACGGGGGCCACTGGCTGCACCCGCGCCAGGTGCTGCGCGAGCTTGAAAAAGCCATGCCGCCACGCGTCATGGTGTCCACCGACATTGGCAACATCAACTCGGTGGCCAACAGCTACCTGCGGTTCGACGAGCCGCGCAGCTTCTTCGCCCCCATGAGTTTTGGCAACTGCGGCTACGCGCTGCCGACCATCATCGGCGCCAAACGCGCCGCGCCGGACCGCCCGGCCATTGCCTATGCCGGTGACGGTGCCTGGGGCATGAGCATGGTTGAAATCCTGACCGCCGTGCGCCACGACATTCCGGTCACCGCCGTGGTGTTCCACAACCGCCAGTGGGGGGCAGAGAAGAAGAACCAGGTGGATTTCTACAACCGCCGTTTTGTGGCCGGTGAACTCGACAACCCCAGCTTTGCCGGAATCGCCATCGCCATGGGGGCCGAAGGCATTGTGGTGGACCGGCTGGAAGATGTCGGCCCGGCGCTGAAAAAAGCGATTGACGCGCAAATGAAGCAGGGCAAAACCACTGTCATCGAGATCATGACCACCCGTGAGCTGGGCGACCCGTTCCGGCGCGATGCGCTGTCCAAGCCGGTGCGGTTTTTGGACAAGTACCAGGATTACGTTTGATATGGCAAAGCCTTGGTGTGCCTGGGGTTACAAGCCTTTTAGACCTCTAGCCCCCGTCTGTACTTCGTTAGATGCTATATTAATAATAGCATTATAGTTTCTTCGCCCGATTCAATGCTGGACCAAAACCATGCCCCAAGAGTTTGACTACATCGTCATCGGCGCAGGCTCCGCGGGTTGCGTGCTGGCCAGCCGCCTGAGCGAAGACGCCGGCACACGGGTGCTGCTGCTGGAAGCCGGGCCGCCAGATCGTTCGCTGTGGCTGCATTTGCCGATTGGCTACGGAAAAACCATGTGGAGCAACACCTACAACTGGCGCTTTGAGACCGCGCCAGACCCGAACATGAACGGGCGGCGCATCTACTGGCCACGCGGTAAAACGCTGGGCGGCTCAAGCGCCATCAACGGCCTGATCTACATCCGTGGCCAGCGCCAGGACTATGACCACTGGGCCGCGCTGGGCAACACCGGCTGGAGTTATGCCGACGTGCTGCCTTACTTCATCAAGTCCGAGGGCAACCAGCGCGGTGCCTCCGCACACCATGGTGGCCGCGGGCCGCTGCGCGTGTCTGAAATTGGGGCCAAACACCCGCTGATCGAGGCCTTCATCAGCGCTGCAGCAGAGCTTGGCGTGCCGCGCAACGACGACTTCAACGGCGCGCAGCAGCTGGGGGCCGGTTATTACCAGCTCACCACGCAGAACGGCTGGCGCTGCAGCACGGCCGCGGCCTTTTTGAAACCTGCGCGCGGCCGTGCCAACTTGCGCATTGAGACCCAGGCCCAGGCCGCAGGCATCGTGTTTGAAAACCAGCGGGCCGTCGGTGTGCGCTACCGCCAACACGGGGTCATGAAAACCGTGCGCTGCAAGGCTGAGGTGCTGCTGGCCGCAGGTACGGTGCAGTCCCCCCAGTTGCTGCAACTCTCGGGCATTGGCCCGCGTGATCTGCTGGAGCGCCATGGCATTGCGGTTATCAAAGACGCGCCCGGCGTGGGCGAGAACCTGCAAGACCATTTGCAGATTCGCCTGGGCTACGAGTGCAGCCAGCCCATCACCACCAACGACCAAATCAACTCATGGCGTGGCAAGGTGGGCATCGCGCTGCAATGGTTGTTCAAGCGCAGCGGGCCACTGGCCGTGGGCATCAACCAGGGTGGCTGCTTCATGCGGGCGCTTCCCGATGAAGCGGACACGCCCGACATTCAGTTCCACGTGTCGACCCTGTCGGCCGACATGGCAGGGGGCAAGGTGCATCCGTATTCCGGCTTTACCCTGTCGGTCTGCCAGCTGCGGCCCCAGTCACGCGGGCACATTCGCATCCGCAGTGCCGACCCGTTTGAAGCACCCGAAATCACGCCCAACTACCTCAATGCCGAGCACGACCAGCGCACCGCCGTGGCCGCCATCCGATGTGCCCGCACCATTGCCGCCAGTCCGGCCATGCGCCCCTTTGTGAAGCGTGAGGTCAAGCCCGGCCCCGAGCTAAGCAGTGATGCCGATCTGCTGGAGTTTTGCCGCAACCATGGGGCGACGATCTTTCACCCAGTAGGCACCTGCCGCATGGGGGCCGACGCGCTGGCCGTGGTGGACCCACGCCTGCGTGTCAACGGAGTCACCGGCCTGCGCGTGGTCGACTGCTCGGTCATGCCCACGCTGGTGTCAGGCAACACCCACGCGGCGGCGGTGATGCTGGCGGAGAAGGCGGCGGATATGGTGAGGGAGGATTGGGATGGGGCCTTTTAGGCTTTTGGGTCCACTGGCCGTTCACGGGCTTGAACAGTCTTCGCTTGCTTGCTGTGGGTGACTGCAATGC
>Ga0209123_1000372_pt1 | contig 62364 bp, 51 predicted proteins | sample BarGraIncu00431A_FD_184500 | JGI IMG/M metagenome (GOLD analysis project Ga0209123, IMG submission 184500) | Arctic peat soil microbial communities from Barrow, Alaska, USA - Barrow Graham LP Incubations 004-31A (SPAdes) (version 2) | ecosystem: Environmental > Terrestrial > Soil > Wetlands >... | reverse complement strand
AGGCCGTTGCAGAAACTGGAATCGCCCAACGGTGGTCTCGTTGAATCCCAATAAATCGGTTCAGAGTTGTCAGACAACTCAAGCCAAAGCAGCATAGGAAATGCGACATCTTCGTTGACAACGACCGGTCTCAACTGGTCGTGGTTCCCTTACCATATCAAGTCGGCCCCCAGTCCCGCCCCTATTCCGATTCCCTCCAGCCAGTACACTTACTCTTACACTCGCACACAACTCAGGCTGGCGCCCAAACCCCGTGCTTTTGTGAGCCAATGCAGATGTTACCGTTTTATTGAGCGTGACAAAAAAGGCGGCTACAGGAAGAAACGGGGGGGGGGGATCAGGGGAAGCAGGATAAATTCAAAAGGGAAATCACCGACGCAGTTAACCGGGCCGGACCCTGCTTGGGGCAGAGTCGGCCTTAGGAAACGACACGCAACTTGCGACATTCAACCATTTTGACTGGTGGACGCGTCGGGCTTCATCATCAAGTCTTCCATCTTGGCTACCGCCTCGGATGGTACCTGATAGACAACGTTATTGCGGTTGTCCATGAACTTGAGCCGCTTCTTGCCTTGCGTATTGTACACTTCGACAACATGGCTCATATGCTGCGCGCTGTCACCCTTACTTTTATCCTTTTCGTGAGCGGCCTGTTTAGCGAGAGGCGCAACCTTGTTGACTGTTGTCGCATTGGCTGCAGCTACTGTCTGCGCCGCCTGGGCTGCCGCTTCACTGTTTGACGTGGCAACTTCCTTTGCCGGTCGCACTGAAGCGAAACCCTGTGCTATGGGTTTCAGGCTCACCTCTGTTGCTCCAGTAATTGATGTCACGGACATGTTAAACTCCATTTTGTCGTTGGCCTAGCAACCAATCCTATGCCTTGGGAACCCGGCTGTTGTTGCACCCCGTCAGGCCCCACTCGATCACCTGACGGGTGACGGCCTCCAGCGAGAAATCCGCGCCGGAAAAGTTGGAATTAAAAGAGATCCGGTCCTGAGTCGGTTCCTGGAGGCAGGGGGGGCACTGCTGCAGTCGCAGATACTCAGGGCGGATCAGATCTTCACTGCTAACGATGTTCGCATAGGGTGCAGTAACAACTCCCTACACCACCATGTATGGGCGTGAACTCTTCTTGAATTGACAACCGAAAATGATCTGAACCTGTCTATCAACTAGCGTATCGGCTGGCTGAGCGGAAAACTTTAGTACTGATTTTAATTGGGGTATTTCAAAAAACAACTGTCAAAGCTAAATCACTGATTTACAGCGTTTTCAACCATGTCATAAACAACTAAAATAGTAGTTCTGTTTCGCACAGTGCACCTACTCCTGCAATGCCTGTCAGAGAAAGGAGTGGCACTATCATCCTACCTCCTACTCTTGCATTACTGTCTCTACCGATGAGTCAATACCTTTCCTTCCGCCAGCTTTTATCCTGCTCCTGCCAAGCGATCCTGAAACAGAGAAAAGCTACCTTCCTCGACCGCCGACTGCGGCCCGACTGAGCCCCGATTCAATACCTTAGTGACCTTCACAACCGCTGTCGCATGACCCCGATGGTTTTTCTGGAGTCAGCGTAACCCAGGCTGAGAATCTGCCCGCCGAGTATGCCTGCCAGCTCCTCGAGGGGGGTTCCGATGGCAAGCTGTCGCATCTGCTCCACCTGCGCGCCTTTGATGTAGCTGTGGCTGCCCAGCAGGGCATCCAACTCTTCCAGGCAGGCCAGCAAAGGAACCAGGTCCGCAGCGGCGCTGGCACCCGTCCCGTCTGCCGCTTCCCCTTCGGCTGACGAGGCGAGGTTGGCAATGGAACCGAACACCTGAACGAGCGCCTCTTCCAGTTCAGCCAGTGAGATGTCGCTCGCGCCGGAACGGATCGCGCCGTCAATTGCAGAGGCGCGCTGGTACAGGGTCATGGCGCCGACATTTCCGGCCACGCCCTTGAGCGTATGGGCCTGTTGACGGAGTTCCTCTAGCCGCCCGGCACGCAGCATCTCGGCCATCTCCAGCACCACCCCCTCGAACTGTCCGGAGAACTGGAGCAAAATATCAAGCAGCAGTTTCTCGTCACCGGATACCCGTTCCAGGGCACCTTCCAGGTCGAGGCCGGGCAACTGCTTCGGAAAAGCCCCGGAGCGATCCTCCCGGTGCAGTGCCTTTTCCTGCGGCAGGGGCGCTAGAGCCGAGATGTCAATCCAGCGGGCCAGCGTCTGGTACAACAGCCCGGGGTCGATCGGCTTGGTCAAATGGTCGTCCATACCGGCCGCCAGGCAGCGCGCCTTCTCTTCGATCAGGGCGTGAGCCGTCAGGGCGATAATTGGCAGGCTTTGGCACCCCGGCAGGTCCCTGATGGCGCGGGTCGCGTCATAGCCGTTCAGCTCCGGCATCTGTACGTCCATCAGCACAGCATCGTAGGGAAGCCGAGCCGCTACCACGGCCGCTACGGCCTCCTTCCCGTTGACCGCGGTATCAACCAGGATGCCGACCTGTTCCAGCAATTCGCGCACGACCAGGCGGTTGATCGGATGATCTTCCGCGAGAAGTATCCGGACGCCGGTCATGGGCACGCTAGCACCGCCAGGAAGAGCGATTTCAGACTCGTCCCGAAGCGCAGCAGCCTCGGCATAGGGCTGGCTGTCACCCAGTAGACTGCGACCGAAAACGGCCTGAAAGGAAAAGGTGCTGCCGAGACTCGGGCGGCTCTCGACCTGGATCTGGCTCCCCATAAGCTCCAAGAGCCCCTTGGCGATGGAGAGCCCCAGTCCGCTGCCGCCATACTTGCGGGTGGTTGAGCTGTCGGCCTGGCTGAAGGGCTGGAAAAGGGAGCCTAGCTTTTCCTCGGCAATGCCGATCCCGGTGTCAGCGACGGAGAAACGCAAGGTACGGCCGCTGCCGGAGACCCCGGCAACCTCGGTAATGGTGAGCAGCACCTCCCCCTGGCTGGAAAACTTAACCGCATTGTCCATGAGGATAACCAGGATCTGGCGCAGGCGCAGGGGATCACCCACCAGGCGAGCGGGAACCGCCTCGGCCACCTTATAGCGCGTCCCGAGCCCCTTTTCGTGGGCCTTGATGTCGATGAGGACTTGCAGGTTGACGAGCACCTGGACCAGGTCGAAATCGATGGGCTCCAGCTCCATCTTGTGCTCCTCGATTTTGGAGAGGTCGAGGATCTCGTTGATGATGCCGAGCAGAGAACTTGCCGAGGAAGCAATCTTATTTTGGTAGTCGCGCTGGCGCGGCGTGAGATCCGTCTTGAGCGTCAGGTGCCCCAGGCCGATAATGGCGTTCATCGGAGTGCGGATTTCGTGGCTCATGTTGGCCAGGAACTCGCTCTTGGCGCGGTTGGCCGCCTCGGCCCGGCTCTTTAGATCGATGGTCAGCAGCAGATCCTGCTCGCGCAGACGCAGCACGCGGAAGATAACGACCGTGCCCAAGAGGAGCGCGGTAATGGACAAAACGGCCAGGGTGGCGATCCCACTGACCGAATGGCGCCAGTTGCCCAGGAAAAAATCCTCGGTGATGTACATGCCGATAATGAGCGGATAGCGCTTCACGACCCGAACCGCGCCCAGTCGGGCCTCGCTTATCTGGTTCTCGGAAAACCGGGGCGTGTTCAGGTAAATGACGTCGTTGTCTTTGTGTTGCTTCCCGACGACGGTGTAGGCCGCGCCGTTTTTATTGGACTTGCCGATCAGGTTGTCTTTGCGCGGCCAACTGGCCAGGAGCGTGTAGTCCCGGCGGAACAGCAAAATCGAGGCCCTGTTGCCCAGATTAAGCCCCAGGCGTTCGTAAAAATTGCTGAATACATCGGCCGAGATGCCGACCAGCACCAGGCCAAGCAGGTTGCCATCCTTGTCATCAATGCGGCGACTGATGTAGAACACCCACTTGCCGTTTCCCTTGTTGCGTACCGAGGTGCTGATAAAGTCGGCGGAAGTGTGGTCTTTGGCCTGCGCCTTGAAATAGTCCCGGTCCGCGAGGTTGATGGAAGGCGGCGGGAAGGAGCGGGTGAAATTGAGGACATCGCCGTTAGCTGCGACGACCGTAGCGACGTCCACCTGAGGCAAGGATTCGGTTTTGTCCTTCAGGACGCTGAAGATTTTCGCGGTCCCCATTTTTGCGCGAAAGGATTCCGGGCTGTCTGCCCCCTCCGCACGGACCTTTTCCACAATGCCGTCGAGTGCCAGATAGGCAGACGCCATGGTTTGATAGGTGTGTTCCGAAAGGATCAACGAACTATTGCTCATCTGTTTGCGCCACGCCTCTATCTCTTGCTGACGCGAGGTATAACTGGCAAATATAGCCAAACAGATAATCACAAAGACGACCAGAGTCCCGAAACCTATGGTGAGCTTGCTGGCAGGTAATCTTTTACCGTAGTTTAGCATTGAGGTATCCTGTTTTGACTGCTAGACAGCCCACTACAACCCAAGCACAAACGTGCTGCGCCAATCGGTGGTTACAGCAGCGGCAGGGGATATCAGCATCCCTGATAATCCTTTACAGCACCTTCCACCCATGCAATTATCAAGAGAGAGCGCGTACCGCGACCCTTTTCCCTGCCAGGAAAACCTGCCCTGCGCCCTCCCCTCTTCGGCACTTGGTGTCAAAACTACAGCAATGAATGCGTTTAAAAGGTGCAAATGAGAAGACTTTTAGGAAAACTGGACAGCACCTCGATTACTTCCGAACAGCGCCCGATGCTGCGTTTTCTGGTCATCCTCACCGCAGCCTCGACCATCGGACTCCAGGGATACGCCATCCTTTTCAACAACTTCGCGGCGGAAATGGTGCATCTCGACGGGAGCAAGGTCGGGATGGTCCAGTCGATCAGGGAAGTCCCCGGTCTTTTGACCCTGCTGCTGGTTTTTGTTCTGCTGCTGGTGCGGGAGCATCGCCTGGCAGCGCTCTCTGTGGCGCTTTTGGGGCTGGGGACCGCCATCACCGGGCTTTTCCCGACCTATAGCTGGCTGATTCTTACCACAGTCATCATGAGCTTTGGCTTTCACTACTTCGAGAGCACCAACCAGTCACTCACCCTGCAGTATTTCTCCACCGCGCTCTCGCCGCTCATCTTCGGCCGCCTGCGGGCACTAGCGGCAGTCTCCAGCGTCCTCGCGGGACTCATGGTGTACTTTCTGGGAGCGGTTGCCAAGTACCGCGAGATCTATCTCGTCATCGGAGCGGTCGTCTTTCTGGCCGGGCTTTGGGGGATGTTCCAGAACCCGACACATGCCGGCATTATTCCGCAGCGCAAGAAGATGTTCCTGCGCCGCAAGTACACCCTGTTTTACCTCCTCACCTTCCTCTCCGGAGCGAGACGGCAGATTTTTGTCGTCTTTTCCATTCTGCTCCTGGTGCAGGTGTTTCATTTTTCAGTGCGCGATATGACACTGCTCTTCATCGTGAACAACATCGTCGCCTACGTCCTCAATTCGCTGATAGGCAAAGCCATCAACCGCTTTGGCGAGCGATTCATTTCTTCGATCGAATATAGCGGTGTGATCGTCATCTTCCTGGTGTACGCCTTCAGCAGTTCCAAAAACGTTGTCATGCTCATGTATATATTTGATAATATTCTTTATAACTTTGACGTAGCGATCCGGACCTATTTTCAAAAGGTTGCCAATCCGGCGGACATTGCCTCCACCATGAGCGTAGGGTTCACCATCAACCATATCGCGGCCGTGTTTCTCCCCGCGCTGGGCGGCTACTTCTGGATGATCGACTACCGCATACCGTTTATCGCCGGCAGCGCCTTGGGGGTGGTATCCCTGGTGGCGGCCCAGTGGATGCGGGTACCCGAGAAGGCAGATCCAACCCAGCCGGCGCCAGTGGCACTGACAACTTTGACGGCCGAGTCGGAATAAACGCAGCGACAGGCGGGGTTGACGCCAATCAAACAACACTGGCTCGACCAGAACCTAAGGAGGTTCGACAATGTTTAAGCGCATCGACCATCTGGAACTCATCCCGAGCGATTTCGAGAAATCCATCGCCTTTTATACCGGGGTACTCGGCTTCACCCTGAAAGAGCGCATCAAGATTGCCACCCCTCCGCTGGAAGAGATTGCCTATCTGAAACTAGGCGACACCGTATTGGAACTGCTACGGGTGACCGACGCAGCGTGTGCGAACAACGAGCCGTGGAGTATTGGATACCGCATGATGGCACTGGAAGTTGAGGATATGGACCGGGCCATAGAGTATCTTGCCGAACAGGGTGTGGCGATTACCTGGGGACCGGTGCACCTGGGGAATTCAAAGCGCGCCGAGATACATGACATCGACGGGTTTTCCATTGAGTTGAGACAGTGGTTGGAGTAAAGGGCAAGGCACCCGGCCCAACTTAAACGTTCGTACCTGCTTGGCAGACTGGGTCCTAGCCAAAAAAAACAAAACCGGGGATCAAGATACTGCCAAAGCATGCGCTTTGTCAGTCCCTGACCCCCGGTTCTCTTTCTGCAGTCTCAATCCTGCGACCTATTTCCTACCTTAGGCTACTTGAAGGTCTTCAGAATGTAGTCCGCAATCAGCTTTGCCTCTTTGGCCGGAATGGTTTTTTCGTCGAACTTGGTCATACCGGGACCGGGGTTACGCATCTTGGCAACGATGTCCTTGTCGGACTTGATGCCGTGGGCCGCCAGCGACTTCTTGCTGAGAGTCTTGTCAGCCTTCATGATGTTGCCGCCATTGGGATGGCAGGCTCCGCAATGCTTGGTGAACTCAGCCTTTGCATCTTCCTTGGCAAAACCCGGTGCTGCAAATGCGCTCAAAGCCAACATAGCTGCGGTTACGATAAAAGCCTTTCTCATTCTGATGCCTCCTTGTTAATGACTGTATAAGTTAAGTAACTGGTATTCCTGCCGACCTTTCAACTGAGACAGCGGGGAAAGGTTACACTAGATATTGCGGTTGTCAATTACTCGGGACGCTTTTCCCTCGGCCCTCGGCAGGCTGTTGGGCTCCACGAGCTTGACGACGGCGCCGACGCCGAGGACAGAATCAATGCGCCGCGCCACCTGATCCAGGAACGCTTTCTGCCTCTTCATCTCGTCAAAGAAGATGTTCTCCGTCACCTCGATCCTCACCTCAAGCGTGTCGAGCGCACCTTTACGGTCGATAACCAGCTGGTAATGCGGCTGACACCCCTCCACGGCAAAGAGCACATCCTCGATCTGGGAGGGGTAAACGTTCACCCCCTTGATGATCAGCATGTCGTCAGAGCGCCCCATGGTCTTCCTCATCCGGACCGTCGTCCTGCCGCAGTCGCACTTCGCGAAGTCGAGCGAGGTGATGTCGCGGGTGCGGTAGCGCACCATGGGGAAGGCCTCCTTGGTAAGCGAGGTCAACACCAGTTCACCGACGCTTCCCGGCGGCAGCGGCTGACAGGTCTCCGGATCGATGATCTCGGCGATGAAGGCGTCCTCGGAGATGTGCATGCCGCATTTGTAGCCGCATTCGCCGGCGACACCCGGTCCGATCACCTCGGAAAGCCCGTAATTGTCGGTGGCCGAGATGCCGAGCCGCGACTCGATCTCCCGGCGCATCGACTCGGACCAAGGCTCGCCGCCGAAGAGTCCGACCTTCAGCGAGAGGCTCTTCGGGTCGACCCCCATTTTTTCCATGCGCTCGGCGAGGGTAACTGCGTAGCTCGGAGTCGAGACCAGTGCCGTCGTTTTGTAGTCCTGCATGATCATGATCTGCTTTTCGGTGTTTCCGGCGCCCATCGGGATGACCGAGGCGCCGATCAGTTCCGAACCATAATGCAGGCCGAAAGCGCCGGTAAAAAGTCCGTAGCCGAAGGCGATCTGCACCACGTCGTCGCTGGTGACCCCGGCGCCGGTCATGAAGCGCGCCACCAGGTTGGACCAGGTCTTGATGTCGTGCTTGGTGTACCCCACGACCGTCGGTTTTCCCGTCGTGCCGCTGGAGGAGTGGATGCGTACCACCTCGCGCAGCGGCACCGCGAACATGCCGTAAGGGTAGTTGAGGCGCAAGTCTTCCTTCGTGGTGAAGGGGAGCTTGGACAGATCGGCGAGCGACTGAACGTCCTCCGGAACGATGCCGAGCTCATTGAACTTGTTCCGGTAGCAGGTGACATTCTTGTAGACGCGATTGAGCGTAGCCTGGAGCCGTTCCAGTTGGAGCTGCTCAATCTCCTCACGCGGCATGCATTCGTACTCGGGATCCCATATCTGCATAGCAACGACCTCTCTATCAGCTGAAGTTCAGCTTGTGGTGCATTATTGAAAAAGTAAACTACTCAACCTGATTGGTGCTTACCAGCCGCAGTGAACCCCCATCCCTTCAAGGGCCGGATCAAGAGCCTGCTAGATTACACTTATTTAAGCTCTCCTCCTCCCGGAGGGGGGAAGGCTGGTGCGGGTTCCCCCTCCCTATCCCCACTGCCGTTAAGTTAAGGATTCCCGTTTGCCTCCCCCCTTTGTGAAGGGGGCGGGGGGGATTTAGCCCAGGTTGCCACCGCGTCTAAGTATATGACAGAAACCAAATCCCCCTAAATCCCCCTTCACAAAGGGGGACTTTTCTGCTGCCACCTTCCTAGCTGAAGACGTACACCAATCCTTAACGTAATGGCAGTACTCCCTATCCCTCCCCCTCCGGGAGAGGGGACTGCAGTATCGGCATGGTCTCCGTAGTGCTCCCAGGCCTCCCTCAGCGCTCCCAGATCTCCTTCTTGTCGCGTCCCAGGTAGGCGCGCTGCACATCCTTATTTTCCAGGAGCTCCGCCCCCTTCCCCTCAAGGATGACTTTTCCGGTTTCCAGCACGTAGCCGCGGTCGGCGACCTTGAGGGCGGCACGGGCGTTCTGCTCGACGAGCAGTATCGTGGTCCCCTCTTCCTCCCGCAAGCGCACGATGACCCGGAAGATATCCTGCACCACCAGGGGAGCCAGCCCCATGGAGGGCTCGTCCAAAAGTAACAGCTTGGGACGCGCCATGAGCGCGCGGCCGATGGCAAGCATCTGTTGCTCGCCGCCGGAAAGGGTACCGGCCGCCTGGCGCCTGCGCTCCTTAAGGCGCGGGAACATCAGGAACATGCGCTCCAAGTCGCCCGCGATCTCTCCCTTCTGCCCGCCGGCCCGGTAGCGCAGATAGGCGCCAAGTTCCAGGTTCTCCTCGACGGTGAGGGGGTTAAAGACCTGACGCCCCTCGGGGACCTGGGAAAGCCCCAGCGACACAACCCGGTCGGCAGCAAGCCCGGTGATCCCCTTCCCTTCCAGGAGAATCTCGCCGCTAGAGGCCGGGATGAGGGCGGAGAGCGTATTCAGGAGCGTCGTCTTGCCGGCCCCGTTGGCGCCGATCAGGGTGACGATCTCGCCCCGGTTCAGGTGCAGCGAGACATTCTTTAAGGCGTGCACCTTGCCGTAGTAAGCATTTACGTTTTTTATCTTGAGCATAAGGGAACTATTCCTCACCCAGGTAGGCCGTGACGACCGCCTGGTTGTCCTGGATCTCACGGGGCGTACCCTCGGCGAGCATGGTGCCGAGATTGAGGACGACCAGCGCGTCGCAGATATCCATGACCAGGTCCATGTCGTGCTCGACGAGAGCCACGGTGACGCCGAGGTCCCGAATCCTCTTGATCAGTTCGGCGAGTTCCGCGGTTTCCCGACTGTTGAGTCCCGCCGCCGGTTCGTCCATCAGCAGCAGTTTGGGCTCCAGCGCCATGGCGCGCGCGATTTCCAAAAGCCGCCCCTTGCCAAAGGAAAGTGTCCCGGCCTCGATCTCCTCCAGTTCGGCTATCCCGGCGAAGGCGAGCCACTCCTTGGCTTTATCACGGATCCGGCGCTCCTCGCTCATCTGCCAGGGCATCCGGAAGGCGCAGGCAAAGAGGCCACTGGAGCTCTGGGTGTGCAAACCCACCATGACATTTTCCAGCACCGTCATCTTGCCGAAAAGCTCGATATTCTGAAAGGTCCGTACCAATCCAAGCCGCGCGCGACGCTCGGGCGGCAACACGGAGATGTCCTTTCCTTCCAGGAGCACGGCGCCCTGTGAGGGGGGATAGATCCCGGTCGCCACGTTGAAAAGCGTCGTCTTCCCCGCCCCGTTGGGACCTATAATGCCGGTAATCGAACCCTTGGCGACCTTAAAGGAGATCTCTTCCAGGGCGGTAAGCCCCCCGAACCTTTTACCGATACCCGCGAGCTCAAGCATTTCCGCTCCTTGCCGGCATCAGCCGCCGAAACAGTGCGGGAATGCCGCGCACCAGCCCGCCCGGAACATAGATGGTCATGGAGACCAGCAGCAGACCGTAGAAGATGATGTCGTAATCCTGGAAGGCGCGCAGTATCTCGGGAAGTAGGGTCAGGAGCAGAGCGCCGAGGATGGAGCCGTAGACGCTTCCGAGGCCGCCAATCACCACCATGGTAAGGAGTTCGATGGAGACGTTGAAGCCGAACGAGGTCGGCGAGATGAAAGTCATCACGTGGCAGTAGAGGCTCCCCGCGACCGCCGAGATGAACGCCGACAGAGTGAACACCTGCACCTTCATGAGCCGCGCGTTCACCCCCATGACCCGGGCCGCCACCTCGGAGTCGTGGATTGCCCGTAGGCCCCGGCCGAAGCGTGAATTCACCATATTGAGACTCAGTAGGATCACGACCAGGGCGAAGCACCAGACGAGGTAATAGTTTTTCAGGTCAGAGTCGAAAGTGAAGCCGCCGATGGAGAGGTTTGGAATACCGGAGAGACCCGAAGGGCCGCCGGTAAGCTCAATGGTCTCATTGAAGGCGATGTGGACGATGACCCCGACCCCGAGCGTCGCCATGGCAAGGTAGTGACCCTTGAGTCGCAGCACCGGGAAGCCAATGGCAAAAGCGAAGGCAGCAACGCAGAGAGCGACCAGGACCATGGCGAGCCAGGGAGTCATGGCGAACTGCGTCGTAAGCACGCCGGAGCCATAGGCGCCCAGGCCGAAGAAGGCGGCCTGGCCGAGCGAGATCTGGCCTGCGTAGCCGAGCAGCAGATTAAGCCCGAGGGCGAGCATGCTGTTGATCCCGACGAAAATGAGAACATTGGTGAGGTAACCCTGCGCCAGCGGCAACGGAGCCGCCAGCACCACCAGACAGAAGACAAGGAATTTAAGTTTATCGGATTTCAAAGCTGGACCTTTTGAGGCTGAAGACTGTGCTACACCCTACGGCGTTCTACGTTCTACGTTCTACGTTCTACGTTCTACGTTCTACGTTCTACGTTCTACGTTCTACGTTCTACGTTCTACGTTCTACGTTCTACGTTCTACGTTCTACGTTCTACGTGTTATTTTGTTCATGTCCCAGGTTCAGTCCCACTTGATTGTCGGCAGCCGTTCCATTCGGTTTTTTATTTTTGGTTCGCAAAGAGCACGGTCGGTTCCGTCGTTTAAGCCGGACGAGGTACAAGAACGTAGAACCTAGAACAGCCTTTAGTTTCACACCCGGTCAGTGTCGCTCTTCTTGAACAATCCCTGTGGCCTGATGAAAAGGATCAGCAGCAGGATGAAGAAGGCGATGGCGTCCTTGTACCCGGACGAGATGAGTCCCGCTCCCAGCGATTCCAGGATTCCGAGGATGAGCCCTCCGAGCACAGTGCCAAGCCCGCTCCCCATTCCGCCCATGATCGCCGCGCAGAACCCCTTGAGTCCCAGCATGATCCCAACGTCGTAAGCGGTCATGGTAAGCGGCGCGATGATGACGCCAGCCAGCGCGCCGAGCGCCGAACTGATGACAAAGGAGAGCAGCACCATGCGTCCGACGCTGATCCCGACGAGATTCGCGGCGCGCCGATTGAAGGAGCAGGCACGCATCGCCTTGCCACTTATGGTGTGGTGAAAGAAAAGACGGCTCCCGGCGATGACCAGCAGCGTCACCCCGAAGATCCAGAGATGCTGCGGCAGCAGCGTCGCCCCGGCGAAGTGCAGCGGAGTGTTACCCGAAAAGGGAGCGAGCACTTGGGTGTCCTTACCCCAAAGCAGCATGACCACGCCGCGGATCAGGATGCTGGCCCCAATGGTGATGATAATGAGGGCAAGCGGCGTCGCGTCCTTCAGGGGCCTGATGGCGAGCCGTTCGAAAAGCACCCCCACCAGCGTCGTGCCGGCAACAGCCGCCACGACGGCGAAGAGGATGGGTAGCTGCAGGGCCGTTATGGAAAAGATGGTCAGCACCCCGCCCAGCATGACGAACTCACCCTGGGCGAAGTTGATGATCCCTGTCGAATTGAAAATGATCGCGAAACTGAGCCCGATCAGGGCGTAGATGGCGCCGGTGGCAAGCCCTGAAATGACGTACTGGGTTATCTCGTTTAAAAGCTCCATGAATCCTCTTTACTTGAGCAGCGTCCATCTACCCTTTTTCACTTCCACCAGGACAAAAGCGTCCTTGTTCAGGCCGGCGTGATCCTGGGGCGAGTAGCTGAACACCCCGCCGATCCCGGCAAAGCTGTGGGTCGCTTCCAGCTGATTACGGATAGCCGCCGCGCTGTCGCCACCCCTCTCGATGGCGCCCTTAAGGAGCATAACCGCGTCCCAGGCGTGTCCGCCGAAGTGATCCCCCTCAGCCTTGTAGTGCTGCTGGTAATCGCGCACGTAGGCCTGCAGGGCACCCTTCTGCTTCTCGCCCTTGGGGAGCAGATCGGCGACCAGCACCTTCCCGGAAGGAAGCCGGATCCCCTCGGAGGCCTCGCCGGCGAGCTCGATGAACTTCTTCGAGGAGACGCCGTGGCTCATGTAAAGCGGGAGGGTAAGCCCGAGCTGCTTGGCGTTTCTGGCGATGATCGCCGGCCCCGGGTTGGTCCCCCAGCAGATGACGGCCTGCGCCTGGGAGCCGCGGATCTTGGTGAGCTGCGCGGTCATGTCGTTGTCTTTCGGCCCGTAGGTGTCATCGGAAACGATCTGGATGCCGAAATGGGCCGCCTGGCTCTTCAGCTGCTCGCGGCCGGAGGCGCCGAAGCCGTCGGAAACCGTCAGGATGGCGACCTTGCTTTTCTTCTCTTTTTTGAGCTGCTCATAGATGCGCGCCACGGCGAGGGTGTCGTTCTGGGCGGTCTTGAAGACCCACTTCTTGACCGGATCGGTGATCTTGATCCCGGCGGCGCAGGAGATGAGCGGGATGTTCGCCTTCTCGACGACCGGTATTACCGCCATGGTGTCGCCCGTCGTGCTCGGTCCGATGATGGCGACCACGTGGTCGTCCTTGATCAGCCGATTGGCAAGCTGCACCGCCTTGGTGGCGTCGCCGCCGGTGTCGTAGCTGACCAGTTCCAGCAGGTGCCCCTTCACACCGCCGGCCTTGTTAATCTCGTCCACGACCATCTTGGCGGAGTTTCGTTCCGGCTCGCCCAGAAACGAGGCGGGGCCGGTCACCGCGAAGAGCGCGCCGATCTTGATGGGAGCCGCGGCCAGAGCAGCGGTGGAAAAGCTTAGCAAAGTCGAGCAAACCAGTGCGGTCGATAGCAGTTTTTTCATGACATTCCCCCTTGAACGTAGGGGCGACCCGCGGCCGCCCGTTTCCCGCATGTCCAGTGCGACAAAATAGGGATTAATGTACGATGGCCCAGTCGCCCTTCTGGATGCGAACCATCTCGAAGGCCGAGAGGTCAAGGCCGTTATGATCGGTAGGGCTCATGTTGAAGATGCCGGAGACGCCGACCAGCTTGCCGTTTTTCTCGATGCCGTCGCGAATCTGCGCCGCGGTCACCGCACCTTTTTTCAGGGGACCGGCGATGAGCTGGAAGCCGTCATAGGCGTAGCCGCCAAAGGTGGAGGGTTCCACCTGGTAGGCCTTCTTGTAGGAGTCGGAGTATTCCTTGAGGAGTTTTACCTGGAGGTCGTTCTTTTTCAGCAGGTGGTAGACTGCGAGCTTGCCGGCGGGGAGCATGATGCCTTCGGCGGCCTCGCTGCCGGCCAGCTCAATGAACTTCTTGGAGGCGACACCGTGGCTTTGATACAACTGGGTTTTGATGCCGAGTTGCTGCAGGTTGCGGGTGATGACGGCAGGGCCGGGGTTGGTGCCCCAGCAGATGATAGCGTCCGGCTTGGCAGCCTTGATCTTGTAGAGCTGCGGGGTCATGTCCGTGTCCTTCGGGGAGTAAACCTCGTCGGCTACGATTTTGAAGCCGCGCTTGGCGGCCATGATTTTCAGCTGCTCGCGCCCGGAGGAGCCGAAGGAGTCGGAAACCGTCAAAAGGGCGATATTTTTCTGCTTCAGCTTTTCGGCCTGGATCAGGATCTTCTCCGCCGCCACATGGTCATTGGCGGGAGTCTTGAAAACCCATTTTTTTACGGGGTCAGTGATCTTGATACCGGCGGCGCAGGAGATGAGCGGAATCTGTTCCTTTTCCGCGATCGGGATGACGGCCATGGTTTCGCCCGTCGTGCTCGGTCCGATGATGGCGACCACATGGTCGCTCTTGATCAGCTTGTTGGCGAGCTGCACCGCCTTGGTGACGTCGCCGCCCGTGTCATAGATAAAGAGCTCAATCTTGGCGCCCTTGATGCCGCCCTTGGCATTGGTCTCCTTCACCAGGAGTTCCAGGGTGTTCTTTTCAGGCTCGCCGAGAAAGGCTGCGGGGCCGGAAGCGGAGAAAAGGGCGCCGATTTTGATCGGAGCTGCGGCGAGTGCGGCGTTGGCGCTGCAAAGAAGCGTCATTATGCTCAGAATCCCGAGGCATTTTTTCAAAGCATCCTCCCTTTTGATAACAATGTAGGGGCGACCGGCGGTCGCCCTGATTTTTATGCGGGTGCATCCAAGGCAAGCCAATCAATCCATCGATCCCAAGCTCCCGCGTGGTAACGATGCTCCCGTGTCAGCAAGCAAGCCATCAGGTAGAGACGCATTGCATGCGTCTCAGCGCTGTCGCCATTGAGTCGATCTGAGTGTAATCGGGAAAAGAAGACGCATGCAATGCGTCTCTACGCGACTCAGCGGCTTAAAGGTTCACCGCCCTTCAGATGCTGTAGAGCCGCTCGCCCGGAAGAATGTTGAATCCCTTGCCAGTCAGCGTGGTAATCGCCTTGTCGGTCTCGTCGAAGCGGAAGATCATCACCGCGTTCTCGCCACAGCGCTCCACGAAGGCGTACATGTACTCGACGTTGATGCCATCCGAGTCGAGCACCTGCAGGATGTCGGCGAGCCCGCCGGGACGGTCCGGTATCTCGACCGCGACCACGTCGGTCTTGCTGACGGTGAAACCGCGCTCCTTCAAGACCGCCTTGGCCTTCTCGGCGTCGTTCACGATGAGCCGCAAAATGCCGAAGTCGGAGGTATCAGCCAGCGAAAGGGTACGGATATTGATGCCGGCGTCCCCGAGGACGCGTGTCACCTCGGCAAGCCTGCCAAACTTATTCTCGATAAAAATGGAAATCTGCTCCACATGCATGACTATCCCCCTATTTAACCTTGTTCCGGTTGTCTATGACCCGCTTTGCCTTACCCTCGCTTCGGGTGATGCTCTTTGGCTCCACCAGGCGCACCCGGCAGGTGACCCCGAGCATCTCCTTGATCTGCTTCTCGATCCGCGTGGAGAGCGCCTGCAGGTGCTTGATCTCGTCGGAGAAGAGCTTCTCGTCCACCTCGACCTGGATTTCCAGGGTGTCGAGGTTTTCTTTTCTGTCCACGATCAGCAGGTAATGCGGCTCGACCCCCTCGACCCCCATCAGGATCGACTCGATCTGGCTCGGGAAGACGTTGACGCCGCGGATAATCAGCATGTCGTCGCTCCTGCCGCTCATCCTGGCGATTCTCGCATGGGTCCTGCCGCAAAGGCACGGCTGGTAGCTGATCGAGGTGATGTCGCGGGTCCGATAGCGGATCAGCGGAATCCCTTCCTTGGTGATGGTGGTAATGACCAGCTCGCCTTCCTGGTCCTCGCCGAGCACCTCGCCGGTCTCAGGGTTGATGATCTCGGGGATGAAATGGTCCTCCCAGATGTGGAGCCCCTTTTTCGCCTGGTGGCACTCGATGGCGACCCCGGGTCCCATGATCTCGGAGAGCCCGTAGATATCGACGGCGGAGAGGTTCAGCTTACCCTCGATTTCGCCCCGCATCGCTTCGCTCCAGGGCTCGGCGCCGAAGATGCCGACCCGCAGCTTCAGTTCCCGGAAGTCGATTCCCTCCTCCTTGGCCGCCTCGGCCATAAAGAGCGAGTAGGAGGGGGTGCAGGTGAGCACGGTCGAGCCGAAGTCCTGCATGATCATGATCTGCTTCTTGGTGTTGCCGCCCGACATCGGGATGACCGAGGCGCCCAAGCGCTCCGCGCCGTAGTGCGCGCCAAGGCCGCCGGTGAAAAGGCCGTAGCCGTAAGAGTTGTGGATGATATCGCCGCGGTTCACCCCGGCGGCCACGAAGGAGCGCGCCATCAGCTCGCTCCAGTTTTCAATGTCCTTCTTGGTGTAGCCCACCACCGTCGGTTTGCCCGTCGTCCCGGAGGAGGCGTGGATACGGACAATCTCCTCCATCGGGACCGCGAACATCCGGTACGGGTAGGAGTCGCGCATGTCCTGCTTGTAGGTGAAGGGGAACCGGGCCAGATCCTCCAAAGAGGTGATGGAGTCGGCGTTAAGGCCCGCCTTGCCGAGAGAGTCGCGGTAGAAAGGGACATTTTCCTGGACGCGCCCCACCATGGCCTTAAGCCTTTTGAGCTGCAGGGCACGGATCGCCTCCCGCGGCAGCGTCTCGAAATCCTCGTTGAAGAACATCGTAACTCCTTGATACTGTGTCTGCATTTGGAAATATTTTCCAGCTTTAGGGAGAGACTTTTTTACTGCGTCTCCATTCACTTAACCCGGCACCCTCTGTAGAGACGCATTGCATGCGTCTCCTTCGCCTGTTCTGGCTAAATTTCACCAGATAGCAGCAGTGCTGAGACGCATGCAATGCGTCTCTACCCTGATGGCCTAATTAATTTCGCCACTAACCCGCCCGGTCTGGCGATCATCGCAGACGCGATAAACCAACTGCTGCCAGTCCTCGCGCGCCCCTACGCCAGCGCCCTTCCCATGGCGAACGCCTTCAGGTTCACTGCGACCGCCTTCTTCGGCACCATGCGCTCAATCGCCTCGACCCAGAACTTCTCCTCAATGTCGAGCCGCTTGGAAACGGCCCCCAAGAGAACCGTGTTGGCGGCGCGTGCGTTGCCCGCCTCGACGGCGAGCCCCTGCCCGTCCACCAGGATGAAATTGGGAAAGCAGTCCTGGATCTTGAAAGCCAGATCCACCGGATACACTTCCTGTCCCATCAACACCGAAGGAGGCGGAATGCAGAGGTCATTGGCAATGACGGTGGCACCGGGCTTCAACAGCGTCAGCGACCGGTAGCTCTCCATCAGCTCGAAGCCGAACAGGATGTCCCCCTCCCCTTCCGGAACGATGGGGGAAAAGACCTCGCGACCGTAACGCACGTGGGACACCACGCTCCCGCCGCGCTGCGACATCCCGTGGATCTCGCTCTTTTTGACATCGAACCCTGCCAGCATGCAGGTCTCGGACAGTATCTCGGCGGCGAGCAGGATCCCCTGCCCACCTACTCCTACCAGGAGGATGTTGGTGATTTTAGCGTCCATTCTTGGCCTCCCCGATCGCGGAAAATTTGCACAACTGGCGGCAGACTTCGCAACCGTTGCAAAGCAGCGGATCGATGCGCGCCTTCCCCTTCTTGCCGGAGGACGGGATCCACTCGATGGCCGGGCAGCCGATCTTCAGGCAGGCGCGGCAGCCGGTGCAGTTTTCCTCGTCCACCTCGAGTAGCGGCCCGGGTGCATAGACTCCGTCTCTCTTGATGAGGACGCACGGCTTATCGGTGATGATCACGGAGGTTTCAGGGCGCGCCATTTCCTCTCGGATCACCCGCTCGCACTCCTCAAGATCGAGGGGGTTGATGGTCCTGATGTGCTTCACGCCGATCGCCTGACAAAGTAGCGGAAAGTCGATGCTGTTGGAGGGGTCGTCCATCAGGGTGTGCCCGGAGGCCGGGTTGTCCTGGCGTCCGGTCATCGCGGTGATCCGGTTGTCGAGGATGATGACGGTCGCGGCACCCTTGTTGTAGACCATGTCCATCAGGCCGTTCACCCCGGTGTGCAGGAAGGTGGAGTCGCCAATGACGGCCACGACCTTCTTTTGCTCCTCAGGAGGGAGCACCTTCACGACGCCGGTAGCCATGCCGATGGAAGCGCCCATGCAGATGCAGGTATCCATGGCAGACAGCGGCGGCATGAAGCCGAGCGTGTAGCAGCCGATATCGCCGGAAACGTAGGCCTTGAGACGGTTCAGGGTGTAGAAGACCCCGCGGTGCGGGCATCCCGGACACATATTGGGGGGGCGGCCCGGAAGCTTCTCGACGGCGCTCTCGGCGGGTTCGGGAAGACCGAAGCCCTTGCGCAGGCGGCCGGGGGTGAGCTCGCCGCACAGGGAAAGGATCTCCTTGCCGGTGACTGCCAGGCCCATCGCCTTCACCTGTTCCTCGATGAAGGGGTCGAGTTCCTCGACGACATAAAGCTGGTCTACCTTCGAGGCGAATTCACGGATGAGGTCAAAGGGGAGCGGGTGCACCATACCGAGCTTCAAAACGGAAGCCTCCGGGAGCACCTCGCGCACGTACTGGTAGCTGACTCCGGCGGTGATAATCCCGATCTTGGTTCCGCGCAGTTCCAGCCGGTTGATCGGCATGCTGCAAGCGTCCTTGGAAAGCGTGACGGTGCGCTCCTCGACGATATAGTGGCGACCCCGGGCGTTGCCGGGGAGCATGACGTATTTTGCCGGGTCCTTCACCAGATGCGGCTCGGGAAGTCCGGTCACCGGGTCGCTCAGCTGAACCACCGATTTACTGTGCGAGATGCGGGTCGTGGTGCGCAGCATGACCGGCGTGTCGTAGCGCTCGGAGATCTCGAAGGCAAGCTTGGTGAAGTCGAGACACTCCTGCGAGTCGGAGGGCTCCAGCATCGGCACCTTGGCGAACTTCGCGTAGTTGCGGTTGTCCTGCTCGTTTTGCGAGGAGTGCAGCTCGGGGTCGTCGGCCGTCACCAGCACCAGGCCGCCGTTCACGCCGGTATAGGAGAGGGTGAAGAGCGGGTCGGCGGCGACATTCACCCCGACGTGCTTCATGGTGACCAGCGCACGAGCGCCGCCGAAAGAGGCGCCGATGCCGACCTCGAGGGCGACCTTTTCATTGGTTGCCCAGGATGCGTTCACCTCGGCAAAGCGGGTGATCGATTCAAGAATTTCGGTGGAAGGGGTTCCCGGGTAGGCACAGGCGACCTTCACGCCCGCCTCGTAAGCGCCGCGGGCAATAGCTTCGTTGCCGGAGAGTATTTCCTTCATATGATCTGTTTCCTCATAAGGTTTGAATGATAAGTCGGCGAAATATACTGCAGTATTGGCCACCCTGTCAACTGCTTTATAGAATGGTGTTAACGGGATAGACCCAGTCGCTACGCGGCTTGGCCTTTGGCGCCAGTGGCCGTAAACTGGATATCTCGATGCCTCGATGTGAAGAGCCGTGGGAAGTTTTTGCCTTGTTCAGCTAACAATGTTTTAGCCATATCAAACAACCGGAATTGAACCTCGAAAACCCCTCTCCCGCGCAAACGGCAGTGTGCGATCCGTGGTGGCAAAAAAACCGCGATCAAGTTAAAGAATATTTGCGGAAAGCCGATACCAAAAAGGTCAGGAAACCTAATGAAGGACAGACTGACCTCTCCGGCACGCGGTCCCAAGCAAGGCTGCCGGCAGACAATTCAGACTGCAGACGCATACATGAGAGAGTCGGGGGCGCCACACGTCGGACGTCCCACCCAACGGAGTTACCATGCCGGACCAGCTAAACATACTTGCGGTGGATGACGTCGAGCTAAACCTCGCAATGATGGAGGCGATGCTCAAGGGGTTGGGAGCCTTCAATTTCATTACCGCGAGTAACGGGGTCGAGGCACTGGAAGCCCTGGAGACCATCCAGGGCATCGATATCGTGTTGCTCGACCTGCAAATGCCGGTCATGGACGGGTTTGAAACCCTGAAGCGGATCAAAGCCGACGACCGGACGCGCGACATCCCGGTTATTGTAATCACAACCGGCAAGTCGGAGATCCTCCGAACCCTCAAACTGGGCGCCAACGACTACATGTCGAGGCCGTACAACCCGAAGGAACTGAGACTGCGGGTGGCAAACCATGTTCACAGCAAGAAGCTCAGTGACCTGGCCCGCGGCATGAACGCGATCCTGGAAGCGGAGGTGCTGAAAAAGACCATCGCACTTAAGGAAGCGCTACACCAGTCGCGCCTGGGCGAGTACGAGATTTCCCTGCGACTGGGCCGGGCCGCGGAATACCGGGACCTCGACACCGGAATGCACATTCGCCGGGTAAGCGAAATGGCGCGGGCGCTGGCAGAGATCGCCGGGCTTCCCGAGCAGGAGTGCGAGAATCTGTGTCACGCCGCTCCGCTGCACGATGTCGGAAAGATCGGGATACCCGACAGCATCCTGCTCAAGCCGGCGGCGCTGGAAAGCGCGGAATTTGAGACCATGAAGACCCATACGGAGATCGGAGGAAAGATCCTCGCCGATGCCGGGCTCTACCCGATTCTGACCGTCGGCCAGATCGTCGCCACGCAGCATCACGAAAAATGGGACGGCAGCGGCTACCCCGAAGGACTTGCCGGAACCGACATCCACATCTACGGGCGTATCGTCAGCATTGTCGACGTATTCGACGCCCTGACCTCGGCCCGGCCATACAAGAAGGCCTTCCCCCTTGAGGAGGCTGTGGATTTCATGAAAGAGAAGCGCGGGAAATTTTTCGATCCCGACCTTTTGGATCTTTTTCTGGCGCACCTGGAGCGCTTTACCCGCATCAAGGAACTCTACCTCGACAAAGAGAGCAGCTCTCCCCTGCTTCGCGAACTGCGCGCCCTGCACCTCCACAAAGAGCCTTCCCTCTAAAAGCCGCCCCCCTTCGTCCGTTGGGGAAAGGTTGACACCAGCCGGCACTCCGACTAGGGTATACTTGAAAAGTGGCGGCCAGAGGGAACCAGGCCGCCTCCGCTTGCAATCAGGCCACAGGCCACCCCGGAGGAAACCATCAATGAGCTTACTTGTCCACTGGCTGATTTACGCCGTCGCTATCGTCATTACCGCCTACCTACTTCCCGGCGTGCAGCTTGCCGGCTTTTCCGCGGCCCTGGTCGCCGCGCTGGTGCTCGGGCTGGTGAACACCTTCATTAAACCGCTGCTGCTACTGCTCACGCTGCCGCTCAACATCCTCACCCTGGGCCTGCTCACCTTCGTCATCAATGCGCTGCTCATCCTGCTGACCAGTTCCCTGGTCCCGGGCTTTGTGGTCACCGGATTTTGGTGGGCACTACTTTTCAGCCTGGTTCTCTCCGTTATCAACTACGCGCTGGGCGTAATCATCGCTTAAAAAACCGGCCCGCTCACCCCTGACTGCTCCCGGGCTCACCCAGCAGCAGCCGGTTTTTCGGCGTGATATCGCCGGGGATCAGTTGCGTGTAGACCCGGTAACCCCGGGAGCGTAGCAGCGCGGCGCGGGTGACGTCGACGGCGAGCGGTCCATCAAGCCAGCCTTGCAACCCGCCGGTATCGGAACCCGCCAGGTCATGACAACAGGGGAGCACGGCCACCCGGGCACCCGCCGCCATGGCGCGCTCCAGCACCAGGTCAGTCAGACCACCGCAGGCATGCACCGAAACCACCAGATCGTCGCCGCATAAAGTCACTTCTTCCAGATCCCCCTCCAGAAAGGCAAAGCGCCCGGCGAGTCCGGGCCAGTCGGCCTGCAGTTCAACTGCAAGACGCGCCGCATTGGCGGGAATGCGGCGATCCACGGCAAGCGCCCCCGGTACGCTGGCATCGAGGAGCAGCAGTATTTGCGCTAGTAGTCCGTGGCCGCCGGCGAGATCCACCACCCGCCCCCCGCGAAAACGCCGGTGTACCCGGCGCGCGACCTCCCAGGCCTCGTACAGTTCCTTGCGCGGCAGGCAGCCGGCCCGGCACACCGCCCGGGCTATGGCATCAAAAAGGGTGGCGCCGGTGAAAAGCGGCAGGTGTCTTTCGTTGAGTCGGTTGCGTGATGATCGGTCCATGATACCTGCCCGTAAAAGGTAAAGAGTGCGTTCAAAGTTGATACCTATCACGATTCAGGCTCAATAGCAGTAACTATCCTGCCGCAGAGTAACCCGAATAACCCCGCCCACCAGCGACTCCGGGAGCGGGCGTTCGCTACGCGGAGTCGAAGCGCAAACAAATGAGCGCAGAGCAAAGACCTTTGCAGCACCAGGCTCTATCAGCTAAACTTCAGGGAGAAGTGAACGCGTTAGGCGGGAGGAGCACCCATGCAGCGTGGAGTCATCCGCATCGGCACCTGTTCCTGGGCGGAGAAAAGCCTCATTGAAAGCGGCGTTTTCTACCCCGCGGCAGTAAATACTCCCGAAGGACGCCTGAGATTTTACGCCGGCCACTTCGATACGGTCGAGGTCGACAGCAGCTTCTACGCGATACCAACCTCCCGTATGGTGTCGGCCTGGGCCGAGCGCACCCCGGCGGGGTTCCTCTTCCACGTCAAGGCCTACGGCGCCCTAACCGGCCACAGCATCGCCCCGGGGACTCTCCCGCCGGAACTGCGCGAGCTCCTCCCGGCCGCGGACCGTGACCAGGAGAGCATCCATATCGCAGAACCACTGCTTCTCAGGGCGCTGGCTCAGGCGAGCGTCGCCGCCCTGGAGCCGCTCCAGGCGGCACACCGGCTCGGATTCGTGGTTTTCCAGTTCCCGCCCTGGTTTGGCTACAAGAAAGCCAATCTGGACTACCTCCTTTACTGTAAGGAGCTGATGGCCGGCATTCCCATCGCGGTGGAGTTCCGTCATGGCAGCTGGCTCACTCACCACCATCAGGGCGCGCTCTTCGATTTTATGCGCCAGCACAAGATCACCTATATAACCTGCGACGAGCCCCAGTACGGAACCCTTGCCACGGCCCCCCTGCTCCCCGGGGTTACCACGTCCATCGCCTACCTGCGGCTGCACGGCCGGAACGCGGAGAACTGGCTCAGCCACGCCACCCCGCGCTACGACTATCTCTACGATGCAGGCGAACTGAGAATATTTGCCGAGGTGGCGCTGCGGTTAAGCGCCCAGGCGCGCCTGGTTTTCGTCATGTTCAACAACTGCCACCTGGGACACGCGGCTCAAAACGCACTACAGCTGCAAGAGATCCTCAATCGTCCAGAATTCGCACGCCTCGCTCCCGCCCCCCCCGAGCGCTCCTAAAAGAGACCGCTCCCAGCGAGTGCCGCTCCCAGCGCGGAGCCTTTCCCCGCCGGCACGATTCCCCGCACGGGGCACTTACTGAATGCGACCCAAAGACCCATAACGTCCTCGCGGGGACAAGCGCCGGTCCGGACGCCCACCGATGCGCCTGCTGCGCCAATCAGCCGGGACTCAAATATCTGAAAATGCTCAAATTTGATATTGCAACCCTCAGAAAGGTAATATATAGTGCAACTTAAAGCGAATGCTGACATAAACAGCTCTATCAAACTGAAGAATCTGTCAGCGCCATTTCACTTTGGGACAGAGACCGTTTCATTCTGGTTCCCTTAGCAACCGAACAGTAGTAACAGAAGCTACACAGTATGAACCAAGATAAACTAGAGCATTCCAAAACCATTTCCCCTTAAAACGTCCACCTGCCGACAAAAAGAGAACGTAATTATGAGTCACGACAAATCAGCCACTTACACAACTCCAGCCTCGACCGAGCGGAAAGGTGGCCGGCAGATGCGGGACAACCGGGGATTTACCCTGGTCGAGCTCATCGTCGTCATGGGCATCCTGGGAGTCTTGGCGTCCATGGCACTACCGGCCTTCTCTAAAATCAAGGACAAGGCACGCGAAGTCAGGGCCATGGAGGAAATCCGCGGACTCGAGAGGTCCATCAGCGCTTTCGCCATAGATAGAAATGGAACTCTGCCGACTAACCTCGCGGCTCTGCTGATTCCGATCCCACTCGACCCATGGGGACACAGCTACGTATATCACCAACTCGGCGCGCCTGGCGTCGCCCCTGACGGGCTCCCCCGGATAGACGTCGCCTTGGTGCCGCTCAACTCCGATTACGACCTTTACAGCATGGGCCCCGACGGCGCGACCAACCGGAGCACCGATGACCCCACGAGTTACGACGACATCGTGCGCACGGGCGATGGCGGCTATGTAGGAATGGCGAAGTACCCTTGATCATTTGCCCTTGGCGTCTCAGCGTACCCACTGCAAGGGCGGTCAACGGCTCCCCTCCTTCAGTTCACGAAGCTGTCGAGCCGGCTGCTGCGGTCGACATCTCCTTTTTTTGAAAAGGTAACAATTTATGACGTGCACCTGCCCCAAATGCCATGCGACAATAGAACTCGACCTTCCTGAGGTTACCGAAGCAGGCACCTCCGCCTCATGTCCGGCCTGTAACGCCCGTTTCTCGGTACATAGGGAATCTTTCGGGGGAAGAGCCCTACGCAAGACCGGCGAGATATCCTGCGCTACCTGCGGCAGCGAGTTGGGCTCCCAGACGCACTGTGCGGCTTGCGGGACGCAGTTTCCCGACTATCTGGTGGTGACCCTGGGCCGCAAGCGGGCCCGCAGGGATAGCAAAAAGATCAAGCTTAAAACGAGCCCCTTTCCCCAGGCGCCCAAAAGCTCCACCCAACTCCCCTCGCTGGATATGCCGTTAAGGCCTGAGAGTGCGGTTCCCCTTCCTGGACCAAAAACTGCCAGAACCAACAGTTCGACCATCGCGATTACCGCGCTGGTGCTGGTCGCCCTGATCGGGGCCGGAGTATTTTTCTATCTCAAGAAGGAAGCGGAGAAAACCTACGCGAAGAACTTCGTGCTGGCCACCTATTGCGTCCAGACCGGGGTCGACAAGGCTCTCAAGTCGAATGTCAGAATGGCAGCCGAATGGAAGGCAAAGACAGACGCGGGGCAAGCCTATGTCGCGCGTCCGAGTCTGGAGGACGAGAGAGACTTCGGCATCATCAGCGGCAAGATCGAGACGCTTTCCCAAAAGCTCACCAAAACGCCCAAAAAGTTTGCCTCCTGCGTCGAAAAACTAGGAAAGATTCAGGCGGTATTTGCCAAACTGCACACCCTCGCCCTGACCCCCGGCAACTCACTGCAGGCCTTAAACGACAATAGCGCCAAACTGGATGCCGAGTACAAACTGGCGGTCAAGGAGTACAAGGCGGGGATGCCGGACGAGATCATGGAGGAACTGGTCAGCGCCAGCCAGAGATTCAAAGGGCTCAGGCCACTGCTGCGCTGACCTTGCAAAGGTCCAAACGAGCAGCACAGCTCTCATAACGACAAAGGGGGATTCTCATCAGAGAATCCCCCTTTGCTTTAGCTTCGCCTTCAAAGCAGCAGTGTTCAGAGTGGGTGCTAGGCCCCCCCTGTGGTAACAGGGGGGACATAAACTCCGGACCCAGCAACAACGCCAGGTGCAGGGAGTTCCGGCTTGCCCGCCAGCAGGTCGTTCACCACCACGCCCGCCATGGTAAGTCCGAAGATGGACGGGATAAAGGAGACGCTCCCCAGGATGACCCGGCGGTGCTCGCAGGAAAACCGCTGATCGTCCTTGTTCGGGCAGATGCAGTCCCCCTTGCAGCCGCCGTCTTTAACCTCCTGTTCGCGGTATTCCTCCGTTGAAAAAACCACCTTCACGCCGTTGGCAATCCCCTGTTTCTTCAAAAGTTTGCGGACCGAGCGGGCCATACGGCACTTGTTAGTCTGCGAGATATCCGCCACCATGATCTGGGTGGGATCGAGTTTCGCCGCGGCCCCCATGCTGGAGATGATGGGAATATTGCGCTCCCGGCAGGTCCTGATCAGGTGCAGTTTGCTGGTGATGTGATCGATGGCGTCCACGACGTAGTCGTACTGGCCGGCCAGCAGGAAGTCGCTGTTCTCGGCCTCGTAAAAGTCCTGATAGGGAATGATCTCGGCCTCGGGGTTCACCAGGCGCAGACGCTCCGCCATGACCAGCACCTTGGCCTTGCCGACCGTGCCGTCCATGGCGTGCAACTGCCGGTTCACATTGGTGAGACAGATGTCGTCGAAATCGACCAGGATAAGGCGGCCGATCCCTGCCCGGCAAAGCGCCTCGGCGGCGTAACTACCCACCCCGCCCAGGCCAAAGATGGCGACGGTTGACTGTTTCAGTTGATTAAGTCCTGCAGTTCCGATCAGTAATTCGGTACGGGAAAAACGGTGCAGACGTGACATGTAATTCGCCTTTAAGCTATTGAGGTGGGGATGCTGCCGACGGAGTCCCGGGGAGGCGCGCGAGCAGCCGCGGGCGCCGTTCAGGCGGGCTGAAGCCTTTGGTGCATCGGAAGCCAAAGTATCGCATACCTTGCCCCCATCTTAAAAGAAAAAGTTTCCCCGGCCAGGACTGGAATTTCCGGTCAGGTGTCCGCGGCACTGGCCCTGCGCCGGAAAAAAGGTACACTCTTACCAGAACTGACAGATTGTTATTTCCTAACGACACCCGCCTGCGCCGCTTTCCCGCACCTTAAAAAAACGGCTCACGCCCCCCCTTCCTAAACCAGGGAAATCTGAGAGGCCTCATGGAGAGCAGTCTTGCCGAACGCGCCGCGCCGGAGACCATCGATCGCCAGCGTGCCCTTCTTACCGCCGAGCGGCAGCTTTGCGAAATGCTCGACGCCATGCCCGACCACGTCATGCTGCTCAATGAAAACCGACAGATCCTGTACGCCAATCAATCGCTGGAACAATTCTGCGCGACGCACGGGACCTACGGCCTCATCGGCATGCGACCCGGGGAGGCGTTTTCTTGCCAGACCGCCCTTTCTGCCGAAAACGGATGCGGCACGGGAGCAGGGTGCAACATCTGCGGAGCGTTCGAGGCGATCCTGTCAGCTTCGAGAGGGCAGCGGACCACCTTTGATTGCCAAATCCTGCGCCACACGCGGCGCGGTCCGGACGCCCTCGACCTCAGGGTCTGGGGCTCGCCTTTACGCTGCAGCCCGGGGCAGTTCATCATGGTGGTGGCCGCCGACATCAGCCACAACAAACGGCGCCAGGTTCTGGAGCGGATTTTCTTCCACGACATCCTGAACACCGCCGGCACCATCAACCAAATCGCCGAGATGCTGATGCACGGGATCATCGATTTCGACAGTGCCAAAAAAGACCTCTGGCAGGCGTCCCAGATGCTGGTGCGCGACATCAAGGGGCAAAGCGAGCTGTTCCAGGCGGAAAACGACGAACTGAAGGTCGATTTCGGGTTGGTGCTGGTGCGGGATCTTCTGGAAGCAGTGGCGGCACTGTACCGAAATAACGAGGTGGGGTTGGGGCGGCGCATCGTCATTAAGGAGGAAACCCCGGGACTGCTCCTTTTGAGCGACGGTTCTCTTTTAGCGCGAGTTGTCGGCAACCTGGTCAAGAATGCCCTGGAGGCCTCCCACACCGGGGAGACCGTCACCCTCGGTTGCCGCAGGGAGGAGACCGACATCGTACTTTGGTGCCACAACGAGGGGGTCTTGACCAAAGAGGTGCAGCTACAGATCTTCCGGCGTTCCTTTTCCACCAAGGGGGTGGGGCGCGGCGTGGGCACCTACTGCATTAAACTGCTGAGCGAAAAATACCTGCAGGGGCGAGTCGAGCTCGTTTCAACTCCACAAACCGGAACCCTGTTCACCCTCACCTTCCCCATCGCTCCCGACTTAGGGGGGTCCCTTCCCTGCTGACAGGATGCACCGCGGTGGCGCCGTCGTTGGGCGAATGACGATTCGACCCTACACGATTCCACTCCGTGCGGGGCGAATCATCATTTACCCGGACACTCTTCCGTTAAAAGCTGCAATTGCTGACCGCGGGTCTTATCCGAATATCTCACGCAGAACCGCCGGTCCACGCGCGGCACCTCCTGGCTGGCGAAATCTCAATCGAGCTGCTGGTCCATCTGCAAGGCCGGTTCATCCGTCGCCGGATGCCCCACAATTTTCGCCGGCACCCCGGCGACCGTCGCGTGGGGCGGAACCTCGTGCAGTACGACACTGCCGGCGGCGACCTTGGAGCCATTGCCGATCTTGACATTACCAAGGATTTTGGCTCCGGCCCCGATCATCACCCCGTTCCCCACTTTTGGATGCCGGTCTCCACTCTCCTTTCCGGTGCCTCCCAGCGTCACTTCGTGCAGCAAGGAGACGTCGTCCCCCACCACAGCCGTCTCACCAATGACCACCCCGGTTCCGTGATCGATCAGAATCCCCTTCCCCATGCGGGCTGCGGGGTGGATATCCACCGCGAATACCTCGGAAATCCGGTTCTGCAGGTAGCAGGCAAGCGACTCCCTTCCCTTGCCCCAAAGCCAGTGCGCCACCCGGTGCGCTTGAAGCGCATGGAACCCCTTGTAATGCAAAAAGGGCTGCGCCAGTCCGCGTGCGGCGGGGTCGCGCTGCAGCACCGCGGTGAGATCCCGGCGTAGCGCCTCGCGGATGAAGGCGGAATCGTTCAACGCCTGGATGAAGACATCCCGAAGTGACATGGCCGATAGATAAGGGGAGGCAAGCTTGGCCGCTAAAAGGTAGGAAAGGGCTGCCTCAAGGGAGTCGTGGTTAAGTACTGCCGCATAAAGGTAACTGGCCAGCATCGCCTCTGATTGTGCCATGCCGGTGACCTCGTCGTGCAGCCGGATCCAAACCGGATCACTGGCGTTGGCGTGCTTCGCTTTCACGGTGGACCTCCTGGTGCTGCGGTGCCGGGGACATGCGGCCTGACGGGGAAGCTTTGCGAGAGAGATGGTGGAGCAAGAAACACTCGGAAAGGAGCCCGGGAAGTGGCCGGGGCGAGCAGGGTCAGCGGCGGGGCAGTTGGTTACCGGATTCTGTGCGGAAGCGTTCAAACCCTTCTTCTCGGGCAATATTTTCATCGTAGGTGAAGAATATCGCGTAACTGCTTCCGATTCCATGAGGGTCGAGCTGGATCCCCTTTTCCTCCCAGCGCTTAAAGAGCGTCAGGTTTTCGTCGAAAATTTTGATGAAATCGCTTATAGAGCGAGCATGGCTGGCGTCAAACTTTATGTGATGCACATGCTCGTACCGGACTCCAGACATAGCAACCTCCGCCCTTCTGCATTATCGTGCACTAATTGTAGCGTGATTCCCAGGGGTGGCAAACGGCGACAGTTTTTTTTCGCGGGAGCTAAAGTTACGGTACTCAGGGGTGAGGAGGAAACGATCCCTGACTGTCTCTGACGGGTCGAAGCTCGTGGCTTATAGACAATCATGCCTTAAGCGCAGCGCCCCTGAGTCAATGCGAACAGGCTTTGGAGTATGTAATGCGCATTCGAGGCTTGGAAGTTAAGGAAGCAGGGTTGGCGGAGTTCCTGGTGCAGATACAGCACCCCCCTCCACGTCAAGGGGCACTGCCGTTAGAGATAAGGACGGGAATGGACTGGGGTCCGGCAGTATCCCCCCTGCGGAACAGGGGGAAGGCTCGCGTAGCGAGACAGGGGGGGCTTGAGCCCAGGCAAATCACCCCCCTGCCTCTCTAGGTTCGGCGTCCCCCCTATTTTATAGGGAGGATAAATAGACGCCGGACTATTTCGCCCCCTGATAGAGCGGGTCAGCCTGGCGCTCGCTCAGCTTTATCCCCTGCCGGTCCAACAACTCTCCGGTCACATGCCAAAGCCCGGTGATGGCGTTGTTGTAATCGACCAGCGCCTGGATCTGGTTCCCTTTGGCCGTCACCAGATCATTCTCGACGTCGAAAACGTCCTTCGTTGTGGCAAGCCCGACCGCGTTTTTCTTCTCGAACGCCCTCAGTCGCTCCTCGGCATAGGCCCTGCCGCGCGCGGTGACGTCGATCTGCTTGTAGCTCGACTGCAAAAGCCTGAGCGCCGCCCTCACGTCGTTGGTGACCCCGGACTCCAGGCTCAGCAACTGGGCCCGGGCCTGATCCAGCGTCAGCTTGCTCTTGATGTAATCGTTCTCCGCGGCCCGGTTGCCGAGCGGGTAGCTAAACTGCAGCCCGATCCCCCAAGCCGGGTAATCGGTCTTCAGCGTCCTTTCGTAGGCGCCGGCAAAGCGCGAGTCGAAGCCGTCCAAGCCAACATTGGCATTGAGAGAGAGATCCGGAAGTGTGCGATTATGCGCCACCCGGCGCAACAGATCGTCTACCTTCAGGTTCACCCGCTGTGCCGCGAGCTCCGGCCGGCTGGCCAGCGCCTTAGTCAGCGCCTCATTCTCAGGCACGCTGTAATAGTCCGTGGTCGGCTGGTCGGCGGTGAGGATATCGCTCGAGCGATCAAGCTGCAGGCTGAGCCGCAGCACATCCACCTGGTCCCTGACAGCGCGCTCTGCGTCAATGACGTCCTTTTCGCGGGTGGCCGAACTGAACTCGGCGTTCAGGATCTCCATGGCGGGAAGCACCCCCGCCTTCACCCGGCCCCGGGTCTCGTCCAGGATCTTGTTTGCCAGCGCCAGCGAGGTCTTCTTAACCTCCAGCACCTGGCGCAGGTTGTAGAGCTTGAAGTAATCGTTACGCACCTGCGCCACGGTGTCGCTCAACCTGGCGGCGAAGCGCTCCAGCGACCCCTCTTTGTTGAAGCGGGCGACGTTGATATTGAGATCGGTGACCTCCCTGCCGAAGTTGCGCAATAGCGGCTGGCTCGCGGTTAAATTGACCCCATTGCTGTACACGGTGCTGGAGTTGCTGAGCCAGCTGCTGTTCCCGCTCAACCCGACCGTCCCGCCGGTCGACAGCAACTGGGTCACGCCGAGGTTCGCCGCGAAGGTGTCAGCGGTGACCGGCGTGAAGAAAAAGGGGCTCGCGGAGGTAGACCGGTTGTAGCTCGCCCCGGCGCTCAGCAGCGGGTCGTAGATCCCCTGGTTCCGGTGGATGTCGGCCTCCGCCAGGGCGGGATTATAGAGTTCCACCTTGAGGTCGAGGTTCCTTTCGAAGGTGAGCCTGATGGCCTCCTTCAGGGTTAGGTTGATGGCCGGCGGCTCCTGGGCCATAAGGGGAACGGCTGAGCCGAGCGCGCAGGCGAGCGTCAGCAGGGCAGTCGTTTTCCTGGACTTTATCATTGGGTTAATCCTTCAAGCTAAGGTTGAGGTTAAGGTTAAGATTGAGGAAAACCAGGCAAAGGCCCCGACGCTACTCGTATCTCAGCGCCTCGATCGGGTTCAGGGAGGCCGCCTTTCGGGCCGGATAGAAACCGAAGAAGACGCCGACACCGGCGGAAAAGGCAAAGGCTATCACAATGGTGTCGAGCGAGACCAGCGTCGGCCAGCCGACCAGAGTGGCGATCAGGCGCGCCCCGGCCACCCCGAGCAGCATGCCGATGATCCCGCCGCAGGTGGTCAAGAGCACCGCCTCGGTGAGAAACTGCAGCAGGATATCGCGCCGCTTCGCCCCGATAGCGATCCGGATGCCGATCTCCCGGGTGCGCTCCGTTACGGAGACCAGCATAATATTCATAATGCCGATCCCCCCTACCACTAGCGAGATGGAGGCAACCGCCCCGAGGAGCAGCGCCATGACCTTGGAAGACTGCTCGGAGACCGCGAGGATCTCGGAAAGGTTCCTGATGGTGTAATCCACCTCGCGGCTCGGACCGATGCGGTGGCGCTGGTTCAGCAGGGCCGTAACCTCCTCCTCCGCCTTCTTGAGGACATCCGCCCCACTCGCCTGGACCATCATGGCGCTGACCGCGTTGGGAAACTGACTTCCCAGAAGCTTTCTCTGCGCGGTGCGCAGCGGCAGGTAGATGACGTCATCCTGGTCCTGCCCCTGGGGCGACTGCCCCTTGCGGCCCAGAACCCCGATGACCGTGAAGGGTATCTTCTTGATCCTGATGATCTTGCCGACGGGGTCCGCGGCGCCGAAGAGGTTATCAGCAACCGTCTGGCCGAGCAAACAATTTTTTGTGGCGCCGTCCACGTCCGATTGAGAGATGTTGCGCCCCGAGACCAGCGTCCAGTCACGCACCACGATGATTTCCGGGGTCACCCCGTTGAGGGCGGTGGACCAGTTCTGGTTCCCGTACACCACCTGGCCGGAACCGCGCACCGTCGGGGCCACCTCCGCGACCGAGGGGCATTCGGCCTTGATCGCCTTGGCGTCGTCGTAGGTGAGCGTCTGGGAGGAACCGCTGCCGCTACGCATCCCGCCGCTCGTCATGGAGCCCGGGATAACCAGCAGCAGGTTACTGCCGATGCTCGAGATCTGGTCCGAGATCATCTTACTGGCGCCGGCACCGATAGCAACCATGGCAATGACTGCGGCAATGCCGATGATGATGCCGAGCATGGTGAGTAGCGCCCGCATCTTGTTCACCCTGAGCGCGCGCACGGCAATCAGCAGGCTCTGCAGGAAAGTACTCATAGCTCGCGGCCCTCCCCGGCGCTGGCGGCGGACTGCGCAGCAGCGGTAGAGTCGGACACCACCAGTCCGTCGCGAAAGATGATTCTTCTCCCGGTAAAGGCGGCGACCTCCGGCTCATGGGTGACCATGATGATGGTGATTCCCTGGCTATTGAGCTCCTGGAATATGGACATGATCTCCACGGTCGTGCGGGAATCGAGATTGCCGGTCGGCTCGTCGGCAAGGATGATGGAGGGCTCGTTCACCAGGGCGCGCGCGATGGCGACGCGCTGCTGCTGCCCCCCCGAGAGCTGGTTGGGAAAATGGCACTCCCGTCCGGCGAGTCCCACCCGCGCCAGTGCCGCCAGGGCCCGCGCCTTTCTCTGGGCGGCCGGCACCCGTCCGTAGACCAGCGGCAGCTCAACGTTCTCCCGGGCAGTGGTCCTGGCAAGGAGGTTAAACCCCTGAAACACGAAGCCGAGCTTGCGGTTGCGGATTTCGGCAAGTTCGTTATTGGAGAGCTCCCCGACGTTCACCCCGTCCAGCAGGTAGGCGCCGGAGGAGGGGACATCCAGGCAGCCGATGATGTTCATGCAGGTGGACTTGCCGCTCCCCGAAGCGCCCATGATGGAAACGAACTCCCCGGAATTCACACAGAAGGAGACCCCCTTCAGCGCCTCGACCCGCTCCTCGCCCATGGTGTAGACCTTGGCAACCTCTCTGAGCCGCACGACCTCGCCCATCTAAAACCTCGGACCCATGGGGGAGCCCATGCCGGGTTTCTTGGCTTGGGAAATCTGCTCGACGATCACCTCGTCATTTTCCTTTAAGGTGCCGGAGACAAACTCCACGAAGCCACCGTCCGTGATGCCGGTTTCCACTTTTGAGGCGACCGGCGAGCCGTCCGCCTTAAGCTGATAAACTTTCTGGCGCAGAGCTTTCCTGGGGCTCCCCTGAGCGCTCCCCCTTTCTTCACCCGCAGCGTCCGCGCCGGGTTTACCCGCCCTGCCGGAATGGGCCCCCTGCCCCGCCCCGTTTCCCTTCCCCTGCTTATTCGCCCCGGCGTTCCCGGCATCCTTGCCAGCCTTGGCTTCCCCGGCATCCTTGTCCGTCTTGGCTTCCTTATCATCCCTGCCGGCTTTCGGCTTGAACCTGAGGGCCGCACTAGGAATTTTCAGCACGTCATCCTTCTTCTGGATCTGCACCGCGACGTTCGCCGTCATCCCGGGTTTCAATTTCAAATCCTTGTTGCTCACGCCGATAACGGTCACGTAGGTGACGACGTTCTGGGTGACGATGGGGGCGTTTCGGATCTGGATGACGGTTCCGGTGAATTGCTGCTCCGGGTAGGCATCCACGGTGAAGCTCGCGGGTTGCCCCACCTTGAGACGGCTGATGTCGGACTCGTCCACGCTGGTATCGATCTCCATCTTGGTCAGGTCCTGGGCGATGGTAAAGAGGGTCGGAGTCGCGAAGGAAGCCGCGACGGTCTGACCCACGTCAACGCTGCGGGAGACCACGATGCCGTTCACCGGGGACCTGATGGTCGAATAGTTAAGGTTGGTCTCAGCCTGCCTCAGCGCACCGCGGGTCTGCATGACCAGGGCCTCGGCGGAGCTGATGCCGGTCAGAGACGAGTCGTAGGCGGTCTGCGCGGCGTCCAAATCACTTTGGGAAACGATCCCCTGTTCCAGCAGCTGCTTGTTACGCCCCAGGGTCCGCTTGGCATCGGCCAGCGTGACACGGGCCTTGCCCAGGTTGGCAGCGGCGCTGAGCGCGTTGCCGCGCGCCTGCTCCACGGCGGAGCTGAAAAGGGCCGGGTCGATCTGTGCGATCGGCTGGCCCTTTTTGACGGGAGAATTGAAGTCGACGTAGAGCTTCGAGAGGGTGCCGGAAACCTGGGTGCCGACCTGGACGGTGACCACGGCGTTGAGAGTTCCCGTCGCGGAAACTGTCGACACGATGGAGCCCCGCTCGACTTTGAGCGTCTTAAACTGCGGCTTGGGCGGCGGCTTGAGGTAGAAGTAACCTCCCGCTCCCAGGAAAACCAGCAGCAGCACGACGATACCTACGGTTTTTTTCACCAAACCACCTCGTTAGGACGTTCTTGATAACAGCAGCGCAAAAGATTTACCGACCTATCCCTCAGATGAAGGAGTTGGCAAATCCCCCCTTGCCCGTCGGGAGAGGGGCAGGGGTGAGGGATTTGCCACGAAGCGCTGCCCTACCCCCGTTGACTAGTTATTCCCAGACCATCCCGGTTGGCGGGCGTGAAGTAAGTCTGCGACTCCCTCACCCCGACCCTCTCCCGGAGGGCGAGGGGGAGCTTTTTAAAGTAGGGGGATAGTTCCGAAGAGTCTATGCCGGCATTGTGCAAATAATATGTCCAGGGGATCCGGTTCCACCGGTGGTTGGATTATTTGTCACCGTCATAGCGATCAATGAATATCGACTTGTTGAGGCGGTCAAGACCATGGGCAACAAGGCGCAGACCAAGCATAAAAAGAATCATGCCCATGATTGCGAGCGGAAGCGATCTGAGCATGAAGCAGACTGTTCCCAAAGTCGTGTAGACAACACCAAGGACTTTGCAGTGTTTTTGTTTTTCCGCGCCTTCCAGGGAAACGATCCATGAGTAAAACTGCACCATGACAACGACAAACGGGATCATGACGAAACATCCGACGTAAACGTTCAAGGCTTTCCTCCTGATTCAGCAGTTAAAACCACAACCCAGTACCTCAGGACAAGAATTTCAGCGGATACTACCACACTGGCTGGCAATTATAAAGATTGATTTAGTATTCCCAAGACGGCGCCGGTCCTCAGACTCCCTCAGACTCCCTCAGACTCCCTCAGACTCCCTCAGACTGCCAGACTGCCAGACCTCCAGACCTCCAGACTTCCCAGACTTCCCAGACTTCCCAGACTTCCCAGACTTCCCAGACTTCCCAGACTTCCCAGACTTCCCAGACTTTCGCAGGCTCCGTCCGTCCCTTCAGTAATTCCGCCCCTAAAAAACCACTAGAAAACGCCTCACCGCAGACCGCACACTCAAAAGTAAAGCATTAATTGTTAGACGTAAATAACAGTAATATAGTTGTTTTTTCACATAACTAAATATTATTATGCCCGTGCAATATCATCCGCCAAGCAACTCAACAAATCACCAGGGAGCTGGCATGTACCCGGAAAAAAGAAGCGCTGCTGCATGATTAAAAAACTCATTGTAGTGTCTATTTTACTCAGTACTCATCTCTTCAATCTTTCAGCATATGCAGACTCTCTGAATCAGTCTCCCCCGGGAGCTGAAACCATAGCAGTGAGTTCGGGAAAACCTGACGACACTACTGCAACCGGCTCCAGCGACAACGTCGATAGCATAAATCTCAAATACCTCAAAGGTTACTTCGTAGACAGCGGCAAGATCATTGCCTCACCGCTGCACTGGGAGGCCAAAGACTGGCTCAAGGTTGGATTGGTGCTAGGAGTGACCTCTAGTCTCTTCCTGGTTGATCAAGAAGTTAAAAGCTTTGCCCAAAGTCACCAGAGCCCGGTAGCCTCCAAGTTCGCTAACGTCGGAAACGCCCTGGGGAACGGACTTTATACGCTGCCGCCTTTGGGAGCCTTTTACCTGTACGGGGCTCTTGCCGATGACAGTCGGGCACGCAGAGCCTCCCTGCTCAGCCTGGAAAGCTTCGCCATCTCCGGCGTCATGACCTCCGGCATGAAGCTGCTGGCGGAGCGGCACCGCCCCAAAACTGGAGACTCATCCACCACCTGGGACGGCCCCCATTTGAGCCTGAAGAACGTCTCCTTTAGTTCCGGCCACACGGCGTCGGCTTTTTCCATTGCGACCGTATTTGCCGACGAGTACCAAGACAACGCCTTTATCCCTCCCCTGGCCTACGGCCTGGCAACTCTCACCGGACTGTCGCGCATTTACAGTAACGAGCACTGGGCCTCCGACGTCTTCTTCGGCGCGGCCCTCGGGTACTTCAGCAGTAAGGCGCTACTCTGGTACCACAAAGAGGACAAAACCAAGAAGAAAGGCCACCTCTCGATTATGCCGGCAGTCGGCAAGGAAATGACCGGATTAAGCGTGAAATATGAATTCTAGGATCCGCCGCACCACTCTCCTCATTACCACCCCGCCCGCCGCATATAATTAATTGACACTAAGCCCCTTGCAGGTAGAATTTGCCATGGAGATGGCATTGATTTCACCTACATCAAGGAGAGAGTTATGACGGCGTTCGAGACCAAGGACTACAGCAAACTCATCGGTATGCCCGGATTCAGCGAGACACTTCTCAAAAACCACTTCACCTTGTACCAGGGGTACGTCACCAACACCAATACGCTTGGAGATTCGCTCGCCCGGATGCGCAAGGAAGCCAAAGGAGCAACCCCTGAGTTTTCCGAGTTAAAACGCCGCTACGGCTGGGAATTCAACGGCATGCGCCTCCACGAGTGCTATTTCGAGAATTTGGGCGGCAAGACCCCCATCAATCCCGAGGGAAAACTCGCCACCAAGATACACCAGGAGTTCGGCAGCTACGATGAATGGGCGCTGGACTTCAAGGCTACCGGCGCCATGCGCGGTATCGGCTGGGCCATCCTGTACCAGGACCTCGTTACCGGCAGACTGCTGAACGTCTGGATCAACGAGCACGACGTGGGGCACCCTGCCTGCTGCGTCCCGATCCTGATCATGGACGTCTTCGAGCACGCCTTCCTGACCGATTACGGCCTGAAAAGAGCAGATTACATCAGCGCCTTTTTCCAGAATATCAACTGGCAGGCCGCAGAGTCCCGGCTCAAGGCGACCTAGCAAAAGCTCGGCAGACCAGGAAAGCGGCCCCGGATCGCCCACGACCAGGCCCTCCCAATCCGGGAGGGCCTTTTTTTAGGGCGCTGCTGGGCGTAGCTCTTCACTTTTCCAGGACGACACCATGACAGCGTTCAAACATGCAGCGACCCTTTGCCGAGCAGCACTACTCTGCGCCACCACGACCCTGGTCTTTGATGCGGCCTCAACCGTCAGGGCCAGCGAGATCTACGGACTGGGGGGTGCGGTACAATCTTCCTCCCCATCAGACCTTTCCTATTCCTGGCAGCTCGAATATCGGCAGGACCTGCTGAAGCATCTCGCCGCAGGCGTTTCCTATCTGAATGAGGGGCACTTCAAAGGGCATCATCGCGATGGCTACACCGCGCAACTCTGGACTCGCGCCGAATTGCTCGACTACCGGTTGACCCTCGCCGCCGGGGTGGGGCCCTACTTTTTTCTGGATACCACCACCGCCACGTCGCCCGGCGGGTTCACTGACGACCACGGCTGGAAGGCGATGATGAGCGCAGCAGCCACCTGGCACCTGGAGAACAACCTGCTTTTGGAACTGCGCAGCAATTGGGTCAAGGGGCCGAGCGGATTCGACACCATCTCCGCACTGGCCGGGATAGGCTACCATTTCGAACCGGCCTTGGAGCCTCTCAACAAACAGGGAGTCCGGTCCCAACAGGAGATGCCTAACGAGGTGACCTTGCTTGCGGGGCAGACCATCGTGAACAGTTTCGAGTCCCAAAAATCACTGGCGACTGGGATCGAGTACCGGCGGCGCCTGTCGCGGCACCTTGACTGGACGGTAACGGGGCTTTACGAGGGGGACAACCGTTTGGTGCGCCGCAACGGCGTCATGACGGAGCTCTGGGTAACCCAGGAACTCCTCGACGACACCCTGAACGTCGGTGCTGGAGCGGGTCCGTACTTCAACTTAGGGCGCTATCACAACTCCTCCCAGGGACGGGGTGCGGACCAATCCCTTTCGGGGATCATTTCCCTTACCTGCAGTTACCGGGTCTTGCCGCGCTGGGCGCTGCGTGCCACCTGGAACCGCGTCGTTACCAGCTACGAACGGGATACCGACGTCCTCCTGGGGGGAGTAGGCTACCGGTTTTGAGCCGCGACCAGTACAGCATGAAGGAATAAAAAAAGGGGGGTGGCCGTTTACCGGCCACCCCCCTTCCCTTCTTAGCGTTCTTCCCTTCTTAGCGTTCTTCCCTTCTTAGCGCACTTCCCTTCGCTTCTCTGGAAGCTCCAGCCCCCGGTAGCGACAACCCATCTCCTGTTGCCGCCCCTTAATCCTTCTCCAGTGCCAAGGCAGTCATGAACCAATTTTCCTCCGAATCGAAGAGCAGGGTCATCACATCAGGTTTCTTCGCAACGTGTATCGCGTACTGCTTCCCCGAGACCACGGACGGCGTGGAGAGCCGAATATCCATGCTTCCGGCAGACAGGTGGCTCTTGAAAGAGCCAGCTAGAATGTTGGCGAGCTCACCCAGCGCATCCTCAATCTCCTCCTCGCTGGGGTCCGCGATTTCGAGCATTTGAGCAGTGAGCTGCCGCGCCAACTGAACTGGCACATGGAGGCTGACCAGTCCGTTGTAGGTTCCCGCTAGGCCAACGAGGGCGCTTATACAGTCAGTAAAGGTCGACGCGGGGTCGACCGGCAAGGCGAGATGGAGCAGGTGATCCATGCCGACCATTGAGTTGAAGACATTTTTCACGTCACTAATAAGAGCCTTCTCCAACAATGGCCCCGTCGTTCTCAATCCCATAAGCAGATCTGCGGAAAATGCCATTTGATCCTCCTGCAATTTTTTAAAAGCTGTGCCCTGCTCGTGCCCGACCACCCTGAGCCCTGAACTCCAGGCATCATGTCCCAATCCGACACACATAGCGGGCAACGCGCTCCCTGCCGCGTTTCTTTACAGCATGCGTGCCAACCGCGGCATAGTGGCTGTTTTGCCTGGTTGTTGAGCCACAGTCTTCAGGAACTGTCCCCTTGGGGCACGGCCCGGGTGAGAAAGGAACACCTCCAGAAATTTTGATCAGAAGACGCAAGAATACCAAAAGGTTCCCTTAGCTAAACAGACAAGCCCCGGACTTTCGCGAGAGGGAAACAGTTAGTTCAGCTCGGTTGACAGCGTCACCTGGATTACAATTAAAGCTTTAATTTCAGATGCCGATGAAATTGGAGGGTACCTACAGATTCTTCCCGTAAATCATTTCAACCTCGTGGAATCACCATGGACAATATGACTAAAACCACCTCGAAACAAAATCCGCAGCTAAACAGTTCTTTCCATATCACACACTCGTTTGTTTTTTGGCTCGGCATCCTGCTGACATTGTGTATTTCTCTTGCCAGTATGCGCGCAGCGACCACTGAATATGAAAATAAATTTAACTACGACGTCCATACACGCAACAACTTTATAAGAGAATATCTCTCTGAACAATTATCAGATCTAGATGATTTACAGCGCTTCACCTATGGGGTTGGCCCCAATTTTAACAGGAATAGCTTTAAACAATTTATAAAACCGATACTGGAGCGCAAGGGAGTCCAAGCCGTCGAGTGGGTTCCAGTGGTACGTTTTGCAAGACGCCAGGCCATGGAAACCGCCGCAGCAGCCGAGGTCTCAGGCGCTTACCAAATTAATGAGCGCACTGCCGACGGCAAGGTCATCCCGGCAGGCAGACGGGACGTTTATTACCCCGTTTATTTTCTAGAGCCTTGGAAAAGTAATGAGAAAGCCCTCGGCTTTGACCTCGGTTCGAACCCGGCACGCCTGGAAGCTATCCGCAGCGCCATGAACAGCGGTCACTCGCAGGCGACCGCACGGGTCACTTTGTTACAGGAAAAAGACCATCAGTCCGGAATCCTTGTTTTTGCGCCGGTTTATGGGGCAGCCTCGGACATTCAGGGCTTTGCCGCCGGGGTGTTTCGCTCCGGGGATATGCTCGAAAATGCGCTCAAACAAACCGCTGGGCTTGCCTTGGATACTACGTTGAGCGACCTCTCTTCCCCGCCGGGTGAAAGATTGCTCGCTGAATGGCACAGCAAAAGCCCCAAAAAGTCTCATTTCGCCTCCCTTTTCTTCCCTCAACTGACAAACGATACGGCCTTCGAGTTTGCAGGACGAAAATGGAATCTTCAGACCAAAGCGACTCCGGAGTATTGCGCGCAGACCACGTCACTCGTGTTCCTGTCGGTGTTCCCGACGGGGATACTGATGACCCTGCTGCTAGCGCTGTACTTGAGAGGCGTGCAGTTGCACCGTCTTAGGGCGGAAAAGTTGGTACAGGAACGCACCTCACATCTGATCGAAGCAAACAACACCCTGGAATCCTACATCGCAGAACTGCAAAGCACTGAAACCAAGCTTCATACCCAAGCCGACTCACTTGAATTAGAGATTTCCATTCGCAAACGTGCCGAGGAACAATTCAGCCGGTTACTAGAGACAACCGATCAGGGTTTTTACGGCATCGATGAGGTGGGACATTGCACCTTCATCAATAAGGCAGGCTTGGATATTTTAGGATATCGGCTCGATGAATGTCTGGGAAAGGATATGCATGACCTGATTCACCACAGCCATTCCGGCGGGGAACACTATCCCGTGGCAAATTGCCCGATTTATCGGGCCATATCGGCCGGCGTCGGCTGCCGCATCGACAGCGAAGTGCTCTGGCGAAAAAACGGCACCTCATTTTGCGCCGAGTACTCCTCAAACCCGATCCTGAATAATGGAGCCATTAGCGGCGCAGTGGTCGCATTTTCCGACATCTCCAAGCGCAAGCATTCCGAAGAAGCACTACTTGAGGCGAAGAACACGGCAGAATCGGCCAATCGTGCCAAAAGCGATTTTCTGGCAAACATGAGCCACGAGATCCGCACTCCCATGAACGGCGTCATCGGGATGACCGAACTCTGCCTGACCACCGAACTGAATTCCGAGCAGCGAAACTACCTGAGCGCGGCAAAGACCTCGGCGGCCAACCTCCTTTCGATCATCAACAACATCCTCGATTTTTCCAAAATTGAAGCCGGCAAGATCGAAATCGACAATGTCCCCTTCCAACTTCGTACGACAATCGGCCGAATACTCGAAAGCATCGCCATACGGGCCGCCGAGAAAAAACTGGAACTACTCTTTAGCTTTGCACCAGAAATTCCCGATGCCCTGATCGGCGACCCCGGCCGCTTGCGACAGATTCTCATCAACCTGGTGGGAAATGCCATCAAGTTTACCCCCCGCGGTCAGGTGCTGGTCGACGTGCACCTGGTTGACAAGGTAGAGCATAGTTGCCGGCTCTCCTTTATGGTAAGTGACGAAGGGATCGGCATTGCGCCGGAGTGTCTCTGGAACATCTTTGCACCGTTCGAGCAGGCTGACCTCTCAACGTCCAAGACCTACGGCGGGACGGGGCTGGGCTTGGCAATATCACGAAGCCTGGCCGAGCTGCTGGGTGGGGAAATCAGCGTGATAAGCGAGCTGGACAAGGGAAGCACTTTCAGCTTCACTGCCAGGTTCGCACTTCAAGAAAGGGTGCCATCCAGCAACACCCTTGCCCGGGTACTTTCCGGACGCAGCGCGCTGATCGTGGACAGACTAGCTGCCAACCGGAACCTGCTGGGCGATTTCCTCGAAACCTGGGGCGTAAGGGTCTCCTGCACCGAAAACGGTGCAGCGGCGTTAAATACACTCCAGGAAGCGGCCCTTCTCGGTGGTCGCTTCGACTATATCCTCATCGACGAACAGATAACGGAATGCGAAAATTGGCAGGCCATCGAAAACATCCTCAAACAACCCGCCTTTGAGGTTGCCAAATGCATCATGCTCTCCACCATAGGCATGCTTACCGATTCCCGCCACTATTCAGGTTTAAGGGTCGACGGCTACCTGACGAAACCGTTCATCCACTTTGAAATACAGGACCTGCTCTGCCAGCTGGTGGCACCAGCGAGCTCCGAGACCGCTCCCTCGAGACCACCTTTGCCTCGCACCCCGGAAGTGGACAACGGCGAAAGCCTTACCATCCTTGTTGCCGAAGACGTTCCCATCAACCAGGACCTCATCAAGACGATACTTACCCGAAACGGCCACGCCGTCACCATCGTCTCAAATGGTGCAGAAGCCGTGCAGGCGTGGCAGCAAGCTGCCGGCAGCTTCGACCTTATCTTCATGGATGTGCAGATGCCGGTCCTGGACGGGTTCAGCGCGACTCGAGCGATTCGCGAGCAAGAAACGTCACGAGGGGGGCATGTACCCATCATCGCTATGACCGCATATGCCATGAAGGAGGATATAGAAAAATGCCTTGAGGCTGGAATGGACGAACATATCAGTAAGCCGTTCCAGCAGCAGGCAATCCAGGCTGTGCTGAGGCGCCAGACCCGGGGCAATGCCGCCGAAGTGCCACCGACCGGCACCCTGCCGACAGTCCCAGCTGAAGCTCCCCTTGGGCCTGTTGCGGCTTTACCGGCTCCCCAGGGTGAGAGTGGCGCGTCAGCTGAGCTAGAAACCGATTGCGTCTTTGACCGTGAGGGACTTCTCAGGCGTCTTTGCGGCGCAGAGGAAATGGTGGGGAAGTTTCTTGTCATGTTCCAGGGAAACTTCGTCAGCCACCTGCCGGAGCTGATGGAGGCGCTCGAAAACGGGGACGCAGTGCAGGTCCGGATTCGCGCGCACACCATTGGAGGGATAGCGGGAAACATCGGGGCGATGCAGCTACGCTCCCTGGCTACCCAGATCGTGGAGATTGCCAGAACCGGCTCACTGGACGGGGTACCAAGACTTGCCTCCGAGATGATAAAGGCATTCGACACCTTCCAAGCTGCAGCAGCGGCACCCCACGCGCCCTAGGTTCCCACGCCGGCAGACCTGACTGGCAGGGCCAGAGCTGCGCACGCACCGGCGGTCAATTCCCTACAACTCGGCTCAGACAACCCCAAGTATGACTGTCGGCAGAGAGGGACATGGTCTGCAACAGTTCATCGTCATTGGACGGCGAGGAACCTCCTACTTTATGTGGCAGGTTAGACACAATTTCGACCCGGCCTGGGGAGCAAGTAGTAGGTAGTTGACAGGTTCGGGTCCTGTCGTGGCATACAGGTTCTTCTTGTTGTGCACGTCGTGACAGGTGGCGCAAGTCATGTAAGCATTGCCATTAGCTGCCACGTACAACCGATCAATTATTTTCAGGTTCATCGTGTTGTCGAGATACCGCGCGTTGGGGTTACGGATCCAAGGGTCTGTATTGGGATCATTGGCTGCTACCAGCAAAGTGCCCTGATCAGGAGCAATTCCCGTTTCGGGCCCTATGGCGACTGCGGCATAATTGAAGCCAACCGGATGGTCGTTGGCAAGTCCGACAGGGCCCGAACCGACACCCGCACCACTACCGGCGGCAGGAAAGTTATCACCGTTAAGCATGATCGCAGTGCCTGTGTTTCCGTAGTGCTGGTCAGGTGCAATGGTGCCGTCGTGGCAACTCAGGCAAAGCCGCGTCGGCCCTACTGCCTTATCAGAGATTGCTTCTTGCAAGCCAAGAGCGTTAATGGTGGAACTATTGTAAGAGAGATTGTACTGCTTGGTGTCTTGGGAACGGGACCACAAGGGAAGGAATTCTCCGCCAACCGATGTCGAGTGGTGCGGGGTATGGCAAAAGGCACAGACCCGTGCTTGGGGATCGACATACCCATAGAGCGTCATGTCATGAGGACTGCCTACCACCCCATCACCACGGGCTGCAACGCCAAAAGCTGAAGTCGCGGCAAAAAGTCCACAGACGGCCAACAACATTGTTTTGAGCATGACCCCATCTCCTTTTTGCAGGCCAATGTGACGATCTGCGTACTGGATAAAGTGATCAACTAGTATTCAAACAATGACGACCTTAGTTTTATATATTTTCATAATATCACTGTGTTGCACTATCTTTCTAGTAATAGTTTTAGCGACTTAGCCCATAATTATTAGTTAAAGTCAATTCATTTATCAGCTGAAGGGTAAATTACTCAGTGGAACCGCGGGACTCACCCCTGCCCAACTCTTTCGTCTAAAACTCCCCCCTGAACATCACACCTGACGTTCTCCGCAGGACGCTCCCCGCGCAACATCAGCCTGACCTTGCTGCAATACCCCGCCGCCCTCCCCTCGCTCAGTCCGAAGACGACCGCAACAGATCAAAATTATAGAAGTTGAATTGAAGCCAGGCCCCGCTATGATTTATGTGTAATTTCTAATCAAAAGACAATACAGCATTGGATGGTCAAACTGCATTCATTTCCCGGGCTCGTAGCGAAACATCAGGAGGTATGCCATGGTAAAAAAAACCATCGTAATGTCTTTGCTGCTGTTGTTGGTTCCGCTTTGGGCAGTTGCCGCCACGGTGACGCTACCCAAGACCGGGCAGACTCTTTGCTACGGCGCAAATAACGCTATTGATTGCGTCAATACCGGGCAGGACGGTGAAACGCAGATCGGTGCGGCCTGGCCCAATCCGCGCTTCACGAACAACAACAACGGCACCGTCACCGACAACCTCACTGGCCTTATCTGGCTGCAGGACGCACTTTGCACTGCCCTCAACCCGCCTCCTGCCAACGGGGCTCTGCAAGGAGGAAGGGACTGGGCATCCGCACTGGTAGCGGCGAACACGCTCAAAAGCGGCCAGTGTGGCCTGAGCGACGACTCGGTCATCGGCACCTGGCGGCTTCCCAACGTTAATGAAATGGAGAGCCTCGTCGACCTTTCCCTGTCCAATCCGCCTCTCCCGGCCAACAACTATTTCAGCAACATCCCGCCGTTCCCCATCTACTGGACTTCCACGATTACCGGAGATTACTACCCCGGCGTGAACGCCATCGGGCAGGACATGTTCACGGGTAAAATACAGGGGGACACCAAAACCACGCCGAAATACATCTGGCCCGTAAAAGGTGATTCCACCTCCTTGGCCAGAACCGGTCAGCATACCTGTTGGGACTCATCCGACACGTCCGCGAGCGGAATCGTGGTTCCCTGTAACGGCAGCAGGACCGACGGCGACCTGCAAAAGGGCGTCCCCTTGCCGAGCCCGCGCTTTTACGACAATGGCAATGGCACCACGACCGACTCCCTCACCGGTTTGATCTGGCCCAGAAATGCGGGGTGCTTCGGCAACATCAGCTCGCAGGGGCAGGCGATTACCTTAGCCAAGACCCTTTCCAGCGGCGCCTGTGACCTAGAGGACAGCTCAACCCCGGGGGATTGGCGTCTGCCGAACCGGAAGGAGCTGCGCAGCCTGGTCGATTACGGAGGGAACTGGCTGGTGGAATTCCTCGGCGCCCCCTCACACGGCTGGTACTGGACCTCCGATTCCTATCCTATCGCTACGGAAACCTTCAAAAAGTGGATGGTCAAGTCACAGGGGCTGGACTGGCTCTCCAGTGAATTGTTGACTTACGACCAGTTCCCCCCGTATTTCATGATCCCGGTACGCGGTGCCCTTAAAGTCCAGCGCATAACCTTTAGCGGCCCCGCTACCATAAGCTACGGCGACCCGCCGCTCGACCTGAGCGCAATCACCACGGGAGGCGGATCAGGCAATCCGGTGACCTTTACCCTGGTGAGCGGCCCGGCCACCCTGAGCGGGACCACCTTGACCTTCACCGGTGGGGGGAACGTTGTGGTGCATGCTTCGCAGTTAGGAAGTGCCGCCTTTTACCCTGCAGCCGTCACGCCGCATACCTTTACCGTGAGCAGCCTCTCCGGCACTGTCGTAATTACTCCCTCCGACCTGATCCGGACCTACGACGGTACGCCAAAGCCGGTTACGGCGACGACCTCTCCTGCCGGCTTGGCCGTGACCTTCAGCTACGACGGAAGCGCCACCCCCCCGACCAATGTGGGAAGTTATCAGGTAGTCGCGACCATCGATGACCCGGTGCACCAGGGAAGCACGCGCGGAACCCTTGCTATCGGCAAGGCGTCCGGCACAGTTACGCTTGGCTCCCTGAGCCAGACCTACAACGGAACCCCGAGGAGCGCCACGGCAACGACGGTTCCCGCGGGCGGCACCGTACTAATTACCTACCTTGGCAGTGCCGGCGCTCCGGCCAATGCGGGAAGTTATCCCGTCGACGCAACCATCAGCGACCCCAATTTCCAGACCAGCAGTGTCAGCGGCACCTTGATAGTCGCCAAGGCCTCCTGCACGGTTACCCTTGACAACCTGAGCCGGACCTATGATGGAAGCGCACAGACCGTGACGACAACGAGGTCACCCGCCGCCGTAAACGTCGCCGTCACTTATGGCGGCAGTTCTGCCGCCCCGATCAACGCGGGAACCTATCCGGTAATCGCAACCATCAGTGACACCAACTACCAGGGGAGCGACGCTGGCGGCGATCTCGTCATCGCCAAGGCTGTCGCCACCGTTACCCTGGGGAGCCTGAGCCAGGTCTACGACGGGAGCGTAAAGAGCGCCGCGGCAACCACCTCCCCTGCCGGCAAGAACGTCACCTTCAGCTACACCCCTGCCAACCCGGTCAACGTGGGAAGCTATGTCGTCGACGCAACGATTTCCGACACCAATTACACCGGGACTGCCCGCGGCTCCCTGACGATCACGCCGGCCTTAACCTTCAAGGTCACCTTTGATCCGGGCGGCGGCTCCCTGACCGGCACGGCCATCCAGAGCGTGCCGAGCGGAGGGTCCACCAGCGCAGTCACCGCAGTAGCCGCCACCGGCTTCCACTTCGTCCAGTGGAGCGGCCCCGGTTTCACCAGTATCAGCAACCCGCTGACCGTGACCACTGTTACTGCGGACCAGACCCTGACCGCCAACTACGCCGTTGACACCTTTCAGGTAACAGTTAACATCCCCGGCGACCACGGGAGCATTTCATGCCCCTCACCGGTCAACTACGGCGCAAACTGCACCTGCACCGTGACTCCCGATGCCGGCTATCACCTTTTCACCCTAACGGACAACAACGCCGACCAGATGTCGGCCCTTTCCGACGGCAAATTCACTATTACTCGCGTCACCGCCAACCATCTGGTTTCCGCCACCTTGGCACCGCCCAACGGCATCCTGAACCCGGCAGCCGGCAAAACGTTGCCGGATATAGCGGACGCGCTTGCCGTTTTTCAAATGGTCTTGAAAATCACACCTTGCACGGCCGCCGACCTAGCCCGCGCCGACGTCGCACCGCTCGGCTCTGACGCCAAACCCACGGGTGATGGAAAACTGGATATTTATGACGTCATCGGCATCTTGAGAATGACGATAGGACTCTAAATAACTCTCACCCTACTCTTGGCTTCCGTCCCCGAGCGTGCGCGCTCGGGGACGGAAGGTAGCACCACGTTGAAATGCCCCGTGTTCAGAAGCAGCTGCAGGTGGTCGAACAGGGCTGTCACTCCAAAGAAACGAAAGGGCGAGAGGAAATCCCGAAACGGGTCAACAATGGCGCAAAGGCATGCCGGTCAGACAACAAAAGAAAAGGCCCTGATTTCCAGGGCCTTTTCTTTTTTGTATCAGTCAACCTAACGGATTTTTTTCTTGAGTCACTCTGGCGGTTGGGTGAATCTCATGGGTTCGGGAACGTACAATTTGAATAATCTGAGTAATGCCACCGCATTAATCTCAACCCAACCTAGTATGCTTAATGCCAGCGGTGATTTAAAAATTGGCCGGGATACAGTTATCACTCAGAATCTGTTAACTTTCGCACCGTTTAGTCCGGTTGGACCGTTAATCACCGCAGGAGGCTGGGTTTTCTACCTTCAATCAGAAGCTATCGACCTTCAAAGCAGTCAGTATTTGAATGTGTGTGGCAAAGGCTATTTGACTAAAGCGGGGTACGAAAAAACCGCTGCCGAGTTCACTTTTTCTACTACCAACGCCTTTAGCTTTACCGAGACTATCAGGGCTACGCCCACTTCGGTTCCCGAACGGAGCACCATCGTGCTTGTGGGCGCCGGCCTAATTGGCTTAACTACCTTTATTAGACGTCGTCAAAAGGCATAGTTAATTTCCCTGTCGCTAGAGAAAGGTACAAAAAAAGGACTTACCTTTTCAGGGTAAGTCCTTGTTTTTGTTGATGGTACCGAAGGCCGGAATCGAACCGGCACGGGTTGCCCCGCTGGATTTTGAGTCCAGTGCGTCTACCAATTTCACCACTCCGGCAAAGAACTTACAGGCCTTTTTATTGATATCAATTGTTAAGCCTTTTCAACATTACCCGTTTTTATCGGTCCTGCCTGATGTGCGTATATATCTCGGCTGTCTTGCTACTGGTATGTCCGAGAAGCACCTGCACATCTCTCAAAGCACCTGTCTCAAGCGTCTCGGTTCCGCAGGCATGGCGCAGAAGGTGTGCATACACCCGCTCCGCTACCCCTGCTCGCTTCGCAGCTTGCTTTAGAGTCCCTCTTATATCCTTAAAACGAGTTTTGGTCAAGGGGCTTTCCCAGAGAAAACCACTTTTTGTTGTTTCGCAACGAACTTTCGCGAGACGATGCACTTCACCCGCCGCAAGATCAGCCTCCCAGGTGGGGGTCGAGATCTACGGGGAGTTCGTGGAGGCCCGGCATGAGTCCGTCCAGCCCTGCGTGCCGTTTGTGATTTTCAGATCCACCGGGTCTTCCTCGACCTGTATTTTCTGGAAGGCGAACCGAGCGATCTCGCAAAAAAAATGGGTAGCCAGCGAACGTGCCGTGAATATTATCAGAGCCGAATGCGGTCGGCCTAGACGCCGAGAGGGGTAGCATTTGCCTCCGGCCCACGCTCGCACTCGCCGTCGCCCCCCTGGCTACGTTGCAGGGTTTCCTCTATTAGCTGTAGGGTCTTTTTAAAGTCGATCGGTTTGGATAGGTACGAATCCATGCCGGACTCGATACACCTCTCCCGGTCTTCTTTGAGAGCATGAGCTGTCATGGCGACAATGGGGATGTGCCCACCGCGAGCTTGCTCTTTCTCCCGTATAGCTCCGGTGGCCTCAAAGCCGTTCATGCCGGGCATCTGGACGTCCATCAAAATAAGGTCGTATTTCTCTATCTCCCAGAACTCGACCACTTGATGTCCGTTTTCCGCGAAGTCAATCTCATACTGGAGCCGTCTGAGCATGGACCCGAGAACCTGTCTGATTACCGGGTCGTCTTCGGCAATGAGGAGGCGCGGTTTTGTCCGGGCCCTTGAGAGCTGTGGCGCCTCTGTGGCCGCGGCGCCCACGGCTGCCACTGCTGCCAGTGATGGTACCGCAGCCGTATGGGCACCGCCCTCGGACTGGATCTCGCCAAAAGGAACGGTACAGGAAAAAGTGCTTCCTTTCCCCTCCTTACTCGTGAAATGGATTTCCCCGCCCATCCGTTCCACGATTTCCTTGCTGATGGCGAGCCCCAGACCAGTGCCGCCGTAGCGGCGCGAATGCGAGTCGTCCGCCTGAGTAAAGGCCCGAAACAATAGGTCCTGCTTATCGCAGGCTACGCCGATTCCGGTATCGGTAACGGTAAAGGTTACCGACCGCCTGGGACCGGGTGCCGGCGTGCCGACCGTAACGCGTATCTCCACCTGCCCTTTTTCAGTAAACTTCACGGCATTGCCGGCCAGGTTCGTCAGAACCTGGTTGAGCCGTGCCTTGTCGCCGACCAGAACCTCGGGAACCTCCTCAGCCACAATCAATTTAAGATCCAGCCCCTTGCTGTTTGCCAGGGGGAGCAGGATATTAAAGGTATTTTCTACGCATTCCCGTAGCGGAAACGGTTTATCCTCAATCGAGAATTTCCCCATTTCTATTTTGGTCAGGTCAAGTATGTCGTTGAGGATCAGTACCAGGGAGCGGGATGCCGTTTGGGCCGTTTGCACAAATCCGCGCTGCTCGTCTTCGAGATTGCCTAAGGCCAGCAGATCCAGCATTCCCAGGACGCCGGTCATCGGGGTGCGCAATTCGTGGCTCATGTTGGCGAGGAACTGGCTCTTGGCGTGTGTGGCAGCCTCGGCCGCCTCTTTTGCCAGCTGCAGTCCCTTTTCGAAGCGCTTTCTCTCGGTAATGTCGTGGGCGATATGCACCGACCCGACACGCTCTCCCTTTTCATCCAGAAGCGGGGTCGTGGTCACCAGGAAGTCGCCATCAAACCGGTCCACACGCAGTTCTATAACATGTTCGAGGCCGTCCTCCATGGTTTTCGCATGGGGGCAGTACTCAGGCGGGACGGAGGCCCCGTGCACGACTTCATAACAGGGCAGCCCGATGCACTCCTCCGGTTTGAGCCCAAGACGCCTGGCCATGGCATCATTGACCCGCAACACGCAGTGCCGGTTGTCGAGAGTCGCTATCAGGTCCGGCACGCTGGCGAAGGTCCTCTCCCACTCCTCCTTGGCGCGTCGCAGCGCCTTATTGGCGGAAGTGATTTGCTCGGTCCGCTCCAGGATCCGCTCCTCCAGGGTATCGTTCAGCTCCTGGAGGGCGTTTTCCATCTGCTTGCGCTCGACAGCATGTTTAATGGATCGCACCAGCAGGTTCTTGTCTACCTGCCCCTTGATGAGGTAATCCTGGGCCCCTTCCCGGATCGCGGCCACCCCGGTTCGCTCGTCGTCGTTACCGGTCAGCACAATGATGGGCACCTTGGCAGCCTGGCGCCGCAGCGTGCGCAGGGTGTCCAGTCCAAAGCTGTCGGGAAGCCCCAGATCCAGCAACACCACGTCAAAGCGACTTTCTGCTATACATCCGAGAGCCCCAGACAACCGGGACATACACTGGACCTCGAATTGCGTCAGGCCGTCGCCAGGCAGCAAATAGAGCAGCAGGTCTGCATCTCCAGGGTTGTCCTCAACCACCAGAACGCGCAGAGCAGCAGTCATGTCGTAGTTCCTTTAGGCGGCAGCACTACGATGCTCAGCCAGAAATCCTCGATGGATCTGATCACATGCAGGAACTGGTTCAGATCTATCGGTTTGATGATGTAACAGTTGGCATGCAGATTATACGACTTGAGGACGTCTTCCTCTGCCCGGGAAGTAGTGAGGATGACTACCGGAATCCGTTTGAGGGCTTCGTCCGCTTTGATTTCGGACAGTACCTGCCGGCCGTCCTTCTTGGGGAGGTTCAGGTCGAGCAGGATGAGGTCGGGCCGCGGCGCATCCGAATAGGGGCCTTCCCGGCGTAGGTACGCCATGGCTTTCTCGCCGTCGTCGACCACGTCCAGGCTGTTATTCATCTTGCTGCTATGGAGCGCCATGCGGGCCAGTTCCGCGTCCCCTTCGTTGTCCTCCACCAGCAGGATAGTGATAGGCTTGACCATCATTGTGCTGTCTCCTTATTTTTGGCAAGGGTAAAATTGAAGCTGGTACCGTTGTCGGGCTCCGACTCGAACCAAATCCTGCCACCGTGGCGCTCCACTATACGCTTGCAGATCGCCAACCCGATCCCTGTCCCCGGATATTCCTGCCTGGTGTGCAGACGCTGGAAAATCACGAACACCTTTTCCGCGTACTGTTTTTCGATGCCGATACCGTTGTCCCTGACCGAGAAGCGCCACTCGCGGCCGAGATCCTGGGCCGAGATGCGAATGAACGGCGCCTGCGCCCCGCTAAACTTGATGGCATTGCCGACCAGGTTCTGGAACAGCTGGCTTAACTGGCTGGCATCGGCTCGCACGGTGGGCAGATCATCGTTAACGACAATAGCCCGGCTCTCCTGGAGGGAACCGGCAAGATTTCGCAGTGCGTCACCGAGTGCCGCGTGCGAGTCGATCGCCTCAAAGGTTTTGGCCTGCGTGCTGACACGGGAGTATATCAAGAGGTCGTTGATCAACCCCTGCATGCGCACCGCGCCGTCCACGGCGTAGTTGATAAACTTTTTGGCCTGGTCGTCGAGCTGTCCCTCGTAGCGCTGGGCAAGGAGCTGGGTAAAGCTCGACACCATCCGGAGCGGTTCCTGGAGGTCGTGCGAAGCGACATAGGCGAACTGCTCGAGTTCCTTGTTGGAGCGCTCCAATTCGGCCAACGTTATCTGGATTTGCTCCTCCGCACGCTTTCTCCCGGTAATATCGCGAGTGATCTTGGAAAAGCCCCGCAACTTTCCTGAGTCGTCACGGATCGCGGTGATGATCACATCGGCCAGGAACCTGGACCCGTCCTTGCGCAAGCGCCACCCTTCTTCCGCAAGGCGCCCCTCAGAGGCGGCAATTTCCAGTTCGCGCTGCGGCTTTCCGGCAGCGACAGACTCTTCGGGATAGAAGAGCGAAAAATGCCTGCCTAGGATCTCCTGCTCGCCCCACCCTTTAAGACGCGTGGCCCCTTCGTTCCAACTGGACACCCGCCCGTCGGCTTCGAGCATGATAATCGCATAATCCTTGGCGCCGTCAATCAAAAGGCGCAGCCTCTCTTCGCTCTTTTGCCGCTCAGCCACTTCTTCTTCCAGGCTGTTGAGGGATTGAGTCAGTTCCTCGGCTTGCTCTTCCAGCTGATTGCGGCTTATTTCTAGTTCCCCGGTGCGCCGGGCGATGCGTAGCTCCAGCTCATCGTTTAGCAAGCGATAGCGCTCTTCGGACTGACTCAGCGCAAAAGCGGCCTGCTCGCGCTCGGCGATGTCGGTATTGGTCCCGAACCAGCGCAGCACCTCGCCGTCCGCGTCGCAAAGCGGCATCACCCGGGTCAGGAAGGGACGGAATACGCCGTCGCTGCCGCGTAGCGGGAAAACCATCTCGAACGGCTTGCCGGTCGCGATGGAGGCCTGCCACCGCTCAAGGACTTTAGGCAGCACCTGCGGGTCATGGACCGACTGCCACCCCCAACCCTCCATATCTTCGGCAGCGGTGCCGGTATACTCGTACCAGCGCTGGTTGTACCAGAAGATCGCCCCGTCGGCGTCTGCCGTCCAGCAAAGCTGGGGAATGGCGTCGGCGAGGGTGCGAAAGCGCTCCTCACTCTTTTGCAGTTCCGTTTCGGCCTGCTTTCTCTCGGTGATGTCCCAGCAAACGCCCATAAGGCGAGCCGGTTGCCCTGCGCCGTCCCGGTGCAGCTTGCCCCGAGCGGCTATAAAGTGGATGGTGCCGTCCGGCCAGATCACACGATAATCGGAACGGTATTCCCGGTCGCTATAGATTGTCGCGTAGACGTCAGCTCGCGCAGCCTCCCTGTCATCCGGGTGCAGCACCCGGTAAAACTCAGCGGAGGATCCGGTGAAGGTTAGCGGGTCGGTCCCCAGGATCAGGTGCAGATTGTCATCCCAACTGCGTTTATCATTAATCACATCCCACTCAAAGGTCCCCATCCTGGCTGAGTTGAGGGAAAGCTTGAGCCTTTCCTGGCTCGTGTCCAGAGCCTCTTTGTTCTGCCTGGATTCATCCCATAAAAGGGAGAGTTCTAGGTTTTGGGCCTGGAGTTCCTCTGCTTGAACCTGCAACTCCTCCCGCTGCGCCTGCAGCTCCTCGGCCTGTTCCTGAAGTTGTTCGTTACTTTTCTGCAGGCGGTCGTTGCCAGTCTGAAGGAAGATTTTATGGGCCAGTAACTCCTTCTCGACGCTCTTTTGGGTGGTAAGATCGGTACTTACCTCGAGGGTAGCCTGGGGATTACCCTGCAGGTCGCGGCGCAGGGCGAGCAGAATGGTCAATTGGAGGTCCTCCCCGCTCTTGCCTCGTCTGGTTATTTCCCCTTCCCAGTATCCGTGTTCGAGCAAAGAGCACTGCACCTCTTCCCACGGTTGGGACCTGCGGGTCTGCAGCAGCTCATCCACGGGACGCCCTTGGGCCTCCCCCGCTTCGAAGCCATACAGGCGGCAGCATCCCTGGCTCCAGCGCAGGACGCGACGCTCCTGGTCGAGAACCAGGAGGTTTCCCATGTCCAGCAGGGCCAGTTCCTGTTGCTGGGTGATGCTTACCGCCTCGGCCAACCGGGCGCGGTGCAGCCTTTCTGCCAGCACGCTCAGGAATAAGCTTGCGGCGCCGAAGATACCCAGTGAAATCGCCTCGTTGGGGGAGCTGACACTGAACTGGCCCACGGGCTGGAAGTACCAATAGTCGGCCGCCAGCACAGAGATTATGGTGGTCAGTATCCCGGGACCGCCTCCCGCGACGCTCGCTACCAACAGGACTGCGGGATAGAATGTGATGAAGGGAGGCATGGGTCCGAAAGCACTTGCCAAATGTTGTCGGGTCAGCATGGCCAGCGCAACCACGACCAGAGCAGCCAGGTAACGGATTGCGCCGCCCCTCCAGGAGCCTCGGTTGCCAGTCGCGCCCGCCCCTCCCTCGACGAGACGCAGGGTGCGGATCAGAAAGAGGGCAGCGGCGGCCAATGCCGCAAGCGACAAAAGCATGCCGGCCCCGACCATCAAAGAGTTTTGCAGGGCGGTAGCGCCGGCAATCTGAGAGCGTTTTTCCAGCAGTTGCCACTCGCGGGCCTTCATCTGGCCGATCACAAGGCGGATCTCGTCCATGACGCGCTGCGCTCGCTGCGGATGACTGCCAAGACCTCAGCCTTTGCCCCTTTCCGACGCAGAGCAATGGTTTCCTGCAACTCTGCGAACTTCTCCTGGGAAAGCTGCACAAACTGTCGGATGCTCTGTTGCTGGGCAGGGTTATCCTTAGTCAGGAGAGCCAGGGTAGCGGTAGCCTTGCCGACCTCGCCGGCAGCCGCGTCAAACGGTTCCAGATACCGTTCCTCGCCGGTCAGGATGAAGCCGCGCTGGCTGGTTTCCGCGTCCTTAATGAGCGACAGAACATGCTCCAGACTCGCCAACACTTCCTGTGTGTGAGCCACCATACGACTGGACTCGGCCGCCCTTTGAATCCCCAGGAGGGAACTGATTCCGACCACCACAATGAGCAAGAGACCCAACCCGAATGCAACGGCGAGCTTAAAGTCCAGTTTCACGCGCCAATCTCCTTTATCCCGCCTTGGCATTTGAGCTGCCTCAGGGTTAGGATGCCCGCTTCATACTCCTGACCGTGCGTCGGCAAATCAACGACAGCGATGCGTTCCAGACCAAACCCTCCGGCAAAGCACCAAGGTAATGAATTAACACAAGTAACAGTGAATTATCAAGCACTGTGAGAGCGAACACCCTTGACGCTCCGGCCCCTTTAACATTAAAATACTGTTAACTAGCAAAGGAAAGTGATATTGAAAAGTCATACAGATGTGTCCTGCAATTCCACTTCAAAAGCCCAAGGTAGGGAGGAATGTCATGGAAACTATCGAAAGTTTGCTCATGGAGAAAATCCATAAAAACGAAGGTCTTTCTACGGCCCAAAGAACCTATTATACACTGACAGACCTGAAGGGATCAGAAATGGACAGAACAGCCAAGTTCGTCAGCCTTTTAGCATCACAACTGATCAGCGCCGGAAAGTTAACAGAGACCGAGCTTGACAATATACTATTGCAGCTTGTGTAGTCCAACTCGATTGGGCCACCTCAGGGCAATAGCCAGATCCGCACAGCGAGACGGCAATGTGCTGAGCCGGACCTCACTGGTGCCTGGTAATGAGACGTTTTATTGCCTGCAAAAGCAACCCCGCAAGGGACCCTCCCCCTTTATCCCCTATCAAAGACAGAACTTCGAAGCGGCGTTCATTGCCCATCCTGACGGGCAACTCGTACCCTGTCGCCTTTCCTCTTGGACTTTGAGCTTTTGACTTCTGAAAAATCTACATAAGAACTGGTTACCATTCTTAAGCGGCCGAGGCCTGACCCTGCTTTGCTATAGGGACCGACGTGAAGAGTTCCTGAGCCAGGTCAGGTCAAGGAAGGATTTCGGGCTGAGCATCGTGGTGCTACACCAAGAGGCAAAATATGTTCGATTTCCTGCGACTTATATTGGTAGAAGATAATCCGTACGATGCCGACCTTATTATTGAGCTCTTGACAAGCTGCGATGCCACGCCGGTGCAAGTTACCTGTGCGGCTCGGCTTTCTCAAGCATTGCAGATGATGGACGAGCAGCGCTTCGACATGGTTTTGCTGGATTTGGGCCTTCCCGACAGTGATGGAAGGGGGCGGCAGCTTCAAACTGGCCTGGGTGGTGTTATTGGACGATGCCAGAGGGTGCCTGAGGACCGTGGCGGCTGAGGGCGCCACGGGATATCTGGACGGCATAGAATTCGGCGCAGATGAAGAGCCGACCGGACTGGGGCCGACGGGCATGACCATCCGTGACAGTTGCCGATAACGGCGGAGGCATACCGGCGGAGATCATCTCTAAGATCTTCGACCCCTACTTTACCACCAAGGGTCCGCAGGGAGGAACGGGGATCGGGCTGTTCATGTCGAAAGCGATAATTGAGAAGAATATGGGCGGAAGTCTCGCCGCGCGTAACAGCGCTCAGGGCGCCGAATTCAGGATAGCGGTGCCGACTGTCTTAGCCAATCAATGAATGCACATACTCGAACAATTCCGTAACGTCACAGGGCTTATAGAAAACCCTGGCAAATTTGTCGTACACAAGTTCCAGATCCTGTCGATTGAACGCAGTCAAGGCAATGATGGGCGTCGTACTGCCTTGCAATTTCATTATCTCTGCGGCCGATGCTCCGTCCAGATTTGGCATTTTGAGATCGGTAATAATTAAATCGAATTTTTCTTTTGCTGCAATGGTCAAGAGTTCCACCCCATCCGCAACAGCGACTGCCTCATATCCGTGCCTGGTGGCGATTAAAGTCAGCAAAGCCTTAATATCCAATTCATCTTCGACAATCAGGATGCGTTTTTGCACTTAAACAGTCCTCCCCTGTTTACCGTCTTGTTCCAGAGATCCGAAAGATACATCGGTTGCATATTTGAAGTCAATACCGCTGTTATCTATAAGCGTCTTGGGCCGGGATCTTTGGTTCCGCGGATAATCCGTCTTCACCAGCACGGCCCAACACTTTCCTAAGCCCCATTTCCCCAAATGCGCCAGCCCGAGCCGAAACGCTCTCGAAAACTGTTGAAGGTCTCACAGTATTTTGGCATGTATAGGAAAAACACACCTGCCAAGAGGCTTTTCCAGTGCTCTTGACGGTGATGAGACCTGCGCCAGGGAATTATAGTGCAGAATAATTGGAAAAATAAGCTGATATTCAGCAGCACCTAGCCGTACTCGTTGGGATAGTCAGACCCTACCAAACCCCCATTATCCAACACCTACGACACTCTCCACCAGGCTCAGGAACTCGTGCGTCGACAGGCTCCCCTTCCCCTCGATGCGCCAGACCTTCCCCGCCAGGCGGGCCCGGTCGGCGGCTGAGAGGTCCATGGAGGTCAGGACCAGAATGGGCACCTGCGCGGCAGGGTTCACAAGGCCCAGCTGCTCGGCGACATCGAAGCCGTTCATGCCGGGCATGACCAGGTCGAGGACGATGAGATCCGGAGAGTTGCGCTTAGCCATCTCGACGCCATCCTGGCCGCTCGTGGCCCTAAGCGCCCGATACCCTTTTCCGTGCAGGGCATTTTCCAGGGCGGCCAGGGTCTGCGGGTCGTCTTCGATCAGGAGAACCGTTTGGCCTGCGCCCGGGAGGCTTTCCGGCAACCGGGCGGTCCGTTGGGCGCCGACTGTCAGACCAAGCGGCATGGTGAAGCTGAACCGGCTCCCTTTGCCAAACTCGCTTTTGATCCAGACCCTGCCGCCGTGCAGTTCCACCAGTTGCCTGGTCAGGGCAAGGCCGAGGCCGGTACCTTCGAACCCCTTGGTATACACGGATTCCAGTTGGGTGAATGTCTGGAAGAGCCTCGGGATGTCCGATTCCCGTACTCCGATGCCGGAGTCGGCCACGGATACCTGGAGGAAGTCTCCCTCCCGCACGACGCTCAGTTCGACGCTTCCGGCCGTGGGAGTGAATTTTACCGCGTTCGAGAGCAGGTTGAAGAGGATCTGCTTCAGTTTCCTACGGTCCGCCACGATGTGCACCTCGGCCTCGGGGGCAACCACAAGACGCAGATCAATCCCGCCTTTGATGGCTTTCTCCCTGAGCATGGTCAGGGACCCCTCCAGGGTTTCCCGCAGCGAAAACCTGGTCAGGTCAAGCTCCATCTTGCCCGACTCCACCTTGGTAAGATCGAGGATGTCGTTGATCAGGGAAAGCAGGTGCCGGCCGCTGCTGAGGATGTTTTCCAGGTATTCCTGCTGTTTTTCATTGATCGGACCGAACATCTGGTCCTGCAGCACTTCGGAGAAGCCGATGACCGAGTTGAGCGGGGTGCGCAGTTCGTGGCTCATGTTTGCCAAAAAGTCGGACTTCGCCAGGCTGGATTTATCCGCCGCAGACTTGGCGCTCTCAAGTTCGGCGTTCTTTTCCCAGAGCACCTGATCTGCTCGTTTGCGGTCAGTGACGTCGCGCGCCGCGGCAAACACTCCCTGCAGCTTTCTGTCACGGTCATAAAAGGTCGTCGCGTTACAGGAGACCACCGTTTCCTTGCGGTCACGGCCGCGTGCGGTGAGTTCAAAGTCGGTGATCTTCCTTTCGCCCAACACCATGTTGATACCCTTCTCCGCCCGATCCGGATCGGTGAAGTAGTCCTTGAAGGGAGCGCCGATCAGTTCGTCGCGCGTGCAGTCGGTGAGCACCTCCATTTGTTTGTTGACATCGGTGATGATGCCGCAGGGATCGGTAGTCACGCTCGCGTCGATGTTGGCTTCGAACAGGGAGCGGGTGTAGAACTGCTGGTCGCGCAGGCGCTGGCCAAGTTGCATCTGGTCCGCCTCGATCTGCTTGCGCGCGGTATTGTCGGTGCCGATCAAAAGATATCCGATGATGGTATCCTGAGGGTCGCGTAGTGCCGTGACCGATACCAGCGCCGGGAAGCGACTGCCATCCTTTCTAATGTAGGTCAGCTCGTAGATGTCCTCGATGCCGCGCGATGCCTTGAATACCAGTGCCTCGAAACCGGGAGTAATGTGGGTTTTCAGCTCGTCGCTCAACTCTTTGGCGCGCGCTATCACCTCTTGCGGGTCGGAAATGTCGGCCGGGGTGATTCTGTCCATCACCTCGCAGGCCCTGTAGCCCAGCATCCGTTCCGCGCCGACGTTGAAGATTTGAATGACCCCCTTGGCGTCGGTTGCGATGCTGGAAAAGTTGGCGGAGTTGAAGATCGCCCTCTGCAGCGCTCCGTTTTGTTGGACCATGAGCAATTCGTTTTTCCGGAGTTCTTCGACCGCCTCCAGGCGCTGGGTGGTTTCCTGCTGCAATTCCGAATAGGTTTTTTGCAATTTCCCGTTCTGAGTCTCCAGATCAACCTGATGGTTTTGCAGTTCCACATTGAGCATCTCAAGTTTTGCCTGAACGCCCTCCAACTCGCGGCGCTGGCGGAACAACTCGCAGAAGACCTTGACCTTGCTCCTGAGGACGACCGGTTCGATAGGTTTCATCAGGTAATCGACGGCTCCGGCCTCGTACCCCTTGAACAGATGGTAGTCCTCATTCATGCCGGCCGTGACGAATATAATCGGAAGTTGCCGCGTCTTAGGATTTTTACGCATCAGTTCAGCGGTCTCGAAACCATCCATTTCCGGCATCTGGACGTCCAGCAGTACCAGGGCGAAATCTTTGTGCAAGGTCTGCCGAAGGGCTTCATTGCCAGAGCGAGCCTGCACCAGCTCCAACCCCATATCGTCCATCAGCGCTTCCAAGGAGATCAGGTTTTCCGGCCGGTCATCGACGATCAGGACCGGTATTTTAATGTTACTGAACATATGTTGCTCACTTTTCTGAAAGATTGATAAAGAGCTGTGGCAAGGTAGAAAGGGTGACAAGGTGATCGGGAGGCACCGCCTCCATGGCATGTCTGGGCATGGCATCGGCCGCAGCATCGCCCGGGTCCTGGACAACTGCCACCCCTCCCTTGTTCTTGATCCGTTTCAAGCCGCAGCTGCCGTCGCTTCCGGTTCCTGTCAGGACGACTCCGATCAATCTCTCGCCGAAGGCCTGCGCCGCCGTCTCGAAAAGCACGTCGACCGAGGGACGCGAGAAGTTGACTGGCGGGTCCGCGGAGAGGCCGAGCCTTCCGTCCGGCTCCACCATCAGATGATAGTTCGCCGGCGCGAGGTAGACCGTGCCACCCGCCGGCTGCTCCCCTTCGTCGGCCTCCTTGACATGGATGGCGCACAATTGGTCCAGAAAGAGCGCCATCGCGTCCCCGGAATCGGCGCTTAGATGCTGCACGATAAGTATCGGCAGGGGGAAATCCTTCGGCAGGGCACCGAGGAGCGCCTTCAGTGTCCCCATCCCGCCGGCCGAAATGCCTATTACGATCGCTTGGTAGCGACGCCGACGGGTTTCAAGCATAGCGTTTTCGGTAGATGCGGGTACCCGGCGAGATCTCTGCAAAGTGGCGCTCGATGGCGCGCCCCTCCAGCGTCTCCTTGGTCCCGAGGCAGAGAAAACCGCCATCCGCAAGAATGGAGCTGAACAGATTCAGGGCCCGATTCTTCAGAGGCTCCTTGAAATAGATCAGGACATTGCGGCAAAATACCATCTGCATCTCCCCGAAGTCGCCGTCAAACGCCAGGTTATGGGAGGCGAAGACGATATGTTCTTTCAGGGAGGGCATCAGCATGGCATGGCCGTAGCGGGCGGTGTAGTAGTCGGAAAAGGAATTTTTGCCGCCACTACGCTGGTAGTTCCGGGTGAAGAGTTTCATCTCCTCTAGGGAAAAAATCCCCCGCTGCGCCTTTTCGAGCACCCCCTGGTTGATGTCGGTGGCATAGATGCGGAAGCGTCCCTTAAGCCCTTCCTCCTCCAGAAGGATCGCCATGGAGTAGGCCTCCTCGCCGCTGGCGCAGCCGGCGTGCCAAATCTTTACAAAGGGGTAGGTCTTCAGATGCTGCACCACCTGTTCGCGAAGCGTACTGAAAACGAGCGGATCCCTGAACATCTCAGAGACGTTAACCGTGAGCCCCCTCAAAAACACCTCGAAAACCGCCGGGTCCCTCAGTACCTGCGCCCGGGCTTGCGCGAAGGAGGCGAACCCCGAGTCGCTAAGCCAGTGGACCATCCTGCGCCTGACGGATGCCTCGGAGTAAGCCCTGAAATCGTAGCCATAGACCTCGGCTACCCCTTTCAGAAGGGATTGAATTTCGCTGTCTTGCAGTTCGCTGCCGATAGTCATGACTTCCCCGTCATCCCTGGTTGTAGAGCCAGACCCGCAAAAGTGACAGCAGCCGGTCAAGGTCGACCGGTTTGGTTATATAGTCGCTTGCCCCGGCCTTCAGGCAGGCTTCCCGGTCCCCTTTCATCGCCTTGGCGGTCAGGGCGATCACCGGAAGACGGGCAAAACGCGGATCCTTCCGGATGCGTCTGGTCGCCTCGTAGCCGTCCATTTCCGGCATCATCACATCCATGAGGACGATGTTCACGTCCGGGTGCTCTTCCAACCGGGCCAGAGCGACCTTCCCGTTCTCCGCTTCCACAACCAGCATCCCCTTCTCGCCAAGGACGCTGGAGAGGGAGAATATGTTGCGCATGTCGTCATCAACGAGCAGCACTTTTTTTCCGACCAGGAGCGCCTCCGTGTCCAGGGTGGTGCGGATCATGCGCTGCTTGTCCTCGGGGAGTTCGCTCTCCATCACGTGCAGGAACAGGGTCACCTCGTTCAGCAGGCGCTCCGGGCTCTTGGCTCCCTTGATGATGATACTCTCCGCGTAGCGCGTGAGCCGAAGGGTGTCCTCGCTGGTAAGTTCCTGTCCGGTGTGGATGATGACCGGGATGCGCCGGCTTTCCTCCAGGTTGTGGATATGTTCGAGCAGATCGAAGCCGGACATGTCGGCGAGCCCCAGGTCGAGCACGATGCAGTCGAACGGTTCGCTGGAGAGAAGCCGTATCGCCTCTTCCCCGGTTTTCGCCACGGTGATGGCGATGGCGCGCTGTTCCAGCAATACGACCAATGCGCCGGCATGGGCCTGGTCGTCTTCCACGATGAGAAGTTTTCTGAGGGTCCCTGAAACGGCCTCCTCGATGGAGCCAAAGACCGCATCCAACTGTTCGTTGGTGACCGGTTTGGTAACGAAACCGATCGCCCCCATGGCGAGCGCCTTCTGCCTCTCTTTCAGGCAGGTGATGAAGTGAACGGGGATATGCCGGGTACGCGGGTTGTCGGTCAGCCTTTGCATGATCCCCCAACCGTCCAGTCTCGGCAGCATGACATCCAGGAGAA
>Ga0209123_1000371_pt1 | contig 62548 bp, 56 predicted proteins | sample BarGraIncu00431A_FD_184500 | JGI IMG/M metagenome (GOLD analysis project Ga0209123, IMG submission 184500) | Arctic peat soil microbial communities from Barrow, Alaska, USA - Barrow Graham LP Incubations 004-31A (SPAdes) (version 2) | ecosystem: Environmental > Terrestrial > Soil > Wetlands >... | reverse complement strand
AGTACCGCCAGTAGTACCGCCAGTAGTACCGCCAGTAGTACCGCCAGAAGTACCGCCAGAAGTACCGCCAGAAGTACCGCCAGAAGTACCGCCAGTAGTACCGCCAGTAGTACCGCCAGAAGTCGAGCCGACTGTACTCCCACCCTATGCGGTTCTTCCACCCGGCACAATACTGCCAGCGATTACATTGTTGACTGAAACACCACCTGAATTGCAGACCTTGGTGCCGCCAGTCGTTGTGCCGCCTACTGAGTATGTAGCACCCCAATATATCCAAAAACAAGACCGCAACTAAAACTCGCGATGCAGCGCTGCTAATTGACCTGTTCCCTAACTTAGTCCGAAACCGACTTGGAGTCCGCGGTTAAAAAACTGTCTGCAAATCTGTTTGGTGTCAGGTAGGCCAGCGCGCTGTGCGGCCTTTCCTCGTTATATTCCTGACGCCGGGGGACGCCATGCACCAATGACTTCTCTTGCATGGCGCATCGATAAAAACCAGTGTTCGTTCAGGCATTCATCGCGGAATTTGCCGTTGAAGCTTTCAATGTAAGCGTTCTGTTGCGGCTTACCAGGTTCGATAAATCGCAATTGCAACTGCTGGCGATACGCCCATTCATCGAGAACCTTGCTAACGAACTCTGGACCATTGTCTACGGTTACTGATTTTGGCAATCCGCGACTTTCTGCCAGACGCTCCAATACACTGACGACACACCTTCCAGGCAATGACGTAATCGGGGGACATTGTCGAAAGACATGTCAGCGAAGGATATTAAAGTTGCGCAGAAACTGTCGCGTGAAATGCAGAAAGAAGGAAATTTACTTAAGGCAATAGATAAATACCTTAAAAATAGGTATCTTTAATAAGATACATCTAGAAAGTAGAATAAAAAACAGGGAATTCTGCTCAACTCTGTCTCAAGTGCAGAGCAAAGGTGGGTTGATTTGTATGCTGAAAAAAGAACAGCGGCTCGACAAATTTCTTTGCCAAGCCGCTGTTTTTATTACATATTTCTGGTGGTGATAGGTGGACTTGAACCACCGACCCCAGCATTATGAGTGCTGTGCTCTAACCAGCTGAGCTATATCACCGAAGCCCTATATTTTCCCATTCCTATCCCTGCTTGTCAAGCCCGGGCGGTTCAGCACAGCAGCTTGCGGTAGAAATTGGGCAAGGCAAAGAGCGCGCAGTGTACCTCGCCGTTGTAGTAGTTCAGATCGGCAATCCCGCGTTCTCTGATGCGTAGGTCAACGGTAGCGGGGTCAATGGACAGCGGATCAAGCGAATCGGACGCATACGCCATGCCCCAGTACGCACCATACAGCGGAATATATAAGCCAAGCGGGCGGACGATGCTGAACACTTCATGCAGCTGCGCGACCAGTTCCTGCACGCGCTGCGGATTGAATACTGGCGAGCCAAGATGCATCATCAGCGCGCCGCCCGGAGCTAGAACCGACTTCACACGCTGGAAAAATTCCTTGGTGTACAGCTTGAGAGCTGGTGTATCGGGATCGGTCAAATCCAGCACGACTAAATCGAAACATTCGCCGTCCGGGTTGACCGATAGCTGTTCGACATATTGCCAGCCATCGCCAATCTCCAGCGACAGGCGTGGGTCGTCAAATGCACCACGATGGACTTGTTGCAGGTATTGGCGTGAGATGCGCACTACTTCGGCGTCGAGTTCGACGACTTTTATGCGCTCAATAGTAGGGTGTTTTAGCAGTTCTTCGCTGGAGCCGCCATCGCCGCCGCCGATGACCAGCGCCCTACGCAGTGCGGGATGCGCCATTGCTGCGACGTGAATGATCGGTTCGTGATAAAAAAATTCATCGCGTTCTGAGGTCATGTAACTGCCATCCAGGCGGAACAGTTTGCCCCATTGCGGCGTGTCGAACACTTCGAGCATTTGGTAGGGAGTATGTATCGTTTCCAGGCGGCGCGAAACGCGAAAGCCATAAGCGCAGTCTGGATTCAGCCATTCGAGCAGCAATTCGTCGGCGTGGCTTTGTGGATATTTCGAGCCGCGCAAGATCCGGTTGGTATTTTGCCGTTTGGGCGCGAAAGCAAGGATCAGGTCGTCAAGCAGTCCTTCCGCCTTGCTGGAGTTGTCAGTTGAAAAGTTGCAGACGTACACGTCGAGTGTGACGCCATCTATTTCCGGCCAGGTATGTAATGCAACATGAGATTCAGCTAACAATACCGCGCCGGTCACACCACCTGGTTGATTTTGCCAATCCGGAAAAGTGAAAAATTTTTCATCAACAACCGTGAGGTCAGCTTTTGTTACGGCGCTGCGGCATAACTCTGAAAGCGCGGCTGCATTGATCAGCAGTGACGCATCGCATTCGCATCCATACAGATCGGCAGTTAAATGTAATCCCTGCATGGAAATCGTTCCTGTGAAGATTGGCGAGTAATAAATCAGATAAATAATAGCTAGCTATTATTGGCTAATTTGACACGGATCACATTAATTTTTCAAGGAATGTTGCAGCGGCGCTATTTATTTTCCTAAGGCCGTCTTGATGTGCTTCAGGCAAATATTGTTAGCATTTTCGTCCAGGCAGTCGATGACGATGCGCTCCGGCATTGATCGCAACCAAGTCAGTTGCCGTTTTGCCAGTTGACGCGTAGCAGCGATGCCTTTTTCACGCAGGGTTTTCAGGTCGAACTGGCCGTCGAGATATTCCCAGGTCTGGCGGTAACCGACACAGCGCATCGACGGCAGGCCGAGATGTAAATCGCCGCGTGTGCGCAAATGCTCCACCTCCTGTATCAACGCATCACCTTGCAGCATCGCATCAAAACGCGCTGCGATCCGGTTATGCAGCACAGTGCGGTCGCTTGGCTCCAGTGCGAGCGGTAGCAACTCAAATGGCAGCTCGGTTTTTTCTTGCTTTGCCAGCAGTTGCGACATCGGTTGGCCGGTGATTTTGATAATTTCCAGTGCACGTTGAACGCGCTGGGAGTCGTTTGGTTTCAGCCGGGCTGCAGTTTTCGCGTCCAACGCTGTGAGTTTGTCGTGCATTGCGGGCCAGCCAATTTTGGCAGCTTCTGCGTCAAGTTGCGCGCGGATCGCAGGGTTTGCCTGTGGCAGCTCGTCCAGTCCTGCCATCAATCCCTTGAAGTACATCATCGTGCCGCCGACTAGCAATGGCAATTTGCCGCGCGCTATAATCTCGGCAACCAGTCGGATGGCATCTGCACGAAATTGTGCGACCGAATAACTTTGGGTCGGATCGATGATGTCGATCAGGTGGTGTGGCACGCTACCGAGTTCTTCTGGGCTGGGTTTTGCGGTGCCAATGTCCATGCTGCGATAGACCAGCGCCGAATCGACCGAGATGATTTCGGACGGGATATGGCGCGCAATGAAAAGCGCTGCCGCCGTTTTGCCGGTAGCGGTCGGGCCCATGATCGCTACTGCAAGTGGTTTGCGCTCATTCGCCATCATTCAGCCTTTATTAATCTTAGTTCCGGGAACGCGCGTACACAAACAAACAGCAGCACGCCGTTTACCAGTGAAATGATGGCGAGCGGATAGAGTGTGCCATCGTAGCTGGCGCCGACGATGGTGCCTATGATGAATGCTGCCACCATATACATGGCGCCTGATAATCCGGCTGCTGTGCCTGCTTGCGTCGGAAACGGTGCAACTGCGCCAGCCTGCGACAGCGGAGAGTTGATGCCGTGTGCGCCAAAGGTCAGGAACATCGTGGCGACGACCACACTCCAGTGGTGAAAGTCTGCCATTACGCAGGCAAGAAACAGCAATCCTGCCAATAGCGAGCACAGGGTGCCGATGCGGAATGCGAAACGTGCATCCAAGCGGCGCAGCATCCGCTGGCACAATATCGTGCCAAACATATAACCCAAAGTGCCGAACGAGAAGCAGTAGCCGAACCAGATGACCGGCAAATTCAAGATGCGGATCAGCACCATTGACGCACCGGCGATGAATGTGAAAATGGATCCATAGGATAGTGCACCAGGCAGCGCATAGGCCCAGAAGACGCGTGTGCCGAGCACTTCGCGATAGCTGGCGATCAAACCTGACAGTTCTGTTGCGTGAGGGTTCTTGTCCTGGTTGGTTTCCGGCAGGCGCAGAAATACCGCCGTCAGCAGGCAGAGCGATACGATGCAGTGAAACGCGAAGGTCGCGCGCCAGCCAAACCAGACTTCAAAATAGGAGCCAACAATCGGGCCGAGCAGTGGCGTCAAGGATAGCCATGAACTGGCTTTGACCATCACCAGCATACCGTCCTCGGGTGCATAGGCATCGCGGATAATGGCGCGGCCAATGATGAAGGTTGCGCTGCAGCCCAAGGCCTGGAATAGGCGTGCGACGATCAGCAGCCAGATTGACGGCGATAGCGCACACATCAGGCTGGCAACGACATACAGTGCCAGTCCGCAAAGCAGTACTGGCCTGCGGCCGAAGCAGTCTGACAAGGGGCCGACCGCTAATTGTGCTGTGCCAAAGGCGATGACGAATATTGAGAGCGTTAGCTGTACCGTAGACGCGGGCACATCGAACAGAGTGGACAGGCTTGGCAGCGACGCGACATACATGTCGGTCGATAGCGACTGCATCATCAGGAAGATGGCAATCAGTGTGAGCAGCGGCGCTTTTCGGTAAGGTAGCAGTGGGCGGAGCCGCCTCATCATTGACCCCTCATGAAAAGCTTGTCGAGGTCGGCAGCAGCCAGTTGTACCCAGGTTGGACGTCCGTGATTGCATTGTCCGGCGCGTTCGGTAACTTCCATCTGACGCAGCAGCGCATTCATTTCAGTCAGCGTCAACGCGCGTCCGGCTCGCACCGAACCGTGACAGGCCATGGTGCCAAGCAAGGCATTGCGCTGCTCGTCGATTATGTGGGAGCCACCTAGTTCGCGTAGGTCGCGCAATACGTCGCGTGCCAGCTTTTCAGCATCGGCCTGCCTCAGCATGGCGGGCAAGGCGCGTACTGCCAGCGTGTCGGGTGCGAGTTCGGCTATATCAAAGCCCAGCGCTTGCAGCGTGGCGTTGTGCTCTTGCGCTGTGCCGACATCAATCGCATCGGCGTAGAAGGTCACAGGGATCAGCAAGTCTTGCACCGGCATTGTATGGTCTTCAAGCGCGGTTTTCATCTGTTCATACACGATGCGCTCGTGCGCGGCATGCATGTCGACCAGCACCAATCCCTTCGCATTTTGCGCCAGGACGTACACGCCATGCAGTTGTGCCAGTGCGAAACCGAGGGGGTGTTCATCTTCTGGTAAGGATGAGCTTGTTTCCGGCACATCTGAGGTCCAGGCGGGCGGTGTGGTGTGGGCAAACATTGCGCCATAGTCAGCCGTCTGTTGCGCCACGCCGAAGGACGTTTGCTGTTGTTCGCGCATCCAGGGCATCACACCGGCGCGTGCAGGTGCGGCAGCGGGGGAAGTGTCGGCAGCGGACACTGTTTGTGCCAGTGCACGATTGACCGCATGAAACACGAATTGATGTACTGCTCGGCTGTCGCGAAAACGCACTTCGATCTTTGATGGATGCACATTCACATCGACCAGTGCCGGGTTCAACTCGAGTTGCAACACATATGATGGATAGCGGTCGCCATGCAATACGTCTTGATACGCAGATCGCACGGCATGCGTCAGCAGTTTGTCACGCACAAAACGGCCATTGACATAAAAATATTGCGCATCAGCGCGCGCGCGCGATGTGGTCGGCAAACCGACAAAACCGTGCAGACGCAAGCCGTTTTGATCGTCGCCAGCAATTTGTTCCAGTGCCAGCCGTGCCTGTGCAAATTCGTCGCCAAGGATGTGTGCGCTACGTTTTGCTGTTTCGCTCGCATTCCACAACCCGGTCGTTTTGCCATTGTGCGATAGCGTGAAGCTCACATCTGGCCGCGCGAGTGCGATGCGACGCACAACTTCGGCACAGTGACCGAATTCAGTCTGCTCGGATTTCAGAAATTTGCGCCGGGCGGGGGTGTTCATGTACAGGTTTTGCACATCAATGGTGGTGCCGCTTGCGCCCGATGCGGGTTCAATAGCCGATTGTGATGCCTGATTATCGATCTGCCACGCGTGAGGCGTTTCGGCAGTGCGTGAGGTCAGTGTCAGTTGTGCCACCGATGCGATAGACGCCAGTGCCTCGCCGCGAAAGCCAAGCGTGGCGACATTTTCCAGGTCGGTGAGCGACGCGATTTTGGATGTTGCATGGCGTTGCAGCGCCAGCACTAGTTGTTCGGGTGGGATGCCACAGCCATCGTCGGTGATGGCGATGCGTTTGACGCCACCTTCCTCCAGCCGGATCGTGATCTGCGTTGCGCCGGCATCCAGCGCGTTTTCCAGCAGTTCCTTGACTACGGCGGACGGACGCTCAATCACTTCGCCTGCGGCAATTTGCGATATCAATTGATCCGGCAGGGCGAGTATCGGACGGGTGTGTCTGGTTATTGCATTCATCGTGGCAATTATAGCAACCAGACGCAGCCGGAAATGGTCGCGCAATGTGCTGCAATAAGGTAAAGTTACTGGTTTTACGGGGTATTCTGGTTCCAGATCAGCAGTGCTTATGTCGTTTTTGACATGAGTAATGGTCCAGACTTGTCATTACCTCACAACCCATCTGGAACAGCAATGGATTTTATGCAACTCTTCGACATGATTTTGCATGTCGACAAAACGCTGGGCGTACTCATCGCGCAGTATGGTCCCATGGTGTATGCGGTGCTGGCTGCGATTATATTTTGCGAGACCGGGCTGGTCGTGATGCCGTTTTTGCCGGGTGACTCGCTGTTATTTATTGCGGGCGCATTTTGTGCGACCGGCGCGATGAACATCTGGCTTCTGCTGGCGTTGCTGGTGATTTGTGCGATTGCCGGCAATACCGTCAATTATTGGATAGGACAGGCAATCGGCCACAAGGTGTTCACTCGGGATTACCGTTGGATCGACCGAAAATCACTGCAAAAGACACATGAGTTTTTTGAGAAACACGGCGGCAAGACCATCATCCTTGCGCGCTTTTTGCCGATTGTGCGCACCTTTGCACCGTTTGTTGCCGGTGTGTCTGAAATGACGTTTATCCGCTTCCAGATATACAACATCACCGGTGCGTTACTGTGGGTGGTGGGTTTGGTGGTCGGTGGTTATTTTTTTGGCAATATTCCGATCATTCGCGATCACTTGAACACCATTGTGCTGCTCGGTATTGGTGGTGCCATCATCCCACTGATCATCGGTGGAATGTGGAAACTTTATAAAAAAATAGCTGGTTAATATGATGAAAATATTCAAGATTGCGCTGGTTCTCGCCACACTGCTGCTCAGCGCCTGTAAGGAGACGCCGCTTTATTCCATAGACGGTACTGCTACTGATAATCCATCTTCGGTGGTTCGTGTGCGGGAAGGCTCGATGCTGTTACGCGGGCTTGACGGCAAATCGTGGGATACGAGCAAAATCCCGAATATGTTCAGTGATTTTCTGTATGTGATGAAACCTGGTACGCACACGCTATGGGGCATGAACATCCAGGGTGGGCATCCTCTGCTTCTTGAAAATCTGCGTTGTTATGCTATTAATGATGTCGAATTGAAAGCGGGTGTCGTTTACCGGTTGAATGAGGACAAGGAAGCGGTGCGTGCCATCCTCGTGCGTGAGGATACAGGCGCAGAAGTTGCAAGCGGCAAGCTGGTCGATCAAAAGGCGGCCTATTCCGAAGGATGTAACTGGAAGTGATTTTTTGTTATATGTCAGTATTTGTTCGCATTGACTTATAAAAGCATTTTCCATCAGATAAAACGAAAATTCAGGCAAGCGCCGTTTTCATTGTTGAGTAGTTTCTGTGGAGGACTTTCCTATGTTCCAGAAAAGGCTGAGTTATTTCATTGCTCCAGTGTTTATTTTGGCATGCGCGTTGTTTCCATCTATCGGTGCGGCACAGCAGCAATGTGCGAAAAAATGCACGCTGGAAGGAACGGAGTGCATCAAGTCCACGAACACGTGCGTTCAATATGGTCAGACTTGCGTCCGGACGCAGACATCCTGCGCAGCGTATGACACCAAGGGGCGCTGTCTGCGCACGCGCGAATCCTGTGCGCAGTACCAGAAGACGTGTACGCAGCACCGTCAAGAATGTCAGCAGCAGCGCACCGTCTGCAAAAAAATGGAAAACGTCTGCACGCCTCAGGGTGGTACTGCTTTCCGACAGCTTCAAAAAATTGAAAGCGGACAGGGTAATTTCGACGGCAAATAGTGGCTTTACCCAGATTCCAGACCTTCCATCTGCTGCACATAAGCGCCAAGCTGGGTGGGGGTTGGTCTTTGGGTCAACCTGCAAATTGTGATCACTAATAACGCGTCGCGTTATTAGTTGGGGCTAAAACAGGTTTTTCTGGCTGTTTTAGTGCTTCAAAAGGCCAAAAGCAGCCCATATTTCCTGTAAAACTCACTATTTTAGTTGGGGTATATGCATTAATCTTTATGAAGGCTATAAATCACGTGCCGGAGGAAAAATACCGGCTGGAGTATGTGCTCCTATGTGTGCACGATGACGTTAGTTCAAATTTAGAAGGTGTGTTGATCTAGCTCAACGAGGCTTTCTTTTATTTAGCTACTATCGAAAATAGGGTTTTTCCCAAAGACATAGTTTTAGCCAACAAAGGATTAGCTATGAAATCTCATTTTAAATACCTATGGCTGCAGCTGTTTGTGCTGATGTTCACAGTGTCCATTGCGCACGCACAGTCGCCGGAGTCAGGGGTGCCTCCGCAAGCGGCACCCGCAGTGCAATCCAATTTCAGTCAGCCGGAGCTGGATCAAATGCTGGCGCCGATCGCGCTATACCCGGATGGATTACTGTCGCAGGTTCTGATGGCATCAACTTATCCGAACGATGTGGTCGAAGCGGCACGCTGGTCAAGAACTCATCTAGGCTACAAGGGTGATGTGGCCGTGAAAGCGGTGGAAGGCGAACCATGGGACATCAGCGTCAAGTCTTTGCTCGCGTTTCCACAGGTGCTATCGACTATGGACAGCAAGATCGACTGGACCGAGCGCCTAGGACAAGCTTTCGTCGGGCAAGAGCAACAAGTGATGGACACAGTCCAAAACTTGCGGCAGAAGGCGATGGCGGCGGGTTACCTGAAGTCTGACAATCGTGTTCGTGTTGCCGTGCAAGATCGGCTTGTCGTAATTGAGCCGGTATCGCCAACGCTCATCTATGTGCCTTACTACAACCCAACTGTCGTGTATGGTACGTGGTGGGCACCCGCTTATGCGCCGATCTATTGGGATCCATGGCCTGGCTATGCAGTCGTGCCAGGCTACTATGGATGGGCATGGTCACCGTTGGCGACAGTGATAACAGCAGGGCTGATCTTTGGCGCTTTCGACTGGCGTAGTCATCATGTTTACTATGGCAGCCTTGGGTACTATGGCGGGCACCGCCATGACCATTACCTTGCTGGTAGAACCGGTGGCCAGACGCGTTGGACCCGTGACAGCACGAGGCCATTTACTAGGGTTTCCGGTCGGACTACGCTCAGGACCACCACTGGCCGTACTACAGGTCGGACTGCTGGTAGGACTACGACAGGCAGAACTACTGGTAGGACTACTGGTAGGACTACGACAGGTAGGACGACAGGTAGGACGACAGGTAGGACGACAGGTAGGACGACAGGTAGGACGACAGGTACAACAGTCCGTTCGACCACTACTAGGAGTGCTGGTACAGTTCGCTCAGGCGCAGGTAGAAGTGCCATCAGTGGTGGTGCTAGAACAGGTGGTGGTGCTAGAACGGGTGGTGGACATGGCGGCGGAAAACATGATTAGCCACTAAAACGATTCGGTCATCGGCTGGTAACCCACCTACCGATGACCGAAATAATCAATCGTAGAACGCATCAAAAAAGTACTGACACACGTCTTAGCATTTACAGAAATCAATAAATAAAATTTAAAGTTAAGCTGTCATCAAAATTGCATCCTTAAATGGAGGTTGCCATGAAAAAAATTTCAATAGAGATGGCTGTTGTTACGGCGTGTTCAGTTACCCAGTGTGGCTATAACACAGACAGCGCATGTCATGCACGAGCCATCACAGTTGGCGATAATGTACACCCAGGTTGCGATACGTATTTCAGTCTGTCAGGTTCAGATTTCCATTCGAAAGCGAAGCAGCGTCAGGCTGGGGTTGGTGCCTGCAAGATGTCGAGTTGCCAGCACAACTATGATTACGAATGTAACGCGGACAAAATTGCGGTTGGTCAGGTAATGAGCCGGGTCGATTGTCTGACATATAGTCAGTGCGCCAGCTAAAAATGCACCGACGTTTCGGGTTGATGTTTGTGGGTTTGCAAGGAGTTTTTTTATGAAATATAAAACCAGTTTTTTGAAATATAAAACCAGTTTTTTGTGTGCGCAGCTTTTTTCGGTACTCTTGCTGGTTTCAGCAGGAAGTGTTTGTGCAAAGCCAGGTGGGGGCGGTACTGGCCCGGGTGCTGCTGGTGGCCAGTCAAACGCAAAACCACGGGGTGTCGCGCATGGCGTATATGGTACACAGCCGTCTGCCTCGAATAAGAACAAAGTCAAGGGCAAAGCTAATGCGAAGCCAAAAGGCGTCGCGCATGGCGTATACGGCACGCAGCCGTCAGCTTCTAACAAAAGACCGTAAACTTAGTTGGTAGGGTGGGATATTTTTTAAAATTGCACAAGGTATGAAATTGGGGGGGCGTGTGATGCAGGGAAACTCTGCAAAAACAGCCATCCCTATTTTACGTTTACCCATCTTAGTCAGATCAGATCTTCCCACGGAACACAGCACATTGCTGGAAGGCTTCCAGTGAAAACGGCGTGTTTGTACTGGTGCAATATCGGCTGGTAAGTTTGATCAATTCTTTGATATCGCGTCCGCTTGCACTTTGGTAGGTGGTAACTAATTCGGTAATGAGTTCATCCGATAAATCGACCTGAAACTGGGTCGACAGTGTCTGCCACAGCCGGACGGCATCGTCGCGAGGCGGCGCTTCGTACCTGATTACGGCAATGCAGCGCGAGAGAATGGCGTCATCTACGTCATCTACGCGATTGGTTGTCATGAACAATAAACCATCAAAATATTCAAGCGTCCGCAGGAATTCGGCAACGATGGCATTGTGCTGCAGGTCATTATCGCGGCAGCGGATGTAGACGTCTGCTTCATCCAGCAGCAGGATAGAATCCCAGCGCGCAGCTCGCCGTAGAATGGTGGTGAGCGCCTGCTCGACCGATATAGCAGAAGTACCTAACTGCCCCGAATGCACGCGGTACAGCGGTTTTCCGACCACTTCCGAGTACACCTCTGCCGTCAGCGTTTTGCCCAGACCGGACGCGCCCATGCAGAGAATGGTCGTGCCGCCCGATTTGCCTTCCACGATATCGTCCATCAGCACATCCATGTTGGAAGTCAGAATGTCGATCAGGGTGCGATGTGCTGGTGGCAGGATCAGCTTGTCGCGCAGATCCGCTTTGTACTCGTATTCGGTCAGGTTCTGTACATGCACCCACATGTTTTGGTGCAGTTCGAGATGAAACATATACAGATAGCAATGCAGCGGAATTTTATTGAAGCCTTCGCCTACGCCGGAGGCATCCCAAAATTCCCGGTCGGAGTTGGTTTCAAAACGCCGCTCCAGTAATTCCTCGTCATTCACGCACTTGACTGATGTTCCTGCCTTGATACGGAACAGTTCAAGCTTGTCATTGATGATATCGCCACTACTGAGAAAGGCAGAATGGCGTGCCATAAACTGTTTGCCATAGAGCGGTTGAAAATTTTGAAAACGCGCCACCTGTATTTGGTATTCCTGCTTAAATTCCTGGCACTCTTTGAAAAAGCCCTTGCGCGCCAGCATTTCAGGAATCGTCAAATTCCCCATTTCACGCTGGTAAAACAGGATTGCATTTGTCATGCCGCTACGCCATTTTTCAGGCGCGTCGGAGGTATCCTTATTGGCCGCCTGCACCGTGTTGGCAAGCAGCAGGATAGCCACATAAGGGCGGCCTTCGCTGGGTTCGATGTATTCGATATCGCAAACCAGCCAAGGCAGCAATACGCCATCCCGATTGCGTCTGTATAACCAGCCGTCGATCGCATCGCGGGCCAGGTACTTGATCAGTGCGGGTACTAGCATGTCCAGATACGGCACGACGAGGCTAGCCTTGTCTTTCTCCTTATCTATCAGCGTATTTTGGAGCGCTATCACTTGAAAAAATAACGGCCTGTCGCCTTCCTGCTCAGCCAAATTACGCAATTGCTTCAGTGATTCGCTATCGAACAGCCGACCCGGAACAACTATTTTCCCGTTGGTGAGACCATGCTCGGACAGGTGTTTCGCCAATATGGTTTCACTGTCGAGCATTGCGAGAAATTTGTTCACCAGCGACACTGAAAGTTCAAATTCCATTACCACTCCGTAAAGAATACAGACAAGGCGCAGCTGCATGAGCACCTGCAAGGCAATAACGAAAACGGCTATCCAAGCGGTAAACCGTCATATTCAAGATAGTAGATTGTCCGCCATTGATATGGCGATAATCTTTTCATTATAGGGAAAATTAGCTGACAAAATCAGGTCATTGGCATCTAAACGTAAGTAAGTGCGTAAAAATTTCTGCCCCAGCATTCCTTATTTCTCCATAGTTACAAGCTCGCCTTGCGTAAGCGCAATGCATTCCCGATCACTGACACCGAACTGAAGCTCATCGCGGCGCTGGCAATCATTGGACTGAGCAGAATGCCGAGCCACGGAAACAACACGCCAGCGGCGATTGGCACACCAATAAAATTGTAGAAGAATGCAAAAAACAGGTTCTGCCGGATATTTTTCATCGTGTGCTGGCTCAACAGTCTTGCCTTAGCAATGCCGCGCAAGTCACCCTTGACCAACACCACGCGGGCGCTTTGCATCGCGACATCGGTACCATTGCCCATTGCGATACCGACATTCGCTTGTGCCAGCGCTGGCGCGTCGTTTACGCCATCACCCGCCATCGCAACAATGCGACCCTGTTGTTGCAGCGCCTGAATGTGGCGAAATTTGTCTTCTGGCAGCACTTCAGCTTTCACATCATCTAGGCCGAGTTGCTTGCTGACAGCAGCGGCAGTGGTGGCATTATCGCCGGTCAACATCACGATTTTTAAACCCAATGCATGCAGCAAGTCGATTGCTTCGCGGCTGCTGGCCTTGACCGGGTCGGCAACGCTAACGAGACCGGCAAGCTGTCCATCAACGCCAAGCAGCATCACGGTTTGACCCAGCGCTCGCAGGTGTTGCGCGTCAGCTTCCAACGCGGTGCTTGCGATGCCAAGATCTTGCATCATGAGCTTGTTGCCGAAGGAGACAAACTTGCCATTGATCTTGCCTTGTATACCTTTGCCGGGAAGGGATAGGAAGGCTTCAACAGTATGCAATTGAATTTTCTTTTCTTGCGCATGATTGACGATCGCTTGTGCCAAAGGATGCTCACTCAAAATTTCGAGTGATGCAGTAAGGTTCAGCACCTCGGTTGCATCAAAGCCGCTGGCCGCCACGATCGTCTGCAGCTTCGGTTTACCCTCAGTCAGTGTGCCGGTTTTGTCGACGACGAGCGTGTCGACTTTTTCCAGCAATTCCAGTGCTTCGGCGTCCTTGATCAGGATGCCTTCTCTGGCGCCGCGTCCAATGCCGACCATGATCGAGATGGGCGTCGCAAGACCGAGCGCACAAGGGCATGCGATGATCAATACCGATACCGCCGCGACCAGTCCGTTAGCAAGTGCGGGGGCGGGGCCGAACATGGCCCAGATGATGAAAGACAGTACGGAAACAGCCATTACAATTGGCACAAACCAGCCTGACACTTTGTCTGCCAGCTTCTGAATGGGGGCGCGTGAGCGTCCTGCTTCGTTCACCATTTTGACGATTTGCGACAATAGCGTGTCAGCGCCGACTTTTTCTGCGCGCAGCACGAAAGAGCCAGTCTGATTCACCGTGCCGGCACTGGCTTTGCACCCCTCGAATTTTTCAACTGGAATCGATTCGCCAGTAATCATCGATTCATCCACACTGGAATGACCGTTAGTGACAACGCCATCGACCGGGACCTTGCTGCCGGGCTTAACGCGCAACAGATCGCCGACCATTACTTCGTCCATCGGTACTTCTGATTCACTACCGTCGACATTGATGCGCCATGCGGTATTGGGCGCAAGCGCCAGCAGTGCCTTGATTGCGCTATTGGTTTGCGAACGGGCTCGCAGTTCCAGTACTTGCCCCAGCAAAACCAACGTGACGATGACGGCGGCCGCTTCGAAATATAAAGGCGTCATGCCGTGTGCACGAAATGCATCGGGCAGCGCAGACGGGAACAGCAGCGAAAATACGCTGAATAGATATGCGGCGGCAGTGCCCACGCCGATCAGGCTAAACATGTTCAGGTTCCATGTTTTGAAGGATGCGATGGCTCGCTGGATGAAGGGTTGACCGCACCACAACACGACCGGTGTTGCAAGAATCGCCTGCAACCAGTTAAAAACCTCCATGCTGACGCGGTGTGCAAGATTCAGGCCGGGAATCATGTCGCTCATCGCAATGGCTAATAGCGGTAATGACAGCGTGGTGGCAATCTTTAGGCGGCGCACCATGTCGTCGAGTTCGGTCGTGTCTTCTTCGGTGGTGGCCTCCATCGGCTCTAACGCCATGCCGCAGATCGGACAAGTACCGGGACCGGCCTGCACGATTTCTGGGTCCATCGGGCAGGTGTATAGGGCATCTTTCGCGACCGGCTTCGCTGGCGTAAGCGCATGATTTTTATTGAGATAAGTTTGTGGGTCGGCCTTGAATTTTGTCACACACGACTGGCAGCAGAAATAATATGTCTTGCCCTGATACTCGGCCAGCTTGTCGTCGCTGGCGGCAACTTTCATATTGCAAACTGGGTCGGTGTAGGGTTTGTCGGTGGCGTCTGACATCGGCATTGGTGCGCAACACGACATCGCTGCAGGGGTTGCGCTGGGTTGCGGTGCAGCCATGATAGCAATCTGCTTTTTCTTTACGTACTTGTCCGGCTCGGCTGTGAATTTGGTCACGCATGACGGCGAGCAGAAATAATAGGTGACGCCCATATGGCGGACAGACCGCTGCGGATTGGCGTCGACGGTCATACCGCACACAGGGTCCGTGTATTGTTTTTGTTTCGCTTCAGGCGCAGTTTCCTTCGCCGACGTTCCGCAGCAGTTTGCTCCGTGCTCGTGATGTTGATGATTCATGTGTGGCCTCTTTGATGGCTAGCTGGTATTTAGGCTACAGTATAGGCTCCGTACCTTACTACGGAGTCAAGGTCGTTTTTCAAGTATTTGCGAGAAAATAATGAACAATCAAAACCTGACCATCGGCCGCTTGGCAAAGGCCGCAGGCGTCGGCGTTGAAACGGTGCGTTATTACCAGCGCCGAAAATTATTGCCAGTTCCTGCAGCGGGTGAAAGCGCCTTCCGCTTTTACCCGGTAGTACTGATAGACCGGATACACTTCATCAAACGGGCGCAGCAACTCGGCTTTTCACTGGACGAGATCGTGACCTTGTTGCAGCTGGAAGATGGCAAGGATCGCAATGCGATCCGCGAGGTGGCAAAGGACAAGTTGTCGCATATTCATAATAAAATTGCCGATTTGCAGCGGATGGAGGCGGTGCTGTCGCAACTTGTGTGCGAATGTGAAATAACAGGCAACACGCAGCCTTGTCCTATTATCGCGGCGCTGGCGGGGGCGATGGATAGGGTGGAGTCATCGTTGATTGCTGAGGATCAATAGTCTGTAGTGGAATGACTGCTACGGTTATTGCAAAGCGGTGTTTTGCGCCACTTGAATTTTTCAGGGAAAACATATCGGTCGCGAAAGGATTTTGGAATGGAAAAATACGCGGTGACCGGCAAGAACGGCAATGGCCTCGGCAAATTAAAGCTGCGTCGTATTGGCATTGACACCTACCGTGAGAATGTCGCGTATTTGCACCGCGACTGCGAGGTATACCGTACTGAGGGTTTTCAGGCACTGTCGAAAATTGAAGTTGGCGCTACTTGCGGCGATAGCGGCCACATCATAGCCGTGCTGAATGTCGTGGACGACGGCAGCATCGTGCTCCAGGATGAGTTGGGTTTGTCGGAGCAGGCATTCGAGCAACTCGGGCAGGTCGAAGGAAGTTTGGTCTGTGTCAGTCATGCGGAACAGCCGGCATCGCTGGATGCAGTGCGCCGCAAAATCAAAGGGCAGCGCTTGTCGCAAGTTGACTTCAGCTGCATCATCAATGACGTCACCGAGAGTCATTACACCAAGATGGAAATTGCGGCTTTTCTGGTCTCTTGCGGACAGAATGAACTTGACCGCGATGAGGTGCTCTTTCTGACGCGGGCGATGCTGGATTCCGGCGAGCGACTGGATTGGCAGGAAAAATTGGTCGTGGATAAACATTGTATTGGCGGCATTCCGGGTAATTGCACCTCGATGCTGGTTGTGCCGATTGTGGCTGCGCACGGGATGCTGATCCCAAAAACATCTAGTCGAGCGATCACGTCGCCAGCGGGTACGGCCGATACGATGGAAGTGCTGGCGAATGTCGATCTTGCGATGGCCGATTTGGAGCGCATCGTGCGCAAACATCGTGGCTGTCTTGCATGGGGTGGTACCGCACATTTGTCACCGGCGGACGATATTTTGATTTCGGTTGAACGGCCGCTAGGTATCGGTTCCAACGGGCAGATGGTCGCGTCAATTTTATCAAAAAAAATGGCGGCCGGATCTTCGTATTTGCTGATAGACATTCCAGTTGGGCCGAGCGCCAAGGTGCGGCATATGCATGAGGCGCAGCAGTTGCGCCGTTTGTTTGAATTTGTCGGCGATCATCTGGGCATTCATCTGGAAGTGGTCATCACCGATGGGCGGCAACCGGTTGGACGTGGCATTGGCCCGATGCTTGAGGCGCGCGACGTGATGCAGGTGTTGCGCAACGATCCAGAGGCACCCTCTGATTTGCGGCAAAAGGCCTTGCGCCTCGCTGGTCGGATACTGGAATTTGACCCGGACGTGCGCGGTGGGCAGGGATTCGCTATTGCGCGCGACATTCTCGACTCTGGCCGCGCACTGGAAAAAATGAATGCCATCATCGATGCTCAAGGACGCCGCATGACGGAATGTTTGCCTGGCAAGCTGAGTTTTGAGGTGAATAGTGGTGAGGACGGTGTGGTCACGGCCATCGATAATCTGCAGATGGCGCATATCGCGCGTTATGCGGGCGCACCTATCGCGGAAGGCGCGGGCGTCGATCTGTTCAAGAAGCTGGGTGATTCAGTAACGAAAGGCGAGCCCTTGTACCGTGTGCACGCCGAGTACCCGGCTGAATTCCATTTTGCGCAGAATTTATGTAAGCGCAATAGCGGCTATACCATAGGCACTGCAGCAGACCTTCCTTCGACCTTTGTGGATCAATGATGATCGTCCTGGGATTTTTCGACTACGAAGCGCAGGCGCAACGTCTGAGTGAGTGTCTGGGCGTTCCTTGCGCGCAGCTTGAAATTCATCGTTTTCCCGATGGCGAAAGCAAGGTAACTTTGCCTGCGTCATTGCCGGAGCATGTTATTTTCTGTCGCGGCCTGAACGCGCCGAACGATAAACTGATTGAACTGCTGCTGGCGGCGAAGACGGCGCGGAAACTGGGGGCAAAAAAACTGACACTGGTTGCCCCCTATCTATGTTACATGCGCCAAGACATCGCCTTCCATGATGGTGAGGCGGTTAGCCAGGCTATCATTGGACAGTTGCTGGCCGACTGTTTTGATGCCGTCATTACGATTGATCCGCATCTGCATCGCACGCCGACATTGGCGGCTGCAGTTCCTGCAAAAAAGGCCGTTGCGTTGATCGCCACTGGCTTGATCGGGGAATTTCTTGCAAAACATGTGCCTGATGCATTTATCCTTGGACCGGACGCTGAATCGCTGCAATGGGCACAGGCGGTGGCTTTGCCCGGCGGATTTGATTTCGCTGTATGCAATAAGCTACGTACAGGCGACCGTGAAGTCCAGGTTCATCTGCCGCTTGTGGATTTGTGCGGGCGTCGTGTGGTGTTGGTGGATGATGTGGTGAGCACCGGACAGACAGTGGTAGCAGCGACACGGCAATGTCTGGCTGCGGGCGCAAAACGAGTTGATGTCTTTGTCAGTCATGCATTGTTTGTCGAAGGCGCGACTAAAAAAATGAAGCAGGCTGGCGTGTCAGACATTTGGAGTACTGACAGCATCAGCCACGCTGGGAATGTAGTGCTGCTGGCCAGTTTGCTGGCTGACGCTATTCGCTGCTGAGGGAACGAGGTGGCGCGCTGTTTTCTACGCTATTTTGACTTTTATTCGACAACGCTTTTTTCGTCAACAGACAAGCGAGTACGCGAAGATCGTCATCTGCTAGTTGGGCGCTGCTGTTGCCACTTCTAAAATGCCGCCGAAATGCCAGCGCAGCTTTTGCGGAGTTGCTGACGTCGTAACCAAAGGCTTGCAGGCCAAGCAGCGGATCAAGACCATTGGGTAAGGAAATCGACTCTTCTGCGCTGCACCAGAGGCCGAAGCCCTGCTCGGCCAGCGTTTGCCAAGGGAACAAGCTGTTCGGATCATTCTTGCGTTGTGGTGCGACATCGCCATGCGCGAGATGGTTGGCAACCGGAATCCGGTAACGCTCGCCGATTTGCCTGAGTAATTTTAGCAGTGCATCAATTTGCGCTGGTTCGAATGGGGCATCTCCCTGGTGATCTAGTTCAATCCCGATTGATGCAGAATTCATGTCGGTTTGGCCGCCCCACCAGGATTTTCCTGCATGCCACGCGCGATTTTTTTCATCGACTAGCTGTGTGATCATGCCATTCTTTGCGATCAAATAATGTGCGCTGACCTGCTTGGACGGGTTGGTCAGTGTATCGAGGGCGCTGTCGTAGCTAACGCTGTCGGTCTGGTGAATGACGACGTAATTTGGGCGGCGCTCGTTGAAATTGGGCGATGATACCCAATTGTTGGGTAGCAAGTTGCCGCAGCCGCAAAGTAACGTGGCAACAAGCAGCAGAACCGTGCGTATCGGGTTGGCCATAATCGCAGAAGAAATCCGCCTGTATCAGGGGAGATGTCGACGATTATGGCACGTTTGCACGGTAGCGAGGTCTTATCGTTGCCAGCGAACCCGAAGCAGGTATTCCGCGTCATTGTAGTGAAAATCAAGCTCGCCCTTGTAAGCTTTCTGCAAGGCTTCACCGATGCCACGCGCCAGATGGATGTCGGTGGTGGTGATCAGCAGGTCATCACCGTCGCTATCGATCGACATGATGCGCTTCAATGGGTGCTCGGCTTTCTCATGGGTTTCTAGATGATGGACAAGACTTAATATTTCATCGTAATGCTCGCGCGCAAATTGTCCTTGAACCGACACATATCCGGCCGGCAGTTCATCATGGATACGCTTGCATGCAGGACATTGCGTTTTATTCGCATCAGCCGGAGCCTCCCGCCATTGCCAATGCCCTTTGTGATACACGGCACCACAAGCACCGCATATGGATGGCTCGGACAATTTTTCGTCATTCAGATACGGGTCATGCACGACTTCATCCATTATTTGGAAATGTTGACCGGGGTGAAAAGTCATGGTGGGTGGCTGTTTGGGTTTCATGTTTTTCTCCTTGCTGTAAAAACGAGTATGAAAATTATTAAGCGGTCAGAGTTGGTCAGCGCGCATATTGCAAGCGCAACAGGTATTCCCCCTCATTAAACTGATAATCCAGTTCGCCTTTGTAGGCTCTATGCAATGCTTCGCCGATACTTTGCGCGAGATGGATGTCTGTGGTGGCGACGGTCACACCTTCTTCATGGTATTCAATCCACATAATGCGCTTGAGTGGGTGCGCCGCCTTTTCGCGCGTTTCCAGATGATGAATCAAGCTCAGCATTTCATCGCGGTGCTCGTGAGCAAACTGCCCAGAGATCGTGACATACCCTGCGGGCAATTTTTGATGGACTCTTTTGCATGCGGGGCAGCGTGTCAGATGAGCGTCAGAGGGCGATGGGATCCACTGCCAGCGCCCGTCCTTGTGCACGCACCCACAATTGCTGCACAGCGCTGGCCCGGACATGTTCCCGAGGTCATGAATCGGATCATGCAGCTTTTCATCCATTATTTGATGGTGATGTCCGGATCGGAAAGTTGGCGCGGACAGTGTTTCTGTTTTCATCTGGATTCTCCTTACAAGCTGCGCCTGGCTATTATTATTTCTCAATCGTTTGACGGCGGCAGCTGTTTCTGAGTATTAAGTAAAGAAAAATCGCTGCGTTGAGGAATGTCAACGGACTGCCAGTGCAAGGGCTATTCGCATCAAACTAGCTGCAAGCGCCATGCAATTGTTTTGCCGTACAGAAATTTGCTAGTCTTTTGCAGCTTTTTTCTGATGCATGTAGTTGTTGCGATAGAAAAACAACTTTGCATGTTTGCCCCTAATGGCATCTTTCACAGGAGGGGCTGACCATGTATTAATGCTTGGTTGCAATATTCCTATGTCCGCCTTGTGTTGCGGACAATAAAATCCTTGCGCTTGAGTGGATGTTGATGGATGATTAAAATTAAATGGCACTGCAAGCGCTTGTGCGCAATGCTGATTGGCGGCAGATTACGAGCTAGCCACTCACCATGCTGTGATGCCAGATCCCAGTTTCATTTTTAGTAGACCATAAACGGAAATAGGAGATCTAATGTCCACAATGTCTGATCGAATTGCAGCATCGCATGGCATATTGCAGGCGGTGGAAGCTATCACTAATTGCCGTGCGTTCCTGACTTGCATTGGAACATTGCTATTGGGTGTGCTGGTTTCTGCGACGCTGGCTTATGTCGGCGTGCAGTTGGGGGGCGGCATCATGACTATTTTGCTCGGGATAGTCGGCTTTCTGATAATCGCAGCCATCTTTTTGATCGGTTTTTCGGCAACAGGTTTCCTGGTCAATGATCAGATGCGCGGGCGGGAATCCCGTAGCATCGACGACGCGCTGGTGGCGGCGCTAGTGACCTTGCCACGGCTGATCGGCGTGACTATCCTGATCAGTTTGATCGGACTGGCAGTTGGCTTAAGCATTGTGGCTGCCCTTTTTATCTGCAAAATTCCGTTTCTTGGGCCGATACTGTACGTGGCGGTCTTCCCGCTTGCAGTTTTGCTCATTGCCGCTTGCTGGTATGCGTCAATTTTTGTGGCTGGACTGGCGGCACCCGCCATCTGGGAAGGTAATGACATCATGCGCACGCTTGGCCTGCTCTGGGCAATTATCCGCACACGCCTGCTGGTGGTGGTCATTCATACCTTGTTGTTGGGCTTGTTAGTTGGCGTGGTGGCTGGCTTGGTTTTCGGGGCGGTGATGTTGGGTTCAATGTTTACCATGGGATTATCTGCGGCGATTCTCCCTGTTTACGGCGCGTCGGGCGGCATGTTCGGTGGCATATCACAGATGGCCATGGGCGGTGCGTTATCCGGTAGTGGCTATATGGTGGCGATAGGCATTGGCGGTGGCGTGATCATAGCTTGCGCTGCGGTGATTCCTTGCCTGGTTGCGATAGCCGGTAATTGCATTATTTTTGCTAATGTCAGCGAGGGCTTATCGATTGAGCATTATGAGGAAAAAATTTCGAGCGCGGTCGACAGCGTTAAGCAAAAAGCAAGCGCCACGCGTCAGCAGTTAGAAGATCAGCGGCAGCAATCGCAGTCGGCTCCTGCCGCAGCGGCTGCACTAGCTTGCCCGCAGTGTAAGGGAGAGATTAAGTCGGATGACGTATTCTGCGGAAATTGCGGATATAAGATGAATCAATAAGCGCTACGGTGTGTTGACGAAAGACCGCTCCTGTTTGTGGGGTGGGATGGGAAGGGATACGTGTCCAATTCCGAATAACAACTGTTAAAGATGGAGAAATTATGAATTGTCCTGATTGCAGCGCCGAAAATCGCGATGGCGCAAAATTTTGTAATAAATGCGGAAGAACGCTTGACGTCGAGGCGTCTGAACCACCACCGTCACCGTCAGAAACTGCCTGCCCAGCTTGCAAGGCGCCCAGAACGGATGCTGCAAAATTCTGTGGTGAATGTGGTTATAACTTTGGCGATGCGGCCAGCAAGAGTGAACAGGTCGGCGCAATGCCAACCGAGGCCAAGCCAACTATCGTAGCGACAAAAGTTGCCGGTTCAAACAATACGGTCATCATTATCATCATTGTTGCCTTGCTTGCCGTTATAGGCGCAGCTGCCGCAGGTTGGTATTTATTTGGCCAGAACAAGTCGGGAGCGGCATCCGCTTCGGCCACGGCATCGATGCAAACAGGGCCGTCTGATAAGAACAGCATGCCGCAAGTTGACGCTAACGGCATGCCGGTGAAGCCAGCGGGCGCGCCGGGGCAAGCTGAAGCAGGCAGTGGACAGCCGCCAGTTGCGCCAGGTATGACCGGACAGCCAGAGGCGAATGAGCCGCCAGCAGGTGCAGCGCAACCACAAAATGTCATGCCGGAACCGATGCCTCAGGAAGCCCGAAAACGTCGTGCGCAGGTTGAAAACCCAGCGCCTCGTCGGGTTGTACCCTCCACTCGGAGTTCGATCGACGATCAGTATCAGCAGCGCGCTGGAGCGGAGTGCCCGACTGGTGGCACAGGTTTCTTTTGCCGTGAGAAGCTGAGATACCAATTATGCAATGGCCACTGGTCGCCTTCTCCCGGGCCTGGGCATAGCATATGCCGGCAGGGAAATTAAGCCGGATCTTGCTTAAGGTTTCATAGCAAAGAAAGGGCGCCGTTTCCGGCGCCCTTTTTCTTAATGCAAAATGCCGGGAGTTGGCGTGACAAGCTTCGGCGGCAAGTCGCTGGCGAACAATTGCGCACAATCGACCTTGTCGTAGTCATAGGTCTGCCCGCAAAAATCGCACTGGATCGCAAGATGCCCCTGCTCGATGAGTGCGTCTTCCACTTCTGCCGGCCCCAGCAATTTCAGCATGCCGCCCACTTTTTCTCGTGTGCATGAACAGCGGAAATGCGGTTGCATTGGGTCGAAAACGCGTAGGGTTTCTTCCCAAAACAAGCGGTGCATCAAGGTGCTGATATCGGTGTTGAGCAGTTCTTCATTTTTCAGTGTCGACGCCAGCATGACGACGCGGTTCCAGGTTTCCAGCTCGTGCCCTTCTTCCTGCGTACTGCCTTCTATCCCGCCCACGCCCGGCAGCTTTTGCAGCAGCATCCCACGCGAAATCTGGCCATCGGCAGCCAGCCAGATTTTGGTGTCGAGTTGTTCTGAGCGCATCATGTAATTCTCGATCACGGCGGCGACACTGTCGCCATCCAGCGGTACAATGCCCTGATAGGCTTGTTGCCCCGGGACTTTGTCGTGCGGATCCAGCGTGATGACAAAACGTCCTTGGCCATGGGCATGTACCAGTTGCGTCAGGTTGGCGTTGTCATCGATCTGCGCGTCCGGCGCCAGCTTGGCAGTGGCGCGTACTCGCAGTGTTGAGTCGCATTCGACCACCAGTAGCTTCACCGGTCCGTCACCATGAATCTGCATGATGATTGCGCCATTGAACTTCAGGTTGGCGGACAGGAGTGCGGCAGCGGACAGCATTTCTCCGAGCAGGATCTGCACAGCTTTGGGGTAATTATGGTGCGCTTGCACCTGTTGCCAGGCTTCGGAAATTTCGACCAGTTCTCCGCGCACAGCGGCATTTTCGAACAGGAATTTTTGCAGTTTATCGGTCATGTCTGATGTGGGCTTGATAAATAATTGATGTGAAATAAGCGTTAGCCGATTTTTTCCAGTTCATCGGAAAATAACTTGCTGCGTTGCATGTAATGCAGGGCAGTGGCTTGCATCTTGTGGACCGCTTCATCGCTCATAATGCGCTTCACAGTAGCGGGGGAGCCGATGACGAGTGCATTCTTTTCCATCTTTTTGCCTTCAGTGACCAAGGCACAGGCGCCAACCAGGCAGCCTTCGCCGATGCTCGCGCCATTCAATACTGTGGAGCGGATACCGACCAGCGCACCGTCACCGACTGTGCAGCCATGCAAAATTGCGTGGTGCCCGACGGTGACGTTTTTGCCGATAATCAACGGATAACCTGGGTCGGCGTGCAGCATCGAACCATCCTGGATATTGCTGTTCTCGCCTATGGTGATCCGGTCATTGTCGGCACGGATAGTGACGCCGAACCAGACCGATGCGCCTGCTTCTATCTTGACGTTGCCGATGACGTTGGCGGAATCGGCGATCCAGGCAGTCGGGTGAATTTCAGGGGTATATTTCCCCAGTCGGTAAATTGCCAAAATGTTTCTCGAAGTTAAATTGTGTGTGGCGGATAGCTTGGGCGCAAGCCGCATTTTACCGTTGCCAATGCAAAGTGTGGCGTTTGTACTGAGCTGAAGCGTGAATTTCCCTAGCAGCGTCAGTGCGCAAAAATTACACATACTCCATGCGGTATTAAACCTTCCGACCGTATTATTTGGCTCTCCGTAAGATTAAGGCATATACCCCCGTTAAAAACGTGTATTTTTGGCGGTTTTTGAGTGTTTTTGGGACTTGCAGGGCATAAAAAGCACTCAAAACGGCCCCGTGGGGCTCAACTAATAACGTGGCGCGTTATTAGTGCCTGTTGGCACAGGCGGTGCATGCAAGCCGGTATGGCACTGACAAGGCGCAAGAAAGCTGTTTGCCGGCGAGATATTTTCTCTGCGGCAAGGTAGAATGTAACAATCGTCGGCTACCCCAAAGTTCTTATCAGTCGCGCTGTAAAACCCCGTCCAAGCGACTGGTTGCGCAGCAACCTATAGGCGGCGCCGACGAGTTTGGTCGGGGAGATAAGGCGCAAGGTTTGACTTGCGCTGTTGAATTTGTGTGAAACAATAAGACATGATCAAAACGTTCCAATACTGCGTGAAGGACAGTGTCACCAGAAAGCATCTGGATGCACATGCGCGCGCGGTTAATTTCGTCTGGAACTTCTGCAACGACACCCAAAAACATGCGCTGAAGTGGCGCAAGAAATGGCTATCCGGCTTTGACCTGTCCAACCTATGTGCCGGCTCCAGTCGAGAGTTGAATCTACATTCTCAGACGATTCAGGCGATTTGCGAGGAATACGCCCAGCGCCGTGCGGACAAGAAACGCCCGTTTCTGCGCTATCGCGGCAAACGGCATCTTGGCTGGGTGCCGTTCAAGGCGTCCGGCATTCGACTCGCTGAGGGCGGCTTTGTCTATCAAAAGCGCCTGTACAAAGCATGGGTCAGCAGAGACTTGCCGGAGGGTGCTGTCGTCAAGGCCGGCTCGTTTTCCTGTGACTCGCAGGGACACTGGTTCATTAACATCACCGCAGCCCTGCCTGACTTACATATCCTGCCAGCACCGAAAGAACTCGGCATCGATCTTGGATTGAAAGACTTTGCAGCGTTTTCGGATGGACCGCCGATTGCCTCTCAACAGTTCTACCGCGATCAGCAAGCAGCTTTAGGCTTGTCGCAGCGCGCCAAAAAGAAGCAACGCACCCGATCGATTCATCAAAAAATAGCAAATCGTCGCAAGGATTTCCTGCACACGCTCTCTACCCGGCTTGTCCATGAGCACGGCTTTATCGCCGTGGGTAATGTCAACGCATCCAAACTGACCCAGACAAAGATGGCTAAGTCAGTGCTCGATGCAGGGTGGTCTTCATTTCGAGACATGCTCCGCTATAAAGCGATTGCGCACGGGGCAACAGTGCTAGAGGTGAATGAGGCTTTTTCAACCGTAACCTGTTCGTGCTGTCTCGACCGCACGGGGCCGAAAGGTGTCGCAGGATTGCGAATAAGAGAATGGACGTGCAGCACCTGTAACGCGGTTCATGACCGGGATACCAATGCCGCGCGAAACATTCTCCGTCTGGGACATCAGACGCTAGCTGTAGGAATCCCCATTCCTTAGGGTGGGGAGGATGTCAAGACTTCCAGCCTTACGCATAATGAAAAACTATCTTCCGAAATGAAAACTTCTCGTTCCGAATTCATAACTATCCGTGATTTGCGCCATCATGTGCGCCATTGGGGCAGCGAGGCCGCACCCAAGTTATTCATGATGCATGGCTGGATGGATATGTCGGCTTCATTCCAGTTTCTGGTCGATTGCCTAGTAAAAGACTGGCATGTGATTGCGCCCGACTGGCGCGGTTTTGGTCAAACACAGTTCGCATCGGGGCATAGCTACTGGTTTCCCGACTATGTCGCGGACCTGGATGCAATCTTGCGGCATTATTCTCCCGATGCGCCGGTTTATCTGTTGGGGCATAGCATGGGCGGCAACGTATCGTGCATTTATGCCGGCGTGCGGCCGGAACGTATCATCAAACTGGTGAATCTTGAAGGTTACGGTCTGCCTTCGTCGCGCCCGGAAGAGGCACCATTCCGCTACCAGCACTGGCTAGACGAGTTGCACCATCCGCCAGCGCCAAAAGCCTACGCATCGCGGGCAGACGTGGCAGCTTTGCTGCAAAAAATTAATCCGCGCTTGTCCGATGGGCGCGCAATGTTTTTGTCCGGGCATTGGGCTGCACCCAATGCGGCGGGCTTGTGGGAGGTTCAGGCTGACCCGATGCACCGCAACAGCAGTCCCTTGTTGTACCGAGCAGAAGAGGCGCTGGCCTGCTGGAGCGGCATCACCGCACCGGTGCTGTGGGTGGAGGCAGAAGAGACCGATATCTGGCAACGGCTGGGTGCCACTTGGAGTGTCGGCCATCCGCCGACAGGCGAAACGGAAGGGGAGCTGATAAAACGACTCGGTTCCCGGCAATATTTTAGGGCGGAGTTCGACCGCCGTATGGCATCGATTCCCAAGGTGACAACTGCATTGATCAGGAATTCGGGGCACATGGTGCAGCATGACCAGCCGGAGGTGGTAGCAAAACTTATCGAGGATTTTCTGGTGTGAGGCAGCTGCGTATCGGTTCAGCGCAGTCATGCTCCAAGTGGGTGGGTCGGTAGCAGGATTGTTGCTTTCAGCGTAAAATGTTGCCGTATCTTATAAGTTTGGTTTTGGCGGTATTACCAATACCGAAAAATCAGCATTACCCATGCTAGGAACTGGCTTTACTCATGCTTAACGTAGATTTACACAATCACTCCAATATTTCTGACGGCGTATTGAGCCCGACTGCACTAGTTGCGAGAGCGCATGCCCATGGCGTCGACATGATGGCCCTGACCGACCACGATGAAGTGATCGGGATTCCAGAAGCCCGCGAGGCAGCCGCCAAGGTAGGGATGAAGTTTATATCCGGGGTGGAAATTTCAACCACCTGGGCGGGCGCCACCATCCATATCGTCGGCCTGAATATCGACGAAACCAATCAAACCCTAGTGCAAGGCTTGGCAAAGACGCGCAGCGGCCGCATCAAGCGCGCCATCGAAATGTCACGCCAGCTGGAAAATGTCGGCATACCTGGCGCATTCCAGGGCGCGATGAAACTGGTTAGCAACCCTTTCCTGGTTTCCCGTAAACACTTTGCCCGTTATCTTGTTTCCGCTGGTGTCTGCAAGGATATCCGGGAGGCGTTTCGCCGCTATCTGGTCGAAGGCAAGCCCGGCTACATGCCGCACCACTGGGCTAGCCTGGAAGATGCAGTCAACTGGATTCGCGATGCTGGGGGCGTTGCTGGTATTGCGCATCCAGGACGCTATCGTTTCAGCGAGCTGGTTTTTGGCGCTTTCTTCGAAGAATTTAAGTATCTGGGCGGCACCATGATCGAAGTGGTGACTGGTAGCCACTCACCGGATCAGTACCAGCAATATGCGAAGGTAGCGCAAGATTACGGTTTCCATGCCTCGATAGGTTCCGACTTTCATGCTGCGGGTGAATCACGCGTCGATATTGGCCACCTGCCACGGCTGCCGCCCGGCCTGACTCCGGTCTGGAAAGACTGGCTCTAATTTCATTTGCGGATCATCCGTATTTTATCCGCTTGCTTGCGAGTGACTGACAAATCCGAAGGTGGCATGCGCAAATGCCTGGATCACTGCTATATTTCCACACTCTCTTGAATTTCATGTCGGTCAGCCCTATCTGACCTACGATTTCTATTTTGTGAGGTTCCCATGAAACGCATATTCCTGTTTCTAGTCACCAATTTGGCGGTGATGTTGGTGATGTCCATCGTGTTATCTCTCCTGGGTATTAACCGCTACCTGTATGGCACTGGGCTGAATATCGGCAACCTGATGGCGTTTTCGCTGGTCGTGGGTTTTACCGGCTCGTTTATTTCGCTGCTGATCAGCAAACCGATGGCCAAGTGGTCTACCGGCGCACTTGTGATTGGACAGCCATCAAATTCCACCGAACAGTGGCTGTTGAGTACCGTGCATGGTTTGGCGACACGTGCCGGCATCACGCCGCCGGAAGTCGCCGTGTATGACGGTGAACCCAATGCATTCGCAACTGGTGCCTTCAAGAATTCAGCGCTGGTAGCGGTCTCTACCGGTTTGCTGGAAGGTATGACCAGGGAAGAAGTTGAAGCTGTGTTGGGACATGAAATAACGCATATCAGTAATGGCGACATGGTGACAATGACACTGATTCAAGGGGTGGTGAATACCTTTGTTGTTTTCCTTGCCAGGGTTGTTGGATTTGTCGTCGATAAAGCGGTATTTCGTAGCAGCGACAGTGACCGTCCTGGCATCGGCTACATGATCACAGTATTCGTCTGCGAAATATTGTTTGGTATCGTCGCGTCGATGATCGTCGCGTGGTTCTCGCGCCATCGTGAATTTCGCGCCGATGCAGGTTCAGCTCAATTATTGGGGCGTAATCCGATGATTCATGCATTGATGCGTCTGGGCAGCATGGAGCAGGGTGGTTTGCCGCGCTCGCTGGCTGCTGCTGGTATTGGTGACGTACCAGGATTTTCTGCGTTGTTTTCAACCCATCCGCCGATTCAGGAGCGTATTGCTGCCTTGCAGGGTAATAAACTGTTATAACTATAGGCATATTACGTCATATGTTCATTATGAGATTGTTGACACGCTTGGTGCTCAAACCCTTCTGGTCGAATATTGCGATAGCCTCATAAGATTCGGTTTTGAGTTTGTAGAGGCATCGTAAGCGCAATTGAGAAAGGTTCTGGTTGTGGAGCCGGACGAGGTGGCTGATGATGTCGTACGGGATTCGCATGAAGTCATCGTATCATTGTGTGCGCGACTATATGGGAAGCGTTCAGCAAAGAAGTGGGCTAAAAAGCCATTGAGGCCCTTTATGAATGACCGCCACATCCTCACCTACCAAACCCGCCTTGCGCTGGCTCTCTACCAGAGCGAGACTTTGGATGCATACGCACAGTTGTATGGGTGCGCAGAAAGAAACTTATTTGCTGCACTAAGAGCTGGCGGTGAAATCTCTCCCCTCAAAAAATCGTTTCAGAAGGAATTCGGCATCAACGCACGCCAGTTTAATGCCGTGCGCGTCGGTCTCGAAGGAAAGATTGCCAGTATTCGGGAGCGCCAGCCAGAACTGATAGCCGAAGCGGAATACCGTATCAAGAAAGCAGTGAAGACCGTTGCTGCGCTGGAAAAACGTTCACTAGGCTCTGACAAGCTACACCAGAAGAAACGTCGTTTGGAAATTCTGCAAATGCGCCATGCGGCGATGAAGGCTGATCATGATACTGGCAAAGTACGTCTATGCTTCGGCAGCAGAAAGCTGTTTCGTGCCCAGTTTGCGCTGGAAGCGAACGGCTACGTGTCTCACGCAAAATGGAAGTCCGATTGGGAGAAAGCCCGCAACAGCCAATTCTTCGTGCTGGGCAGCAAGGATGAGACCACCGGCAACCAGAATTGCCAGGCATCTGTCGAGCAGGATGGTTCGCTGACACTGAAGCTGCGCCTGCCAGATGCAATGTCGAGCTACGGCAAGCACCTTTTCATCAATGGCATCCGGTTCGCCTACGGTCATGACGCTATTGTGAAGGCGCTTTCCATTAGCACGCGCATACAGAGCATCACCAAAACCGGTCGCAAGACAACAAAACGCACAGAGTGTGCCATCAGTTACCGCTTCGTACTGGATGATAAAAGTTGGCGTATCTTCGTTAGCGTCGAAGCGACGCCAGTCGAGTGTGTCACTGAATGTGTGCTAGGAGCTATCGGTATCGACATCAACACCGACCATCTTGCCATTGCTGAAACCGACCACTTTGGTAACTTGATAAAAACACATCAGCTGGACCTTATTAACTATGGCAAGACGCAGGATCAGGCCAAAGCACGCATTGGTGATGCGGCTGTTGCCATTGTCGCCAAGGCAAAGGTCGCGCAAAAACCGATCATTATCGAAAAGCTAGATTTTAGAAAGAAGAAGTCTGAGCTTGAAGGTTCAAATCCTGCTAAAGCGCGCATGATTTCTTCTTTTTCTTATAGCAGGACGCTTTCCGCACTCAAAGCCGCTGCGTTCCGATGTGGCGTTGAGATTGTTGAAGTCAATCCGGCATTCACGTCGGTTATCGGGGCGGTGAACTTTGCGCGGGTCAAAGGTATTTCAGTACATCAGGGCGCTGCGCTTGCCATCGCCCGTAGAGGTTTGGGGTTGTCCGAACGTCCAACCGGCAAGCTGGCGATTACGCCAGCGCGCAATGGCGGCCATGTCACCTTCTCGCTACCTGTAAGGAATCGCAAGAAGCATGTATGGTCGTTCTGGTCGAAAGTTCGTTCATCCCTGAAAGCGGCGCATGTAGCGCATCACCGGTTGGGCCTCCAAAAGGGAAAGCCCACACCTCTGCCTCCAGAAATGCGGGCTTTGGGTGCTACCTGGTTTTCCACGGCGAAATCCCGTGGCGCGAATCGTCAGCAATACTGTTCGGCTGACGTTATAGCGGATGTTCCGTTTTAACGGAATATTCGACTATGGTTTTAGGAACGGTTTACAATAGTCGTTTCTTTTTCATAACGTCAGTTTGCCAATCGACGCTTTTATAGTTGCATGGAACAATTTTTTGAAATTCACCCCGACAACCCGCAGCCTCGATATATCAAGATGGCGGCAGAGGTTATCCAGTCAGGGGGCATTGTTGCGTTGCCCACCGACTCTTGTTATGCGCTGGTATGCCGCCTCGACGACAAGAGCGCAGTTGACCGTTTGCGGCGTATCCGCGGTGTAGACGATAAGCACCATTTGACGCTGTTGTGTCGCGATTTGAGCGAGGTTGCCTCTTATGCAAAGGTCGATAATCGTCAGTATCGCCTATTGAAGGCGGCGACACCTGGCTCTTTTACTTTTATTCTCCCCGCGACAAAGGAAGTGCCACGCCGCCTGAGTCATCCGTCGCGCAAGACCATCGGCCTACGCGTGCCGGATAACCGCATCGCGCTTGCGCTGATGGAAGAAGTTGGACAACCCTTGCTGGGCACGACCCTGATTTTGCCCGGTGACGAGGATCCGCTGACTGAGCCGGACGAGATTTGTCACCGCTTGAAGTCGCAGATTGATCTGGTGATCGACGGCGGCGCATGCAGTTTTGTGCCGACCACTGTGATTGATTTGACGGGCGAGGAGCCGGTTTTGATTCGACAAGGTCGCGGCGATGCGTCCATGTTCGGCTTGTAATGGATTTCGGCGAAAAAGCCCCCCTCTGATAGAATCTTGCGCATGGATAATATGATTCAAACTTTCGCTGTGTACGCGCTGCCAATTTTGCTGGCAATCACGCTACATGAAGCAGCGCACGCGTATGCGGCAAGATATTTTGGCGATTCAACCGCCTACCTTCAAGGGCGGATGACCCTGAACCCGATCAAGCATGTTGATCTGTTCGGCACGATTCTGATTCCACTCGGCTTATATCTGGCTGGTAGCCCTTTCCTCTTTGGCTACGCCAAACCGGTTCCGGTCGACTTCAGCAAACTACGCAATCCCAAGCGTGATATGGCGTGGGTTGCTCTGGCTGGTCCAGCTGCAAATCTGCTGATGGCGCTGATGTGGTTGGTGCTGTCGATCGTCTTGCACAAGCTCCACGTTGAAGAAGAGTTCTTTCTGCGCGTGGGCGAGGCTGGTTTGCTGAGCAATTTGGTATTGTTTGCGTTTAACCTGTTTCCGATTCCGCCGCTGGATGGCGGGCGTATCTTGACCAGCATCTTGCCAAATAAGCTGGCGTACCAGTTTGCGATGATCGAGCCGTATGGCTTTTTCATTGTGTTGGCGCTGGCATTCTTCAAGGTACTCCATTTCTGGATGATGCCGGTGATGATGGGTGCGAATGCTGTTTTGCAGTTGCTGGTTTATCCCTTGAATTTCCTACTTTGAACTAAAGACCATGTACCCAGATCGTGTTGTATCAGGCATGCGCCCAACTGGCGCGATGCACCTTGGCCACTATCACGGTGCCCTCAAGAACTGGATCAAGATGCAGGCTGAACATCAGTGCCTGTTTTTCGTTGCTGATTGGCATGCCTTAACTACGCATTATGACGAGGCGGATAGCATTGAGAAAAGTACTTGGGACATGTTGATCGATTGGCTTGCTGCCGGAGTTGATCCGTCGCAGTCAACACTGTTCATCCAGTCGAAGGTGCCGGAAGTTGCTGAGCTGACGCTGCTGCTCGGGATGTCGACGCCACTCGGTTGGCTGGAGCGGGTGCCGACGTACAAGGACCAGATCGAAAAACTTGCGCACAAGGATTTAACCAATTACGGATTTCTCGGCTATCCGTTGTTGATGGCGGCGGACATTCTGCTTTACCGCTCGAACATGGTGCCAGTGGGCGAGGATCAGATCCCGCACATCGAAATGACGCGGGAGATTGCACGCCGCTTTAACAATCTCTATGGACGTGAGCCAGGCTTTGAAGAGAAGGCCAAGGATGCGGTCAAGAAGCTTGGCAGCAAGCGCGCCAAAATGTATAACGAGTTGCGTACTGGCTATCAACAGGATGGGAATGCTGAAGCGCTGGAGCAAGCCAAAGCGATGCTTGATGATGCGCAGAACTTGTCGATGATCGACCGTGAGCGCCTGTTCGGTTACCTTGAGGGCAGCCGCAAGCTGATTTTGGTTGAGCCTAGAGCATTGTTGACTGAAGCATCGCGTCTGACCGGACTGGATGGGCAAAAGATGTCGAAGAGCTACAACAACTCGATATCACTTCGCGAAACCAAGGATACGCTGACCAAGAAAATTCGCACCATGCCAACCGATCCGGCGCGGGTGCGGCGTACCGACGCTGGCGATCCGGATCGTTGCCCCGTATGGCAACTGCATCAAATTTATTCCGATGCTGATGCCAAGGAATGGGTAGTCAAGGGTTGTAAGTCGGCTGGCATTGGTTGTCTGGAGTGCAAACAACCCCTGATAGACGCGATTCTGAAAGAGCAAGAGCCGATGCATGAGCGTGCGCAAGCCTATCTGGACGAGCCTTCCATAGTGCGTGCGATTATTGCCGATGGTTGCGATACGGCGCGCAAACTAGCGCAGGAAACAATGCGTGACGTGCGCGAGGCGATGGGTTTGGGTTCTTCCTGATGTCAGGCCTTGATTGGGCCGTTCCGCTTGGTTAAGGCGGGTTTGCCTTCTACCGCCGATGAGTCAGTGCGGTTGCCGGGGCACGTGCTTTGCGGTATAATGTTAGGGTTTACCTAATCAAACATCAACCGTAGCGCATACCACCATCCAGACGTCAAAATTCTGTCTCCAACCCGATGGCTTACTCGCATTGCGGTCGTTACGGAGTGGCGCAGCTACGGTAACAATATCGGGAGTTACCCTTGCTGCCATTTCTATCTGGCCACACCATTCCGGCAGTTTTAGCACTTGCCGACGGATCAATTTTTCGGGGCGTCTCCTTTGGCGCCGCTGGCAACACCATCGGTGAGGTAGTTTTTAATACCTCAATGACCGGCTATCAGGAAATCCTGACTGACCCAAGCTACAGCCGTCAAATTGTCACGCTGACTTACCCGCATATCGGTAATACCGGCATCAACCCTGAAGACGTTGAATCAACCAAAATTCATGCAGCTGGGCTTGTGATCAAGGACTTGCCGCTGTTGACGTCGAATTTCCGCAAGACACAGACCTTATCCGAATACCTTGCGTCTGAGAATATCGTCGCTATCGCAGGTGTCGATACCCGCAGATTAACGCGCCACCTGCGCGAGAATGGTGCGCAAAATGGCGCCATTCTGGTCGGTGAGGATGCGACGAAGGCAGTGGCAATGGCACAATCTTTCCCGGGTTTGACCGGCATGGATCTGGCGAAGGTGGTATCGACTGCGGCGTCTTATCAATGGACAGAAACCGAGTGGACGCTAGGTGAGGGTTACGGCCAGCAAACAGCGGGTAAGTTCCATGTGGTCGCTTTCGATTATGGCGTTAAACGTAATATTTTGCGCATGCTGAGCGAGCGCGGCTGCAGGGTTACGGTATTGCCGGCGCAGGCGTCTGCTGCAGAAGCGATTGCGCTTAATCCTGATGGCATCTTCCTGTCGAACGGCCCTGGCGACCCACAGCCTTGCGATTACGCAATTGCTGCAGCGAAAGAGTTGATTGAACTCGGCTACCCGACCTTCGGCATCTGCCTTGGTCACCAGATCATGGCATTGGCATCGGGGGCTAAAACTTTGAAGATGAAGTTTGGTCATCACGGTGCGAATCATCCAGTTCAGGATCTCGATACCAAACAGGTGTTAATCACCTCGCAGAATCATGGTTTTGCAGTCGATGCAGCCACTTTGCCGGCCAATTGCCGCATCACTCACGCATCGCTCTTCGACGGTTCGCTGCAAGGCTTCGCACGCACCGACAAGCCGGCGTTCTGCTTCCAGGGGCATCCGGAAGCATCGCCCGGCCCGAATGACATTGGATATTTGTTTGATCGCTTTGTGGCGATGATGGAGAAGAAAAAAAATGCCTAAGCGTACAGACATTAAAAGCATCCTGATTATCGGTGCAGGCCCGATCATTATCGGACAGGCTTGCGAATTCGACTATTCCGGCGCACAAGCCTGCAAGGCACTGCGTGAAGAGGGTTACAAGGTCATTCTGGTCAACAGCAATCCGGCGACGATCATGACCGATCCGGAAATGGCCGATGTAACCTACATCGAGCCGATTACTTGGAAGGTGGTCGAGCGCATCATCGACAAGGAGCGTCCTGACGCCATTCTGCCGACGATGGGCGGACAGACAGCCTTAAATTGCGCGCTGGACCTGCACAACAACGGCGTATTGACAAAGTATGGTGTCGAGTTGATTGGTGCGACGCCAGAAGCGATCGATATGGCGGAAGATCGCTCCAAGTTCAAGCAAGCGATGACGCGCATCGGCCTCGGCTCTGCGCGCTCCGGCATTGCGCATACGATGGATGAGGCATGGGAGGTGCAGCGGGAAATGGGTTTCCCGACCATCATTCGTCCTTCGTTTACGATGGGAGGAACCGGTGGTGGTATTGCGTATAACGAGGAAGAATTCGATACGATCTGCAAACGCGGCCTGGAAGCATCACCGACCAACGAATTGCTGATTGAAGAATCGCTGATCGGCTGGAAAGAATTCGAAATGGAAGTGGTGCGCGACAAGGCGGACAACTGCATCATCATTTGCTCGATTGAAAACCTGGACCCAATGGGCGTCCATACCGGCGATTCGATCACAGTCGCGCCAGCGCAGACGCTGACCGACAAGGAATACCAGATCATGCGCAATGCGTCGCTGGCGGTGCTGCGCGAAATTGGCGTTGATACCGGTGGCTCCAACGTGCAATTTGCAATCGATCCCAAAGACGGCCGCATGATCGTGATTGAGATGAATCCGCGCGTGTCGCGTTCATCCGCACTTGCATCTAAAGCAACCGGTTTTCCGATCGCTAAAATTGCTGCCAAACTGGCTGTGGGTTATACGCTGGATGAATTGCGCAACGAAATCACGGGTGGCGCAACACCGGCATCGTTTGAGCCATCGATTGATTACGTGGTTACCAAGGTGCCGCGTTTTACCTTCGAGAAGTTCCCGCATGCGGATGCCCACCTCACTACACAGATGAAATCGGTGGGTGAGGTGATGGCAATTGGCCGTACTTTCCAGGAATCGTTCCAGAAAGCCTTGCGCGGCCTTGAAGTCGGCGTGGATGGCTTGAATCAAAAAACGACCGACCGTGAATTGATCGCTGAAGAGTTGGGTGAGCCAGGTCCTGATCGCATCTGGTATGTGGGCGATGCTTTTGCGCAAGGTTTCACGCTTGAACAAGTGCACCAATTGACACACATTGACCCGTGGTTCCTGGCGCAGATCAAGGAAATTGTAGAAATTGAATTATGGCTGGAAACTCAGTCGCTGGAGGCACTTGATCGCGACACGCTGTTCCGCCTGAAGCAAAAGGGTTTTGCCGATCGTCGCTTGGCGCATTTGCTCAAGACGACCGACACAGCCGTGCGTGAAAGGCGTCATGCACTGAACATCCGCCCGGTTTACAAGCGGGTCGACACCTGCGCGGGTGAGTTTTCTACCGATACTGCTTACATGTATTCGACTTATGACGAAGAGTGCGAATCGCAGCCGACAGACAAGAAAAAAATCATGGTACTCGGTGGTGGTCCAAACCGAATTGGTCAAGGCATTGAATTCGACTATTGCTGCGTACATGCTGCGCTGGCGATGCGTGAGGATGGCTATGAAACGATCATGGTCAATTGTAATCCTGAGACGGTTTCTACCGATTTTGACACCTCAGACCGTCTGTATTTTGAGCCGCTGACGCTTGAAGATGTACTGGAAATCGTCGATAAGGAAAAACCGGTTGGCGTGATCGTGCAGTTTGGTGGGCAGACCCCGCTGAAACTGGCACTTGATCTGGAAGCGAACGGTGTGCCGATCATAGGCACTTCTCCGGACATGATTGATGCAGCCGAAGACCGCGAACGTTTCCAAAAATTACTGCAAGACCTGAATTTACGTCAACCACCGAACAGGACAGCACGCAACGAGCAGCAAGCATTGCTATTGGCGCAGGAAATTGGCTACCCGCTGGTGGTTCGTCCTTCTTACGTTCTCGGTGGTCGCGCGATGGAAATCGTGCATGATCAACGCGATCTTGAGCGTTACATGCGTGAAGCGGTGAAAGTGTCGAACGATTCGCCGGTGTTGCTGGATCGTTTCCTGAACGATGCTATCGAAGTCGATGTCGACTGTTTGAGCGACGGTAAGCGTACGTTTATCGGCGGCGTGATGGAGCATATCGAGCAGGCTGGTGTGCATTCTGGCGATTCTGCCTGTTCGCTGCCACCTTATTCGCTGTCACAAGAAACCATTGATGAGTTAAAACGCCAGACAGCGTTGATGGCCAAGGGGCTGAATGTGGTTGGCTTGATGAATGTGCAGTTTGCCATCCAGAAGCAGGAAGTCAATGGTGTGATGCAGGATGTGGTCTTCGTGCTGGAAGTGAACCCGCGCGCATCCCGTACCGTACCATTTGTGTCCAAAGCAACCGGACTGCAACTGGCAAAGATCGCAGCGCGCTGCATGGCTGGACAGTCGCTCGACTCTCAGGGCATTATGGACGAAGTGGTACCGCCATATTTCAGCGTGAAGGAAGCGGTGTTCCCATTCGTAAAATTCCCAGGCGTTGACACGATTCTTGGGCCGGAAATGAAATCAACCGGCGAGGTCATGGGTATCGGCAAGACATTTGGCGAAGCTTTCATAAAATCGCAATTGGGCGCAGGCGTTATTTTGCCAAGGTCTGGCAAGGTTTTCCTGAGCGTCAAGGATAGCGACAAGCCGCGTGCGGTCAAAGTCGCCAGGGATTTGGTCAAGTTGGGTTTTTCGATTGCTGCAACCAAGGGTACTGCCGCTGCGATTGATGCGGCAGGGATACCAGTCAAGGCAGTTAACAAGGTTGTTGAGGGGCGTCCGCATATAGTGGACATGATCAAAAACCGTGAAATTGTACTGGTCATTAATACCGTCGAGGAAAAGCGAAGCGCCATCATGGACTCCGGCGCTATTCGTACTTCGGCCTTAACTGCGCGCGTGCCTACATGGACTACGATTGCAGGTGCTGAAGCCGTTGTTGAAGGCATGGGTTATCTGGATCAGATGCACGTCTATGATTTGCAAGGCTTGCACAAAACTTTGCAGTAAAATAGCAGTCTAATACCAGACGATGAGGTCACAGGGGCGATGGGATTCTCCATGCCACTTGTGACCTCTTTACTTTATTCTGTTGAGAAAATATGAGCACAGTACCTCTTACTAAACACGGCGCAGAAATCCTCAAGCAGGAATTGCACCGTATGAAAACTAAAGAACGCTACGCAGTTATTGCAGCGATCGCAGAAGCGCGCTCGCATGGCGATTTATCCGAAAATGCGGAGTACGATGCAGCCAAAGAGCGTCAGAGCTTTGTTGAAGGCCGTATTGCCGAATTGGAAGGTAAACTGAGTTCAGCGCAGATCATTGATCCAACGACACTTGAGGCAGATGGTCGTGTCGTATTTGCCTCTACCGTCATCCTGGAAGATCTGGAGTCAGGTGTGACAGTGCAATATCAGATTGTTGGCGTCGACGAGGCAGACATTAAGGAATCTAAAGTATCGGTAACCTCACCGATTGCACGCGCATTGATTGGCAAGACTGTAGGTGTAGTAGTTGAGGTTCAGGCGCCCGCAGGCATACGTGAGTATGAAATACTGGAAGTGCTGTACATCTGACGCTCCCTGCGTCAGACCGCAAGCGAGTCTTGCGTCTGATAAATGTTGCTCTTGGGACGAATAGTTGTCAGCTATTCTTAAGAGCGTTTTTCTTGGCGCTAGTTTGACGCGGTTTTGACCGTTTTATGTTTCCGCCTTCGGTAACGCGCTGGTTGCCCTTGAGTGTAACTTTGGAGACAGTTGGCCTACGCTCGCCACTGGGGCTTGGCTTGACAATAGTTACATTGCGCATACCCTTGCCTCTGGCTAAGGCTAATTCTTTAGGGGCATCCTTTTTTGGACGGTAAACGACGAGTAATTTGCCGATATGCTGGATGGGTGCGGCGCCTAGTTCTTCGCAAATGCTTTCATACATGCCTATGCGCGCTTCACGGTCATCGCCGAATACGCGAATTTTGATGAGGCCATGTGAATCGAGGCATAAATTAATTTCCTTGATAACGGATGGCGTTAATCCTGCCTCGCCGATAAGGACGACAGGGTTGAGTGGGTGTGCTTCAGCGCGTAGCTCGCTACGCTGTGCGGGAGTCAGTTTTAGCATAATTAATCTTTCAAAAACAGTATTGTACGTGAATGGCGAAAAACAAATTCAATAAAAATTGGCTACATGACCATATCAATGACCCTTATGTGAAATTGGCGCAGAAGGAAGGCTATCGTGCGCGTGCTGCATATAAGCTCAAGGAAATTGACGAGGAAGAGAAGCTGATCAAGCCTGATCAAGTAATTATTGATCTTGGATCTACCCCTGGAAGCTGGTCACAGTATGTGCGCAGCAAGCTGGCTGGCAAGGACGGGGGGGGGATTCGCGGAACGATTATTGGCCTGGATATTTTGCCAATGGAGCCAATTGCGGATGTGCATTTTATTCTCGGAGATTTCCGTGAAGAGAGCATCCTGCAGCAATTGGAGGATGTGCTTGGTGGGCGCAAGGCTGATCTTGTACTCTCTGACATGGCGCCCAATTTGTCAGGAATCGCTATGGCGGATGCAGCGCGCATTGAGTACCTCATCGATTTGGCAATTGAATTTTGTCAGAATCACATGAAACCTTCTGGTGCTTTGCTCGTCAAATGCTTTAATGGTACTGGTTATAGCCAGATTGTTGAAAAATTTAAAGCAGAATTTAAAAAAGTATCTTCAAAAAAACCCGACGCTAGCAGGGATAAGTCATCTGAAATATTTTTGCTAGGCAAGCACCTTAAAAATCCACTAAACCTTGAGTGATGTCTTGATTTTTAAGGTTTGCGCCCCCAAGTACACAGATAAGTTATGTCAATAAATGTGTGCTTGAGCATAGGCAAACAGCATGCGGAAGTGGGCAATTACAGGTAAAATTACACCATCGCTGTAGGTTTGGTGGGTATAAGGGGCGTTTTGCGCCCAGGGAGTTCAAATGAACAACAGGTTTGGCAGAGCGGCCATATGGGCTGTGATTTCGTCGCTGATACTATTTGCCACCTTCAAGCATTTTGATAGTCGCGATAAGACAGCTGGCGTCACACCGATTACATATTCAGAATTTCTGGATGAAGTTAAGGCTAGCCATATCAAAGAAGCCACGATTGAGGATCGCAGTCTGACTGCTGTCACAAAAGATGGCAAAAAGATCAAGACGGCAATTACCTTTCTTGATCGCGGCTTGATTGGTGACCTCGTTAGCAATGGCGTTAAGTTTGATGTCAAGCAGCCTGAGGAACCTTCTTTCCTTTACCAGATATTCATTTCCTGGTTTCCGATGCTGGTGCTAATTGCCGTATGGATTTTCTTCATGCGCCAGATGCAGGGCGGCGGCAAGGGTGGCGCGTTTTCGTTTGGGAAATCCAAAGCCAAGATGACTGACGAAAAGAGCAATGTCATTACCTTTGGGGATGTGGCTGGTTGCGATGAAGCCAAGGAAGAAGTCGGCGAAGTGGTCGATTTCCTGCGTGATCCGACTAAATTTCAAAAGTTGGGCGGGCGTATTCCACGCGGTCTGCTGCTGGTTGGCCCCCCTGGCACGGGTAAAACTCTGCTGGCGCGTGCCATTGCCGGTGAGGCCAAGGTGCCTTTCTTTTCGATTTCAGGTTCTGATTTTGTTGAAATGTTCGTTGGTGTGGGCGCATCTCGTGTGCGCGATATGTTTGAGAATGCTAAAAAACATGCCCCATGCATCATCTTTATTGACGAAATTGATGCGGTTGGACGGCATCGCGGCGCTGGCATGGGTGGCGGCAACGATGAGCGTGAGCAGACGTTGAATCAGTTGCTAGTCGAAATGGATGGCTTTGAGCCCAATTCCGGCATTATTGTGGTCGCAGCAACTAATCGTGCTGACGTGCTCGATAAAGCGCTGTTGCGTCCAGGACGCTTTGACCGTCAAGTGGTCGTTGGCTTGCCGGATATCCGTGGTCGCGAGCAAATTCTTTATGTGCATATGCGCAAAGTGCCTACTGCACCTGACGTCAGACATGACATTTTGGCACGTGGCACGCCTGGCTTCTCTGGCGCCGACTTGGCAAACTTGGTCAATGAAGCAGCACTGTTTGCTGCGCGTCGCAACAAGCGCTTGGTGGAAATGCAGGATTTTGAGGACGCCAAAGACAAGATCATGATGGGTCCAGAGCGCAAGTCTTTCGTCATGCGCGAAGAAGAGCGTCTGAACACGGCTTATCACGAGTCGGGGCACGCTGTAGTAGCAAAGCTGTTGCCAACGGCAGACCCGGTACACAAGGTCACCATTATGCCGCGCGGTTTTGCGCTGGGCCTGACTTGGCAATTGCCCGAACATGATCGTGTGAACATGTATAAAACCAAGATGCTGGAAGAAATTGCTATCTTGTTCGGCGGTCGTGTTGCCGAGGAATTGTTCATGCACCAGATGTCCACCGGGGCCTCGAACGACTTTGATCGTGCTACCAAGCTGGCACGCTCAATGGTGACGCGTTATGGCATGTCCGACGCACTCGGCACCATGGTGTATGAGGATACTGAGCAGGACGCTTATTTCGGTCGTATGTCATCCAAAACGGTGTCAGAAGCAACCCAGCAAAAAGTCGATGCCGAAATTCGCAGCATTCTGGATCAGCAATATGCGTTGTCGCGCAAATTGCTTGAAGAGAATCAGGACAAAGTCGAAAAAATGGCTAGGACCTTGATGGATTGGGAAACGATTGATGCCGATCAGATCGGCGACATCATGGAGGGGCGTGAACCACGTCCACCTAAGGATGGTATTCCCGTCAAGAGGCCTGCTGACTTGTCGCCAATTTCGCCGACGAGTGCTAGAGCAACAGCATGAATCTGATGGCTGCTTTTTGACGGAGCGCTAATACGATTCAGGGGGTGAGGGCAATCCTTCCCCCTTTTTTTATATAAATTTATAACGATGCAAATGACCTTACGCTGTGGCCGCTTTAGTTTCCAATTGGGCCGAGATGATGCCAAGCCTTTGGTCATGGGCATCTTGAATGTGACGCCGGATTCGTTTTCCGATGGCGGGAATTTTCTCTCGTTAGAGGCAGCGCTGGATCGAGCAGACAAGATGATTGCTGGCGGTGTTGACATCATCGACATTGGTGGTGAATCCAGCCGCCCGGGATCAGCGCCGCTGCCACTACAACAAGAGCTGGATCGCGTGATGCCGGTGCTATATGCATTGCGGGATTGCGGTAAACCATTGTCGGTGGATACCTACAAGCCACAAGTCATGCGCGAGGCTTTGGCGGCTGGCGCCGATATGATCAATGACATTAATGGCCTGCTGGCGCCTAGTGCAATTGATGCAGTCAAGGATAGCGATTGCGCCTTGTGTATCATGCACATGCAGTGTGATCCGCAAACCATGCAGTTCAATCCTTCGTACCATGATGTTGTGGCTGAAGTGATTGATTTTTTACGCGGGAGGGTCATGACGCTGGAAGCGGCAGGCATTGCGCGTGACCGTCTTTGCATCGACCCGGGATTTGGGTTTGGGAAAACACTGGAGCATAATCTGGTCTTATTGAAAAATATTGGACAAATTCGCAATGCGCTTGGTTTGCCGCTATTGGCTGGCTTGTCGCGCAAAGCCATGATCGGTAGCATTACAGGCAAGCCACCTGCAGATCGGCTTGCAGGCAGCCTGGCTGCAGCACTCGTTTCGGCTACAGGCGGCGCCAGCATTATCCGCGTGCACGATGTTGCTGAGACAGTCGATGCGCTCAAGTTTTGGCAAGCCGCAAAAAAATAATTCATATTGGAAAAAGCCCCATGGCACGAAAATATTTTGGTACAGATGGTGTACGCGGGAGAGTGGGAACAGCACCGATCACCCCTGATTTTGTGATGCGGCTTGGTTATGCTGCCGGTAGGGTGCTGGCGCAATCGCGCCCTTCAAAAGGCAGACCGACAGTATTGATCGGCAAGGACACACGCATTTCCGGCTATATGCTGGAAGCTGCATTGCAGGCAGGTTTTGCGGCTGCTGGTGTGGATGTGATGCTCGCTGGTCCTATGCCAACGCCAGCTATTGCGTATCTGACGCGTGCGCTGCGCTTGTCGGCTGGCGTGGTCATTTCTGCTTCGCATAATCCATACCAAGACAACGGCATCAAGTTCTTTTCTTCATCTGGCAACAAGCTGCCAGATGAAATGGAACTGGCCATCGAGGAAGCGATAGACCAACCGATGACGTGTGCATCATTGGATAGCGTTGGCCGTGCGCGGCGCCTGGACGATGCGCATGGACGTTATATCGAGTTTTGCAAGAGTACTTTTCCGAACGAACTCGACTTGCGCGGCATGAAAATTGTGGTCGATTGCGCTCATGGTGCTGCATACGACATTGCACCGCATGTGTTCCATGAGCTTGGCGCCGATGTCATAACGATTGGCACAAAGCCGAACGGCGTCAATATCAATGATGGTTGCGGCGCAACTGCGCCAGAAGCACTTGCAGAAGCAGTTGTCGCCAATCAGGCTGATATTGGCATCGCGCTGGATGGCGATGCTGACCGCGTGGTCATGGCCGATTCAGACGGACGTCTATATAACGGCGACGAATTGCTATATGTGCTGACCAAAGACCGCCTTAATGTAGGCCCTGTTGAAGGTGTGGTCGGAACTTTGATGACCAACATGGCGCTGGAAGTGGCCTTCAAGGCATTGGGCATCGGCTTTGTGCGCGCGAATGTCGGCGACCGTTACGTTCTGGAAGAGATGCAGGCCAGGGGCTGGATTCTTGGCGGCGAAGGGTCTGGGCATTTACTCTGCCTTGACAAGCATACGACTGGCGATGGGATTGTTTCTGCATTGCAGGTGCTATCCGCCTTACGCCGTGGTGGCGTCACCTTGCAGGAAAGCACGGCAGAACTCAAGTTGTACCCTCAAACCCTAATTAATGTGAAAGTTGCGCGCGGTTTTAACTGGAAAAAGAATGCGGAAATGGTTTCTGAGATGGAAACTGCAGAGCGGGAATTAGGTGATACCGGTCGTGTATTGATCCGCGCTTCTGGCACTGAGCCATTGATTCGGGTGATGGTTGAGGCGAAACATGCACGTGATGCCAAAGCGATGGCCAAGCGAATTGCGGACAAGTGCAAGGCCGCCTGAGCGTATTTTGCGATTTTTTACAAAATATTTTGCTGTTTTGAGATGAAACAATTGACCTTCATCCTGCGTCGATGTATTATCTCATCTCTCGGGGCGTAGCGCAGCCTGGTAGCGCATCTGGTTTGGGACCAGAGGGTCGGATGTTCGAATCATCTCGCCCCGACCAAAATAAAAACGGGCTGTCTTTTGACAGCCCGTTTTCTATTTCAAGTACACTTCCTCGTATCTGCCCATAGCTCAGTTGGATAGAGCATCAGCCTTCTAAGCTGAGGGTCACAGGTTCGATTCCTGTTGGGCAGACCAGTATCCTTGCAGGTTCAGAGCTTTCCAAAACAATTTCAGTTTGCCAATATGATTTCCCCTGTGGGTTGGCGAGATGATTTCATTGCTGCAAATATAATGCTTTTTCATGCCCTGTCTCGGCCATGACACAAGCAAGTCGCTGGTAGCAGTACCTTCCTCTAATACGTCATCGCTAGCTTTTATGCCGATACGTGATCATTTCCTGGATTTAGAATTTTTCTACTCTGTGCGTTTTCGCAATGAGTGATGGTTGGCGTCGTGGATAATATTTAGGTATGTTGTTAGTTTTATACTAAAATTGAGCGCGTGGACCATTTTCGGGTCGATGATTGATGCTAGTTGATGGAGGTGAGAATGAAAAAATTGCAAACTCTCTGGATGCAGGAATATCCACAAGCTATTCATGAAGGATTTATTCCTGACAATTTGCGGGTGCTAGTGATGGCGCCGCATCCTGATGATTTTGATGCAATTGGCGTCACGCTGCGGTTTTTAGCTGAAAATAACAATTTTTTGCATGTCGCAGTGATCCGTACGGGCAGTGGCGTGGATGATTCGTATTTACCAGACCTTGCATTGGCAGGGAAAGCTGACTTACGAGAGCGAGAGCAGAAAAATAGCGCCCACTTTTTTGGATTGCCGGAACATAAGCTAACTTTCCATTCGTTAGCTAAGGACGAGCAGGATCATTTGTTGGGCAATGCGGAGAATTATCATGAGCTGATGGAGATTGTCGCCGACAAAGCGCCAGACATCATTTTTCTACCGCATGGGAATGACACCAATAATGGTCACCGCGTCACCTGCTCCTTAGTCCGGCAGGTTGCTGCGCGTTATAGCCGGCCGATTGTGCTTTTCCTTAACCGTGATGTGAAGACTATCGCTATGCGTACGGATCTGTATACGCCGTTCGGGCAGGAGATGGCTGACTGGAAGGCAGAACTGCTGCGTTTCCATGACTCACAGCAGCAGCGTAATCTTGTTACTCGGGGGCATGGTTTTGATGAGCGTATTTTATTGCTGAACAATCAAATCGCGCGTGATCTGGGATTGGATGCCCTGTTTGCTGAGGCGTTTGAATTGGAGTTTTATAATGTGTCTGCTGACGCTAAGTGATAATAGAATTAGATTCAGGTTGTGTGACAAACCGGTGAATTTTGGGTTTTTCACCTATCAGAATTTTATTGAATATAATATAATATTCACTTATTATTTTCTGTAGATTGAGCTCGTACGCCAGTTCAAAAGAAATACAATGCAGTTGCTTGGAGAAATTACGGACTTACATAACAATCAACTCGCTCAAGATGAAATATCTGAGGTGGCTGGGCTTTGCTCTTTCAAGTTCGATCAAGCTTGCCACATAGCCACTTGTCAGAACCAGTCCCCTTCCAAAATCGCCATTCTGCTTTGTACCTATCAGGGGCAGGACTACCTTGCCGAACAACTTGACTCATTCGATGCGCAGACTTATCCGACTTGGAATGTATGGGCATCCGACGATGGTTCAACAGACGAAACACTCTCTATTCTCAAAACCCGACAAGTTAAATGGGGCAGTGATCGCTTGACGATCCATGCTGGGCCAGGCAATGGATTTGCCGCAAATTTTCTTTCGCTGGTATGCAACCCTGCAATCGAAGCGGATTATTTTGCTTTTTCTGACCAAGATGATATTTGGGAAGCTGGAAAACTTCAGCGCGCAATGGATTGGCTTAATACGGTTCCCACTGATGTGCCAGCTCTTTACTGCACGCGTACGCAGTTGGTTGATGCGTCTGGCGGACACATTGGATATTCGCCGCATTTCAAAAAATCTCCCGGTTTCGCGAATGCACTTGTTCAGAGTATCGGGGGAGGAAATACCATGGTGTTCAATCAAGCTGCACGTAATCTGCTGAGTGAGGCTGGCGAAAACGTTGATATAAGTTCGCATGATTGCTGGGTATACCTAGTTGTCAGTGCATGCGGAGGTCGTGTATTTCGCGATGCATACGCATCACTACGTTATCGACAACATGGCGCAAATATTTTTGGTTCTAATATTGGGTGGGCGGCCAAAATACAGAGGATTAACATGCTTTTTGGCGGTTACCTCAAAGATTGGAATGATCGCAATATTAAGGCGCTAAAGAAGCTAGAAGCCAGAATGACGCCGGAAAACAGACATTTATATGACACCTTTGCTTTAGCCAGAAGAAACTGGTTGTTGCCTCGGTTGCTTGGCATCTGGCAAACTGGAATTTATCGACAGACGAGGCTAGGCAATCTTGGCCTTATTGTCGCCACATTATTCAAGAAAATTTGACACCATGAGCATACTCGTCACCGGCGGAGCCGGATTCATAGGCAGCAACTTTGTTCTTGACTGGCTAAGTGAGTGCGAAGAGCCTGTAATCAATCTCGACAAGCTGACCTATGCGGGCAATCTGCAAAACCTGGCTAGCTTGCATGGGGATAGCCGTCATGTTTTTATCAAAGGAGATATCGGCGATCATGATCTGGTGGTGCACCTGCTCGCTGAGCATCAGCCGCGTGCTGTCATCAACTTTGCAGCTGAGAGCCACGTTGATCGCTCGATCCATGGCCCGGAAGATTTTATCCAGACCAATATTGTTGGTACTTTCCATTTGCTGGAAGCCGTGCGCGCCAATTGGGGCGGTCTTGATGCTGATGCAAAAACCGGCTTCCGATTTTTACACGTGTCGACTGATGAAGTTTATGGTTCACTGGGCAAAGGTGACCCTGCCTTTAGCGAAACGCACCATTATGAGCCTAACAGTCCGTATTCCGCTAGCAAGGCAGCATCAGACCATTTGGTACGAGCCTACCATCACACCTACGGCTTGCCGGTACTAACCACCAATTGTTCCAACAATTACGGCCCGTATCATTTTCCGGAGAAGTTGATCCCGCTGGTCATACACAATGCACTGGCAGGCAAGCCCTTGCCGATTTATGGCGACGGGCAGCAAATTCGTGACTGGTTGTATGTGAAGGATCATTGCAGTGCCATTCGCCGTGTGCTGGAAGCCGGAAAGCTGGGCGAGGTATACAACATCGGGGGCTGGAATGAGAAGGCCAATCTGGATGTAGTCCATACCCTGTGCGATATTCTGGATGAACTTCAGCCACGTTCCGATGGCCGGCAATACAAATCTCAAATTACGTATGTGCAGGATCGCCCCGGCCATGACCGTCGTTATGCGATTGACGCCACCAAAATCGAGCGTGAATTGGGCTGGAAACCAGCCGAGACATTCGAGACCGGAATACGCAAAACCGTGCAATGGTATCTGGATAATCGGGACTGGGTAGACAACGTCACCAGCGGTGCATATCGCGAGTGGCTGGAAAGGCAGTACGGCGCATGAAAATCGTATTGTTTGGCAGTGGGGGGCAGGTAGGGCATGAACTTCAGCGTACGCTGCTACCTTTAGGCGAAGTTGTTGCGCTAGATCACAATCACGTTGATTTAACAAATTTAGCCGGTCTACGCGACGTACTCTACGTCCAAGCGCCTGATATCATTGTCAATGCTGCTGCTTATACTGCGGTAGACAAAGCTGAGAATGAAGAAGCCAGCGCATTTACGGTGAATGCTGAAGCAGTTAGGGTCATGGCCGATTACGCACGTTACAACGGATCCTTGCTGGTGCATTACTCGACTGACTACGTATTTGATGGTCAAAAGTCCGGACCTTATATTGAAACTGATGTGACCAATCCGCTGAGTGTGTATGGTAAATCCAAGCGGGCAGGGGAAGAGGCTGTGCAACAAGGGGGGTGTCATCACCTGATCTTCCGTACCAGTTGGGTTTACTCTGTGCATGGCAGCAACTTCATCAAAACCATATTGCGACTGGCCAAAGAGCGTGAAAGCCTCAACATCGTTGCTGACCAGATTGGTGCACCAACATCGGCTGAGTTGATCGCCGATGTAACTGCGTTGAGTCTTGCTGCGTATTACGCGGATATCCTGCCAGAGGGCATGTACCATCTTACCGCATCGGGCGAGACCAGTTGGCATGGGCTTGCATGTTATGTGGTCGAGAGGGCAATCGCCAAGGGTATGGCGCTTAAGCTGGATTCGTCGAAAATAAGCGCGATCACCACCGAAGAATATCCGCTTCCGGCAATGCGCCCAAAAAACTCACGACTGGACAATAGTCGCTTAAGCAGTCGATTAGGTTTTGAGATGCCGGATTGGCGGGTGCATGTGGATCGTGCGGTTGATCAACTCATAGAAATGGAATTGAACAAATGAAACGCAAAGGTATTATTTTGGCTGGCGGTACCGGCTCCCGTTTGCATCCGGCGACACTGGCGGTTTCCAAACAATTGTTGCCGGTGTTTGACAAGCCAATGATTTATTACCCGCTTAGCACGCTGATGCTAGCAGGGATACGCGACATACTCATTATATCAACACCGCAAGACACCCCGCGCTTTGAACAACTGCTTGGCACGGGTGAGCAATGGGGCCTCAACCTGCAATATGCGGTACAGCCTTCGCCGGACGGTTTGGCACAAGCGTTCATCATCGGTGAATCCTTTATCGGCGACGACCTTTCAGCGCTGGTGCTTGGCGATAACCTTTTCTATGGCCACGACTTTCATCAATTGCTTGGTAGTGCAAAGCAGCGTCAGGATGGTGCGACAGTGTTTGCCTATCATGTGCAAGATCCAGAGCGTTATGGTGTGGCTGAATTCAACGCCGACGGAAAAGTATTATCGCTGGAAGAAAAACCCAAGGAGCCGAAATCCAATTATGCGGTGACAGGGCTGTATTTCTACGATAGGCAAGTGGTTGAACTTGCCAAAAACCTGAAGCCATCTGCGCGCGGAGAGCTGGAAATCACCGACCTCAACCGCCTGTATCTGGAACAAGGCAAACTCAACGTGGAAATCATGGGTCGAGGTTACGCTTGGCTGGATACCGGCACGCACGAATCCTTGCTGGATGCCAGCCAGTTCATCGCCACAATCGAAACCAGACAAGGCTTGAAGGTATCTTGTCCGGAAGAAATTGCATACCGCCAAAAATGGATTGATGTGGCACAGCTGGAAAAACTTGCGGATCCGCTCTCAAAGAATGGTTATGGCCAATACTTGCTTCGTGTCATCAAGGAAAAGGTATTTTGACGAAAGCTGCATTGCTCGATAATTTTATAATGGCGACTTCAAGCTGCCACACGCGTCACTTACGGGGCAATAAATGCCATTGAGAGTAATGAAGAATGTCGTTGCTATAACAGTTACTTTTTATCCAGATATTTTGGTTTTGGAAAAGCAGCTGGAGTGTCTGGTTGGGCAAGTAAAATCTGTAGTGATTGTTGATAATGGTTCCATGTTAGATGCTGCTATGTTGAGCAGGATAAGTTCTTTGGGGCCAATAATTAAAATTATTGAACTAGGCGAAAACAGAGGCATAGCCGCAGCGCAAAATGTTGGTATAGATTGGGCAAAGAGTCAGCGCGCCGATTTTGTCGTCCTATTTGATCATGATAGTCAACCCGCTTCCGACATGGTCATCCAGCTGCTCAGCGCGCATGACATGATGGCGGCTGATGGATACCGAGTTGCGGCTGTTGGGCCAAGATATATTGACGTAAGACAGGACAACCCACCGCCGTTTATTCGTATAGAGGGATTAAAGTTGGTGCGTTGTTGGTCACATCGAAATAATGACATCGTTAAAGTTGATTACCTAATTTCGTCTGGTTGCCTTATTCCAATGGAGGCAATTAATGCTGTCGGCATGATGAAGGAAGATTTATTTATAGACTATGTCGATATCGAGTGGGGTCTTCGGGCCAAAAATTGCGGATATCAATCTTTTGGGGCATTCGGTGCGCATATGCAACATAGTCTTGGAGACGACCCCATAAAATTTTTGGGCAAGAGCATCCCGCAGCATAGCCCATTGCGTCACTATTACCTTGTTCGTAATGCGGTCTGGCTTTACAGTCAACCATGGCCACCAATAAACTGGAAGGTGGTTGATGCATGGCGTTTGCTTCTAAGGTTTGGTTTCTACTCACTATTTGCAAAACCTCGTTTAGGTCATCTTAATATGATGACGCTAGGTTTATGGCATGGACTGCGTGGTCATATGGGTCCCTTACCAAGAATTCATTAAATGGCTTCAGTGGATGTATTCTCATATAAGTGGTGAAAATGCGTCCTAAACTAATAAGAAAATCATGTTCCAATACCCAAAATTTATCGACGCTGAGCAACTTGAAAAGCTTCAAAAGCTTAAATGGCTATTTGCAATAATCAGCATGCAAGAACACCAATATTTCGTGCTGAAAAAGGAGGTTCATCAGTGAAAGTCATCCCTACTGCTAATCCCGACGTATTCGTCATTGAGCCCAAAGTATTTGGCGACGATCGTGGATTTTTCTTCGAGAGCTTCAACCAGACTAAATTTGAAGCGGCCATCGGTAGGAATGTCAACTTTGTTCAAGATAATCACTCGCGTTCTACTAAGAATGTGTTGCGTGGGCTTCATTACCAAATTCAGCAACCGCAAGGCAAGTTGGTACGCGTTGTACAGGGCGAGGTTTTTGACGTAGCCGTTGACATTCGTAAAAGCTCACCCACCTTCGGCAAATGGGTTGGTGAAATCCTCTCGGCGGAAAACAAAAAACAACTCTGGATCCCAGAAGGCTTCGCACATGGCTTTGTGGTTGTTTCAGATACCGCTGAATTTCTCTACAAAACTACGGACTACTGGGCGCCGCAATACGAGCGCTGTATCGTTTGGAATGATTTAGATTTGGCGATTGATTGGCACGTTAGCGGAATGCCTGTGCTTTCAGTCAAAGACGCTCTAGGTTCATTATTTAGTAATGCAGAGGTTTTTGCCTGATGCAGAATTTTTCGATATCGCCTTTGGAGATGTTCGCCAGTTTCTGGCGTAATCGTAATCTTATCTGGACGATGATCCGGCGCGATGTAGTTGGACGCTACAGAGGGTCTTTTCTTGGCATTCTGTGGTCATTTTTTAACCCCGTGTTTATGCTACTTGTTTACACATTTGTTTTTAGTGTCGTTTTCAAGGCTAAATGGAATGCTGGTAGCGATTCAAAAACTGAATTTGCACTGGTACTGTTTGCGGGATTGATCGTATTCAATCTGTTTTCCGATTGTATCAATCGTGCGCCAGGGTTGATTCTTTCTAATGTTAATTATGTTAAAAAGGTTGTGTTCCCGCTGGAAATCCTCCCTTGGGTGGCTATGGGCAGTGCCTTGTTTCACTGTCTGATTAGTCTCGGAGTGTGGATGATTGCTTACGTTTTTATTTTTGGTATGCCGCATATAACTGTTCTGCTGCTGCCAATTGTTTTCATCCCCTTAGCCCTATTCATCATGGGAATAACTTGGGGTTTAGCTTCGTTGGGGGTATATCTGCGCGATGTATCGCAGGTCGTCGGCATTATTACTATGGTGCTGATGTTTCTTTCCCCCATTTTTTATCCTATTGCCTCGATCCCAGAAGAATACCGTGGATTGATGTTATTGAATCCATTGATGTTGCCTATTGAGCAAGCAAGAGAAGTTCTATTCTGGGGAAGACTTCCCGATATGATGATTCTATTTATTTGTTTTTTACTTGCTACTTTCATTGCATGGGTTGGCTTTGCCTGGTTCCAGAAAACGCGGAAAGGATTTGCTGATGTCCTCTGATGATATCGCCATCCGCGTCACCAGTCTTAGCAAACGTTATGAGATTTACGGCACACCCCGTGACCGGCTCAAACAGTTTATCTTTCCACGTGTGCAACGCCTAGCAGGGATTAAGCCAGCGCAATACTTCCGCGAATTTTGGGCGCTGGAGGACGTTTCGTTTGAAATAAAAAGAGGAGAAACTGTTGGTATTATTGGGCGCAATGGTAGTGGTAAATCCACTTTGCTGCAAATGATCTGCGGTACGCTCAACCCCACCAGCGGAAGCATTCAAACTAACGGTCGTATCGCGGCACTGCTGGAACTGGGCTCTGGCTTCAATCCTGAGTTTACCGGGCATGAGAACGTATATATGAATGCATCGCTACTAGGTCTTAGTAATGAAGAAATCGACACGCGTTATGAAGATATTGTTGCTTTTGCAGACCTCGGCGGATTCATTGACCAACCAGTCAAAACCTATTCCAGTGGCATGATGGTTCGCCTCGCGTTTGCAGTTCAGGCCCAAGTCGCCCCAGACATTCTAATTGTTGATGAAGCCTTAGCGGTTGGCGACGCCAAATTCCAAGCCAAGTGCTTTGATCGCTTGAAAAAGCTTAGGGACAACGGGACAAGCATATTGTTGGTGACACACACCAGCGAACAGATTGTGACACATTGCTCCAGTGCCTTATTACTTGAAAATGGAAGAGTCATGGAGGCAGGGCAACCTCGATCTGTAGTGAACCATTACATGGATTTGTTGTTTGGGAAAGATAAAAAATCACTTGATTCCCCTTCGGAATCGAGGTTGGCGACATCTGCACATGAGGCGGTAAGCCAGAATTACCCACTGAGTCTTACGGAGGACGTGTTTGCTACCCGTCCTGGTTACAACCAGCACGAATATCGCTGGGGTGACGGTAGTGCCTCTATCTTGGATTTTTACTTATCTGCAGATGGTGAGACTTATCCTTCAGCCATTTCTACGGGGCAAAATATCACATTGGTAATTTCAGTCAAGTTCTTGAGTGGTTTGGTGCGCCCAATATTGGGCATCACGATCAAAACCAAGGAAGGAGTGACAGTCTATGGCATTAACTCCGAAACTCTTGATGTCGACGAGTTCAAATCGTTGGGTCAGAGTGGGCAGGTAGCATACGTTAAAGCCTCATTCTGTTGTCGTCTGGCACCTGGAGATTATTTTATATCTTTAGGTGTCGCCACTATGCAGGGGGCTGAGATAACGCCTCATGACAGGCGTTACGATTCCATCTATTTGCAAGTACGACCTGAAACTACTTTTTTCGGTTTGGTTGACTTGGATATTAAGCTTACCGCGATGGAAATATCCGCATGAATGTTCAACTTTCAAAGGCCGGTTATAGGCTCGATCCTGAAAACAACGTTTGGATGCAGACTAACTACAGCGACATTGCTTATAGCGATGGCGATCAAGTCGAACAACGTATCGCTAGCGTGATTAAGCAAGCGAATGATCTTACTGTCCTATCTACCGAGTTGCGCCAACATTGCACAGACTGGCCTTCTATTTATCACCTAAGTAGCAAACGGGCTAATATCATGCGCCCATTTCATGACATTTGGAAAGGCGTGGATGTACTAGAAATTGGCGCTGGCTGCGGTGCTATCACCCGTTACCTAGGAGAATGCGGTGCTAATGTGTTGGCGCTTGAAGGTAGTGTGCGTCGTGCTGCAATAGCACGCTCGCGCACGCGCGATTTGTCTAATGTTAATGTGGTGGCAGAGAAGTTTGATGATTTCAAAGCCGAGAAAAAGTTTGAGGTTATCACGCTGATTGGGGTTTTGGAATACGCCAATCTCTTTACCCATGGCGACAAGCCTACGCTGGCAATGCTCAAGCGCATTCGCTCCATGCTTAAACCCAATGGCAAGCTTATTATTGCCATAGAAAATCAGTTTGGCTTAAAGTATTTTGCTGGTGCCCTAGAAGACCATATTGGGCAAGCGATGTATGGCATTGAAGGCCGTTATCGCAAAGATCAGCCCCAAACTTTTGGGCGTAAAGCTTTGGCGAATATGCTTAAGTATGCAGATTTTGAGAGTTCTGAATTTCTTGCTCCGTTCCCTGACTATAAACTGCCTGTATCCATTGTTACGGAATCTGGTTTTTCATGCGATGGATTTGATGCCGCTGCGCTGGCTTGGCAAAGCGTGCGTCGTGATCCACAGTTGCCAACTTACTGTAATTTCTCACTTGAGTTGGCGTGGCCAGATATTTTCAAAAATGGAATTGCACTTGATGTTGCCAATTCATTCCTAATTATCGCTTCATCGAAGCAGCAACGGTACTCCGATTCTGATTTAGGCGTATTGGCATATCATTACAGTGTGGATCGTGTACCACAATACTGCAAGGAAACGCGATTCAAGGTATCTGCAAATAAACACATTGATGTCGTATACAACCTATTAGGGGCGTCTCCAAAAAATGGGCATATTGATGGGCATAACATCATTCGCTTTGATTGCCCCTTATCTGATAATTACAGTAATGGCAAAGTAATGTCATGGGAATTCATTCAAATTGTTACTCGGGATGGATGGACGATTGAAGAAGTAGGTGAATTTTTACAGCGCTATATTTCAGTACTTGAATATTTGTTGAGTCAAGCAGGATTTATGTTGTCCCTTACCTCCTCAGAGGTATTCCTGCCCGGTGAATTCTTCGATCTCATCCCCCAAAACATCATCATACTGCCGGTCAGTACGCCTGTGGCAATCGATACAGAATGGTCACTTTGCAATGATGTGGAATTGGGGCACTTATTGTTTCGTGGGTTGTTATTAATGATGAATTCCATCACACGTTTCGGGCGTACCTCAACAGGAAGGTTATTTTCTCGCATTGAGTTCGTGCAATCTGTGATTGCTGCTGCTGGGTTTACTCTTACAGAGAAAGAATTCAATCGTTTTATTAAGGTTGAATCCACGGTGCAAGAAGAGGTTACAGGTCGGCCAGCGTGTGAGTTTCTTGAGTGGTGGCCGCATCAAAATCTCCATCAATATGATTTTGCCGATGCCTTCGTCGAACGCAATCGGGTAGTGCATGACAAGGATGTACACATTGGGAATATCGAAGCTGCTTTGAGTAATCGTGAAGAGCAGATAGCCAATCTAAGTCAAGCCTTAGCCGAACGCGATCGGGCAGTGCACGACATGGATGTCCACATTGGGAATATCGAAGCTGCTTTGAGTAATCGTGAAGAGCAGATAGCCAATCTAAGTCAAGCCTTAGCCGAACGCGATCGGGCAGTGCACGACATGGATGTCCACATTGGGAATATCGAAGCTGCTTTGAGTAATCGTGAAGAGCAGATAGCCAATCTAAGTCAAGCCTTAGCCGAACGCAATGGGCAGGTCGCTGCCCTCCAACAAACTGTAGCTGAGCTGGATCGAGTAATTAAAGTGCATATTGCTGAGAAAAATGAATTGGTTGCAACAATATGTGCAACTTATAACTGTGAACCTTTTTAACTTTAAATATAATCATGAGAAAACTTATTTACATTGCTTTAATATGTGCGTTGACTGCTTGTGGCGACAATGCTAACCGTTCCATTAACATATCAGATTCTTGTTCGATAGATACGCCATCAACAAATGCTACAGTATCTGTTGGGCAAAATTTTATTGTTGGTGGGTGGGCGTTTGATAAGCAATCAACAGTTGCTCCAGATAAGTTCAGTATTCAGTTCACCTCGACTAACCGGCAAGTTAGTAAAACATTTGATGTCAAAAATGATGTCAAGCGCCCTGATGTGGCAAAGGCATTAAATGCACCTAAAGCCGAATCGTCAGGTTTTAACCTTGTCGTGAAGGCTAACTCACTTGCCCCAGGAAATTACGAAATTTCTATATTGCAACATTTTCCTAATGCCATTTCGATTTGCGGAAAAAGTCATTTGGTGCAGGTGAAATAAATGCATATCGAAGTGGGTGGCTCTTTCGACGAGAGAATTTATTTGGTTGCAAACCCAGATGTTGCTGATGCAGTTAAACAGGGACTATTCATTTCTGGAGTGGAACATTTTCAGAAATATGGGAAGAAAGAAGGCAGGATTGCTAGCGTACATCAGTTTATTGTTGGCCAAGCGAGGCAGATTTCATTTATTAAGCAAACGATAACCCAGCGTGATGGGCAGATCGCTGACCTCAACGGCCAGATTAGAGCAATTTATAACTCCACCAGTTGGAGGATGAGTGCACCTTTGCGCTGCTTTGGTCGCATATTGCAAAAAGTCCGAGTTGTGGGAGCTGTGTCACGTCGCTTGCTTCAGAACGAGTCTCTACCGGTTTTATTGACGAAGGTGCTACGAGTTTTGCGACGTGAGGGTTTGCAAGGTGTGAAGGCGCGGGTTCACCGCCAACACCATTTGGCAACTCATGCTGTGTTTAAGCCTCTGCCTTCTGAAGTGCTAGGGTTCAAGATAAGACCCTCAGCCATCGTGCGTGACCTGGATGGTCACTATGCACTGGCCTCTGCGTCCAAAGGTTATACCTACATCGCGCCCCAACGCCCCATAGACCTCGATGCCCAGTTTGCTGTTCTGCAGCCTGCTCCATTGTTCACCATCGTGGTGCCGGTTTACAACACAACATGCGATCTTCTGGAGGCGGTGCTCACTTCTGTGAAGGCGCAGTGGTATCCGCATTGGCAGTTGGTATTAGTTGATGATGCTAGTTCTGCCGAGGAAACGCGTACGGCTCTGGCACAGATCAGCCATCCACAGATCAAGTTGTTGCAATTGGAAAAAAATCAGGGTATCGCGGGTGCGACTAATGTGGGACTTGAGGCCGCTGACGGCGACTTCATCGTATTCATGGATCATGATGACGAGATCACCGTAGATTGCTTATATGAGTTGAGTTTGTGTATCCGCCGGGAGCAACCAGACTTTATCTACAGCGATGAGGATAAAATCACTGAGCGAGGGGAATACACAGAGCCACACTTCAAACCGGATTGGTCGCCAGATACTATGATGAGCACGATGTTTACTGGCCACGTATCTTGTGTGAGGCGTAGTTTATTGGAAAAAGTGGGAGGCTTGCGCTCGGAGTGCAACGGTTGCCAGGACTGGGACTTTGTCTTACGTATGTCTGAGCAGACAGATCGCATAAGTCACATCCCCAAGGTTCTTTATCACTGGCGCATCATTCCTGGTTCTACTGCATCTGACATTGCTGCCAAATCTTACATACTTGATGCATCCAAGCGCGTTCGCGAGGATGCTATGACGCGTCGTGGACTAGTTGGGGTAGTTGAGCCGATAATGCAGGTGCCAGGCTATTTCCGCGTAGCCTACCAATTGCAGGGTAATCCGTTGGTGTCAATTATTATTCCTACACGTGACAATGAGAAAGTCTTGCGTCGTTGCATCGACTCCATTCAGCAACTTACTAGCTATCACCATTTTGAAGTGGTCGTCTTGGACAACGGCTCGATTGAGCCTGCTACTGTCGCCCACCTGCAACAGATCAAGGAGCAGGACGGCATTACCGTTATTCGGCACGATGCCCCTTTTAACTTCTCCGAGTTGAACAACATTGGTGTGCGTGCTGCCGCGGGCGAGTTACTGCTCTTCCTCAATGACGATACCGAAGTTCTGCAGAAGGATTGGCTGGAGCGCCTCGGTGGTTTTGCACAGTTAGCGCATGTCGGGGCAGTAGGAGCCAAGTTGCTATACCCAGGAAAAAAACAAATACAGCATGCGGGCGTCCTAAATCTTGAGGCTGGTCCAATGCATGCTTTTACATTGCAGGACTGCGACAGTCCCGGCTACTACATGCGCAACCTGCTGGAATACAATTGGCTAGCAGTGACCGGCGCGTGCTTGATGGTGACGCGTGAAAAGTTCAATGCCATTGAGGGGTTCAGCGAAAATTTTCCAGTTGCCTACAATGATGTTGATCTGTGCATGCGTCTTCACGATGTGGGTTTCTACAATGTGGTGTGCCAATCTGTCCGTTTGATACATCACGAGTCAGCATCGCGAGGCCTAGACCTAGACCCCAGCAAGATTGCTCGTCTCAAGTGTGATCTATCCCGTCTGTATGATTGTAATCCAGCCTATTTTCAGTACGACCCATTCCACAATCCTAATCTGCATCCCAATGGAATTAATTTTGAGGTGGCAGCTTAATGAACGGTATAGCAAGGAATTGTGAGTTTACGTCAGAGATCAATGCAGAATTTCATTTTCGTGATCGCGACGAGCTTCAGCAACTGATTGAGAGTGCAGCGGTAATTTCATTCGACTTTTTCGATACGCTGTTTGTCCGTCCCTTGGCAAACCCCGAGGATGCGTTCGATCTTCTTGGGCGACAATTTTCTATTCCGGATTTTCGTGAGCGCCGTCGAGCAGCGCAAGTTGAAGCGTTCCGACACATGCATGCAGAAGGGCGCAAAGAAATAACCCTAGACGATATCTACGCCTGCTTGGCTGTAACAGGTCTGTCTAGCAGCGAACTGATGCGTGCAGAATATGCGCTTGAACTATCCTTGCTTGTGCCAAACCCTGAAATATTTGAATTATTTTTAACATTGCTTGCAACGGGAAAACAGGTAGTCATCACTTCGGATATGTATCTTCCAGGCGATTTTTTTATTGAGGTGCTTCGGCCGCATGGTTTGGCACATGTGCCACTATTTATTTCCGCCGATTTCAATGCGACTAAGCGTGATACAGGGGAGTTGTTCGAGGTAGTGGCCTCCAAACTGGGAGTGTCGAAAGAAGATATCTTACATATCGGGGATAATCAACTGGCTGATGTCAAGCGTGCACGTGAAATGGGCTTTAAAGCATTCCACTATCGGGCTAGCCGCGAGCAGCATATTGCGAAAAATGCGTCTCTATCAACGTCAATTGCGCAAGGAATGTTGCGAACCAGCGCGCGCCACATTCCCGCTAAATCGTATTCCGAGCTCGGATTTATCTACGGTGGCTCTGCAAACGTTGGTTTTCTACAATGGGTCGTTGAGCAGGCCAAGATGGATGGTATTGAACATGTGCTGTTTGTTTCTCGTGATGGCTATGCACTTGAACGTATAGCAAACTCCCAATGTGAGAAAGGGCAACCAAAATTTAACTATTTTCTTGGCTCGCGCATCGCTTTTACACTCGCAGCTATTAATAGTGGCAACTTCAAGCAGTTCATTCCATTCCTCCTTTCCGGTGGGGATGGCCTATCACCTTGTGAATTACTCGAGCGCATCGGTGTGTCGCCACCGGCTCCAGAAGTCATGCACGATCTCGGTTTGGGCCAGCAGATTCGGGTCAGTGGCGCATTGCATGAACGATTGGTCAGCTTTCTATATGCTTATCGTTGGGAAATTCTGAAAGTCTGTAGCCGTAATCGGCGCGCACTCTATCGCTATCTTAAACAAATCGGGGTAGCTGCGGGAAGCCGTGTGGCACTAGTCGATGTAGGCTGGAGTGGCACGACTCAAGAAGCATTTGAAATGGCGCTGCGCCCAATGATGGCTTTGCAGGTTTATGGTTACTACTTCTGTTTAGCAGATACCCCAGAGCGCTTATGTCGCGAGCAGACCCATTGTATGAAAGCAATGATCAATTCAGAGACGACATCGACTCAAATCATCTCCAGCATCTATGCCAATCGTGTAGCAGTAGAATTCTTTTTTTCGGCCCCTCATCATTCTGTAATTGGCCTACAACAAGGTAAGCTTGGTGTAGAGCCAGTGCTTGATCCCGGACGCGGAAACACTGATGGTCTTTTGCGAATAGCGAAAGATATAACCAAAGGGATCGAGGCATTTGCATCGCATTATCGAAGCCTACGATCGAGGATAGGTTTTTCATCATCACCTATACAGACTGCTTGGCCGTTGATTGAACTGGTTACAGAGATGAATAATGATCTTCCTCAGTTACTGAGCCGAGTGAGGAATTTTGACACTTGGGCTAGCTCACGTAACCATAATATTTCCATTGCAGACTATATTAAGAAGGATCTGTTATGAGTCGCCATCCACTTGTGGTTGACCTTGATGGAACACTGATTCATACGGATATGCTCCATGAATCTGCGCTGAGAGTCATGCGGGATAATCCGTGGAAGACACTTTGCATTCCATTTTGGATGAACAAAGGAAAGGCTGGGTAAAGTGGACCCATCTGTCCAGACAAATATCTGGACAGATGGGTCCACTTTAGGCCATCATGCACCACCGTTGAGGATAACCCACCAATGGTGGTTGTCACTAAGCTCAAAGCATTATAAAACAGCGAATATTTTCGCTTGCAAAGAGAGATAATTATGATAAGTATGTTATATCGTGGTCAGCGAGTTGCTTTAATCACTCCTTGCTTCAATGAGGAGTTGGCAGTGGCTAAAGTTATTAGGGATTTTCGCCAAGCCATGCCGGAAATTGACATCTACATATTTGACAACAACTCATCCGACACTACTTCCGGAGTAGCCAAAGCTGAGGGTGCAAAAGTTGTTTCAGTGCCTTTAAAAGGGAAAGGCAACGTTGTCAGAAGAATGTTTGCAGACGTAGAGGCTGATGTCTATGTCATGGTGGATGGGGATGCGACTTATGACGCTAATTCAGTTTCAAAAATGGTCGATAAGCTGCTGGATGAACATTTAGATATGGTTGTTGGTTGCAGGAAAGTTGATACTGCAATGGCTGGGTACGCTTATCGTCAAGGGCATCAATTAGGTAACCGTATGCTCACCCAAGGTGTAGCACGTACTTTTGGCGGCGAGTTCACAGACATGCTTTCAGGGTATCGAGTATTTTCCAGGCGTTATGCCAAGTCCTTCCCTGCTCTGTCGAAAGGATTTGAGACTGAAACCGAATTAACTGTGCATGCTTTAGAGTTGCGTATGCCGTATGGTGAAGTTATGACACCTTATGGCGCCAGGCCTGAAGGTTCTGTTAGCAAACTATCCACCTACAGTGACGGCTGGCGAATCCTGAAAACTATCGCAAGACTTTATATCAGCGAACGGCCACTGGCATTTTTTGGTATATGCGCAGCTTTACTTGCAATAATATCAATTGCTCTTTCGATTCCATTACTTGAAGAATATATTAGCACCGGCCAAGTCCGCCGATTCCCTACCGCAGTCCTTTCTGCCTCCACGATGGTATCTGCGCTTCTGTCATTTGTTTGCGGCCTAATCTTGGATAATGTTACTCGCGGCAGGCAGGAAATGAAACGACTTTTTTACCTCGCCATTCCATTTGCTACTGTTGATGCGGCATGAGTTATGAAAGCGCTCCGTGAGATAATATTTTTTGGAGTCAGTGGAGTATTTGGCTTCTTAGTGGATGCTTCGATTTTGTATCTTCTAAGTCCATTTATCGGACCTGTTGCTGCACGAGTTATCTCGTTTTCTGCTGCGGTAATTACCACCTGGATAATAAATCGGAACATAACCTTTAATGAAAGTAAATCAGGTATGCCGGTGTGGAGTGAGTTCCTTTCCTATCTTTCGATAATGATAGTAGGTGGAGTTGTAAATTATTTTGTATACCTGTTGCTTTTATTTTGCAACAGTTTCGTTTCAAAATATCCCGTAGCGGGAGTGGCTGCAGGGAGTCTGGCGGGGATGGGTGTGAATTTTGTAAATGCTCGCCTGTTGCTTTATCGAAAAACTCATGAGCTCCAAAAGTGACGACTATGTGACCTCAGCCTATAGTGGATTGATCTCGTCCAACAATAATGCAAAAAACGAATGTCATACGGATTTAATAGTAGGACTTACCCTGCCCTTACACAGATTACGAGTCTCTTGCCTTTGAGGGAGAGGCGGCTAATTTGGATTCTCTCACTGGTTGTTGCCCATGACACAGTCGCATAGATCGGGCGTTGTCGCCGTAGTAGTAACCTATTATAGTGGGCCCGTAAAACCGGACAAGAGTTTAAGGAGTAACCTGCTATAAGCAAAAAAGGCAGGATATGAGCGAACTCAAGCGAAACAGTTTTAGCGGGCAACAAAAAGCCAAGGTAGCCTTGGAAGCGGTACGGGGCGTCAAGACGATCAACGAGATTGCCCAGGAGTACAACGTGCATCCGACCCAGGTTCGGCAATGGAAGAAAGAACTGGTTGAGCAGGCGGCGGTATTTTTTGACGGTAAGCGAGGTCCGAAACCAGTTGACGCGCAGAGCGATCCAGATCGCCTGTACGCGAAGATCGGTCAGCTCAACA
>Ga0209123_1000370_pt1 | contig 62563 bp, 61 predicted proteins | sample BarGraIncu00431A_FD_184500 | JGI IMG/M metagenome (GOLD analysis project Ga0209123, IMG submission 184500) | Arctic peat soil microbial communities from Barrow, Alaska, USA - Barrow Graham LP Incubations 004-31A (SPAdes) (version 2) | ecosystem: Environmental > Terrestrial > Soil > Wetlands >... | reverse complement strand
GAAAGCGCATCTGCCGATTTTTCTAAAAAATATCGCACTGTAACACTCAAAGCCTCACCCAAACGGTCCAGAGTATCTAAATCAGGTTCTTCCGTTCCCTCTTCATAGGCCTGAATGCGTTCTGGTGAAATTCCCGAAAGTTCACTGAGTTCTTCAATGGTTAAGCTTCGTCCCTTGCGAATAAAACGTATTTTATCTCCATAGACCTTTTCCGTACCAATCCCAAATAGATAGGTAGGAGAAATATTTAAGACGTCGGAAAGTTTCTTCACCATGGCGACGGATGGCTTCTTTACCCCTCGCTCAACTGCACTCAAAAAAGAACAAGAGACTCCCAACTGTCCAGAAAGCACTTGAAGTGTCAACCCTCTTTGTTTACGAAAATCCCGGATTGTTGTTCCTAAAGCCATATTTCATCCACCTTATTTTAATCAGATTTAGCTTTTTTCATGTTGATCAAGTATTTCTAGATCAAATTGTTCTTACTAAATATAGCATAAGTCTTATAAAAGTGTATAGCCCCCTCACTGATTGTGAGAGGGCTATACACTTTTACTCTAAATTAAAAACTTTGATGCATCATTTTAAACTGTTGCCGTCGAGCCAAAATTGACAATGAATAATTTAGCACGAAATACGTTGAAGCGATCATTCCAAAAACTGCAAACACCTGACTGCTTGAACCGTGCTGCCCCAAAATAATCATGCCCTTACCTGTCAGATCTTCCACCCCTACAACCCAGACAAACGATGTATCCTTAATGACCGTAATAAACTGAGAGACTAAAGGAGGAATCATCTTGTGCAGAGCTTGTGGCAAGATGATATGCGTCAAGGTATGACGATACGAGAATCCCTGCGACTTTGCCGCTTCCCACTGTCCTTCATCGATGGAGTTTAAACCACCTCGAACAATTTCCGCAATGATAGACGAGGTGAAGACCGCGATGGCGAGAATCCCTGAATTAACGGGTTTTAGCGTGGTCATAAATCGAAAAACCAAAATGAAAAGAAGTAGAGGAATGTTTCGCACACATTCAATGTACACGGCTGCTATTCTTCCAAGAATAGGATGTTTGGAGTACCGAGCGATACCAAGGATGGTTCCAAAGACGAAACTGATCAAAATGGCCGTAACGGCAATGTAGAGCGTCGTCAAAAGCCCTTGACCCAGAAAACGAAATATTTCGGGCTGAAAGACGTCTTGAATCATGTTGACACCCCCGCCTTACGTTCTAAGCGGCGTGTCAATGTCGCTAGCGGTAAACAAAGCAGGAGATAGAGAAGACCAACGACAACATACGCAGGTCCGTAATAGATATTATCGCTTGACCAAGAGTCAGCGCGATACATTAGGTCACCGCCAGCCACCATGGCTAGTACCGAGGTATTTTTAATCAAGTTAACCGCTTGATTCGTGAGCGGTGGCAAAACTATGCGAGATGCCTGTGGCAAGATGATATGCCGCATGGCCCCCCAAAAGCTAAATCCCTGAGATAAGGCTGCTTCCATTTGGCCTCTGTGGATCGAGCTGATGCCTGCCCTGACGACTTCCGCAATATAAGCGCCATGGTACACACCAACACCCACCACACCGACTACAAAAACAGGCAGCATGACGCCCATGTACGGAAGTCCATGATACAGGAAGAAAACCTGGATGACGAGTGGCGTGTTTTGAATGAATTCAACATAGACTCGGCTCACTACCTTCGCTATCGTCCACTGAGAGGCCCCTAATACTCCAAATACGATCCCCAGTATGAGTGCTAGGGTAAGGGCAAGAACGCTGACTGTAATGGTCATTTTAAGCCCTTCAGCAAATACCGTCCAGTCACGGAAAAGCGCTTCCCATTTAAACCATGCAAAAGGTCCGACCACTATTTAATACCCCATTTTTGGATCATTTTATTGAGTTCTCCAGATTTTTTCAAGTCAGCAATCGTTTCGTTCACCACTTTAGCTAATCCATCATTTCCTTTTTTGGAGGCTACGCCATAATCCTGGGGACTAAAACTATCCGCCAAAATCGTTGTAGAATCATCCAGATATCCAAGAAGAATGGCGCCATCTACGGAGAAACAATCCACCCGGCCAGAATCCAGTGCTGTCTTAATTTCCGGATAGGTAGCAAACTCCAAGAAGGTGACTTTAGCTCCGACCTTATCGGCTTGTTCCTGAATGGCCTTCTTACTGGTAGCACTTTGCGCTACACCAATCTTTTTACCGTCCAAATCTTTTAAGCTATTAATACCAGCGCTCTTCTTAACTAAGAGTCTTACACCATCTGTGAAATAAGCATCAGAGAAATTGTAACTCTTTTTACGTTCATCTGTCACGGTAAAGGTCGCAATAACAAGGTCTACGTCCCCACTATCCAGTAAGGGGCCCCGAGTTTTTGCCGTAACCGCTGAAGTTTCAATTTTTTCAGTCCCTATTTTCTTAGATATTGCATTCGCCAAATCAATTTCGAACCCCTCAGTTTTTCCCGTTTTGGGATCCTTATATCCGAACTTAGGAACATCTACTTTAACCCCTACTTTGAGAACACCTTTGTCTTTAATCGCCTTGACATCGGTCGACTGGCCTGTCGTAGCGCCAGGGGTAGCCGCAGGAGCCGTGGACCCACATCCACTCACCAAACCCACCATTAATAATAAACTTGTTAAAACGATTCCAACTTTTTTCATACGAAATCCTCCTCATCTATTCTCTTCGTTACACAAATATTGTTTTTCCTTAGCGCAAAATACGGCTCAAAAAAGACTTAGTCCGTTCATTCGTTGGATTTTCAAAAAACTGTTGAGGCGTATTGGATTCTATTATTGATCCGTCGTCCATAAAGATAACGCGATCCGCAACCGTTTTAGCGAAACCCATTTCATGTGTGACAACAACCATGGTAATGCCTTCATGGGTCAGATCGACCATAACATCTAAGACTTCCTGGATCATTTCTGGATCTAAAGCCGATGTGGGCTCATCAAAGAGCATAATCTTAGGCCGCATAGCCAAAGCCCTAGCAATGGCCACACGTTGCTGTTGACCCCCGGAAAGTTGCGAGGGATACACATTGAATTTTTCACTAAGCCCAACGCGCTTAAGGTAAGCCATACCGTCTTCTGTGGCTTGCTCCTTAGCGACTCCCTTTATCAGCATAGGCGCGAGAGTCAAGTTCTCTAACACTGTTTTATGGGGATAGAGATTAAATTGTTGAAAGACCATAGCCACTGACTGGCGGACTTTGGCAACCTGTGCCTTATGCGCTGTAATCTCCACCCCATCAACCGTGACTTTACCAGAGCTTGGCTTTTCCAGGAGGTTCATGCACCGTATCAACGTGCTCTTGCCTGATCCACTGGGGCCAATGACGACCAGCTTCTCTCCTGTCTTTACATCTAAATTAATATCTTTGAGAACGTGCAAATGACCAAAATGTTTATTGACACCTTCTAATTGAATCAAGCGAGTGCTCCTTCCACTTTTCTTTTTAAACGCCCTAAAGTTAACCCTCAATCTATCATATTTCGTTTTGTATTATAGTAAATCCTCTATTAATTTTTGGTTATAATGTATACATTATAGACTGACCCTATCGCTATTCTGAGTTGACAAAAATTCACCCATGTTCTACACTACAAATGAGCTGACATTGAGATCGCGCTGATATGCGCGACAACAAAATCAAGAAAACACCTGCAATGGACGGCAGGTGTTTTCGCCGTTTACATCGTATTTAAAGTTGCGTCTATCGCTGACAGGCTTCAATAAACCCACGAAAGAGTGCCTGGCTATGAGTTTCAGTCTCCATACTCTCTGGGTGCCACTGAACCCCTATGCAAAACTTAGCACCGGATTTTTCAATCCCCTCAATGATTCCATCTGATGCAAGCGCATTTTGAATAAAGCCCGGCGGAATTTGCAATACCGCTTGATGATGGAGGCTGTTGATTCCAATTTGCGTGGCTTGAAATAGACGATAAAGTAGCGATTCCTCTACAATTTCTACATCGTGCCAAACATTTTGACGAGGGGCTGTTTGGCTATGTTCCATTGCACTCGGATATTGGTTGGCAATGTCTTGATAGATTGTTCCCCCAGCAGCGACCGCTAAAACCTGTATGCCACGGCAAATCCCTAAAAGTGGGATATTCTCATGCATGGCCATTTGAGTCAATAAGAGCTCGCTAAAGTCCCGCTCAGGAAAGCACGTTCCAACTCCACGGCGTGGCGCTTCTCTTAAATAAACGGGGGAGATGTCCCCTCCGCCCGTTAAGAGCAAGCCGTCAATATGGTCTAATAAGTCTCTTCCTTCTTTCTCAGTCCCGACTGGCGGAAGAAGGACCGGGATCCCACCGGCTTTTCTAACACTTTCAACATAATAATGACGGGGAAAGGTCTTTAGTTCTTCCGTACAATGAGCCGCGGTAATACCGATGACAGGTTTTCTTAACATCCACTTTCAACGCCTCTCCTAAAGGTACTATGCTCTAGTGTATGCTCAGCAAAATATTGTAATCTCTTTTATATCCCCGACGTTATGGGTTATGTAAATAGTTTTCCGCAAACGAAAACAGCGTTCGCTAATATGCTACGCTGCCTCTTTCGTATTAATTATGTCGTCAAATATCCGAAAGTCCTAGACTGATTTCGATGGCTTGATCAACTCTAAGCATCACTTCTTCATCTAAAACAGCCACTTTTTCTTTAAGCCTACTTTTATCAATCGTCCGAATCTGCTCTGTTAAAATGACGGAATCTCGTTCTAAGCCGCTACGCTTAGCACGTACTTCGACGTGAGTCGGTAATTTTGCTTTTGCAATCTGAGAAGTAATTGCAGCAATAATTGTCGTCGGACTGAATTGATTCCCTATGTCGTTTTGAATCACGAGGACTGGACGAGTTCCTCCTTGTTCTGACCCGACGACGGGGTTAAGCTCTGCGTAATATATTTCCCCGCGTTTTATGATCATCTCTGATACGCCACCATCGTTTCTTCATAATACTCTAATACTTCTTGTTCCGTAGAAAACAACTCCTTAGCTATCGACAAATTCAGTTGTGCCATCTCCAAGTAACCTTTACGCATCTGTTCGTGGATTCCTTTTTTCCGGCGTTCGTGAAGGATGCTGTTAAGTGCTTCTCGAATAAATTCGCTGCGATTGCGTTTCTCAACGGTGACGATCCCGTCCACTTCCGCAAGCAAACTCTCCGGCAAACTGATCATAATCCGCTTACTTTCTGCCACATTAGCACCCCCATGTCATTTAGCTAGCTAAAGCTATACTCTATTATAGACAGTAATGCAAAAAAGTGTCAACGAACTATACGAGTAAATTAGCCTAAAACCCTTGTAAATACGGCTTTTTCAGCATGTAATTTATGGTAAGCTGGAAATTTTAAGGATATTCGTTAAGAACAACCTGTACTAAAGATAGTATATCAGTATATCACGCTTGCTATACTGTTTTTTAACGAAATCGGCCAAAGAACACTTTATTTGAGGCTTACTTCATGATCTTTTTAACCATAGTGTCATGCGCTAACTCTTCCAAGCTGTCGTCCAGTTCTAGTAAATGAGTGTCCAAGCCTCGCCTTTGAATTGCCAGTTCCAACAACAAATCAGCGAAGTGTGGATTTTTCGGAAGAAGTGGTCCGTGCAAATACGTACCGAAAACATTGCGGTAACGTACCCCTTCCTGAAGGTCATCCCCGTTATTACCATTTCCGAATAAGACTTTACCTAAAGGCATAACCCCTTCACCCAAATACGTTTTACCTGAGTGGTTTTCAAACCCAACCAAAGTGCTTTTATCCGCTTCTACAACAACATTACCGATTAAGCGCTTCGCCCCAGCAATGGTCCAGAGATCGATGATGCCCAAAAACTGAAGTTTTTTCCCATTGGCCATTTGATAGTAACTGCCCAACATTTGAAACCCTCCACAAATGGCAAGAACGACAAGGCCATTTTCTATGGCATTTCGAAGTTCCTTTTCGCGACGCATCAAATCTTGCACCAGCAGACTTTGTTCACGGTCAGAACCCCCACCAAGAAAGAGGATATCCATTCCCATAAAGTCCAAGTCCTCACCCAAAGAAGCTTTCTGAATGACTGGCTCAATCCCTCGCCAACGGCAACGGGCTGCCAAGGCTAAAATATTCCCTCGATCGCCATAAAGATCAAGCAAGTCTGGATAAAGATGGCAAATATTCAGTTTCACTTAGCAGCCCCCCTCTCCGCCCACTTAGTCTCGGCCTGAGACAATTCGGTGTTTTGTTGACGACTTTCCAGGAGCTCACGAAGCGGAAATAACAAAGTATAAGTGGGACATATAAACGCCACTTCTTCCACGGTCCTGCTCGCTTGCAAACGATTGAGGGCCTCAGACAAAGAATGTTCAATAACAAGCTTCTCAACGGATACCCCAGCATATTTAAGTCTCAAGGCCATGTCCTCCGCACGAAGTCCTGTGCAAATGACATGGCTTATATTATCCTCATGCATCCCTAAGCGTTCAAAATTAACATCCCAAAGCCACGAAATATCTCGGCCATCTGCTGCTAAATCATTAATACCAATGAATATCCGAAGAGGTTTATTGACACCCAGCATCGTCTGGATCACTTGATCGAACCCTGTGGGGTTTTTAACGAGCGTTAACGTGATCTCACCTTCCGGCAAATGAAAACGTTCCATCCGTCCTGCTTGAGGAATAAAGCCTCGTAGCCCGCTTTCAATCATGCCGTCATTAATCCCCAGTTGACGAGCTGCGGTAAGTGCGGCAAGCGCATTGTACAAGTTATAGTACCCTTGTAGCAGTAATGAGAATGGAGTCTCGCCTACTTCAAACAGAAGTAAGCCGTCCTGCAGTCGAACGCTTTGAGCCAATATTTCAGGCTCCGGTCGGTGAAACCCGCACCCTAAGCATTTAAAAATTCCCAATTGCCCATAATGAAAAAGCGTATAATCGAGTTCAGTTCCGCAGGTCGGGCAAAACCTCGCTTCCCGGGTTTCCTCACTCTCACTTTGGCTATCCGGGGTACGTTCCACACCGTAGTAAATTACCTCAGTCTGATCGGTGCCAAACTGGGCAACCAAAGGATCATCCGCATTTAACACGAGAACTGTTTCTTTCGGTATAGACTCTCTGACCATACGAACCGTCGTATCTAACTCCCCGTAACGATCAAGCTGATCACGAAAGAAATTGGTGACAATCGCTAAAGTGGGCGACACTTGCTCACAAAATTTAGGGACTGTCGCTTCATCTACCTCCAGTAAAGCAAGCTTTGCCCGCGAAATGCCATTCCAGCGTGTATTTTGAATCAAAGCTCCCGTAATCCCCGTCAAAAGATTCGCCCCAGCCTGGTTAAAGGCAAACTCTTCCCCGGATTGGCGTATGATGCTTGCGAGAAGATTCGCGGTCGTTGTTTTCCCATTGGTCCCTGTGATCATAATAATTCCGTCCGAATAAGCCACACTCAGGTGCCTCATAATCTCGGGGTCAATCATATTAGCGATTTTACCGGGTAGGGTTGTCCCCTTTTTCCCGGACACTAACAGCCCCTTAGTTATTATCTTACCCGCCCATAAGGCAGCCCAAAAACGCCACGTATGTTTCATCATATCTCCTTAAATCGAAATCTCATATTGAAGACTCACTTATAATGGTTTTATAAACGCCATTATAAGTTTAGTTGAACTTATCCAGTTGAATTATAGCACTCTTTGTATGACTATGACTATTTTACCATGGGAAGCTTTACATGTTTAACTTTTACCTTTTATAGACAAAGGTGAATTCATTCATGATCTCGTTAGACACGCACCCATAAATATGAGATAAGGAAGACTTGGTTAGTGCCAAACCCTTCAGGCCTGACGCTAGAGAATCTGGAATATTAATGCAGATGATATATTGGATGATATGGAGATAATTATTATAACAAACTTGTAGAATCGTGTCGAAATGCATGATATAATTTTTATGTCGCCGATATGAATGGATTGGTCGTAATGTACGCAATATAACATAATAATTCAAATAATAAGGAGCGTGACTTTTATGCTACGATTAATTGGTTTAGTGGTTGTCGTAATTATAATACTTAAAATATTAAACGTTATATAAATAGCCATATCCATACAAAAATTAGGCCAATCACGTCCTAAAATACATAGCAAAAGACTGTACTTTTATTAGTGCAGTCTTTTGCTATGTAAGAAACCAATATTCAAAAAGCCTTAAAGCCGTTAATACTTTGATTAACAAACATATCGATCATAGGGCTAAGAGCAAAACTCAAGAAAACCCTAAAGCCTTCCGCCAATACCAAGGCCACACCGACACGGAGTAAAATACGTACCCCACGAGACGTCGATTGTCGCAAAATTCCTTCAAAATCAAGGGCCCCAGCAGCGCCCCAACCTAGTACCAGACAAAGTATAAAGAATGCATAACTCATCCAAATGGTTAGATCGAACACAGCCTCGCCCCCTTGCCACAATTTATGATGCAGCAAAGGATTTTATGTTAACTTCCCACCATCACAGCGGATTGACCAACTAGTTGGTCTTCTCCTCCCCGTCGCCCCGCCGTCCGTCCCCGCTACCAAGCCAGAGACTTCGCTTTAGCATTAGCGCATCCTTCAAGCGAGTGGTCATCAAACTTTGCGAGAGCGCGACATGCATAAGCGGGGCTGAGCACACGACGTGCGAAGCCGACAACTGAGCCAAGGAAGGCGAATTGTCGGGCACCCCGCCCTCATTCACAGGCGCTTGAACAGCTAGTTTGGTCCGCGAGCTTCCGGATGAGCGTTGCTAAACCGAAGTTATTTTAGGACGCTTCTCCCCATCAAGTACTTATCAACTTCCCGTGCAACAAGCTTTCCTTCTTGGATGGCCCAAACAACGAGACTCTGTCCTCTTCTCATATCGCCTGCAGTAAATACCTTCTCCACATTCGTCTCGAAAACCTCGTATTCAGCTTTCACATTGCTCCTGGAATCTCTCTCAAGCATAAGCTCACTTGGGATTGTATCTTCCGGACCTAAAAATCCCATGGCAAGTAACACAAGATCAGCTTTCCATACTTTTTCGCTGCCCGGAACTTCTTGAGGAACCCTTCTTCCGGAGGCATCCTTAACCCAGGTGATTTCTACAGTTTCAACCTCTTTGACTTCACCCTTCTCATTTCCCACTATCTTTTTCGTGGAGATGAGATAATTTCTTGGATCTTTTCCGTAGAGGCTTATGGCCTCTTCTTGGCCGTAGTCAACTTTATGTTTCATTGGCCATTCCGGCCATGGATTAGACGCCTCTATTCTCTTTTTAGGCGGTTCAGGCATGATCTCAAACTGGTAGACGCTCTCGCAGCCATGCCGTATGGAGGTGGCCACGCAGTCAGTTCCAGTATCCCCTCCGCCAATAATAATGACACGCTTACCCTTGGTGCTTATATATTTGCCGTCCTTAAAATTGGAATCAAGGAGGCTTTTTGTATTCGCCTTCAGAAAATCGACAGCAAAGTGAACTCCCTTAAGTTCTTTTCCTTCAACCTCCAGACCCCGTGACTTTGTAGCGCCTGCGCACATCACAACAGCATCATACTGATCAATAAGTTCCTGAGCAAGAATGTCTTTGCCCACCTCTGTATTGAGCACAAATTGGATTCCTGACGCCTTCATCAGCTCGATGCGCCTTTCCACGACGGGTTTTTCAAGCTTCATGTTGGGAATCCCGTACATCATGAGGCCCCCTGCTCTATCGCTTCTCTCATAAACCGTGACGTCATGCCCTACGACATTTAAATAATAGGCTGCTGACAGCCCTGCTGGGCCTGAACCGACAACTGCGACTTTCATTCCAGTTGCTTTCGCTTTATTCGATACTACCCAGCCTTCGGTAAATGCTTTCTCAATGATTTCATATTCGAGACTACTGATTGTCACTGACTCCATAGTATGGCCCTCTGTACATGAACCTTCACACGGTGCAGGGCATACTCTTCCCGTAAATTCCGGAAACGGGTTGGTTCTAATCAGTCGTTTGTAAGCATTCTCCCATTGACCCTTATAAACCAGCTCATTCCATTCCGGGATCAGATTGTGCGCCGGACATCCCGCTGCCATGCCGTTTAATAGTACACCGCTATGGCAAAAAGGAATTCCGCAGTCCATACATCTTGCGCCCTGAGTTTTTACAATCTCAGGGTCCTGGGGAAGCCTTAGTTCATTCCAGTCTTTGATTCTTTCTTCTGGAGAACGTTTCTTCGGATTGATTCTTTCATACTCTAAAAATCCAGTCGCTTTTCCCATCGTAAGTCCCACCTTAATTTCTTAAAGTCCTATACACCTTTAATTATTAATTTTTAAAATGCTCTTCGAACGCGACCATCAAGGCTTCTTCGCCACTTAGGCCAGCCTTGTGAGCCTTATCAATGTTTTCAAGCATACGTTTGTAATCTTTAGGAATGACCTTGCTGAATCTCAGCGAATAACCTTCCCAGTCAGCAAGAACTTTCTTGCCCTGTGGACTGCCGGTATACTCAACATGTTTTCCGATCATGTCCTTGATTTCGTTCAGTTCCTCTTTAGATTCAATTTTTTCAAGTAACACCATGGACTTGTTGCAGTATATTTCGTCAAAGTCCAAAATATAGGCAACACCACCGGACATTCCCGCTGCAAAGTTTCTGCCTGTTTTGCCCAGAATAACGACTTTACCGCCCGTCATATACTCACAGCCATGATCACCCACACCTTCAACAACTGCTTGAATTCCACTATTTCTTACGCAGAATCTTTCCCCAGCAATTCCGTTGATATAGGCTTCTCCTGAAGTTGCCCCATAAAAAGCGACATTTCCAATCAGGATATTTTCCTCAGGATCAAAGTCAGAGTCTTTGGGAGGATAAACCACAATTTTGCCACCGGAAAGGCCTTTTCCCAAATAATCATTGGAATCGCCTTCCAGTTCAAGAGACATTCCCTTTGGAATAAAAGCTCCAAAGCTCTGTCCAGCTGAGCCTACAAAGGTCAGTTTGATCGTATCCTCAGGAAGTCCATTTTCGCCGTATCTCTTCGAAATTTCGCTTCCAATGATGGTTCCGACAACCCGATCTACATTATTAATTTTCAGTTTAGACCTGACGGGTTTTTGGTTCTCAAGAGCGGGCTTGCAGATCCTGAGTAGCTTCTTCATATCGAGTGATTTTTCCAACATATGGTTCTGTGACTGGGTATTGAATCGACTGACATCGGCACCCGCATACGGTTGATATAGAATCTGAGACAAATCGAGGTTCGTTGCCTTCCAATGCTTAATCGTCTCATTGCTTTTTAGTCTATCGGTCCGGCCAACCATTTCATGGATTGTCCTAAAGCCCAGCTTCGCCATAATTTCACGCATTTCCTGCGCGACAAATCGCATGAAGTTCTCAACATATTCAGGTTTACCCGTGAAGTTTTTCCTTAAATTTTTATCTTGAGTCGCGATCCCGACAGGACATGTATTCAGGTTACAAACCCTCATCATGACACACCCTATGGCAATGAGAGGTGTTGTGGCAAAGCCAAATTCCTCTGCTCCAAGCATTGCTGCAATCACAACATCCCGACCCGTCAGTAGCTTTCCATCGGTTTCAAGAACCACCCTGTCTCTTAACTTGTTGAGAACCAGCGTCTGATGAGTCTCTGCAAGCCCAAGCTCCCATGGGAGGCCAGCATTTCTAATGCTTGTTCTCGGTGAGGCGCCTGATCCTCCGTCATAGCCACTGATCAGGATAACGTCCGCTTTTCCTTTGGCTACCCCTGCAGCAATGGTCCCAACACCTACTTCAGAAACGAGTTTAACGCTGATTCGCGCATCTCTATTGGCATTTTTAAGGTCAAAGATGAGTTCCGCCAAATCTTCAATCGAATAGATATCATGATGTGGCGGTGGCGAAATAAGGTCGACGCCTGGCGTTGAATGTCTTACCTTAGCAATCTCAGGATAAACCTTACGCCCTGGAAGCTGGCCACCTTCGCCGGGTTTTGCTCCCTGAGCCATCTTTATCTGTATCTCTTTCGCATTCACCAAGTAGTGGCTGGTCACGCCGAAACGTCCTGAAGCCACCTGCTTGATGGCACTTTTTTTAGAATCCCCGTTTGCCATAGTCGTAAATCGTTCGCTATTTTCTCCACCTTCACCAGAGTTGCTCTTACCGCCCAGTCGATTCATAGCAATCGCCAGACATTCGTGAGCTTCCTTGCTGATTGAGCCATAGGACATTGCCCCGGTCTTAAACTTTTTGACGATGGAATCAACCGCTTCCACTTCTTCAATGGGGATCGTATCCCCTGCATTATGCTTGAAGTCAAGAAGATCCCTTAGGGTGCATATTCCGACGTCACTAATTTTTTTAGAGAAATCCTTATAAAGGGAGTAATTTCCTTCCCTACATGCTTTTTGAAGCATATAGATTGTTTCAGGATTGTAGAGATGAATTTCCCCATCCTCTTTGCACTGGAAGTATCCGCCCACTTCAAGGGTGTCTGTATACGGTGAATTTTCAAGATAGGCACTTTCATGCCGCATCTGATTTTCTACCGCAATCTCTTCAAGCCCGATCCCTTCCACTCTTGAGGGGGTCAACGTGAAATACTTGTCGACCAGACCCTTTTTAAGACCCACTGCCTCAAAAATTTGTGATCCGTGGTAGCTACGCATGGTTGAGATGCCCATTTTAGTGAGAACTTTAAGAATGCCTTTGACAGAAGCTTTAATGTAATTCTTTTGACTCTCTTCATAGGTTAGGCCGTCCAGCAACGATTTTTCGGAAAGGTCCTTAATGGTTGCATAGGCTAGATACGGATTAATAGCCGTGACACCGTACCCAATCAGCGTACAGAAATGGTGCACTTCCCTTGGTTCTCCTGATTCCAGTATGATTCCAATATTGGTCCTGATCTCTTTTCTGATCAAGTGGTGGTGAAGCCCTGAAGAGGCCAAAAGTGCAGGGATGGCCGCATAAAGTTTATTGACGCCTCTGTCAGAAAGGATAATGATATTGGCGCCTTCGCTAATTGCTTTATCAGCTTCTCGGAAAATCCTATCCAGGGCCTTTTTCATCGACTTTGCCCCTTCTGAGGCCTTATAAAGCATGGATAGAGTGGCTGTTTTAAACTTGTCATCATCGAGATGTTTAATCGTATTGAGCTGTTCATTGGTTAGGATCGGATGCTCTAAGGATAGACTGGCAGAATCTCTTTGATCGGGGTCCAGCAGGTTTCCAGTATCCCCGAGGAGTATGCTGCTTGAAGTGACAATATCTTCTCTAATTCCGTCAATTGGGGGATTGGTGACCTGTGCAAAAAGCTGTTTGAAGTAAAGATACAGCATCTGGGGTTTCTCCGAGAGTACCGCGAGCGGCGAATCCATACCCATGGCTCCAATAGGGTCAACGCCTTGTATCACCATAGGCTGAATTGTTTTCGTTATATCCTCAAACGTATATCCAAAGGCTTTCTGTTGCTGAATCAGATCCTCCGTTACTTCCTCTTCCTGCACTTTATTAACGGGTATATCGTTTAGATGAACAATATGCCGGTGATTCCATTCTGCATAAGGGTGTAATAGCGAGACACTTTCCTTGAGTTCTTCATCAGAAATAATTCTCTGCGCTTCGGTGTCGATCAATAACATTTTACCCGGCTCAAGCCGACCTTTATATTTAATATTTTCAGGCTTGAAGTCTAAGACCCCCACTTCAGAAGCCAAGACAACCTTGTCATCTTTTGTGACATAATACCGAGAAGGTCGCAGTCCGTTTCTGTCTAGTACTCCGCCGATCACCACACCGTCAGAGAAAGCCATGGCCGCAGGGCCATCCCAAGGCTCCATCAAATAGTCATTGAATTGGTAGAAGTCTTTCTTTTCCTTAGACATCAGTTCATTCTTTTCCCAAGGCTCAGGAATCATCATCATCACCGCATGAGGAAGTGACCTTCCTGTGAGGTGAAGGAATTCAAGACTATTGTCAAACATTGCAGAGTCACTGCCAGATTCGTCTACGATGGGATATACTTTTGAGAGATCCTCAAAAAGTGGTGAATCAATACATTTCTGTCTTGCCTTCATCCAGTTGACGTTCCCTCTAATGGTATTGATTTCGCCGTTATGAACAATATATCGGTTGGGATGCGCCCTCTCCCAGCTTGGGAAAGTGTTGGTGCTGAACCTTGAATGAACCATCGCCAGCGCAGAGACAAAATCAAGATCTGCAAGGTCAAGATAGAAATTCCTTAGTTGTTCAGCTGTAAGCATCCCTTTATAAACAAGGGTCTTTGAAGAAAGGCTAGAGAAATAAAAGGTGCCGCCTTTGTCCTCACACATCGGACCAATGATTTTTTCTGCCCTTTTTCTTATAATATAAAGTTTTCTTTCAAAATCCATCTCATCCGATATACTGGCATCCTTACCGATAAAAACCTGAATGAATCTCGGCATGACAGCTTTTGCGCCTTCGCCAATGATTGTCTTATCGATGGGAACTTCTCTCCAGCCTAGGACTGTCTGGCCCTCTTCGCGGACGATCTTCTCGAAAGTTTCAATTTGCGTTTTTCTGAAATCATCATACCGATGGGCAAAGACCATACCAACGCCGTAGCTGCCTTTTTCCGGCAAATCAAAACCCAGCACATCACATTCTCTTTTAAAGAAATCGTGCGGTATTTGGGTCAGTATTCCGGCACCGTCGCCTGTATTTTCATCGGCGCCGCTTGCGCCTCTGTGGCTTAAGTTTTCTAGCACAGTTAAGGCTTCATCTATAATGTCATGAGACTTCTCACCCTTAATATTAACAACAAATCCCATACCGCAAGCATCATGTTCTAATGCTGGATCGTAAAGACCCTGTTTCTTTGGTAAACCATAACTTTGCATAATACACACCCTTTATTGAGACTACAAGTACAATTTCAATTTTATTGTAATTTTAACATATTCGGAGATTTATAATAACCGAAAGCTTAAATGTATTATGTATATTTATACTAATCTTCATGTATATACGGGAAACTCGGCAAGTATTAAGCGAAAAGCTCACACTTAGGCCTAATGTGAGCTCTTCTGGATAACCCAGAGATCATGGAATTCGTTATTTCTCTTCTGAACCGAGATAGATCCGGGGAACACGATTGGAGATTCCGCAAATCACTTCATAGCTAATAGTTTCAAGCCACTCTGCCATTTCTGTCGCCGTAATTTGATCATAACCATCTTTCCCTAAAATTGTGACGACGTCGCCGACTTGTACTCCCGGTATTTTAGTCACATCAAGCATGGTTTGATCCATGCAGATCCGTCCAATCATCGTGGAACGTTTCCCATGAACGAGCATTTCTCCTTGATTGGAAAGCGCCCTACGCAGTCCATCCGCATATCCGACAGGGATTGTTGCAACGCGAGTAGGGTAGGCTGCTTGAAAGGTGCGACCATAACTGACGGTTTCTCCTGTTTTAATACTTTTAACAAGAGATACTTTGGCTTTCCAAGACATGACGGGTTCCAAACCAGTCGCTGCACTCATCTGAGAAGAAGGGGTTAGACCATAAAGACTAATTCCAGGACGAACTAACTCAAAATGGGATTCTGGGAACTGGAGAATTGCTGCGCTGTTGGCTGCATGACGGATTGGAATCGTGAGCCCCGCCTTCTTCAGTTTGTCATAAAACGCTTCAAATCGACTGAGTTGCTCCCTAGCAAACGTGAGATTTCTTTGATCGGACGTTGCAAGGTGAGTAAAAATTCCTTCAATGAATAGATTAGGCAAAGCGGAAATTTTCATGATATCCGCGAAGTCTCTCTCTCGAAATCCAATTCGGTTCATGCCCGTATCTATCTTTATATGTAATCTCGCCGTTTTGTTTTGTTTCACAGCCGCCTCGGAGAGCGCTTGCGCTTGGGACAATTGAAAAATAGCCGGAATAATATCTTCCTTCACTAAATCGTCCCACTGGTCGAGCTCGGTAGCCCCTAGAATCAAGATAGTGAGGTCTGGAAACACGGCTTTGATTTCTAACGCTTCTTCCAATAAAGCCACACCATAACGCTGAGCTCCACACGCAATCAGCGTTTTGACAACAGGGATCAATCCATGACCATAAGCATCAGCCTTGACGATTGGCATCATTTCACTTTGAGTATACGTCTTAAGCTTTAAATAATTTTCTCTGAGCGTTTGGAGATTCACCTCCGCCCAAACTTGCCTCAACCCCATAAGATCATCCCCTCTTTCCCAATATCTGGCTCAAGCTCCAGCTGACGCCGCACTTTAGGGAGCGTATCAGCCACTTCCGTCGCCGTATAGCCTGACCAACCGTACTCCTGCGCTAAGACATCCGCAGACTTCCCATGCAAATATACGCCCAGACAAGCCGCTTCAAGCGGTGCCGCCCCTTGAGCCAACCAAGCCAGAATGCTGCCTGTCAGCACATCGCCCGTTCCCCCTGTCCCAAGTCCCGGATTACCTGTAGGGTTGAAGAAAGCGCGACCGTCTGGAGAGGCAATAATCGTGACTGACCCTTTTAAAACAACCACCGCTTCCCATTCAACTGCTTTCGCCACGGCAAGATCTAGTCGATTGCTCTCAACGTCTTCGACACTACACTCGCAAAGCCGAGCCATTTCACCCGGATGAGGCGTGAGAATCAGCGGACCCTTTCCATTTCTTAAGCCCAGCAAGCCTGGTTCTCTGGCGACCTGATTAAGAGCATCTGCGTCCAGGACCACTGGGCAACTGATTGTTCTCAAAATTTCCCCTAAGACTGAAATGAACTCAGGATTTTGTGCTAAACCTGGGCCAACTGCAAGAGCTTGCGCGCTCTCAGATTGTTTCAAGATCACCGGCCAGGCTTCTCCGTTCAGGCACTCATCCCCCGGAGCAGACCAAATGGTTGCCTCCGTTATGGCTGTATCCACATCTTTCGCGATTCCCTGGGGAGTCACTATTTGCAGCAATCCAATTCCGCTTCGTAAAGCGCCTTGCCCAGCCAACACAGCTGCTCCACTCATCCCTTTAGACCCTGCCACTAAAATTCCCTTGCCATGCGTTCCTTTATGTCCTTTTAGCTTGCGAATGGGGAGCATCTTACGCACCTCGTCATCCGTTAGGACAAACGTGGAAATTCCTTCATCTTCGAGGTAAGATGCAGGAATAGAAATAGGGTCCACAACGACCCTCCCACTATAATCTGGCCCTTCACCGAGAAAAAGACCCCATTTGGGAAGTCCAAAGGTGACCGTAGTCTGGGCGTGAATCGCAGTACGATAAACCTTACCTGTATTGGCCTCCACCCCACTGGGGATATCAATAGAAACCACCCAACCCGGAGCACGATTCACTTCATCGATATATTCTTCCACTAAACTAGGCAACGCACCACGCAGCCCAGTCCCATAGAGGGCATCCACAACGACGTCCGCTTGAGCCAGTGCTAGCCGTGTCAACCGGCGCTGTTTCTCGCCTTCAACGACAAAACATTTCCCCGTTGTTCCTTGAAATAGACGTAAATTTAAAGCTGCATCACCTTTTAAAGCCTGCAGTCCAGCAAATAAAAAGGCCGTGACATCCATGCCTTGGTGTACTAAATGTCGAGCAACAGCCAGGCCATCTCCGCCATTATTACCTTTACCCACTAAGATCACTGCTTTTCGCCCGCTTAAATCTACCTGCCCCTTCGGGAGACAACGTCGAATTTCATCGACAACCGCCCACGCCGCATTTTCCATCAGCAGTAAACTTGGCATCCCATAACGATGAATGACTTTATCCTCAATTTGTCGCATCTGTTCCGCATTGACGACTCGCACATTCCACACCCCCGTTCCTATTAAGATAGAATTGCAAACGCGATGGCCTGCGTTCGATTATGGGATAAGCTCACTCGAACTTGAGAACCTCCCCTGACCAAAACCAAGTCCATGGCTCTAGCACTGAGATACACGAGGGGTTCTCCGCTTGAATCACTTAAAATTTCTATATCATGCCAAGCCAAGCCGCGAAGACCCGTCCCCAGGGTTTTAAGAACTGCTTCTTTTCCTGCGAAACGAGCTGCATAACTCTGGATGCCTTTACTTATTAAGTTTTCCCGCTCTCGAGTCGTGAAAAGGCGCTCATACAACTTAGGTCGCCGTTTAAACGCCTGAGCCACTCGTTCTATTTCAATAAGATCAATACCTGGATACATTTTGCATAACTCCAAATCACAGAATTAATTGTTTCAGTTTCTCTTGTCCCTCTGGAGATCCGGCCGCCAATAAAACATCTTCTGCGCGGAGAATAAACTTCGCTTCCGGAGAAAATTGTTCAAAACCATCTCGGACCACCGCTACAATGGTGGTTCCTGTGCGCTCCCGAATATCTAGCTCCCGCAAAGTCTTTCCAATAGCCGGAGAAGTCTTACCGATTACGATCTCCCCGACATCAAGCCAACGAGACATTATACGGTCTGCGTATCCTTGCAGTTTATTAAGATGGCTTTCAATCTTACTATCATTTTCACGCCTTATATCCATGAGACTTTTTAGGTCTTCTAGAAAGACTTGAATTTCTCCTTTTTGATTCAGTGATTTAATAAATTTTTCTGCCATAGCTTTCGAGGTTACCGTGATTCCTACGCCTTGACTGACTTCAACGACACCAACATTTTGCAATATGGCAATCGCCCTGCGAACGGTTTCTGGCGAGACATTATAACGCCCCGCTAAAGTAGATCGTCCATGAATTTTTTCGCCTTCGTGGTATTCTCCCATCATAATGGCATGAGCTATATCAACGGCAATTTCTTGATAGCGTGCTTGCTCCAAAGCCTTCAACCCCTTACCCCATTTGCTCTATTATAACATAGCCAAATCTTGGTGGCACCATGCTATTGACCGGCAACAACTTAAATGTTATTATTAGGTTGTTAGTATAAAAAATGTAACTGGTTAATTTCCCAAAAGGAAAACAAAGGAGCCATTCTTGGGATGAATTGCCTGCGTTAATACCGTTTGGGAGCCGTTTTGTTTGATCGGTTCCTTTTTGTTCTCTAATAAAGACTTGTTATTATCCTGAATCCAAATTAAGCACCCAGAAAACACAAACAAGGAGGGATATAAATGGCTGTTCAACTACAAAACCGACCGGACACCTTTCGTCAATACGCGCTGCGACGAGCCGTAGAACTTAAACAAATGATTACCCCTTATCTAGAACAATCCATGATGATTCCGACGGGCTTCTCAAGTTCGGAAATGTACAAATCCCGTCGTTCAGAGATTTTGAACTATTTCAATGCAACGCTTGAAGACTGGGAAAATTGGCAATGGCAAATGAAGCACCGAATATCCGATTCCCAGGTCTTAGCTAAGCTACTGCCCTTAACACCCAGGCAACGCACAGAAATCGAACGTGTCGGAAAGACCTTTCGCTGGGCTGTATCTCCTTATTATCTGAGTTTAATGGACGATACCGACCCCTTTGATCCCATCCGTCTTCAAGGATTACCCACCCAAGCAGAGCTTTTTGAAGATTTTGGTGAAGAAGATCCAATGGGAGAAGAAATCACCTCTCCAGCTCCCAGTATAACGCGCCGTTACCCAGACCGTCTAATTATCAACGTCACCAACATGTGCGCTATGTACTGCCGACATTGTCAGCGACGACGTAATATCGGGGAAACAGACACTCATTCTCCACGATTTCAGCTTGAAGAAGCACTCGACTACATTCGGGCAAACCCCGAAATCCGAGATGTTCTCGTAACAGGCGGAGACGCCTTACTGCTGAGTGATCAAACCTTAGATTGGCTTCTCGGAGAACTGCATGCCATCCCCCATGTAGAAATCAAGCGTCTTGGAACACGAGCTCCAGTCACGATACCCATGCGCATTACCGATGAATTATGCACAATCCTTGCAAAATATCCGCCGATCTACATTAACACACAGTTTAACCACCCGAAAGAAGTCACAGAAGCTGCTAAAAAAGCAGCTGATAAACTTGTAGCAGCCGGTGTGGTCCTGGGAAATCAGGCCGTTTTACTCAAAGGCATTAACAATAAACCTGCCATCATGAAAAAGCTGAATCAAGAACTACTGAAAATCAGAGTTCGTCCATACTATATCTTCCATGCTAAGAACGTCAAAGGAACTCGTCATTTCGTGACCCCAATCCAAGACGGAATTGCCATTATAGAACAGTTACGAGGGTATACTTCCGGGCTTGCTGTGCCAACCTATATTATTAATGCCCCAAAAGGTGGAGGCAAAACACCCATTGCTCCACAATATTTAATATCTCTTGATGATAACAAAGCGGTTCTGCGTACTTGGGAAGGGAAATACATTGACTATGAAACCCCTTGATTCATCGGAAACGTTCGTATGAAGGGAGCTGTTGAACATGACAGAATACCTCAATGACGACCAAATCGCTCAACGGATCATTGATTCTAGGTCAGATCTGCAACGGTATTTGAACTTGGCTCCGAGCATCAAAACGCCCTCCCGTGAGCCAAAAGCCGCGTACAGTTCTGAAGCTCTGATTCCTCTGTTTCCTATTTCACGGCCTACTTTGAGGCCATAATCCCATACACTCTCCGCTTGGCGATCTTTCGAGATCGCTATTTTTTTACCCATAAATACGTTTAACTTAATTTCAGATGAAGTCAGTTCCTATAACGCCACTTTTTCCTTGCCACGAATCTCGACGTTCTAATTCAGCATCGATTGCATTGAGAACTTCCCACTTTTTTCGACTCCATAGAGGTCCAATCAGATCTTCGGGTGGACCGTCACCAGTTAGCCGATGAATACCCATGTCTGGCGGGAGGATCTCTAAAATATCGACCACGAGCGAGACATACGCCTCTTTCGTGATAAGATCAAAAGGCTCTTGCTCATAAATTTTCGCCAAGGGGGTCCCCCTCAAAACATGAAGTAAGTGGATTTTAATCCCTTCTAATGGCAATTTGGCAACTGCTTGGGCGGTTTCTATCATCTCCGCTTTCGTTTCTCCAGGTAGGCCAAGAATTATATGGGCACAAACCTGTATCCCTCTGGAACGCAGCTGCTCAAGACCCTTGAGGAACTGCGCATAGTCATGCCCCCTACCAATCCATTCCATCGTTCGATCATGACTACTTTGCAACCCTAATTCCACCCATAAATACGTTCTCTGATTCAGTTCCTCAAGGTAATCCAGCACCTCGTCTGGCAGGCAGTCCGGTCTTGTTGAGATAGATAGCCCTACAACGTTTTCTTCTGCCAGAGCCTCTTCATAGACCTCACGCAAACGTTTAACGGGGGCGTAGGTATTGGTATAGGCTTGAAAATAAGCGATATACTGTGCATTGGGCCATTTCTTGTTCATCCGTTCCTTCACTTGAATAAACTGTTCCGGAATGGATAACCTCTGGTCTCCCGCAAAATCCCCAGAACCCCGTTCGCTACAGTAGACACACCCCCCAATCCCCAGCGTACCATCTCGGTTAGGGCACGTAAATCCAGCATCCAAGGAAACCTTCACGATCTTTCCTCCGAACCTTTCACGCAGCTGTTCATTAAAGGTGTGATAACGCTTCTTTTGCATATCATAATTCCATTCTATTTGTAGATTAGTTTTTGACAAACATGACGACACGAACTTCTCCGCTACGCCTGAAACAGTTCAAGCTTCTCCCCACTCGGGCCACGAAAGAAGAAATTATACCGCCCTTCGCCTAAAGCCATCGGCTGAGAATCTGTCAGCTCTACCTGCTGAGTTTTCAAGTGCTCGATAGCTTTGAAAATATCCGTTACACGAATTGCCAAGTGGTTGACGACCCCGTCCTCATATTCACGACCTTTGGCCACTTCGACTAATTCAACGACAGTACCCCCTAATTCTAAAAAAGCCAATTCCACGTCTCCAGGCTTAATGCGATATAAAAATTCAAAGCCGAGGGCCTTTATGTAAAATTGAAGTGACTTTTCTAAATCCAAGGCCTTAATCCCGATATGTTCAACTCCCATAAAAAGGGATGGATCTTCCGTTTTTTCCTTCTCTGACTTCTTCTTCTTCGCCGTTTTACTGATCAATGGCAAGATAGCTCCTTCCAGCTCAAGTAGCCTTTGCTTAATATCCAAACCTCCGGCATATCCCGTTAAATGTCCGTTTTTACCAATTACTCGATGACAAGGCACCATCACTCCAATGGGATTTCTATGGTTTGCCATGCCCACCGCTCTCTGCCCCTTAAGATTTTTAACCTTTGTGGCTATTTCACCATAACTACGTGTTTCTCCGTACGGAATACGCAGAAGTTCCTCCCAAACTTGACGCTGAAAAGGTGTCCCGATCTGATGAAGAGGAATCGTAAAGGCCTTACGTTTTTCAGTAAAGTACTCTTGCAGTTGGCAAATAGCGTCACTATTTTGTTCTCGTTTCCTTATTAAGGAGCATTGTGGTAACCAGCGTAACATCCAAGCTCGCAAAGTCTGTTCTTCCTCAATCGATGGGCCAAGCCCTAGATAGCATAATCCTAGAGAAGTAGAAGCGACCGTTAACTCAACCTCTAGGTCTTTGATGGTCACCCGTTCCGTCCAAAAAGCAACCGTTTCGTCAAGTTCCTCATCTCTATTCGTAGGCATTAGACACCCTCTCTCTTCTTCAAACTATCTTCTCGTTCTTTACCCATCTCATTCTTTTTTATCTTAACTTCTATAAAGCTGATTCGTTCTTATTATTCAATAATCTTATCATAATTTAAGATAGAATAAAACGTAAGATGTGGCAAGAAAGCCCCTGGAGGTCTGACTCTAATATAGTTGTCAGACCTCCAGGGGCTTTGCTAAGGCTCACTTGTTTTACCAAATTATTTAAATAAACTCTGAACCGCTATTGCGACAAACAAAATAGCAATGACCATTCCTATTCTTGGCCACATAGCTCTTAAATGTTTCGTACACATTTTTTGATTTCCCCCTCTTGAAAAATATGAGCCTTAAGCATGTTTCTCTGATTTATGGACAAAATGTTGGATAACAAAGCCGATGATCCCTATGACCAACAAGGCGAAAAAGGCCGCTAGAATATAGCCGAAGGCTTCTTGCCAGAATGATTGATTAAGCCCAGCGATTGCATAGTTTGAGAGCAAAGCGTGCTTCCAGAATGCCCCTCTGTCCCACTCGCCCCAAGCCGTTCCTGAGGCTAACAAGCCCAGAGGGGTTAATAAAGCAACAACAATCAGTCCTGCAATGTAACGGCCATAAGGAATGTGAGACGTTGATTTTCCAGAATCGCTACGCATTTCAAGCAAGACCGGGTTAGAACGTTGCAAATAAGCAATCACAAGTCCCGTCACGACTCCCTCGACCGGGCCAGCAATAACGAGGTGCGCAAAGGCCATTGCAGGTATTGCAACATTAAATCCATATGGGCTGTAAAGTGGCATTCCATTCGCAGCATGGAAAAGCACGGGCTGTAATCCAAATTCAACGGCTGCACAGAGCGCCGCAATATTAATTCCGATGTATCCAGCGATTCCCGCTCCAATCATGCGACGCTTGGAAAGCGTGTCGCTCTTTCCAGCGATAAGTTGATAGATTGCGTAGCTGACAAAGGGCATGACAACGGCCATATTGAAGATATTTGCACCCAGTGCCAAAATACCACCATCTCCAAAGAACAATGCTTGAAGAATTAAAGCGATAGACACAGAAATCATGGCTGCCCAAGGCCCCAAAATGACAGCAAGCAACGCGCCACCGACAGCGTGGGCAGTCGTTCCATCTGGAACGGGGACATTAAACATCATGATGGTGAAGGAAAACGCGGCACCGACTGAAAGCATGGGAATATACTTAGCACGAACTGTACTTGCTGTCTTCGAGGTGGCTAATGCGACCATCATTCCACTGGCGATGCCCAGAACTGCATCTGTCTGTGGACTTAAATATCCGTCAGGAATATGCATGCTAAAACGCCTCTTTCTTTGATCTGAAGTCATGATTCACTCTTGATTTAATTTCTTTCGTTTCGTTGTATGGTTGGCTATTTCAACTGAAGTACCATCCTTCTAGAAAAATAAAAAGACCATAAAATTCGACTCTAATGAATCAAACCTCCATGGTCTTTGCAAACACCTTCATGGTTTCGCTCTGCAATATTTTTTTAAGCTATGGTGACTGTCTACATCCGTACCTCATAATAGTATTCTACAATCGTCCGTGAAAATCCTGCTTATCGTCAAATTCTGCAAAATATTTCTCATTAATCATAAAAAACCAAGAGTTCAGGAGGAATTAGCCACTTTGTGTAGAACACTATTAACATAGATAACAATTCATTATGAAAAAACGAGACCATGGAGGTCTTGACCTGACAATATGTCGGGTCATAATTTCCATGGCCTTTTTTCTTTGCACTGTCGGAAAGTATAACTTTTTGTTAATACTTTCTGCAGGTCCCTTCTCGCCATCCTTGGCTACAGGGACACTCGGCCATCCTTGGCCAGCGCATAAGTGCAACTAAGGCGACCGCCGGCGCCTGAAGGCTTGGCGCTAGCCAAGTTTTCTTTATCTACCTTGTGTAATTTTAAAAAGAAGGAGCAAAATAAGATGTGTGAAGCAAACGCCTATGTTAAAGATGGAGAAAATGAAGTGTTGTTCATGGAGTCGGTCGATACCATTGAGCCCTACGAGAATGGTCTTAAGCTCATGGATATTTTCGGAAAGCAATTGTTTATCCAAGCCAAGATTAAAGACATGACCCTTCTGAACCACCGTATTTTATTAGAAAAAACGGACATTTAATCATGAAAGGATGAGAGATAAACTACATGGATCTTCCGCTTTGGCTTCAAAAGAACAGTTCACTTGCACCTTCCCCTTCAAAATTAAAGCAATCCGGCTTTATTCAAAAAACCCTTCAAAGTATTATCGATTTTGTGAGGGAGTCCGTTTTTTCTGAAGAAATTGCACTTCGCACAGGGTTCCTGCAAGCCATGGATCCTAGGCTGAAACTGTTCGCCATTTTTTCGCTCCTCGTAACTGTCAACCTCCTACGGCATTTACCGTTACTTTGGGGGGTCTATCTGGGTATTGTAATCCTAGCCACGTTATCAAAGGTCCCTACTTTGTTCCTTATTAAGCGGGTCTGGTTCGTGATACCCTTATTTACAGGAATTATGGTCTTCCCCTCATTATTTAATTGGGTGCGCCCAGGTGACCCCCTGTGGTCCATTTGGACCTTCCCAACCCCACTCCACCTCGGGCCCCTTCATTTTCCGCGTGAATTAATCATGACTCGGCAGGGCTTTTGGGGAGCGGTTCTCCTGATCAGCAGGGTGGGTATTTCCGTTACTCTCGCCGTTCTTCTCACTCTAACGACGCGTTGGAACAACCTATTGCGGGCGTTACGCACCTTTTTTGTTCCGAAGATTTTCATCGTGACTTTAGAAATGACGTATCGTTATATTTTTGTTCTTATCACCCTTCTAGAAGATATGTTCTTAGCTCGGAAGGCCCGTGACTCAGGACATTCTTCTGGAGCTGAACAACGGCGATTTGTTGGATCCTCTATTGCGAATCTTTTCGGTAAATCTCTGCAAATGAGCGAAGATGTCTATACCTCGATGATCGCACGTGGATATACTGGTGAAATCTATACCCTTCAACGTTTCCAACTGCGCTCAATCGATGTCTTTAGTCTGGGCGTCAGCTTAATGGCTAGCTTAACGCTTTATGCTGCCGACAAAGTCTTAGGAGGATGAAAAACTTGTCTAAACAAACCGTTCCTCTGTTCGAATTATCGGCCGTTTCGTACGCCTATATTCCGGATCATCCCGTTCTGTCTGATATTGATCTTCAGCTCTATCCAGGGGAAAGCCTTGTTATCCTCGGAGCCAATGGTAGCGGGAAATCCACACTACTAAAAATTCTTGCGGGGCTTGTTCATCCCACGTCCGGTCAAATTTTAGCATTTGGGCAGGAACTGACAGAAAAGAAACTACAAGAGCCTTCCTTCTTATCCGAGTTTCGCCAACGTGTAGGCTTTATCTTTCAAAATTCTGATGCCCAGCTATTCTCGGCGACCGTTCGGGATGAGTTAGCCTTTGCGCCACTGCAACTTGGCCTTTCAAGACAGCAAGTAGAACAACGGATTGACGAAACTGCCGACTTGCTAGGAATCACACCCTTGTTAGACCGCCCGCCCTATAAGTTGAGTGGTGGGGAGAAGAAAAAAGTTGCTTTGGCCTGTGTTCTAACGGCGAATCCCGAAGTCTTATTCCTTGATGAACCGACAAACGGGCTCGACCCGCGCACCCAGTTTTGGCTTGTAGAATTTCTCTCAGCCCTTCAAAGCGCAGGCAAAACGGTCATTACCGCAACCCATGACCTTTCCATCGTGGAAGAAATCGGCCAACGAGTAATTGTCCTACGCGAAAACCACACAGTCGCGGCAGACGGCGCCCCCTACGAGATCTTCAGCGACCGAGAACTTTTGCTCAATGTAAACCTCATTCATGAACGCTCTCATTTTCATATCGGCGGAGCGAAGAAACACGGTTAAAGAAAGGGGTACTTTATGGACATTTCATTACAATCGATTGGTACAATTCATACACCTTACTTTCCCATTAACACCCCCCATCAGCCGATTGCTGATGCACCCGGTGATTTTTGGATTACACTGAATCCTGAATATGCGAGCGCTTTAAAAGACTTAAACACCTTCAACTACATTTATGTCCTCTACCATCTAGATCAAGTGGTCCCTCCAGTCGAACTTCTCACCAAATCTCCTTGGGCTCCTGAAGCTGAAATTGGACTCTTTGCCAGTCGTTCCGCGCAGCGGCCCAACCCCATCGGTCTAAGTATCGTCAAAGTCAAAGAAATCAATGGAAATGAATTAACGATCTCAGGCATTGATGCCTATAACGGAACCCCCTTACTCGACATTAAGCCTTATCTACAATTCCTGGACAGTAAAGAGGATGCCAATAATGGATGGATCGATACCCTGCCTGATAAAGAACATACCATCGCGCACGCTCTTGGGCTTACCCATGAGCATGAGCATGAACATGTGAATGAACACGAACATGCTCATTCACACGAGACCGTTCACCCGCACGTCCACCACGATCACGCACATGACCTTAACCACAACCATAACCACGCCAATCATTCTCATGAACATAACGATTAAGCTACACAGAACAGGGGTACGAGATTCAAAACTCGTACCCCATACTATCTTCACTAGCCTTGTTGACGATGACTGACCCTTTTTGATATACTAAAATGGTGTTCTGAATTGAATAAATAGTCGTTCGGTTGGGGTAAACTTCGCGAAAGCGAAGGACGCTAAAGTCATGGTTCTAAGGCTTAAAGCTCAAGAGTACTGGTGCTTTTAAAAGCATTTTCGAGTTCAAGCTAAGATCGCCAGGCTACAAGCATAGAACTTCTCTGGGGAGAGTAGTCGTACAAGACTACTCTCTTTTATTTTTGGAAATATTAAAACGTTGTGGAGGTGTATCAATGCTCATTGGGATTGCCATTATGATCTTTCTAGTCTCCTATCTCTTCATCATTTCAGAAAAAGTGCCTCGTGCTGTGATCGCAGTCTTTGGTGCTACAATACTCGTCATAACCGGCGTCCTTACTCAAGAAAAGGCGATTCATCACATTGATTGGAATACCCTAGGGCTCTTAATTGGGATGATGATCATCGTCGATCTCACTCGACGATCCGGAATCTTTGCCTTTCTGGCCATCTGGGTAAGCAAAAAGGTCAAAGGAGATCCCCTATTACTGATGCTTGCCTTGTCCTTGCTCACAGCTTTCCTATCCGCACTTTTGGATAACGTCACCACGGTCTTATTAATTGTTCCTGTAGCGCTCTCCATTGCTGACCAATTAGAAGTTGATCCAGTTCCCTTCCTCTTCAGTCAAATTATCATGAGTAATATTGGTGGCACAGCAACGCTTATCGGAGACCCACCGAATATTATGATTGCGGGACAAACGGGTCTCAGCTTTATGGACTTTATGATTAATCTCGCGCCGATTGTCGTTGTCCTTATAGCCGTTACTTTATATATTTTCTACCTTATGTACCGTCACAAATTGGTGACAAAAGATGCTTTAAGAGCGAAGCTCATGTCTCAAAACGAATGGGACGAAATTAAGGACTATACCTTACTGAAGAAAAGCCTCGTAGTGTTGAGCTTCGTTATTTTAGGCTTTACTCTACATTCCATTTTTCACCTAGAAACAGCCACCATTGCACTTAGCGGGGCCATGCTCTTAATGATCTGGGCCCATGAAGAACCCGAAGAGGTTTTCCTAGCCATTGAGTGGCCTACGCTCTTTTTCTTTGCTGGCTTGTTCGTGCTTGTCGGGGGACTTATTGAGGTGGGAGTGCTTGACCGTCTGGCAGAGTGGAGCATGGGCTTAACCCAGGGTGATCCCCTCCTTATGGCTATGTTGATTATTTTTATATCGGCGATCCTTTCGTCCTTCCTCGATAATATTCCCTTCGTGGCAACGATGATTCCACTGATTCAAAAACTCGCCCTACTCAGCCAGTTCACGCCTATACAGACACAACCGCTTTGGTGGGCTTTAGCTTTAGGCGCCTGCCTCGGGGGTAATGGAACCTTAGTGGGCGCCTCGGCCAATCTCATCGTGGCAGGAATTGCTGAGAAAAACGGTATCAAAATAGGCTATGTCCAATTCCTTAAAGTAGGCTTCCCCATCATGCTTCTCACCGTTGCGATTTCAGCCGTGTACCTTGTCCTTCGTTATTTTTAGGACCGGATTCATACCGACTCCGAAAATACCCTCTCCACATTTCGGACAACACCCTCCATTTAGGCGACTAATTACAACAGAGTCACGTTGAATCACGGCTTCGCCACACCGAGGACAAAACGTTGTATCTCCACCTCTGACATTTCCCAAATACACATAAGGAAGAGACGCTTTGCCTATATCCCATAACCGTTCTAAGGTTTGTCGATCCGTTGCTGGAACCGCCATTCGGTAGGCTGGATGGTAGGCACTCAAATGCCAAGCGAGTGGTGAATTAAGTTGACGTAACCAGCGAGCCAATTCTCTGATCTCCTGGGGGTTATCATTGGCCCCTGGAATGACCAGCGTTGTCAGTTCAAGATGAACCCGCCCAGCCAAACGCTCGACATTGTCTAAAACCCACGCCAGTTTACCTCCACAATAGGTTTGATAAAACGCCTCTGAAAACGCCTTAATATCAATATTGACGGCATCCACGAATGGAATCAGTTCTTCAAGGAAACGTCCGGAAATCGTCCCATTACTAACTAGAACCACCTTGCCCCCTTGAGCTCGGACCAAAGGAGCGGTATCCCGAATCATCTCAAACCACACGCTCGGTTCTGAATAAGTAAAACACAGCCCCAAGGAATTTTGAGCCTGACCTGCAAGCTCAGCAGGTGTCACTTTTTTCCCAGGTTGATGTTTTTGGGATATCTCGTGATTTTGACAAAATGAACAGCTTAGGTTACAGCCAAAGCCCCCAACGGAAAAAATCGAAGAACCGGGATAAAAGTGGTAGAGCGGCTTCTTCTCAATAGGATCTATATTCCAGGCTGCCACTTCGCCATAGGTTAGAGATACAATCTCTCCTTCGCAATTTTGCCTTGCATGGCACCTACCGGATTGCCCCTGCCTTAATTGACAACGTTGGGGACACAAGAGACAAGTCGCAGTATAGGCTTCCGTGCCTAAGTCACCAATATTTACGACATTGTTACTATTACTCATAATGCCGCGTGACCTCAAACCGCCAGAGCTCCACCGCTTCTTCTCCCGAGATTCCAGCCTTTTGTTTGGCAATACTGATCTGGTCTGAAACGGTATCTACCCCGTCCAAATGAGGGAGTAAAAGTCCCGTCTTCCCGTGCTGTCGAACAACGACTCCGTACCTCCAAGGATCCAGCTCTTCCGGTCCTGCTATTTTCTCAAGTTCACCAAGGACATCCACGGTGATGCTCAGGGTATTCAAATCATCAATTTCAACGGGCCTAAAACGCGGGTCTTCCGTTCCTGCAGCCACCGCATTATGTTGAATTTCCAACGCGAGATTGTCCTGCCACCGCTCGGTCGTTCCAATACATCCCCGTAAATTTCCATTTTGTTTCAGCGTTACAAAGCATCCCCTGCGCATACCAAACACAGACTCAAACATGTCGGTTAGATCCAAGAGGGCTGGATCATCCTTCTGTAAATAGGCTTTAAGACAACGCCGAGCCCATTGCGGCAAGGGGGACGAATGATAGAGATCCGCCACCATATACCCCACGCCAAACGGCCCTTCATAAGACAACACCTCTGGGGCGCCTTCTTTAGCAGCCAGTGCCAAGCGCAGGCTCTTGTACCCACACTCCCCAGCCTTTTCGACAACGTCAACCGGCAAACTCGTGAGCTTCTTGGTATCCCTCTGAAGCGCTTCTAGTACCGCCTTATCAAATTCCGGTCCAGTAGCATCAAACCCGTACGGCCCGTCTTCCTTCAAACGATGGGAGAGATCCCCACTGGCAACAAGCGCATAGCGTCCCGGCAGCTTATCTAGAATTTGACCGATGCTCAAACCATATTCTTCCGGTCGCTCTAAGGGCATGCCTAAAAGTACTACCTTACCACTCCAGCCAGCCTTTAGTAAAAAATAAAGCGGCACCAGTGCGCCGTGATCCATGGTCCCCTTCATGGGAACAACCCCCGCGAGGTGTTTTTTAAATAAATCAATGATCGCTGGATCACTTGCAAACGACAAACTGACTTGTGCAGCTCCAAATTGTGCGAAATCGCCTTGGACGACGTCATCGGTTAAAAGAGTCATCCCGTCCTTGGTAAGTAGTGCATGAGGGGAAACTAAAATCACCGTCTCGACGTTTGACTGAACAAGACGACTCGCTATTTCATCGTAGGCATCCAAACTTCTTTGGCACTTACATTCCTCTCCCCGTCCGATCTCCGGAACGAGAATGGGTGGATGCGGAACAAAGGCCGAATAAACTAAGCTCATGAGTGCAACACTCCTTCTTGTTTTTTGCCATCGTTAATATCTTTATTTTACCCTGATCCACCGCTAAAATACAGGAGACTTTACCCGCGAAAAGTCTCCAAATAACGACCAAGACTCGAACAGGTCGTTCGAGATTAGAGCGCTGTTTATGTAAAGAAAGGCCGGTGATGAATCAACTTAGTTAATTCATCACCGGCCTTTTAAGGGTTTGTAACTTAACCTTCGATTGGTTTAAGATTGCAAAGGAAGTGCCGGAGCACTTTGGGCTCATAGGTGAATTCCAAGCCTTTGATCTGGTCTCGACGTTCCCAAATTGCCACTAGAGCATCCACGACCACATCCATATGGTTATCAGTATAGACACGGCGAGGAATGGTCAAACGCATGAACTCCACATCGGCCTTCTTTTGAATTCCGGTCTCAGGGTCGCGGCCCAGTAATAAAGAACCTATTTCGACCGGGCGGACGCCCGCTTCTAGGTATAGTGCGTTACTAAGCGCTTGGGCGGGGAATTGTTCTGCTGGAATATGGGGAAGAAATTTTCCAGCATCCACGAAAACAGCATGCCCACCGACGGGCCACTGAATGGGAATACCACGCTTACGAAGTTCATTTCCAAGGTATTCGACTTGTCCAATTCGGCTTTCGAGATAATCAAGGTCCAGACCTTCATAAAGTCCAACCGCTAAGCATTCCATATCTCGACCAGACAGTCCGCCGTAAGTTATGAAGCCTTCCATCGGTACGCAGGTCGTACACGCCGCTTGATACACTTCTTTTTCCTTCTTAACGCCGATCAACCCGCCCATGTTGACAATGGCGTCTTTTTTAGCACTCATCGTGAAGTAGTCGCCCATATCAAACATTTCTCTAACAATCTCTTGAATGCTTTTATTTTCATACCCCGCTTCACGTCGTTTTATAAAATAAGCATTCTCAGCAAAACGAGCGGCGTCAATGTCAATCTTCAAGGAATATTTGTCCGCAATTTTCCGAACCCCACGGAAATTCTCCATGGAGACCGGTTGTCCTCCCGAGGAGTTACAGGTTACTGTCGCAATGATGAACGCAATGTTCTCAGGACCTTTTTCAACAATGAACTTCTCGAGCTTATCTAGATCAAAGTTACCCTTAAACGGATGCTCTTTTTGCGTATCAAAAGCCTCTTCAATCACAAGGTTCACTGCGATCATACCATTCATCTCGATGTGAGCCATGGTTGTATCAAAGTGCATATTTCCCAGAACAAATTGCCCGTTGTGTTTTTTCAGATTAGGAAAAAGGACTTGCTCTGCCCCACGCCCTTGGTGAGTCGGAATGACATATTCATAACCGAAGATGTCTTGTACGGCATCTTTTACTTTGAAGAAGGACTTGCTTCCAGCATAGGACTCATCCCCGAGCATCAAGGCGGACCACTGATTATCACTCATAGCACCCGTCCCGCTATCTGTGAGAAGATCAATGTAGACGTCTTCGCCTTTTAAAAGAAAGGGATTATAGCCTGCTTCTTGAAGTTTTATCAGACGCTCTTTACGAGAAATCATGCGGATTGATTCTACCATTTTAATACGATAAGGTTCTGCTTTTCTAGCCATGATAAAGTGCCTCCTTTTATTCCAGACAATTTGAATTCTTATGATGACAGTATTGCAAGTTGCGTGCCACCGTCAAAAAGGATCAAAATGTCTGAAACAAGCCACTTCCGATAGTGATGAACTTCAAACCGATAAGAATACTTGTCAATTTTTCTTCTAGGTGGAAATAAAACTTATCACTTAAGCGTTTTCTTGATTCCTATTGATTTTTTAATCTTAAACACTACCCAGAGTAGGAATACCCATAGAGGGAGAATGTAGACTGCGAGTTTCATATCCTTCATCGTGGTCATCAAAACCACAATCATGACTAGGAAGGCAAAAGCAACATAATTGCTGTATGGGTGTAGAGGGGTTTTGAACTCTAGTTGATCGACAGCTTTCCCTTTCGCTTTGCGGAATTTAAGATTGGTAAAAATGATCATGGACCAGTTAATAATTGCGGCAATAACGGCGATGGAAATCAAGTACATAAAGACTTTACCAGGGATTAAATAGTTCAGAACGACTGCCACCAGCGTAAGAGCCGACGAGACTAAAACTCCGGCAACGGGAATGCCTCTTTTATTCAATCGTCCAAATAACTTAGGCGCGTTCCCTTGGTGTGCCAAGCTGTAAAGCATCCGACCATTACTGTAAATTCCGCTGTTATAAACCGAAAGAGCTGCCGTCAAAACGACAATATTCAAGATCGTCGCTGCGGCAGGGATTCCTATTTTAGAGAAAATCTGTACGAAGGGGCTTCCCTCCAGCCCAACCTTATTCCAAGGATAGATGATCATCATGACGGCTAAGGCCCCAACATAGAAGATGAGGATACGCCACATGACTTGGTTAATGGCCTTCGGAATCGTTTCTGTTGGATTCTCCGCTTCTCCGGCCGTGATTCCGATCAGTTCAATTCCCCCAAAACTAAACATAACGACAACGAGGGAAAGCATTAAGCCCCAGACTCCGTTTGGCAGGAAACCGCCGTGAATCCAAAGATTGCTGAATCCCGTGGCTTGTCCGTTAATTCCCGTGAAGATGAGCATTATTCCAAAGATGATCATCCCTACAATGGCAACAACTTTGATAATGGCAAACCAGAATTCAAATTCTCCATATAGTTTGACATTGACTAGATTTGCCATCGTGATAAGGATTAGAAATATCAGAGCGGATAGCCACTGGGGAAACGTTGGAAACCAATAGTTAATGTAAATACCCACAACGGTCAATTCTGCCATGCTGACGATAATATAGTTGAACCAATAATTCCAGCCGGAGAGAAAACCGGGAAACTCGCCCCAATACTTGTATGCATAGTGGCTAAAGGAACCGGAAACAGGTTCATCCACAGACATTTCGCCCATCATTCTCATAATGAAGAAGATCACTAAGCCCCCGATGAGATAAGACAGGATGATACTGGGTCCTGCTAATCGAATGGTTTCCGCTGATCCGTAAAACAGCCCGGTACCAATCGCTCCACCTAAGGCGATCATTTGGATATGACGGTTTTTTAACCCTCTTTGCATACCATCATTTTTTTGCTCCTGGATGCTCATACCATTACCCCTTTATCCTTAATTGTCACTCTGCTCAGCTAATTATTCAGTCTATCCCATAACTCTTCATTTTATTTAAAATGGTTGTATTGGAAACGCCCAGTACCCTTCCCGCTTTTCTAGAGGAAGAATGGGTTTCTAAAACACGCATGAGCACTTGTTTTTCAACTTCACTCACGATCCTTTTTAACGTAGGCCACTCATCTCCCACCGGAATCTGTATTTGAAAATTCCCGTCCTCGCACTTTACCGTGTGTGGAGTAGAAACTAAATCCGTCCACTCATAAAAAAGGTGTGGTTTAATTTCAGCGGAATCCATGACATTGATAATGCGCTCAAGTATGTTTTCGAGCTGTCGTACATTTCCAGGCCATGTTTGGCCCATTAATAGGTCAATGGTCTCTTTCGTTAAATGAATTTCTGGTTTTCCCAACTTTTCTGAAATCTTGCGAATCAAATGCTGAGCAATCAGTGGAATATCCTCAGAGCGTTCCCGAAGAGGGGGAATCCGCAATGGGATCACATTTAGCCGATAATAAAGATCTTCTCTAAATTCACCCTTTTGGATCATTTCTTCCAGATTACGATGTGTCGCAGCAACAATTCGAACATCGACTGAAATTTCCTTTGTTCCTCCGACCCGACGAATCATGCCTTCTTGCAACACGCGCAGCAATCGAACCTGAACCTGAGTTGGTATTTCACCGATTTCATCTAAGAACAGCGTCCCATGATCTGCTTGCTCAAAAAGTCCTTTTTTCCCGCCTCGAGCCGCCCCCGTAAAGGATCCTTCTTCATAGCCGAACAATTCACTTTCCAGTAAGCTATCCGGTAAGGCTGCGCAACTGATCGGAATAAAAGGGGCTTGAACCCGTAAGCTCTCCATATGAATCGCTCTGGCAAACAGTTCTTTGCCTGTGCCACTTTCGCCACGCAATAACACCGTTGAGTTGCCTTTAGCGACCATTTTAGCCGTTTCGATAACATGGCGCATCTTCGCACTCTGATGAATAATCCCCGCGAAAGACATTAATTCTTTCTTCGAATCTATTTTTGAAATAATTTCTTTTAGCTCCTGCTCTCTCTCTTCATAGGGCATCTGATCGCACAATTTCACAAAGACAACGCCTTGAACGGCTGTCAAATCTTGCATTAAATGTTGAATTTGATCAACGGAAGTACAACGGAATTTGATGAACATACCCTGAGCTGGGATGACTTCCATCCCAATCTTATCCACCCTATTTTTTTCGCATCCCTCAAAGATCTCCATTCCCAAGCCCAGGCGGTCTTCAAAATCGATTTGAATTACACGTTCCAGAAATTCCATTGGCTGCCTCCCTTTATTACGCGAGCTTGCATCGTGAGGAAGATGTCGAATAATATTTAATAATAAATTATATCATAGATTAATTTCACAGTACTAAAAATGAGTTCAAGGCACCCCTTAATAAAACCAGCGAAATCTGAGCAGGATAATCTTACGAAGCTTAGTTCCAATTTCTTGCTTGGTTTGTTCACGGGAAATCAGTTATACTTATATTAGCCTGTCATGTCATCAACAAAACTTACTTCATGACAACTTCAAGGAGGTAGATACCATTGAATAAACAAACTGTCAGTACTCAAAATGCGCCCGCTGCTATTGGCCCTTATTCACAAGGGGTAAAGGTAGGCAACCTGATTTTCACATCTGGACAGCTTCCTATGAACCCACAAAGTGGAGAATTAGTGGCTGATATTGAAGGAGCAACCAAGCAATCCTTAGACAATGTCAAAGCGATTTTAGAATCCGCAGGCGCTTCTATGGACAAAGTTGTAAAAACGGTGGTTTTTCTGAGAGACATGAATGACTTTGTCGCGATGAACGCTGTTTATGCCACCTATTTTCCAACCAATCCTCCAGCCCGTTCGGCTGTACAAGTTGCACGTTTGCCGAAGGATGCAATTCTTGAAATTGAAGCAATTGCTCTGGCTGAATAATGAACCACCCAACGTCTCAACGTCTTAACGTCTAAATTCCAAAGGGTTCCTGAAACAAACGTTTCCGGGGCCCTTTTCTCAACACTTTCCAACATAAATCGGTTAATTTCTATGACTATAAGGAGGAATTTGCAACATAACATCCCGAATAAGTATTATACTACAGAGGCAAGTTGCAAGCAGCCGTACCCATAACACACATAATACTAATGATTGTCGAAAGGATGAATAAGATTGACCATTACCGAACGCCTGGAAACACTACCCCTCTCCAGGTTTCATTATCTTCTACTGATGACAGCAGGCTTAGGGTGGATGTTTGACTCCATGGACACCGGTATTATTTCCTTTGTACTCCCCGTATTAATGAAGACCTGGCATCTCAGTCCTGAACAAGTCGGGACAATTGGGAGCATCGGGCTAGTTGGAATGGCCCTTGGCGCTATTCTTTCAGGGACCGTAGCGGACCTTTTCGGGCGCAGAAAAATTTTTGCAGCCACACTCGTAATTTATAGCTTCGCAACCGGATTATGCGGGCTGTCTTGGAACTACCAGTCACTCTTGGTCTTCCGATTCTTGGTCGGATTTGGCTTAGGCGGCCAACTCCCCGTTGCGGTAACACTCGTCAGTGAATTTTCTCCCATTAAACACCGCGGTAAACTTCTTGTTCTATTGGAAAGCTTCTGGGCCATAGGATGGCTGTTAGCAGCCTTGATCTCTTATATCATCATTCCTCGGTTCGGTTGGCAGACCGCGTTCTATATCGGCTCAATTCCTGCCCTTTATGTTTTTTATCTTTGGAAGTCTATCCCTGAATCTCCCCGATATTTAGTGTCGAAGGGGAAAATTGCTCAAGCTGAAGCCATTGTGAAAGTCATTGAAGCACAGTCTGGAATCAGTCGCACGCCCACTGAACTAGCTTCACAGCCTATTACGCAAACTCCGTCCAAACTAACCGTCAAAGAACTCTTTTCTAGCAAATTCATCCGAAGAACCATCTTTCTTTGGCTTCTCTGGTTCGGCGTGGTCTATGCCTATTACGGAATCTTCACCTGGCTTCCTTCCCTACTCGCGCTAAAGGGTTTTTCCTTAACCAAAAGCTTCGAGTATGTCATGGTCATGACTGTGGCTCAAATTCCCGGATATTTCAGTGCTGCGTATTTAGTGGACAAGGTCGGCCGCAAGCCCACGCTGTCTATTTATCTAATCGGCACCGCAATTTGCGCGTATTTCTTTGGTCAAAGCACCAATGTACAAACCATTCTACTCATGGGCTCCTTGATGTCCTTCTTTAACCTGGGCGCCTGGGGAATTGTCTATACCTATACCCCGGAACTTTACCCGACGCATGCCCGTGCAACCGGATCTGGTTGGGCTGCCGGTATTGGAAGAATTGGGGGAATTATTGCCCCCGTTGTCGTTGGCTTAATGATAGGATCTTACCACTTACCGTCTCAATCCGTTTTTCTCATGTTTGCTGCAGTACTGCTCCTAACAGCTCTGAACGTGATCATCCTTGGTGAAGAAACAAAAGGCAAGCCAATGGATGAAACGACTCTGTAGGACTTATTCTTCAAAAAAGTATCTAACCTTCACGAATACTTTGTGATTAGTATGACCGAAAGCTGCTGAACAATCTTGTTCAGCAGCTTTCTGCATCTCGGTATCAAAGACTCACTTCCATATAATTCTTCTTATGGAACATTAATCTAATTCATTGCATACCGTGTATCATACCCACACAAATTCTCACATTTAAGATAAAGGGGGCTTACCCATGTCATCGTTGATGGGGCAAAGAGGCAGTTACCCAAATAATTACAATAGGTTCTCCCCAAGTCATCGACAGGGGACAAACCCTGTTAAAGGTCAAGGTCCAACTCCTGTTCAAGTCCAAATTCCTACACTGGTCTCTAAACCAATCGTTCAACCAGTAGTCCAACCAGTAGTCCAACCAGCTCCCCCTATTCAAACCAAAGTTCCTTCTGCTGCTCCAGCAGCTTCTTCTGCCCTCTGGCAACAGCAAGCAGGAAATATCCTGAAACAATACGGCCCTTCACTTATGCAACAATTTGGGCCTACGTTAGCACGCAAAGTCGGCATGCCCCTTGTCCAGCGACTTGGACCTCCCCTCGCACGCAAGGTGGGTGTTCCCCTCGTCCAACGTGTTGGCCTTCCTCTGGCCCGCAAAGTATTTCTTCCGCTCGCAAAACGAGTGGGATTTGCACTCATTCGACGAATGGGCTTTCCCTTCTAACGTGAAGTGGTCGCGATACTATCTTCTAATAAAGGAAACTTGGCTGGCGCCAAGCCTTAGCGAAGGCGGCCGCCTTAGTTGCTCTTATGCTGCAGAAAGTATATAACAAAATTTTATACTTTCTGACTAGTATAAACGAAAAGGTTGTTAACGAGGTAATCGTCAGCAACCTTTTTTATATTTGCTCTACAGGAACTCTTTAGAAAGATGTAGAATGTATAACTAAACGTATAAACGTTCATTCTAACAAAAAGGCAGGTGGCATTCATTGCAAAACGAAAAAATGATTCAAGGCCTTAATGCTCAAGTGAATAAAGAGCTCTACTCAGCGTATTTTTATCTTGCGATGCAAGCTTACTTCTCCTCAATAAACCTTGATGGATTTGCTCATTTTTTCCGTGTTCAGATTCAGGAAGAACGAGATCATGCCTTAGGATTTTTTAATTATCTGAACAAGGTTGGAGGCAAAGCCACGTTTGAGGCCATCGAAAAACCCCAGAGCGAATTTTCCAGTCCCCAAGAAGTCTTTGAATTAACGTTAAAACATGAGCAATTCATTACGCAATCCATCTATTCGCTTATGGACATCGCCCGGGAAGTCAAAGATCATACGACGGATATTTTTCTCCAGTGGTACATCACGGAACAGGTAGAAGAAGAGGAAAACATGACCCGTATTCTCAACAAGCTTAAGCTCATTCATGGAGAGGGAGCGGGACTCTTTATGATTGATAGCGAGCTCGCCCAACGGCTATATGTTCCGGCTGTCATTCCTGGCGTTAACATCGTCTAATCCCTACTAGCTTTTCAAGACATAAAGAAAGAGTTCTGTTGGCATTTTGCTAGCAGAACTCTTTCTTTATGCTTAGTCGCATACTCGTTATGAAATATCATCATATAAATTATTCCAATCCAAAACTGTTCAAAGTTATTGTTCCTAAGTCTTTATATTTCGTATTATTATTTAACGTTTTACGCAGGGATAACCGGGCTTTGTGTAATCTCCATTTTACTAGCTCCACAGTGCAGCCTAAAATTTCCGCAACTTCTTTTGTTGAACAACCATTGATTTCTCTCAAGACAAAAACTTCTTTTTGTTGCTCAGGTAATTCTGCGATAGAACTGAATATTATATTCCTCGTGGCATTTTTTTGGCAGGCTCCATCCGGTTCTGGTGAAGTATCAACCTTTGAAACGTTTAGGTCTGTTTTTTCTGTCGCCATTTCTTTTCGAACACTGCTCTTTCGTTGATAATCAACCGTGACATTGACAGCAATCCGATATAGCCAGGTAGAAAATTTTGATTTACCGGTAAATGTGTGTCTTGCTTGAAATGCTTTTAGAAAAGTTTCCTGCGTTAAATCTTGGGACAGATGATAATCGCCTGTCATTCCATAGATTAAATTGGTTAATTTCTCCTGGTTCTGTGAGATTATTTCTTCAAAGGAAAGCTCCCCTTCGAATGAATCTGCAGTATATAAATTTTCCTTGATTCTCATATAATTCACTCCTTCGCCCTTGAACACTAAATTTAGAATGCCCAATTAATTGTAGAAAAGAACCAGGCAAAGCCCGGTTCTTTTCTACATCTGCGATTTACTCTTGAGTCGGGATCTGCTTGGCCACAACCATTGCTTTGGCGAGTGGACACTCATCGCTGTGTTTGTCCCCACATTGAAAACACATATCAGCTAAAGCCTCAATTGCTTTTTGTTTTTTTTCTGCATTAAACATCTATTAAACCTCCCCTACCTTACCGTATTTTGTCTTACACCACTTAGACGTAGAGAAGTGTCTTTAGGATAGTGTATAAGCTTATTTTTTTCAATCAAGGATTTTTTTTAAAATGTGACACTGAAATGTTGTTTAGAAAGACTTAGGCATTCGATTCGTCCAAAATCCGCCTCTGAAATTTTTCGGTTCAAACGATACAACAAATGCTTTGGGACAAAGCTTGTTAAGGATGTCAAATAACTTACGTTCGTTAGACCTTTTCGCCAAGACTTGCATCATAAGCCTTGGCCTATCCTTACCATCGGCTAACCAGGAAGTCACACCATACCCAAACCCTCGCAGCTGTGATGGGATCTCTGCTTCAACACAGTCTACGGTGACTTGAACTGTCACATATCCCAACGCTAAATATTCTTCGATTCGACTACCTATATACACGCCTAAACCAAACCCGATGCAATAAGCGGCTAGATTCCAGGGGTTGTCCAGATTTTGAAGAACGATCTTTAACCCAGTCATGTAAACATAAATCTCAACAATGGACAGGAAAGTTGCCAATACTCTCTGTCCTTTAATCACAAAAATCATACGCAGCGTATAAAGAGAAACATACACGACGTTAATGCCGACGATGATCAGAATAAGTTCCATAATTGCCTCCACTTTCAGCAGCTATGATTTTCTAATAAAGCTTCTTTCTCACTGCACCTTGAGTTTAGACTTTTCGTCTTAATATAGCAAGTATTCTCCCTAACACACTTTGGGAATTTCATTCTGACCTCAAGTCTTTTATACCTCGCCAAGCATTCTGTAAGTCCGTACTTTCCCTGAATATAGTGTTGTGTGGAAGTTTCATTGACAGACTTTAATAAAAAGATTATTGTTAGATTAGTTTGTTTAAATATAAGAAAGGGGAGTGCAAGATGTCGAGTAGTACGTTTCATTCCCAAAGGAAATGGAACATTGGGTTTATGCTATTCCTTACGTTGTTGTTTACTCTCCTTTCTCAAATAAGTATCCGTCTGACGTTAATCATGGCTCTAGGCATTAGTTTAGGGTTTGTCTTACAAAAGTCCCGTTTTTGTCTTGTGTCTGCGTTGCGTGATCCTATTTTGATTGGTATGACTCAACTCACTCGAGCCTTTCTTTTGCTTCTGGGGATTAGTATTCTTGGCTTTGCGCTGGTGTACTGGGGATCATCACAGAGGAACATCCCGTTAATCCTTAATGTTTTTCCCTTGGGCGTGCATACCGTTGTCGGTGGTCTGTTATTTGGGATCGGTATGGTGTTGGCCGGCGGCTGCTCTTCCGGAATTTTAATGCGTAGTGGCGAAGGGTTTGCCATGCAGTGGGTAGCGTTATTCGGTTTGGTTGTGGGCGCTGTATGGGGAGATCGGTCGTTAGTAAATTGGAGAAACACCTTTGGCGAATGGCCAGGAATTTTTTTGCCGGACATTTTAGGTTGGTCTCTAACCCTTATTCTGGAAATAGGTGTATTATTGGCCTTGTGGCAGTTGGCTAGATGGTGGCAAACCAAACAAATTGGGGAGTAGGTGAACAACTATGACTCGATTTGTCATTGAGATATGGGGAGAGATGTGCCCGATTCCCCTGATTAAGGCAAAAAAAAAGTTGTCGTCCATGCAATGTGGTGATATTTTAGTTTTAGAAACTGAACACAGTTGTACCTCAAGGGGTATTGTCGTTTGGGCAAAAGCCAATCGGCACCAGATTGAAGAGGAAGAAGTGGCGAATGGAATATGGCATCTTGAATTGACGAAAACGCATGATTAGAGAGAGTGTGAAGCCATGACAAAGCCTTTGCAGACAATCCTCCATGGCCCTTGGGCTTATTGGATCGGGGCGATTATTTTGGGCGTGCTGAACATACTTGTGTTGATTGTAAGACGTGAGCCTTGGGGAATCACGATGAACCTTGAAGTTTGGGGAGAATGGATCGGTAGTAGCCTGGGAATGCTCGACAACGAGGGACTTACGTTTCAACGATTAATGACTTTCTCTGGGACCTATTTGAACATTGGGCTCCTGCTGGGTGCTTTTTGGGCAACGTTGGTCGCTTCGCAGGTCCGATTTCGGCCCATCAGAGATAAGAAATTCTTTTTTTCTGCCTTAATCGGTGGACTACTCATGGGCTACGGAGCACGGATTGCTTATGGTTGCAATGTCGGCGCGCTCTTGAACGGAATTGCCTCTAGTTCTCTGACCGGGTGGATTTTTGCAATCGCGGTGTTTTTAGGAACTTGGATAGGCTCTAAGCTCCTCATAAAATTTCTAGTCTAAAAAGCCACAGTTTATGCTGTGGCTTTTTGATGGGTTTAATGATGTTTTAACAAAGACAGCTATCTTCAGGATTCGTCAGAAATTTAATAAATTGCTTCGTCTTTGTCGTAAGGGAGCGATTTGTTCGATAAACGATATTATAGGTGACTGGCATTGCCAAATCGGTAATTGCAAGAACTCTCAGTGTCCCTGAATAAGCTTCTTTTCGAATTGCGAGACGTTGCACGACGGATCCGCCTAATCCAGCCTCAACCGCAGACTTAATAGCATAAATACTCTTCATCTCGGTAATCACGTTCAGCTGATTCACGGAATAGCCATGCAGGGCTAAAGCTGTTGCCAAAATCTTTCGTGTGCCCGATCCGTCTTCTCGAAGAATTAAGGGTTGTTTGAGGAGGTCTTGAATTGAAATAACGTCACCTTCAGCGGGATGTTGTGGAGGCACAATCAGCACTAATTCATCCGACGTGACAGGAACCGCTTTAAGGGAAGAACAAAGTGTATCTCCTTCCACAACCCCAATATCCACTTCATCAGACATCACCATACGAAGAACCTCTTCGGCATTAGCAGTATTTACGCAAAGCTCAACTTGTGGGAATTGTTCTTTAAACAAATAAATCGAGCATGGGAGTGAGACATTTCCGATCGTGGTACTTGCCCCAATCACAATCTGATTGTTTTCATGCTTGAACACGGTTTCGAGTTCTCGTTCCATTTCGTCTTGTATTTCAAGAATCTTTAGAGCATAGGTATGAAACACCTCACCAGCCTTGGTCAGTGTCACGCCCTGTGGCGTTCTGTCAAACAGTTGCCCATGATAGTATTCTTCTAAATTTTTGATATGGGTGCTAACAGCTGGTTGGCTCATGTGCAATATTTTTGCGGCTTTTGAAAAGCTTTGCTGGCACGTTACCATGCAAAATATCTTGAGTTGGTAACTATCCAATACATCTTCACCATCCCCTAAGTTTCTGAGGATATTAGCATCTATTAGCATTGTATAATCAAGCACTTTAAAATTCAATGAGGGATTTCCTCTTTAGTCGCCATCTTTTTACCTCCCGAAGAAGGTTTATCCTTGGATACATCATGGCATTTATGGCAGTCATCAGAGGACTGTTTATCCGGCTCCTGGCGGCATTGACTATCAATAACCTGGGGAATCAGATATTTTTCTCCATTTGTTTTTCGATAACTAAACCATTTTCCGTCTTCCAGTCGGACGTATGCTAATTCCTCGCCCTTCGCCGTTTTCAGAATGACATCCTCCATTTTGAGCGCTGGAAAAACTGGATTAATGCGGGCTTCTGCCCAAGCCATGTCTGATTTGTCCGTTATTTTCCACGGTATAGGCTGACCGACGGTACTTCCATGGCAGTCACGACATTGGATTTTCAACGTTTTCCATTCAGAGTAGTACATCTCCCCGTCCCCCATGGCTTCCTTGCGGGTATGACAGTCTACACAGTCCAAGTTGACTTCGCATTTCGTAAAGACCAATCCCGGCGAATAAACATTCTGCCAACGCGTCTCCAAATTTTCCTTGTCGGCAGATGGAGAAGCTTTAACGCGGTCCAAATCAGGGCGAGGCGTAAAGTCCATGGTGTAGAGCTCAGATTTTCCCTGATTATGACATTGGTTACACTGGGTATAGGGAATTTGCACCGTCAAACGGTGGGATATCCCATAACCTGACTTCTGCCGAGGGATCGTGACATCCTGTCCCTCATAAGTGTGTTGCCAATTATTCAGCACATGACAGCTCTCACAGCCGTTGGCCTTGGTTTGTTGCGCCGGCAGCTCTCCCCCGGTCTGGTGGCAAGTTGACAAACAGTTCTGCTGAAATTTCGGTTCTTCCACGCGTTGGTTAAAAGGGGATTGCACCTTAGCCGCGGTCTCTCCAGGTTTTAGTAGTACACGTGGCGGGATGTCCAACCCAAACATGTACCGGCTCATAGAGAATTCACCCCCTTTGCTGGCCATTAAGGAAGTGGTCATTAAATCTACCTGATTGTCGATCCCTTGTTTATTTCCACTATGGCATTGCCCAACGGCCGTGCTGCCTCCGCAACTCAGGCGGGAAGCCTCCAACCGGCCCGGATGACCTGCGCCATACATCCCCTCATGGGCGGTCTTTTCATCGAGAGACAAGGCATTTCCCCCATGACAAGCCGTACAACCAATACTGTCGCTGGGGTGAGAAGCAGAAATCTCTTCAATGCCCAAATGACAGGTGATGCAACGTTCAACGCGACCCTTTGATAATCGAATTTCCTGCACGGCGGGTTTCTTATCCTGCCAATCTTTGATCTCCTGTTTCAACTTACTGGCTTGTTCTGCTCCTTGAACCATAGTCATCTTTCCCTGAAGATCTGCGATGTTGGCCTGAAAATACTTTGTTTGCCAATCCTGCCAAGGGGAAGTGCCATATGACCTCCCTGCCCAGATAACCATGGTGAGGCAAAAGATAATCGCCAATCCCAGAAAGATCCTTAAATGCTTAGCCATGCTGGCCCCCCTAACCCATCAACATATACAAGAAAGTCAGTCCGACCCAAACCAAGCTCAGGGTCAGGAAGATGATCCACACCCACGTTTTTCCTACTTTTTTCCCCCACCAAGGCAGGGTAAATAGCACTGCCGTCGACAGAAGCGGTAACACCCACGCACTCAGCCACACCGGCCACCGTTGTAACAGCCACTGTATTGCGCCAAATACCCAGGGCGCTTTAGATACGCTCACCGCTACAGCCTCCGGAGAGCTATCCAAAGGTACTTTCGCCACAACGGTCAAGCCAAATAAGAGGCCCAACCAAACAAAAGTGCCAATGGTTTCCCTCACCTGCAACTCAATTAGTGGCACTTTTTCATGGTCTACAGGGTCCATAAGTTCTCACCTCACGTCCAGAACGCTTCTTTTTCATCTTGTAATCTTCTTTGCAAGCAGTGCCTTACAAAGGTCGTAGCCCACCGCCTCGCCGAATCCGCCAAAAATGGAACATCTGCAGGAAGCTAGCTACACCTGCCAAAATAAAGATGTGCCAGACAAACATACTTAAGGTACTACCATTGAGGGGTGAGGGCTGACCAAAAAAAACACTTGCCAAAGCTTTCCCGCCTGGTAACGTTGTGAGAAGATTTTTCCCAACAGATGCCGCAGCCCCGCTTTGTTGTCCCCCCCGGAGCAGGTAGCCAGAATAGTCTAACATGACCGTTAAGCCAAAGAGCATCACGCCCGTAACCCAATTAAGCTCACGTATTGGGCGGTAGGCTCTCGACCACACAACCCGTACCATATGTAAAAAAACAGTGATCATCATCATCTGACCTGCCCAGAAATGCAGAGAACGGACGAGTCCCCCGTAAGGCAACGCGGAATCCAGTTCACTCAGTGAAGCAAAAGCCTTGTCTCCGGGCTGGTAATAGAAGAGTAGTAACACTCCGGTGATCGCCAATACAATAAAGGCCAAAAAAGATAATCCACCCAAACAGAAGGTGGCTCTAAGCCGTAGGGCTCCCGCCCTTATTAGGCGAGGGCGAATATGTTCCAGAAAGGAATTTTTAACTTGTTTCCCCATTTCATTCTCCCTATCCCCTATTTCCCCTTGCCAACTTAGGTCACACTATGGGCTCGTGCAGTAGATAAAAACCGTCTTTCTCAATCACATTCGCCCGCACCAAGGGACTCACGGCCGGACCTTGTATAGGGTGACCATCTCTGCTGTAACGGCTACCGTGGCAGGGACAAAGCCACTGATCCTTTTCAAGTTCGTAGCTCACCTCGCACCCCAAATGAGTGCAACTGGCCCACATCGCTTCCACACCATTGTTTCCTTGCCGCAGCCAAAAACGGGTTTGCTCCAGTCGCTGCCAATTCATGTTCAAGGACATGTCCCGACTTGCAATACGGGCCACGGCCAGCGGACTTTCTTTTGCTGTTAAGTAGCGGCTGACCGGGTAAAGACAACCTACCCCTACCACAATCAGCGCCTTTCGCCCCAGACTTAAGACTTGCCGCCTGCTATAAAGCAACGGATCACTTGTCAACACGGTCCACCCCTTTTAATCGAAACGTGAAAAAGAAAACGAGCTATAAGCTCGTATGAGTAAGAATGAGTATATTAAATTTAAGAAGTTGTATGATCATACTCTATTTATAACCTAAACGGACACTATTGACAACTTTGATGACACTATTTAAACAGCTGTCCTGTATACACAACGAAATATCGTAAGCATAGTCCCCCAATGATAACCATCGCGCAAACCAGCACGACCAAATTTTTGTGCTTTGCGAGACTATAGATTGATAAAAGCAGTGGAACGATTAAACCGACCGCAACGACACCGAACCAGAACAGGATTGCCATACTTCCAGTAAAGAAGATCGGTTTGACAGATAGAAAAAGTATTGAAAGCAAAATGAGCTCAACGATAATTAGGACAGTATCAACCTTTTTATAGACCATTAAATCACCGCTACCCCAAACTCCAATTAAGGTTGCCGCTAAACCGGTAGAAGCAGCAGACACTAAAAATAGAATTGGCAAGAACGGAACGGCCTCAATGCCCAGAAACGGTGTGTGCCAAAAGTTATTCGTTGAAACAGCGGATAATAAGAAACCAGTATATGTCGCAGTCGCCACAGAAAATAAAACGCCCAAGGCAGCCACTGGCTTACGAAAAGCTTGAATACCCTGGCTTACAGACGTGGCGGCTACTTCTGTGTTCGCAGAAGTCAGATGTTTTTGCGCTGCTGCGCTCGACCATACGAGATAACTATAAACAAAGGATAATCCTGTGAAACCCGAGACGATAAAGACACCGATTGACATGACAGACCCCATGTTCACATTTAAGAGAAGTTTCCAAAAGCTTAACGGGCGTCCTAAGTCAACCACCAATAACCCCAAGCCGAAAATTATCGTCACTAGAGCAATGTAAGTCCCCGACCGAATGACCTTTGGTGATGGTTTCTTGCTAAATAAATCCGTCAACGAGGCAGTTAGGAAGGCTCCACCGGCAATCCCGGCGAGAAATAAATAAATGGCAATCATTCCGCCCCATGCGACTTCATTGACGCTAACACCCCAAGTAACATCCATCCTACTTCACCACCCCTTCATAAATGTAATACACATTTGGGTTGGTGCCTAACTCTGGTTTACGAACTTCCCCTTTGTGTTTTACTAAGTACTGAGAAGCTTCACTCAGTGGATCATTAAGATCGCCAAACATTAAAGCACCACCGACACAAGTTGATACACACGCCGGTTTTTCCCCTTTAGAAACCTTTAATTCGTAACAGAAGGTGCATTTGTCTGCCGCTCCGGTTTCCTTGTTCAGAAAACGAGCATCATAAGGGCAGGCCGTCATGCAATACTTGCAACCAACACACTTGTCAACATCGATCAAGACCACACCGTCTTCATTGTAGTAAGAAGCCTTTGTGGGACAAACACTCACGCAGGGTGCTTTTTGACACATTTGGCAGGCTTCTTTTATAAAGAATGTTGAGACATCCGGATAGGTCCCCTTCAGGCCATTTGCATAAGTCTTCGTTCTAAACTGTCCATCGGGTACATTATTTTGGAACTTACAAGCGACTGTGCATGCCTGACAGCCGATACACTTCTTAAGATTAATGATCATGGTATACTTTTTAGCCAACAAAATCACCCTCTTTCTGTAAATTTAGCTGTCTAACTTCAAGAATATTGGCAACCTCAGAATAGACTGGACGAGAAGAATTCCTAATCCTTGGTAAAATACGATCTAAAAAAGGCGATAAATGCTTTCTCTCAAAATCTTTTAATAAGACATCCTGGCCATTTTTGGCTAGCAATGCACAAAACTCTAATTCAACCGCCAAATGGTCAGGAAGTTCTCCACTTTCTTCTTCCATTCCAAACCCACAAGATGCATAGAATTTTTTAACTCTGAATGTTTCTTTACCTAGCACTAAACCTTCTTCCCCGAAATAAACGGAGGCATAAGGGGACGCTTCAACTGCACCCGTTTCAAAAAGCGGAATATAGTGTTCCCATAAAGCATTGAGCCGCTGTTCCCCTGGTGGAAATTGCTGACAAAAGCGACTTAATTTCTGAACCAATTCGTTGATATCCGGAATGACTTCAGACCAAAGATCAATCAGCTCTTCTAAATGATCGGAGACCTCTTGATTGGGTCGGTAGAAAACTGCTGCAAAAGACAAATATAGCTCTTCTATCATGTTTTTGTCCATGAATTAAGCTTTCCGAACCGTTACAAAGGTACTAGAGGTAACGGTGTTGCCAACTTCCCCAATTTCATTAGGGATTAAATAATTATCATTGATGCCCTTACCAAAGGCTCTTTTAAGATCAGGTGAAATTCGCCCAAAACCATGATAGCAGAAAACAGTGTCCGGCCGAATTCCTTCGGTCATTTTTAATTGTCCCTTTTGCTCATACTTACCCGAGGAAATAACAATGGCATCTCCATCTTTCAGGCCGAGTTTTGTACAGCTCACGGTATTCATCCACAACGTATTTGTCGGCATTAACTCGTTAAGTATAGGGACATTCGCCGTTCCGGCATTCGTGTGTACCGCCACTTTACCCTGAACAAACCTGAACTTGCCTTCTTCGGGTTGAGGATAACTTACATATTTAGGAATACCTTGTTTTGTTGCTTCTTCAACCTCTGGAGAGAAGATTTCAATCTTTTTGCTTTGGTTCCCCAAAACGTGATCCAAGGATGCTTTGGCGTCATTCGCTCGAACATAGAACGCTTTCATCCCCGGAGGAGTCCAAACGCCGATGGCCTTCATTTCGGCTAAGGTGAGACCAATAGGGGTGAGTTGTTGCGTTAGATAGTCCTCCATATCCTTGAATTCAAAATAGTCTCCTATGCCCATCTTCTCGCCAAGTTCTTTATAAATTTGCCAGTAGGGTTTTGTATCTGGATAAACAAGCGGTACCGCAGGTTGTCTTATCACATATTTAGGCGTTAACCCAGACATATCAAAGATCGGTTCATAACGTTCTAAATAGGTGCATTCCGGTAATACCACATCAGAATAATAAGCGGTGTCCGTCATGTAGACATCACAGGTTACCAAAAGGTCTAGTTTCTTGAACGCCTCTAAGGCCCTCGGACTTCCTGTAATTGAAATATAGGGATTAAAACGATGAACAAGCCACGCTTTGATAGGGTATGGTTTTTCAGTGATGATGCTCTCTATAATTGATCCGACAGCCCCATCATATTCAGGAATGATCTGACCCGGTGTGCCTTTAACGCCTGTGCCATCAATTCGGCTCTTGGCAGCCTTAGGGAAACTTGGTTGCTTTACAGCCCCTAATCCTTTCGCGTAACCGGCTTGCTCAGGGAAGTTTTTTAAGAAACTTGCCGGTTTATTTCTGAAATATCCCCCAGGAACTTCAAGGTTTCCAATCATCATATTAACAATCATAATTGCACGACGCAGTTGATAGTCATTCGGTGTATAACCCGTTCGCCAACCAAAGTCTAAGATTGCTTTCGGTTTTGCAGCAGCAAACTCTCTGGTGATCCGGATGATTTTGTCTTTAGGAATTCCAGTTTCTTTCTCTGCCCAATCCGGGGTTTTATCTTTAACCGCTTCGGCCCATTGATCAAAGCCCTCCGTATATTGGGAGATAAACTCTTGATCATAGAGCTTCTCTTCAATCATAATATTAGCCATAGCCATGACAAAGGCCATATCCGTGGCGCCTTTAATTGGAAGCCATTCTCCTTTTGAGGCAGTAATACTAAAACGCGGATCGAGAACGACAAGTTTAGCCCCGTTGCTGAGCGCTTTAGAAACCGCTTTGGTGTGAGCAACGTGGATTCCCTCAAACCAGTTTCGTCCAACGGAGATAAGATACTTGGCATTGCCATAATCAGCGGCAAACGCTTCATTGCCGAAGGTAGTGTCTAAGGCCACGGTACGAGCCATTGGACAGGTTGCTTCATGTGAAAACTCATTAGGGGAACCGAGTGCTTTGCCAATCGACCGGAAAAACCAATCATGGGGTCCTTTGCGGCTCGCTAAGGCAATCGCTTCCCCGCCGTATTGATCCTTTACTTTATATAATTTATCGGCGATATAAGTATATGCTTCATCCCAACTGACTTCTTTGAACTTGCCTTCGCCCCGTTCACCCGTACGAATCATCGGTTTTTTAATCCGCTGGGGGTCATAAAGCAGTGACGGCCCAGCATTTCCTCGAGCACAGATTACGCCACCAAAAGCCGCATCATTTGGATGACCATCAATTTTGACGACTTTCCCGTCTTTAACTTTAACGGATATGGGGCACTGGTTTCTACACATTTCACAGGATGAAAAAACAGTCGTTTCATCCTCACCTGTCGTACCAGCTTTGAGAGGGTTGAGTTTATTAAAGGTTCCAAACCCACCCATCACCGCCATAGTACCGCCGGTTCCATAAAGTACACCCTTTAAGAAATTTCTTCGTTTCATATTTTCCCCTCCACCTATAACAACATCGTCACAGTCTACATGATTTCTCAACCGCAATTTCTTTTAACAGCCGCCTACAACGCCTTGAACCACAGGCAAAGCCTCCGCTGGCTTAGCCTCCCCAGGTTTAGCCACCGCAGCCTTGTCACCGCCGCTTTTGCTTCCTGCCTCGCTCACGATTCCGCTCCATTGCAGCATGCCCCCGGTTAAGACCTTCACTTTGTTTTGGTCATAGCCATTGTCTACCAGCACTTGCCACGCTGCCTCTGAGCGGGTACCGTTCAAATCAATTAATATAATGTCTTTGTCCTTACTAAGCTGTGCAAGGTTATTCTTCAAATCACCCAAGGGTCTATTCAGGGCCATCTTGATGTGCCCAGCGGCAAATTCTCTCGATTCCCGTATGTCGATTAACTGCCATCCTTTATTAGCCGTGATCGCGGCAACCAGATCATTCGTCGATAATTTGGCTGTATCCGGTATGACGCCTTGGACTGGTTGGGTGGCCTTCTGCGTCGTATCCTTTCCTTTGTCTACCGTCCCCACAGTTGACTGGCTATTGCCGCAACCGGTTAAAAAAGTCATGCCAAAACCTAGTAACAATAAATAAATAAAGGTCAAACCCTTAGACCGCATAGACATCGACTCAGTTCTCAAATCTCTCGCCCTCCTCTTATTATGTAATTCACAAGCCCATTCAAGGTGATTTTATGATAATCATCGACAAAAAGGCTACACATATATTATTCCTCAATTAATTCATCTTTTCCTGCCACGATAGCTTGACCCTCTTATACTTTAATATTATAGGGTTATAACAAACGTTTATGGCTTGTGATAAAGGGATTTTTCACATATCTAGAGAATATTTAAAATATACTCTATTAAACCTCTATTAACTCAGAATAGGTAAATTTGAAAGGATGTTTCTACATGCTAAAAAGAAAATTGCCTCTCTTCTTATCCTCCTTCCTGCTTGTCGGGCTACTTGTTACTGGTTGCAGTCAAGCAACGCCGACTGCAACGACTCCGACCACACCGTCTGCAACCACTGCGCCTGCAGAGGACTCAGCCAAAGCAATTAAATCGGCGACCGAAACTTATTTCAATGACATTGGCGCTAAGGTTACAAATTCCTATAAAATCGCTGAGGCAGATTTGAAGACTGCGCTCGATACAACGCCTGATAAATACGTGGTATTGGATCTTCGTAAAGCAGATGCTTATGCTCAAGGACATATCAAGGGAGCCATTAACGTGCCTTACGGCGTAGAAATTGCCAAAAACCTTGATAACATTCGTGCCATCGCCAAAGACAAAACGTTAGTTGTTGCTTGCTATACCGGCCAGACCGCTGGGCAAGCAGATTCTCTTCTCAACGTTGCAGGAATCAAAACCGTCTCCTTAAACTCTGGTATGGGCGGCAGTGGTACTGTAGGCTTTGAAACCCGAGGCTGGTTGGGCCAGAAGTTCCCGACAGTAACAGAAGCGACAGCCATGCCGACAGTTACCGCGGTTGCGACTAAGAGCAAGGCAATTGATGAGGCCGTCCAAAAGTATTTTAATCAAGTACCAGCAGACTCCTATAAAATTGATCTCCCAGTTATGAAAGAGGCGCTAGCGAAAGAAGCAGACAAGTACTACATTGTTGATGTTCGCAAAGCAGCCGATTACACTAAAGGCCACATCAAAGGCGCTGTGAATGTTCCCTACGGTCCTGATGTTGCGAAAAACCTTGATTCGATCAAAGATAAAAGCGCTGGCAAAACTGTCGTTGTCTATTGTTATACCGGACAAACGGCTGCACAAGTAGACTCCTTACTGAATATCTCTGGCATCACCACCAAGAGTCTGAACTTCGGATTCGGTATGGATGGCTTTACCAAAGGGTGGAGTGCTGATAAAACGAACGAAGTAGTTCAATAATTGCATCGTCGATTATTTTTATAAAACATCCGCGTACCTCGTATGAGATTAACCTGAATGAAATAAGGTGTGAAAAAACGTTAGACCCGAGAAACTGATGATATGAACAGTTTCTCGGGTCTATTTATTTCTTACGAAAATCATCCCACCCTGTGAACCAAAGGCTCATGAAAGTTTATAGAGCGATTGATCTTGAGTGTTACGGAATATGGCGACTAACCCTCGTCGATATGTTCCAGCCCTTGACGGTAAAGTTCTGAGACATGAGCGTCATGCACAGAGTAAAAGACCATCTTTCCCTCCCGCCGATATTTAACAAGACCATTATTTCGAAGCACTCGAAGCTGGTGCGAGGTGGCAGACTGGCTTAATCCTAATAATTCAGCAACATCACAAACACAGAACTCGGTTTTTGCCAGGGCATCCATGATTCTAATTCTTGTCGGGTCACCCAGTGTCTTAAATAGCTCTGCCAAGCTGTTCGCCCTCTCTAGGGTAATCAGTTGGTCCGTATACTGATTAATCACCTCATGATGCACACATAAGATGTCACAAACAGCGTCTTCTACCTTTTCATTTCCAGCAAGTGCCGTATCAGCTTCTGGCTTTTTTACAAACATCCGACATCACTCCGAACTTAAAATGAATAGGCCTCACACCTTACTTTATTCTAACATAGAATTCTACCGTGCTGCCACTCTAACAGCTGCAGAGTGCAAAGCTTTTGGAAGGGATCTTTCTGGGCTGCGATACCACCGGACACGCATAGCATTCATAATAGCCAGTAAAGCCACGCCTTCGTCGGCAAAAATTGCCATCCACATATTGGTGAGTCCAAACACCGCTAATAAAATAAAGACCAACTTTACACCCAATGCAACGCAAATATTTTGCCAAATAATCTTCTTAGTGTACCGAGCAACATGGATTGCCTCCACAACCTTACTCGGTTGGTCTTCCATAATCACCACATCGGCAGCTTCAATCGCTGCATCCGACCCCAAACCGCCCATTGCGATCCCTACATCCGCACGAGTTAACACCGGCGCATCATTGAGACCATCCCCCACAAACGCAACTTTGCCGCGTTTCTTTACTTGACTCAGTGTTTCAAGCCAAGAAACCTTATCCTCTGGCATTAAATCAAAATGATATTCGCTCAAGCCCAGTTCTTCCGCGACGGCTGTGGCGACGGTTTGGTTATCCCCCGTGAGCATGACCGTTCTCATACCCATCTGGTTTAAGTGAGCAATGGCCACTTTGGCATCGGGCTTAACGCGGTCAGAGATCGTCAATTGACCCACATAGTCTCCGTCTACAGCAATGTATACGACGGTACCCAGTTCCCTGTCAACCGCAAGCTTAGGCAAAGTGATCCCGGCCTGTTCCAATAATTCAGCTTTACCCACTAACACCGTCTTTCCACTTAAGAGCGCTCGAATTCCTTGACCACTTACTTCTTCATAGCTTTGTGAGCCTGTGAAATCACGATCGTTCAAAATTTCCCCATACTTCTCGCGAATTGATTTAGCAATAGGGTGAGGAGAATGAGCTTCAGCACGGGCAGCAATTTCTAAAAGTGCCTTTTCTGTATATCCTTTTGCCGGGCTGGTTTCTACCACTTCAAAAACGCCTTCCGTCAAAGTTCCCGTCTTATCAAACACCACGGTGCCAAGATCAGTTAACGCTTCTAGATAGTTCGCCCCTTTGATCAAGATCCCGTGACGTGAAGCACCGCCGATCCCTCCAAAATAGCCAAGGGGCACAGAAATCACGAGAGCACAGGGGCAAGAAATGACCAATATTGTCAGCGCTCTATACAGCCAATCCTGAAAATTCCCGCCCATCAAAAGTGGAGGCACTAACGCTATGCCTGTTGCCACCACAACAACGGCGGGCGTATAATAACGCGCAAAGGTCGTAATAGACTTTTCGGTGGTTGCTTTGTGGGTACCGGCGTTCTCGACCAAATCTAAGATCTTTTGAACGGATGACTCGGCAAACACCTTCGTGACCCGCATCGTCAAGACCCCCGTCGTATTCATCATGCCGGCCAATATGGTCTCCCCCACATGGACTTTCCTGGGCACTGACTCACCGGTCAGAGCCGATGTATCGACAAACGAACTCCCGTTCACAATTTCGCCGTCCAAAGGAACTTTTTCTCCCGGACGAACCAAGATTTGCTGACCGACCTGCACTTCTTCTGGATCAACCTTGACCACCTCTAGCTGATGAATTAGATTAGCATACTCCGGACGGAAATTCAGCAAAGCCTGGATGGAATGACGGGAACGGTTGACTGCTCGCTCCTCTAAGTATTCACCCATGGAATAGAACAACATAACAGCCACCGCTTCAGGCAAGGCATGAATGGCGATCGCCCCGACAGTCGCCAACGACATCAGAAAGTTCTCATCAAAGAGCTGTCCCCTGAATATATTGCGGACGGCCTTGGCTAATACTTGGTAGCCGACGATAAAATAGGCCGTTAAATAAACCAGATACTCCAGAACCGCCCAAGAACTATTTTTCCAACTCGACTCAAACAACAAACCTACTGCAAAGAGCGCACACGCTGAAATGATTCTAATAATTCTCCGTTTATTCTCCTTAGTCACAGTACCAGTCTTATCCACAATCGCCTTTTCTATCGGTACGAGTTTAACGCCCTGCTCAATTTTTTCTATAATGTCCTGAGCCTGCGCTACCCGTGAAGGGGGCAAGAAAACAGTCTTGGTCGCATAATTGATCGTTGTCTCTCCCATGCCTTCTGTCGAGCTCAACATTCTCTCCATTTTGGAGGAACAATTGGCACAGAATTCCCCTTCAATACAATACTTCACTCGTTCTTCTAGCTTATGCATCTGCTCAGACATCTCTTTCCCTCCCACAAACAGTCTAATATCATGTTTATATTTCAATATATGGTATATATGTTCATATGTTTAACTGTTCATATATAAACTACCACAGCGACCTAACGATTGCAATCAAAACATGCATCTACTATTCACAAACATTCACGCAATCGTTATAATGTGTTTAAGCCAAACCTATAAAGAGGAATCATTTGGACCGGTTCGGGTCAACATATTCCCATACCCACTTTTCATCACATATTCGAAGGCAGGTCCTATTGCCAATCAATTAAATCATAACAATGCAAAGGTAATGAGCTCTAAAATAAGGAGGAAATCGCCCATGCCAAAGCCCAAACAGCAGGTTGCGAGCGACAACCACGATGACAATGACCATGACCATGGCCACAACCATAGTGCATTGGGGGGACACGTTCACGCCGCAGGAACAAAGCTAAAATGGGCTTTCTTTGCAACCTTCTTCATCTTGGCTGTAGAGGTGATCGGAGGAAGCTTAGCGAATAGCTTAGCCCTCCTCAGTGACGCCGGACACGTGCTGACAGATGTTGCCGCTTTAGGCCTTGCTTGGTTTGCAGCCGTTCAAGCTCAAAAATCTCCAACCCTCGATAAGACATTTGGCTATCATCGCACCGGGATCCTAGCCGCCTTAGCGAATTCGCTCACTCTGATTATTATTGCTTTCGTGATTCTATATGAAGCCTTCCAACGTTTTCAAGATCCCCAACCCGTGCAAAGTACCATTATGGTGCTAAGTGCAAGTGTTGGTGTGATTGTCAACCTGGTCATTGCCTTCGGTTTCCGCGGTGGAGAAGATAACCTCAACGTCCGTTCTGCCCTTCTCCACGTCTTAGGAGATGCCGCAGCTTCAGCAGGCGTTATCCTTGGTGCTGTAATCATGCATTTCACGCATTGGTATACGATTGATCCCATCATTTCCGTTTTGATTGCTCTTCTGATTGCTTGGACTGCCTGGAAGATTGTCAAGGAAACGGTGAACATTTTAATGGAAGGGGCTCCCGCTAATTTCGATTTTGACCGTTTACTCGCATATGTTCAGACCTTACCGGGGGTCAAAGATATTCATGATCTTCACGTTTGGAGTGTGACTCCTGAACGAGTTGCCCTCAGTTGTCATCTAATGGTTGATCCCAATGGCTCCCTTGAGCGGAGCACGGAAGTTATCAAACAGTTCAAGGAATATATCTTTAAAGAGTTCGGAATCGCTCACACGACCATCGAGATCGAAACCTCCCAGTGCGGGTGCACGGCGCTTCTTTGCCACGAGACTCTCTGGGAAAATAGGAAAGTCGTCTAATCCTCTAATCCTCAGCGACCCTCTTGACCGCCCGTAGGGCCGTTTCAATCTCTTCCTCACGCGTATAATGAGAAGGACTAAAACGGATAATCCCCTGTTCCAAAGTTCCTAGCATCCTGTGAACATGGGCAGCGCAGTGTAATCCAGCCCTCGCGATGACGCCTGCGTTCTGTTCTAATATAAAGCTAGCCTCTACAGAATCAAGTTTCCCTATATTAAAAGCCACAATAGGAGACCGTTCCTCCACTAGGTCACTTCCATAGAGGGTAACACCTGGTATCTCCCGTAACCCTTTCCATAACTTACGACATAACGCTTGCTCTCGAGCCCTTATTTTATCGATTCCTTCATTAAGAATGTACCGCACTCCCGCTCCCAATCCAGCAATACCTGCTCCATTCATGGTGCCGCTTTCCAAGGCATCCGGCAGAAAATCCGGCTGACGATCTTCTTCAGACACACTTCCCGTCCCACCGTAGATCAACGGTTCCAAACGTATCCCCGGCCAAACAATGAGACCTCCCGTTCCCTGAGGCCCCAGTAGCCCTTTATGTCCCGGAAAGGCGAGTAAATCTACGACAAGATACTCCATATTGATGGGGAGGACCCCTGCGGTTTGCGCAGCATCCAACAAATAATAAGCGCCGTGCTCATGGGCAATTTGCCCGATTTCTTTAACAGGTAACAATGTGCCCGTCACATTTGAGGCATGTAACGTCACCACTAACTTAGTGTTCGGCCGAAAAGCCTTGTGATAAGCTTCCAGATCAAACTCTTTTCCTGGTATCCCCGGCACTTCCGTCACCTGAACCCCTCTTTGTTTTAGAACCCAAAGCGGTCTAGTCACAGCATTATGCTCAATCGAGGACGTGATGACATGATCGCCCTTCTGCAAAAGACCGAATAACGCTTGATTCAAGGCATGAGTCGCATTGTGGGTAAAGATAACACGCGTCGGATCATCTGTTCCAAATAAAGTACACAAGTCTTCCCTCGTCTGGTGAATCATTCTTCCCACCTGAATTGCAGCTCCGTGCCCTCCTCTACCCGCATTGCCACCTTTGTGTACAAGAGCCTCTTCAACCGCCGTTACAACTTGTTGAGGTTTCGGCCAAGTCGTTGCTGCATTATCTAAATAAATCATAAAGTTACTCCTTTCAGAGCCTAACTGTGTGAGCTATACCCTATGTCATCCCCTTGGTTGTTAACACTCTTCTTATGTATTATGATAAAGATAACTTCTTTCATGTCTCAACGACCCCTTGAATTTAAGAATATGAGGTAACGTCATGCAAACGATACTTGTCATTACCATAGGTGGCGCACTTGGAGCTCTTTCCCGCTATGGTCTCGGGGTCTGGATCTCAAGTAAATGGAACCAGGGATTCCCTTTGCACACGTTTATTATTAATGTGAGCGGAGCGTTTCTGCTGGGATTCTTACATATATTATTCATTGAACGTTTAAACGTCAGCCCCCTCTGGCGGCTAGGAATCGGCGTCGGTTTCTTAGGTGCTTTCACAACGTTCTCCACCTTTGGTTTTGAAGTCATTGCCTTATTGGAAGGTGGTAGCCTTTTTACGGCCGGATTATATACCGTGCTTAGCATCCTCGTTGGGTTTACCGGTGTAGCCTTAGGGGTAGGTTTGGCACGATTACTCTAAGTAAATTTGAAAGGAGGCAGCCTTATGATTGGAAAGGCCAAACTGCTCAAAGTTTATGTCGGCGAAAAGGAACGTTTTAACAACAAGCCCTTATACCAATATTTAGTTCACTGGCTGAAAGAGCAAGGGATTAGCGGAGTGACTGTCTTCAGAGGAATCGAAGGCTACGGGCACGATAAAGTATTGCGTAGTGCTCGTTTATTAGAATTATCCTCCGATTTGCCCATGATTCTGGAGATTGTTGATACGGTCGATAAAATTGATTTGATCATGCCGAAATTAACTAAAATGGTGTCTAAAGGACTGGTGTACACCGTTGACGTCGAGATCCATACGGACGTACCCGATCTTATCTAAATATATAACACGGTATTCGTAATGGCTGTATATTGACACACATATTGATTCGTTATATAGTAGCTGTAACCTATAGCACAACAACTGCATATTTTATTTCTCTTATCAAGAGTGGCGGAGGGACTGGCCCAATGACGCCCAGCAACCGATAGTGTAAACTATAAGGTGCTAATTCCAACAGAACCCTAGGTTCTGATAGATGAGAGAAGCGTGTTAAATAATATAACGACCGCTTCTCTTGAAGTCGTCGTTTTTTATTGATTCAAAAACCGTAATGCACCGTAATTATTCATTTAGGAGGAATTATTATGACAAAAGAACGTCAACTTGGATTTGAAACCCTATCCTTACATGGTGGTCAAACACCCGATTCAGCCACCAATTCACGCGCCGTTCCAATCTACCAGACATCCTCCTTTGTTTTCAATGATACTGATCATGCTGCCAATCTATTTGCCCTTAAAGAACCTGGTAATATTTACGGTCGGCTGATGAATCCGACTCAAGACGTCTTTGAACAACGCATGGCACAACTTGAAGGAGGCGCTGCGGCACTCGCCACGGCCTCTGGTCAAGCAGCTATTACCTATTCCATCTTAAATATCGCGCAAGCTGGCGATGAAATTGTCGCTTCGAGTTCCCTTTACGGTGGAACTTACACGTTGTTTGCCTATACGTTTGCTAGACTTGGCATCAAAGTGCACTTTGTTGATGTCGACAAGCCAGAAGAATTCCGCTCAAAAATTACGCCCAAAACAAAAGCCCTCTATACCGAAACCATCGGTAATCCACAAATTAATATTGCCGATCTAGAAGCGATTGCCAACATTGCCCACGAAAACGGGATTCCACTCATCGTAGACAATACGTTTGCTTCACCATACTTGTGTCGTCCGATTGAGCATGGAGCAGACATCGTCGTTCATTCTGCCACCAAATTCATTGGCGGACACGGGACTTCTATCGGTGGGGTTATTATTGACTCTGGGAAATTCGACTGGAATAACGGCAAGTTTCTAGGCCTCAGCCAACCGGATCCCAGCTACCATGGCATTGTTTATACAGAAGCCTGCGGTAACGTTGCCTATATCATCAGAGCTAGAGTATCCCTATTACGCGACACCGGGGCCGCCATCTCCCCTTTTAATTCTTTCTTGTTTTTACAAGGCTTAGAAACCCTTCCCCTGCGCATGGAACGCCATGTCGAGAACGCCCAAAAAGTCGCTGAATTTCTTGACCAGCATGAATTAGTCACTTGGGTTAACTATCCAGGACTTGAAAAAAGTCCTTATCACGCCCTTGCGAAAAGATATTTGCCCAAGGGCGCCGGATCGATCTTTACCTTCGGTGTCAAAGGCGGGCTTGAGCAAGGCAAGAAGTTTATAAACAGCCTTAAACTATTTTCACATTTAGCGAACGTTGGGGATGCCAAGTCTCTGGTCATTCATCCGTCAAGCACAACCCATCAACAGCTCGACGAGGAAGCGCAGCGCGTTGCCGGCATATCACCGGATATGATCCGACTGTCCATAGGATTAGAAACAATTGACGATCTTCTGTACGATTTGAATCAAGCACTTCTGGTAAGTCAGAAAGGATAAAACAATGCCAATTAAAATACCTGAACATTTACCAGCCATTGATATATTAAGTCGAGAAAATATCTTTGTGATGAGTGAAGAACGCGCTTATCACCAAGATATACGTCCCTTGAAGATTGTTATACTCAATCTGATGCCGCGCAAGGAAACAACAGAAACACAGCTTTTAAGACTGCTCGGAAATTCTCCCTTACAAGTCGACATTGTTCTCTTGCAGATTGAAACCCATTCTTGTAAAAATACGACTCAAGAACACATGGATTCTTTTTACAAAAACTTCAGTGACATCAAACAGCAAAAGTTCGATGGTATGATCATTACAGGGGCGCCCATCGAGCATCTTGAATTTGAGGAAGTCACCTACTGGCAAGAAATTCAAGACATCATGGACTGGACAAAAAACCACGTAACGTCCACGCTTCACATCTGCTGGGGCGCCCAGGCCGGTCTGTATCACCATTACGGCATCCCTAAATACCCACTCGATGAGAAAATGTTTGGTATCTTTAAACACGATGTTAACAAACGCGGCATCAACGGGATGCAGCTCCTACGAGGCTTTGACGACGAATTTTACGTTCCCCACTCACGTCATACGGAGATAAAGCGATGTGACATTGAGAAACACCCTGAATTGGAGATCCTGTCGGAGTCCGATGAAGCCGGTCTTTACCTAATTGTATCGAAAGACGGCCGTCAAGTGTTCGTCACTGGGCATTCGGAATACGATACGTTGACCTTAAAAGAGGAATATGATCGGGACATCGCCAAGGGGCTTTCCATCGCTGTCCCTAAAGACTATTTCCCGAATGATGACCCCACGAAAAGGCCAGTCCATAAATGGCGTTCCCATACTAGCTTACTCTTTCAAAATTGGCTCAATTACTACCTCTATCAGGAAACGCCCTATGATTTGGGAAGTCGCTAGCTTAGGCAGTCGCCTTAGTTGCGCTTAATGGCGTGAGGGACCTTCCAGAAAGTATATAACAATAAGTTATACTTTCTGACTAGTATAGAGAAAGCTACCGATAACGTTTGTTGATCGGTAGCTTTCTTGTCTCCAATACTTCGATGAATATGTCCCCAAATGTTCACTTATCCCCTGTGAGTTTTTCAGTAAGAAAAACCTCGGCTGTGCCTCGGTCCTTTTATTCAATCTGAGACATCCGTAATTTTATACTCATTTCCATGAAGTCCCTTATAATACTCTGGATACATGGCGCCACCACATTTCTCACAACTAAACTGGGGAGGTACCGTCGGATCCCCGTCATCCATTGCATCCATTGTTCTGACGACGTCTAACGGTATCTCTTCATGTTGATGACACTCTAAACATATATAACTGATCATATCCTGATCCGCACCCATCTTGCTGGAGTTTGGGTTCTGGTCTCTTTTCTTCTTCTTTTTGGGGCTTCGCGACTTTGATACCGGTGAAATCATAAATCATCCTTTCCATGTAGTTTCTTGCTGTCTCGTCTACAGCATATTTGATCTCCAATTGCCCTTCTTTCAGACACACTTCTCCCTTGCATTCATAGCAATTTCCACAGTGTGGGCATATCATCGGGTCTTTACCCGTTTGTTCCTTGATCCGTTGTTGCCAGTTTCTGCGTTTGACTATTTTCTTAACATTAACGATCCATTTCCTAACTTTTTTTTGCCAATTAGAAATTAACTTCTTGCTAATTTTCTTAATTCGTCGTGAATAAATTCCATAATGTCTTATCATTTTGAACTGTTCATCGGGTATATGGACGATTAATCTCATGATAAATTCTTCGACTGTTATGGTTTCCAGTTTTTCTTGTCCGTCCTT
>Ga0209123_1000369_pt1 | contig 62698 bp, 50 predicted proteins | sample BarGraIncu00431A_FD_184500 | JGI IMG/M metagenome (GOLD analysis project Ga0209123, IMG submission 184500) | Arctic peat soil microbial communities from Barrow, Alaska, USA - Barrow Graham LP Incubations 004-31A (SPAdes) (version 2) | ecosystem: Environmental > Terrestrial > Soil > Wetlands >... | reverse complement strand
TTGGTGGCATCCACCTATGGGACGTGGCGTACGAACACATTTTTCTGATGACTACCTCTGGTTGCCTTATGTAACTTGCAGGTATGTATCCTGCGTTGCCGATACGGGTATCCTCGACGAGAAAGTCTCCTTTATTGAAGGCCGCCCATTGCGAACGGACGAAGAATCGTACTACGACATGCCCGGATATTCAAACCAATCGGCTACGCTCTACGAACATTGTGTCAGGAGCATTAAAAACGGGCTCAGGTTTGGTATTCATGGATTACCCCTTATGGGCTGTGGTGACTGGAACGATGGAATGAACCTGGTAGGACATGAAGGACGCGGTGAGAGTGTATGGCTGGCTTTCTTTTTGTACGATGTACTAACCCAATTTTCCAAAATTGCGATTCTGCATAACGATGAAACCTTTGCAAAAAGCTGTCTGGCACATGCGCAGGAGTTACAAAGAAATATTGAGCTTCATGGATGGGATGGAGATTGGTACCTTCGTGCATTCTTTGATAATGGAGACCCCCTTGGTTCTAAAAGCAACGAAGAATGTCGTATCGATTCATTGCCACAAAGCTGGTCTGTGATTAGTGGAGCCGGTAGTTCGGGACGCTCTGTACAAGCTTTGGAGCAAGTTTATAAACAATTGGTACACCCCAATGAGAAGTTCATTCAGCTATTTACCCCACCTTTTGACAAGGCTGACCTCAATCCGGGTTATATTAAAGGGTATGCTCCTGGCGTTCGTGAGAATGGAGGTCAATATACACATGGTGCTATATGGGTTGCTATGGCTTATGCAATCATGGGAGAAGCAGATCGTTCCTGGGAACTTTTCGGTATGCTAAACCCTGTACAGCACGGAATGACGGCTGAACAAATAGCAATATATAAGATTGAACCTTATGTTGTTGCGGCTGATGTGTATGCTTGTGCACCTTATGCAGGGCGTGGTGGTTGGTCTTGGTATACTGGTTCTTCTTCCTGGATGTATCGTCTTCTGGTTGAATTGCTCTTAGGAGTAAACCGAATGGGAAACAAATTAAATCTGAGCCCTCTCTTTCCGCAAAGTTGGAATAGTTACAAAGTACATTATCGATTTGGACAAACCGTGTATCATATAACATTCAATCGTATAACCAACGATTCAAAGCTCCGTCTAATCCTTGATGGCAAAGTACTTTCGGACAATAAAGTGCTCTCTTTAGATGATGATGGGAAAGAACATTTTGTTGAAATGTGGGTAAAATAAGTATCAATTTGATTTATACAAAAGGCTTAACGAAAAAAAAATATAAATATGGAAACGAAAACCCTCAATCAAGAAATTTTACGTAAGGTTGACGCCTATTGGCGTGCAGCAAATTACCTGTCAGTAGGTCAATTATATCTTTATGACAATCCATTGTTGCGAGAACCGCTTAAACCCTCGCATATAAAGCCAAATTTGCTTGGGCATTGGGGAACAACGCCAGGTCAGAATTTTATTTATGTTCATCTGAACAGGGTCATCAAGGAGAATGATTTGGATATGATTTATATTTCCGGCCCCGGACATGGAGGTCCTGCCCTGGTAAGCAATACCTATCTGGAAGGTACTTACAGCGAAGTCTATCCAAACATCAGCCAGGATGAAGCCGGACTGAAAAAATTGTTCAAACAGTTTTCCTTTCCGGGAGGAATCCCCAGTCATGTTTCACCAGAATGTCCGGGCTCCATTCATGAGGGTGGAGAACTTGGCTATTCGCTAAGCCATGCTTTCGGAGCTGCATTTGACAATCCGGGACTGATCGTGGCCTGTGTCATCGGTGACGGTGAAGCGGAAACAGGACCGTTGGCCACTGCATGGCATTCCAATAAATTTCTGAATCCCATCACTGACGGAGTCGTGCTGCCCATTCTGCATCTCAACGGTTATAAAATAGCCAGTCCTACTGTGTTGGCCCGTATTCCAAAAGAAGAACTTGACCAATTGTTACGTGGGTATGGATGGATCCCTTTTTACGTAGAAGGCGACGAACCGGACTATATGCACGAACTGATGGCTACGACTTTGGATATAATCATTTCGGACATTCAGCAAATTCGGGATAACGCCAGAACCAATAATGATACCACCAGACCGCTTTGGCCGATGATCGTTCTCCGGTCACCCAAGGGCTGGACCGGACCTAAAGTGGTTGACGGTAAGCAAATTGAAGGATCCTTCCGCGCACATCAAATACCCATCGTCATTGACTCAGAGCATCCCGAACATCTTCAGCAACTGGAGAACTGGATGAGAAGTTACAAACCGGAAGAACTTTTTGATAAAAATGGAAAGCTGATACCCGAGCTTGCTGAACTGGCACCTAAGGGATTTAGGAGAATGGGTGCAAATCCTCATGCCAATGGAGGACTGCTGTTGAAAGACCTGGAATTGCCGGACTTCCGGAATTATGCCATAGATGTTCCCTCCCCGGGCTCCGTTCAGTCTGCCGATACGTTTGTACTGGGTGAATACTTACGCGACGTGATTAAACAAAACAAGGAGCAACGGAACTTTCGGATATTCGGACCCGACGAAACCCTTTCAAATCGCTTGAATGCTGTTTTTAGCGCTACCAACCGTCAATGGGAAGGTCAAACAGAGAAAAGCGATGAGTTTCTGGCCACCGAAGGCCGTGTCATGGAAATGCTCAGTGAACACCAGTGTGAAGGCTGGCTCGAGGGCTATTTGCTTACAGGTAGACATGGCCTGTTCAATAGCTATGAAGCTTTTATCCATATCATTGACTCCATGTTCAATCAACACGCCAAATGGCTGAAAGTAACAGCTGAATTGCCCTGGCGAAAGGAAATAGCATCACTCAATTACCTCTTGGCTTCGCATGTATGGCAGCAGGCACACAATGGCTTCACCCACCAGGATCCCGGTTTTATCGATCATGTCATCAACAAAAAGTCTTCTGTGGTGCGCGTTTATCTTCCACCGGATACCAATTGCCTGTTGTCCGTTGGCGATCATTGTTTAAAGAGCAGGAATTATGTCAACGTGGTTATTGCCGGTAAATATGTGGCACCTCAGTGGCTCACCATGGACGAAGCGATTGATCATTGTACCAGAGGCATTGGTGTCTGGAAATGGGCCAGTAACGATCAGGGCGGTGAGCCAGACATGGTGATGGCTTGCTGTGGTGACGTACCCACTTTGGAAACGCTTGCTGCTGTTTCCATTTTACGCGAGTTTTTGCCCGAAGTGAAAGTCCGGGTGATCAATGTCGTTGATCTGATGAAACTGGAACCAAGTTCGGAACACCCTCATGGACTTAGTGACAAAGATTTTGATGCCCTTTTCACCAGAAATAAACCCGTTGTCTTTGCATTCCACGGATATCCCTGGTTGATCCATCGCCTCACCTATCGGCGTACCAACCACGAAAACATTCACGTTCGTGGCTACAAAGAAGAGGGCACCATCACGACAAACTTTGATATGACTGTATTGAACGATATAGATCGGTTCGATCTGGTGCTGGATGTTATAAATCGTTTGCCCATACAGAGTTACGAGTCCAATAATCTAAAGCTGTTGATGCAGAATAAACTCATCGAGCACAAACTGTATATTGACTCTAATGGTATTGATATGCCCGAAATCCGAGACTGGAAGTGGTGATTATATCAATCTGGAAGCAGCATCGTGATCCAAAAACCACTTTAGCCGGCCGTGTACCGGACAAACCAAGGAGGCGGGGTAATCGTTTTTAACAGTATTCAATACTCTGGAAACGATTTCCGCTTTTCCGGTACCTGTGACCAGAAAGACCACATTGTCTGCATTGTTGATGACGGATCCGGTAAGTGTAACACGCTGCTGACCTGTTTGGGGGTGTTTTACGGAATCACAATAGCGTTCCGACTCAAAAAGATGTGTATTTCCCGGGAAAATCGAAGCCGTATGACCATCTTCGCCCAAGCCAAGAAGTATCAGGTCAAAACAGGGCAAGCCATTTCTTAAAGGAACGTTCTCTTCCAATATTCGGCTGTATCGTTTGGCTTCCTCTATGGGTTCAGCTTCTCCATGTATCCGGAAAATGTGTGTTTCCGGAATGTTCAGCTTGTCCAGCAAACAAAACTTGGCCATGTGGTAGTTGCTGTCTACATTATCCGGAGCGACACAACGTTCATCACTCCAGAAAAATAGTATCTTATTCCAGTCGACAGACTTTTGTCCATGCAGGGCAAGGTATTCAAAAATTATCCTGGGCGTGGTTCCACCTGACAATGCCACCGTGAAAAATTTATCCTTGGTCGCCTCTTTCATTTTTAAAGACATCCACTCCATTGAATACGCTGCCAACTCTTTGACAGACTGAAAGATTCTGAGATTTTTCTTTTTCATAATGTTACTTTTTAAAGCTCACAATACAAACCATCATCAGCCAGGTTTTTGCAGGGATAGCGCCAACCGCCCTTGTAATCTTCAATGAGATCGTCCACATGTTCCGGTCCCCAGGTACCGGCCGGGTAACCATACACGATCAGATCCGGATTGCTTGCCCAAACCTTTTGAATGGGTGCTACAAACTTCCAGGCCGCTTCAACCGCATCAGCCCGGGTATAGAGCGTTGAATCCCCCATCATGACGTCATACAACAAGCGTTCATAGGCTGAAGGCAAATGGAGGTCAGATAGTTCTGAATAATGAAAATCCATATTGACGTTTTTCACATTGAAACCTGCACCAGGCTGCTTCATGCCAAATTTTATCAAAATACCTTCGTCGGGCTGAATCCTGATAATCAGCTGATTGCAGCCAGTATCATATTGACAATTTTTGAAAAGAACTTGCGGTGCAGGTTTAAAGTGCGCTACAATTTCCGTGACTCTGGTAGGCAATCGTTTCCCGGTACGTATGTAAAAAGGAACACCTTCCCAGCGCCAGTTGTCAATAAAAAACTTCATGGCAACGAACGTTTCCGTCAGGGAGTCCGGATCAACATCCTTTTCTTCCCTATAACCGTGCGTTGACTGACCACGTACGTGAGAAGCCGTGTATTGACCTCTGACAACCTGTTGGGGCACATCTTCCTCCCGAATGGGTCTCAGGGATTGAAGAACCTTGAAGGTTTCATTCCGTATGGCATCCGCATCCATCGAGGTAGGCGGTTCCATAGCCGCAAAGCCTACCATCTGCAATAAATGATTTTGCAACATGTCACGCAACGCTCCTGAACCTTCGTAATATCCGCCCCTATTTTCCACTCCAATATTTTCAGCCGAAGTAATTTCCATGTGGTGGATGTAGTTGCGGTTCCAGAGAGGTTCGAACATTCCGTTTGAAAATCGCATCACCAGCAGATTCTGAACCGTTTCCTTACCCAGGTAATGATCTATCCGATATATCTGATTTTCGTTGAAAGCTTCATGAAGGTCACGATTCAGGGCAAGTCCGGATTCCAGATCGTAGCCGAAAGGCTTTTCCACGATGAGCCGTTTAAATCCATCAGAAGAATCGTTCAGCCCGACTTTGCCCAGATTTTTTGCTATGAGGCCAAACACACTCGGCACTAGTGACAAATAAAACAGGTAGTTTTTGTCGGCTGATCCTGATCTGTTTTCAAGAAGTATTTTCAGCCGGACATACTCGTCCGGATTGGTACTATCCATGGAAATATAAGACAACATGTCAATAAATTCCACAATCTGCTGTTCTTCCACATGAATGGATTCAGAAAACTTACGGATACCCTCGGCCATTTTTTCACGGAAGTCCTCATTGGATATCGTTGACCTTCCAATACCCAGCACCTGAAACCTTTCAGGAAGCATTTTCTGGTTGTACAGGGCATATAGCGCCGGTATAAGCTTGCGGTAAGTTAAGTCTCCAGACGCGCCAAAAATGACGATGATCTGGTTAGCAGGCTTGTCCATGGCTTACATCTTTACGACTGCGTGTCCTCCAAACTCATTGCGCAAGGCCGCAACCACTTTCATGGCGAAAGATTCGTCCTGACGTGACTGGTAACGTGTAAATAAGGAAGCTGTGATGACATGTGCAGGAACATTTTCATCCATAGCTGCTTCGATGGTCCAGCGACCTTCCCCGCTGTCTTCAGCATAACCTTTCAGTGCTTCCAGCTTTGGATCTTTATTTAAAGCCAGCACCAACAGATCCAACAACCAGGAACGCACCACGCTGCCTTGCTGCCAACCACTTGCCACTGCATTCAGATCGATGTTGTAAGGTGCTTTCTCAATAATTTCCATGCCTTCCGCAAGAGACTGCATCATACCATATTCAATGCCGTTATGCACCATTTTTACGAAATGGCCGGCACCGCTTTCACCGCAGTACGTATAACCACCTTTGGGAGCCAGCGCTTTATAAATGGGATAAACATAGTCCGTAGCCCTTTTGTCACCGCCCGTCATGAGACTATAGCCATTTTCAAGACCCCATAAACCTCCGCTGGTGCCGCAGTCCAGGTAATGCATACCATGACCTGCCACCTTGATGGCTCGCTCTTTGGTCTCTTTGTAGTTTGAATTGCCCCCATCGATGATAATATCGTTTTCACCCAGAAGTCCGAGAAGCTGATCAATCGTATCGTCCACAGGTTTGCCGGATGGCACCATCATCCAGACTATTTTTCGTCCTGATAGTTTGGAGACCATATCTTCGAGAGAAACTGACCCTATCGCTCCCATTTGTTGCAATCGGTCAACTACTTCTGCGCTTCGGTCAAAAACAACCACTTCATGTTTGTAAAACAACAAGCGCTGAACCATGTTCCCGCCCATTTTACCAAGTCCAATAAATCCAAGTTTCATAGCGCTATGTATTGGTTAATTTTTGCAGATTCTAAGTGTATCAAATATAGTATTAAATTAAGGTTGGTTGACTATTTTCTCCTGCCAAGTTTGAAGACCTTTCCAAGAATTGGACCTGTCCTGTATGCAGCGCATCTAAATCGGATTTTGAAGAAATAGGATAAGCGTGTAATTCTGCCATAGGACACCCGGGTGCCTGGCAATGATCAATTTTATGTTCCCTATTGTCAGCAGGTTCCCAACCCATGATAAAGTATAGTACAAAGAAACCAATGATAAAAGCCACAACTATATGCCATCCATTCTTTACCCAACGAACCACATCCCGGGACTCAGGAAATCTGTTTGTGATGGCAACACCTGCTGACGAGCCGAACCAAATCATGGAACCACCAAAACCAACAGAATAAGCCAACATACCCCAGTCAAAATGACCCTGTTCCAGACACAATTTAGTCAATGGGATATTATCAAATACCGCTGATACGAAACCAAGTATCAGTGCAGTTACCCACGAAGCTTCCGGCAGTTCTTCAATAGGCATCAGAGATGCACAAAAAACAAGACAGAGCAGAAACACTGTTCCCTTGACGGATCCCGGTATTTCTTTCCATGGAATAGGTCTGAAACAAGCCCCTGCCAAAATAGCGATCCATACACCAAGGGCAGGCATATCGTACAGAAAATTCGAAACTATTGCACCAACCAGCAGCATCAGGACAATCAACAATTTCATCCAGTCGATTTTCACTCCAACGATGAGATCTTTCTGGATTCTCTGGTATCTGTCCTGCTGATGAGCAGCAAACCAGGCAAAAAAGAGCAGGGCTACCCCTGCAGCAATATATCCGTGAACAACATTCAATGGACTAACTCCGTCAATCCACATCATGGTTGTCGTAGTATCCCCTACCACACTGCCACATCCACCGCCATTACTGGCAGCCACTATCGCTGCAATATAACCGATATGAACTTTGTTTTTAAAAACAACGGTGGCAATGGCTCCTCCAATCAGGGCTGCTGCAATATTATCCAGGAAAGATGAAATGACGAAAACAAAAATAAGCAGAAAAAACGGACCTTTCCAGTCGTCCGGAAGAAATTTGGGTAAAATTTGCGGAACACCAGACTCTTCAAATATTTTTGCAAGTATTGCAAATCCAAGCAACAACCCCAACAGATTCAGCAAAATACCCCACTCTCCTTGTCGAAGGTCTTTATTCATGAGTTGTTCCGACATGGAATTTTGCCCAAACATTTTCTCCATAAAATTAAATCCAGGATCAAACGCAAATTTGAATATCAACAAAACAGTCAATCCAGAAACAGCAACCCAAAAAGTCTTCTTGTGAAAAAGTGCAACACCCAAAAGTATAAGCCCAAAAATAAGGAACTCCATCCTGAGAGGACCTACAGAAGGCACTGCTCCCGTAGAAGCTAAAGCAGACACAGGTATCAACACGAAAAGAGTTAAAAGAAAAAGAAGTTGCTTTGTCATGGTTTCGGTTTCATCGGGATAATGTTCGATAGTAATTAATTCTTTACAAAAATAGAAAAATATCCAGAATCTAATTTTACCAAATAGATTTAACAGAAAATATTTCCAGATTTCTGACTTCTATGATATTTCCCCAAAAATTGAAGCCATCCGCCAGAGGGCACCATCATCCAGACAATTTTTCGACTGGACAGTTTGGAGATCATATCTTCGAGAGAAACTGATCCCATGGCTCCCATTATTTTGCAATTAAAAATGAATATTATTGAACTATTTATGAATATTATTTATTTAATAGTTCAATTATTCAAATTATGTTTTATCTTTGTGTCCTAAAACTAAAAAAATATGCTACCTACTTATTGCCCAAGTTGCCAAGAGCAGCTTAAAGTCAAATGCCTGAAGTGCGAAAGTTGTGGGACGGAAGTAAATGGATCCTATGATTTGCCTGTATTGACTCTCCTTTCTGAAGACGATCAGCAATTTATTCTACGCTTTGTAAAAAACAGCGGTAGTCTCAAGGATATGGCGTCACAAATGAAACTGAGTTATCCTACTGTTCGGAATTTGTTGAATGAAGTCATTAATAAAATCAGCAACGATGAAAAATAAAAATATCTTCGGGCTACTGATTAACCCATTTTCCCGTATTGCCGGTTGGCAGGCTTTTGGTATTGGTTTGATTTTCGTGGTTATTATGGGCTTCCTGGGTGCATACAATGACATTGCTTTTGATGGAGTTATTGATATGCATCTGAATGAAACATCGCTTCGACTATCCTTTTTATATCTGATCACCGATCTCGTCTGCCTGATAGTTGTCATGTCGTTAACAGGCCTGATTGTATCGAAGAATTTTCGGTTTATCGATATTCTGGGAACCATGACCCTGGCTAAAGCTCCATTTCTCATTCTGGCGATTGCCGGCTTTTTCACGACTGCTCCCAACCTATCTGAAATTTACAAAGATCCCTATGTCATATTTAAATCTATGTCTTTTATCATTCTGATGGTGTTGTCATTACCAGTCATTATCTGGAGTATAACTTTAATGTATAATGCTCTTAAAGTTTCATGTGACGTAAAAGGAAGCAAGCTAACAGTAGCCTTCATTATTGCCTTATTTATTTCGGAAGCTTTATCTAAAGTATTTATCTATTTATTCGTATAAATCAATGAAACGATATCTATTGTTTTTTTTCTTTATAATAGCAACTATGGTCGCATTTAGTCAGGATATTACCGGAGAATGGAACGGTACTCTCAACATTCAGAATACGGCTTTGCGTCTGGTTTTCCACATCAACAAAACCGATGCCGGTTATAGTGCCACCATGGATAGTCCTGATCAAGGGGCTAAAGGCATAAACATGAGTCATGTTACGTTTGAAAATCCGAAACTGATCCTCGAATTGCGTATAGCCCAAATCAACTATACCGGCACCCTGGATAAAAATACCCTAACGGGAACCTTTACTCAGGCTGGTCAGACCTTGCCGATGAATTTAACAAAAAGTGACACGAAAACAGTAAAGACAGAAGAACCCACCATTGACAAAAATGCTTGTTATATAGAAACACCCATCACGTTGCAGACCACCACCGGAAAAATATTCGGAACATTAACCACGCCAAAAACGTTAAAAAAAGGGCCTTTGGCACTGATTATTGCCGGTTCTGGCCCAACAGACAGAAATTGCAACAACCCGACGATGACCTGTGATGCCTACAAAAAACTGGCCCATGAACTGGCTGAAAACAACATCGCATCGTTGCGGTATGACAAAAGAGGCATTGCAGAGAGTGCTGCAGCTGTAGAAAATGAGTCCGACCTTCTTTTTGAGGACTATGTGACTGATGCAAAAGATTGGATACAATTGGCAAAACAAGACAAGTGTTTTACTCAAATAGTTGTAATCGGCCACAGCGAAGGTTCCCTGATAGGCATGCTGGCAGCAGCTAAAGCGGATAAGTTCATTTCGGTGGCAGGACCCGGGCAGTCTGCAGCAATTCTGCTGAAAGAGCAATTAAAGTCACAGCCTCAGGAAGTTCAGGATTTATCTTTTCCCATCATAGACAGTCTGGTTTTGGGGAAAAAAGTGGAAAATATCAACCCGATGCTGGCTTCTGTGTTCCGTTCAAGCGTGCAACCTTACCTGATTTCATGGTTCAAATATGATCCACAAACCGAGCTGAAAAAGCTGACTATTCCTATACTCATCATTCAAGGCACCAATGACGTTCAGGTCAGTGTAGATGATGCCAAACGACTTTCAGCAGCCCAACCTGAATCACAACTGCTATTGATAGACGGCATGAATCATATATTAAGGAAAGTGGAAGGCGACCGGGCAGCCAATCTTGCCACTTACAACAAAGCTGAATTACCTTTGGCTGAGGGCTTTGTAAAAGGGATATCAGATTTTATTTTGAAAAAATAATATCTCGTCCTGTAATGTTGCAGGACGAGATTGCTCTAAACCTACCAAATAGATTTCACCGAGAAAACTTCCAGATTCCTGACTTCCAGGTTATTTCCCCAGAAATTGAAGCCATCCTTGTTGTTCAAGTCTGGTTTGCGCTCCATGGCGTAGGAATAGATACCCCCGTCAATGAAGACTTCAATGGATGTCTTGTCAATATAAATATCCGCAGTGAGCTCCGTGCTGGTTCTATCCTGTGGAGAATAAAATACACCATTGATGGTATTGGCATTCAGGTCGTAATCGATGATTCTCTGTCCAAACAGACTGATTCCTGCACTGGTGGCATGTGACAGCTTGAAGGTAGTCCGGATTCTCAATAGGTCGCTGGAATTATACGTTTTCAGGTTGTCGTTGGCTTGGTTGGAATTAAGCGATTTCCATTGATCTATTTTAGTAAATAATTGTTCCGTTTCTCTGACAGGCACATTGTAAAGTCTGACACCTTCCTTGGTGGTTCGTAAGGTCAGTTCAGTAGGCAAAAGCATCATCCCGTTGAAAGGCATGTCCGGTTGTTGAATCCTGCCCCACCCGATTTGTATGCGTCTGCCGTCACTGGCCGGGATATTGCCAAAGGTTTGTGCTGCATAAATAGAACCCGTTCCATAGAAATATTTTCCGGCCTGGGGTGTAAAAACCTTCCCGTCAAAAGTACCCAGCATGTAATTTCCGGTAGCGCCGTACATCACCCACCTGGTGTTATTTGCATCGCCATCAACAGGCAGTTCAAAAAGTTCGGGACATTCCCAGAAACCGGTCACGTGGCTTTGATAGATCCAGTCTTTCAGGTTGCCGGAGGTATAGATGGAGTTTCCATCCCTTTCGTTCAAGACCAGTACCCAATGATTGCCCGGCTTGTACCAGAAAACTTTGGGGTCGCGGGTATCGTTGCTGTTCCATTTGGCCTTGGAGTCAATGACAGGATTCTTTTCGTATTTAGTCCAGGTGCGGCCTTTGTCCAAACTGTAAGCGATGCACTGTACCTGTTTTTCAGAAGAGTTAGCTGTAAAGGCAGCAACCATGGGAGGATTCTTGCCCTTTCCGAAGCCTGAAGTATTGTCGTAGTCTATAACGGTGGAACCTGAAAACATAGTGCCCAAATGATCGGGATATAAAGCGGTAGGCAACTCCTGCCAATGGATCAAATCCTTGCTGACAGCATGTCCCCAATGCATATTCTCCCATTCCCTTTCGTATGGATTGTGCTGATAAAACAGATGATATTCGCCTTCGTAATAAATCAACCCGTTGGGATCGTTAATCCAACCCCTGCGGGTGGTAAAGTGAAACTGAGGACGGTTTTTTTCCTGATAAATTTTACTGTCTATTGCTGAAATAGTATCCGCCTGATAGATTTTGCTCAAGCCTGCCGGATTGCCTTCGTAGTTGATCTTAAGGGTTTTGCCCTTGAAAACTGAAACGTCTGAGAATACCCAGTAGTCTGTTTTGTCAGAAGCCAGACGGATGACGAACGAGCGTTCTTCCTGGTTGTTTATGCTGAATTTCATCGTGGACCTGTTTTCACTTTGTGATATGGGCAGGTTCAGGTATTGTTTAGTGATTTTGAGGGATATTTCCTGGGCGGTTAAGGTACAGATGGTTATAGCCAGGCATCCTGCGATTGTCGCTAGGTTTTTTTTCATGATGGTTGAGGTAGGTTTAATGACTGGCAATATTAGTCAATTGGCGGGGATTTTGGTGTAAGGGATGATACAAATTTGGGTAGAAATGTTACATGGGGGGAGCCAAACACCCAGTCTCTTGTAGGACGAGCTTAATATTCTAACTAAAAACCCAATGAAAAACTAAATGCATTTCTCTGCAAATCTCCGTTCGAAAACAATGCCGTTGGATATTAACAGTAAGCCACCTGTGCTCCAAAAATAAAAAGAAAACGGAATTTGGTACCAACTGTCCATCCAAGTTGTGTGTTTGGAAGATTGGGTGAAAAGTGTTATGATTAGGGGAAGTAAGCAACCTACAAATTAGAAATGGTTGAATTTTTAGTATATTCTGCCCAACCTATTTCTATCAAGCACCGTCACCACACGTCCATTGACTGCCAGGATAGCTTCATCTTCCAGTTCTTTTATCGTTCGGGCCAACGATGGTCGTTGCACTCCAAAGTATTCTGCTAATTGGGTTCTGGAGCGTTTTAATATAAAGTAGTTCTTTTCCGGTGTCGTTTTTTCCAACAAAAAAATGGACAACTTATGTCTGAGACTTTTAATGGATATCATTTGAAGTTTTTCCGATAGAAAAACAGCCATATTCGAGTTCAGAGTTAAAAAGTTAATCAATAGTTTATCGTTACTGACCATTTCTTTCAACCAAATTGATTTAGAAATTTTCAGGAATGTGCAGGATTCCATTGCAATAACATCTACCGGATATTTATTTTTGCTTGCATAGATGAAAGCCGGTGCAAGCGGTATAACAGCTTCCAACAGATCAATTTCAAGTGTGTTTCCTTCCTCTGTTATCATTTGAGTCCTTACCACTCCTTTTACCAGCAAATACATTGCGTTGATCATATCCCCCTGCCGTACTACTGTTTCTCCTTTTTCAAATTTAACGACTTCATTTCCATTCCGTTCCAGAAAGGCATCGTGCTCCTCTTGGCTCATGCCACGAAACAGCGGACATATCATTAAATTGTTTTCATCCATTATAATGCAGTTTTAAGTATTTAAAGTTTAAACAATCTGTTTGCGTTCGTGCCGACAATAAAAGTATTAAATATAATCAAATAAATACGACTGTAACCTGGGTTACACAAATAGGTTGGTTGTGACTCTATATTTGTAAGACAAAAGAAACAAACGATTTAAAAAATATAATAATGAAGAATTTAAAGGAAATGAAAGTAGGTGATATTGTCACCGACGATTACAGGACAGCTGAGATTTTTAAACAACATGGTATTGATTTTTGCTGCGGTGGAAATCAGAGCTTAGAACAAGTCGCTAAAGAAAAGAGATTGGATATAACAGAACTCGAGTACAAATTAAACAATCTGGATAACGTGGCAACGAACAATCAGCCAAATTTTAAAGACTGGAATTTAGATTTCTTGTGCGATTACATTGTAAATGAATATCATAACAAGGTCTACAAAGTTTTACCTCAGTTAAATACCTATCTGAACAAAATTGCTCAGGTTCATGGAGCCAATCACCCTGAGTTAAAAGAAATAGCTGAATTATTCTCCTTGATAAATACGGAGCTGCCAATACATCAACATCAGGAAGAAAATGTCTTTTTCCCTGCCATTAAGGAGCTTGTAAAAATAAATTCTTCAGAGGCTAAGAGAATTTTAAATTCACAAATTGCGCTGATGATGGATGAACATGAACTGATAGGCGGCACCATGGATAAAATAAGCGTGCTAACTCACAATTACTTTGTGCCGGATGACGGCTGTAATACTTATCGTGTTACGTTTAAATTGCTGGAAGAATTTGAGGACGATTTGCATGCACATGTACATCTTGAAAATCATATTTTATTTCCAAAAGCATTAAAATTAGCAGAATAGAACTATGAAGAAAAATCAAATGGAAGTTGTTTCGAACGACTCAAAAAACAGACAGAAAAGTGGGTTAAACAAATTGTATCCCTTTTTCGTTTTCATTATGTTGGTTCTTTCAACAAATGTAGCGTTTGCGCATTGCGACACGATGGAAGGACCATTGATCGGAGATGCCCAAAAAGCAATCAGCCAAAACAATGTAAACATCGTACTCAAATGGATTCCGGAAGTCAATGAAGCCGAAATCAATGATGCTTTTAACCAGACGATGAAAGTCAGAGTTTTAAGTCCCGATGCAGAGAAGCTCGCTGATAAATCTTTTTTCGAAACGCTTGTCCGTATCCATCGCGCAGGAGAAGGAGTCCCTTTCACAGGAGTTAAACCCGTAGGAACACCTATCAATCCAAGAGTAGCAGCAGCCGATAAAGCCATTGCTGCAGGTAATCTGTTACCGGTGAAAGACTTGGTACCCGAAAAAGATATGCCGGAGTTGACTGAACGTTTTGAAAAAGCGATGTCGTTGAAAAATTTTGATGTGAATGATGTGAGAGCCGGACGAGAATACATTGAAGCCTATGTCCTGTTCTTCAAATTTGCCGAAGGAGAAGGACATGAAGGTTATATAAGCAATCATACGACCCATATTCCCTGGATATTGTCAGGCTTCTTTTTTATAACAACAACCGTTTTTGCCGCTTTATATAGGAAAAAAAGGAAAGGATGAACTTTTCAGAAAAATCAATCTAAATTTAAATGTTATGACCATTACAAAAGTATGGATGGATGAAGGCTGTATTGCCTGTGGTTTATGTGAAGGTACATGCCCTGAAGTGTTTAGAGTAGATGATATTGCTTACGTAAACGAGGGTGTAAATTACCCTGAATACTCTGAATTGATTAAGGATGCTGCTGATGTTTGTCCCGTTGAAGTAATTAAATATTCTGAATAAAAAATTCAATTATGAAAGCAAGTGAAAATTTAAGACAGGAACATGAACTAATTAAAGCCGCTCTCAATATACTGGAAAAAATAGCATCTAAAATTCAGCAAAATGAAAACATCTATGTTAATAACTTATAAGAAATGGTCCATTTTTTAATCGAATTTTCCACCCTTCTCCCCTCTTTCCCACCAAAATTTAACTACCTTTAAACCATTCAAATTACCCTTTTCAACCTGTTATCTAACTTCAAACACATGTCAATAGACCAGTACACCTTGTCTTTCTGTGTAGCAATAGCCTACTTGCTATTAGCTTTCACCATGTATTTTTTATCCAGGACTAACAAAAAATACTTTGGAATAGACCTCTTGTCCAAAGGTTGTGCGGCCATTTCCATCGGTTTTATTTTTCTATTTATGAATCAGGATCCGGCTTTTAAAATGATTAAACTCATTATCCCCAGTTTGATTTATATGGCAGGAATGCTGATGTTATACGCTGGAACGTTGAGGTTCTTTGAGAAAAAGGTAAACATCAAATTGATAGTGATATATGGTATATTGTATGCGGCATTTACCATTTATTTTACGCTTACAGACTATAATCTGAATTTACGGAGAGTCGTTGATTCTGCAAGCTTTGCCACTATCTTACTGTTGTTGCCCGGAAAATCGACTTTCAATCCTATTTCGTCCATCAGGAAAACTTTAAGGTTTATAAACTTTATTCTATATTTTTCAGCCACCTTCTTTATTTTCAGAGGTTTCTATTTTGCCTTTTTAGATTCTGTTGATACACCCGGTTTAACTTCCTTGATACAGACTCTGACCTATCTGAATACGATGATAACAGGATTGGCTTGGGGTTTTTCGTTGGTTGTTCTGATTTATCAACGTATCTCTTTTGACATGATAGAGGCCAATGAACGCTTTGAACTTATTTTTCAAACGATTCCGGATTCCATTATTATTACTGATATCGAGAGTGGAGCCATAGTCAATTACAATCAGAAATTTTCAGATCTGACAGGTTATTCTTCAGAAGAGCTCAAAGGGTTATCCACCCTGGATATTCAACTATGGAAAAATATCGAAAACAGAGAGATGGTAAAAAGAGAGATGCAGGAGAAAAAAACGAGTGATTATTATGAATTTAGCTTTCTGACTAAAGCTGGTTTGGAATTTATCGGACTCTATTCTGCCAGAATTATTTTACTGAATGGTAAACCCTATTTGTTGAGTGTTATCGCGGATATAACGTCAAGAATACGCATCGAGAAGGAGTTGGAACAAAAAAATATGGAGCTGGAAAGGTCGAACCAGGAAAAAGACAAGTTCTTCTCCATCATCGCTCATGACTTGAAAGGACCTTTAGGTTCTATGCTGGGTTTGACTGAAGTTATGTCTGAAAAAGTTGATACGATTGATTCGCATAAGATGTCTGATTTGATTAAAGCTCTTCATGGTACATCAAAAAATGTGTATTCATTGATTGAGAACTTGCTTGATTGGTCCTTGATTAAACGTGGAAGATTAGATTTTGTACCGGTAGAGTTGAATGCGAAAGAGGCTGTCAGGGAGGTCGTGTCCGAATTGTCGGGTATGGCCAAAAAGAAGTCGGTGAAAATAGAGGTCAATATTCCGTCTGATTTGGTTTTTCAAGCGGATTTGAAAATGTTTCAGACGATTTTAAGGAACTTGGTTAACAATGCGGTCAAATTCTCCTATCACAACGGGATGGTCACTGTGACGGCACAAGATACAACTGAAGGGTTGGTTCAAATATCGGTGACCGATAATGGCATTGGAATGGAGTCCACTATGATTGATCAATTGTTTCAGATTGATGCAAAAGTGGGCAGACCGGGTACTGAAGGTGAATCGACCAATGGTCTTGGCTTGGTGCTCTGTAAAGAATTCGTTGATAAGCACCAGGGAAGTATTTGGGCTGAAAGTGAATCAAATAATGGGTCAGCTTTTCATTTTACAATTCCATTTAATAGATGCCTTTAAAACAAAAAAAATCTTTTTCTGTTAAAACTTTCTGGAAAGAAATTTTAGCCATATTTGTTCTCCTTCTTGCGTTTTATTTTTTCAGAAGCCAGGAAGCAGAAATCAAATCCATTATTCCGCGACTTGAAGCTGCGAATCTGAAATGGATCCTTTCGGGTGTGCTTACTACGCTTGTTTATGTGTTGCTGCAATCGGGGATGTATGTAAAAAGTTTTCATTCGGTCGGGGCTAAACTATCTTTGACAGATGCACTGGAATTGTATCTGAAGCGAAATTTTCTAAGTGTTTTTCTTCCGGTTGGAGGCGTTTCATCTATGGCGTTTACTCCTTTGCGTTTACAGAAAAAGAATTTTAGTTCTGCGCAAGGCATGCAGGCCAGCATCATTTATGCTTATGTTGGAATTCTGACGGTATTTATTATCGGAGTGCCCATCATCCTTTTTTCGTTGGCTCAGAAGCAAACCGTTGAGAATGCTTTGATTGGATTGGCATTTACAGGTGTTCTTCTGGTTCTCCTGGTTTTTCTTCTCCGGTCATTTACTCAAAAAGGAAGAATCTATAAACTGATTAGGAAAAAAAGTCCTTCCATCTGTGACCAACTGGAAGGTCTGTTTTCTGAAAAGGTCGACAAAATGCAATTGGCTTATACCATCGGCATTTCCTTTTTGATTGAAGTGATTGGTATTCTGATGGTCTTTGTCAGTATGAAAGCCCTTGGAATGCAGACTTCATTTGAAATATCGGCGTTAATTTACATCGTTTCAGTTTTGTCCATGATGGCTTCGCCTTTACTTCATGGCTTGGGAGCTGTGGAATTTTCGATGGCTTATTTTTTTACAAAATACGGATATCCCACTTCCATTGCATTAGGTGCAACGATCCTGTACCGTGTTTTTGAATTTTGGTTTCCCCTTTTATTGGGTATGTTTGCTTTTCTTTGGAATGGAAAAAATCTGATTGGTCGCATTCTTCCTGCAGCCGGCATCTTTTTCTTGGGGGCTGTCAATATTATTTCTATCATGAAAATACCTTTGGCAGCACGTTTGCAATGGGAACTGAATTATCTTCCGATTGAGAGCATGCATGTTTCCAAAATGATGATTCTCTTTTTGGGTATAACCATGGTGCTTGTTTCGGCAAATCTGTTGAAAGGTCATAAAAGCGCTTATATACTGGCTATTGTGCTTACTATTGTGTCCATATTCGGACAATTAATCAGGGCTTTTCACTACGAAGAGGCTATTCTGGCATTTATCACGTTTACTTTATTAGTGGTTTATCGAAAACAGTACCGCATTAAATCTGATAAAAAATGGTTAAAAATCGGCTTCAGAACGTTTTTAATTGCATTTGGCGCTATTTTTCTTTTTGATTGTATAGGTTTTTATCTGTTGGAAAAAAGACATTTTGGGTTTGATTTTACCTGGATACAATCCATAGAATATACGTTCAAAAGTTTTTTCCTGCTTTCATACGATGACCTTGTCCCTAACTCACATTTTGCCAGAGAGTTTTTATCCATTGTCCATACACTGGCTTTTGGCATTTGGATATTCCTGTTAGTCACGGTTTTTAGAGTGAGAAAGTATAAAGAGACCGAAAATGAAGAAGAAGTACAAAACCAGGCTGAACAGATTGTCCAAAAAGCCGGAAAATCATCGATGGATTATTTTAAATTAAGCCGGGATAAAACTTTTTATATGCTGCCTGAAAAGAATGCGCTGATTTCGTATAAAACAGCCAATGGCTTTGCAGTGGTTCTGGAAGAACCGGTCTGCGAGGTCAGCGAAAAGACAAATGTGATTCGTGAGTTTGAAAAGTACTGTCAGAAAAGCGGTTTGAAAACGTTCTATTACCGGGTTGGCGAGGAAAGCTTGCCGTATTTTAAACCTTTCAACAAGAAGAAAGCGTTGTTGGGGCAGGAAGCCATCTTGGACGTCAATCAATTTTCATTATCAGGAACAGATCGTAAATCGCTTAGAAACGGACAGAATCTTTTGCAGAAGAAAGGCTTCGTAACAGAAATCTGCACCCCACCCCATAGCGAAGAATTCCTGGCAGCTTTACAAGACGTTTCCGATGAATGGTTGGAAAAGTTTAAAAAACAGGAAAGCATATTTTCTGAAGGAATGTTTGATTTGGAGGAGCTTAAAAAGGAAAAGGTGGTGGTAATCAGAGATACGGAGGGAAAAATTCTGGCTTTCCTGAATATTATTCCTGATTATGCACCCGATGAATGTACGTATGATATGCTTCGTAAAACAGTGGATGCGGTGAATGGCTGCGAAGATGCCTTGCTGATCAAACTGATAGAATATGCCAAGGGAAATGGCTATAAATACCTGAATTTGGGAATGGCATCTTTTACCGGAATTACCAATCCGGAAAATACCCCGGAACAACTGGCAAAATATGCCTCTGAAAAGTTTAAATCCTTGCAACATTTTCACGGATTACGAAGTTTCAAGGAAAAATATGCAACCTTCTGGCTGAATAAATACCTTGTTTATAACAATGACTATGACCTTTGGAGCATACCCCTGGCTATAGCTAAAGTAATGAAACCTTCAAAAAAGAATTAAGATGAAAATCGTAAGCATTTGTTGCAAAAATAGGAAACAATTGATGACTGTGGAATTCAAAGCTAAGGGTAATCACTTTATCTTTTACCTGACAGGCGACGGAGGTTTTACAAAATCAACAAAGATACTATGCAGTCTTTTTCAGACACATAACATCAACGTTATCAGTATGAATACCCACTATTTCTGGGGTGGAAAAACCTTATCACAAGCGGTTAATGCTTTCGAAGACGTTGTAACACAAATCGATCAGAAAACGAAAATCGAACGGATTACGGTTATCGGGTATTCTTTTGGCGCAGATATTACACCTTTTATCATCAATAATATTTATGATAGTCTTCGAAGCCGTATTTCGAATGTTGTTTTATTGTCGCCATCCAAAAGAACGGATTTAAAAATTAGTTTGAAGTCTTTGCTTTTTCAAAAACAGGCGGGCAAATTGGATGTTGTTTCTGAGATAAACAAAATAGCGCTTCCAGTAAAAATCCTGTTGAACGACCATGACTCCTTGTCGGATTCAAATTTCAACGAACATATTGTAGTGAAGAGACTTCCCGGCAATCATCATTTTGATTACAAGTACGATTTATTAGTGAAAACCATTCTTGATGAAATAGAATGAATCGGAATTTTTAAACTCAATCAAGGAGATAATCTTGACTACTTTAAAATAAAAAATGCGAAGCCATAAGACTTCGCATTTTCAGTTTAAAGGATAACTATTTTTTAAAAATAAATCCTATTTTACAATTTTCGTATAAGTACTTTGTGTACCAACTACAAGTTTAACTACATAAACACCAGTTGCAAAACCGGCATTCAATGCTTTACGGTTTGTTCCTGCATTTACAGCAAAAGAATTACTTGAAATCAATTTGCCTTGAACGTTGTAAACTTCAATTTTACCTTTGGTAGCAGAAGAAGATTCGAATTGTGCTACGAGTTGATTGTTGTTTAAAGAAACGCTCTGTGTCAATTTTTGAGCTGCTTGAATTCCTGCGCCACCATTTTCAGCACCTTGAGCAAATAAATATTTTACGTTACCGGCTGTCAGAGCTGTGTCGTAAACACTCATTTTGCTAAGAAGACCATACCAGGTTTGGTCAGCGTCCCAACCACCTTTTGCCATCCATGCAAAATCAGTTCCAACATTAGCAAGAGCGTTTGCACCAATAGAAGCTGAACCCAATAAAATGCCATCTATATAGTAGTAAATAGTTGTAGCATCAATAACGCATACTACATGGTGTAATAAGCCATCATTATACTCTGTAGCACTTAATCCTTTTTCACCATCGCCGGTACTAATCATTACGCGGCTTACATCGTTACCACGGGCAGGTGTATATCCGGTAAAGTTTTGTCCACCACCATCAGAGTTTCCGAAATAATACAGGAAGTGAAAACTGGTATTTGCTCCGGCAATAGATGTAAACCATGCTTCAACAGAAAGTGCAGAATAGGAATTTACAGCCAAAGCAGCACCGTCAAGTTCTACATAGCCACCAGCACTTGTGTCAAGAGCTTTGTCCGTTATTACAGCACCATCCATTAAAGTGGTGGTAATGCCTCGAACTACGTCGGTTGCGGTTCCATCATCAAATGTCCATTGGTGAGTAAGGTTGGCTGTTCCAGGATTTTCTGCTGCAATAGCTGGTTTTTTCAAATCGTAAAGAAATTTAACATTGTCAGCGGTAAGAACCTTGTCATAGATGCTAATTTCATCAATCTTACCTGTCCAGGTTGGATCTTGACTCCACCCACCTTTTCCGAAATAAGCCAAATCAGAAGCTACACTTGCAAGAGAACTAGCACCGATTGGAGTAGAACCCAATAAAATGCCATCTATATAGTAAGTAATAGTTGTTGCATCAATGGTGCATACCATGTGATGAAGTAATCCATCATCGTATTCAAAACCGTCCACACCTATTTCACCATCGCCGGTACTAATTATTACACGGCTAAGGTCTCCGTGGTTATTAGCATCGGAACCACGAGCAGGGGTATAACCGGTCATGTTTGCTCCGTTAGTTCCATTCTGACCTCCAAAATAATACAGAAAATGGAAACCGGTGTTCATTCCAGCTTCAGATTGATACCAAGCAGAGACTGTGAGTTCACTGTACGTATTAATAGCCAAATCTGATCCGTTAAGCTCAACGTATCCTCCTGCAAGGTTAAGTTGCCCATCAATAACTTCGGCTGCGTCCATTAAGGTACCATGAACTGTTCCAACATTGTCGTCGGCTGTTCCGTCATCAAATGTCCATTTATGGGTCAGGTTGGTTGTTCCAGGATCAGTCTGAGCGACTGTAAATGTACTTATGCTTAATAACATAAGACCTAAAATAAAGTAATTTCTTTTCATAAATAAATTAATTTAAGGTTTCTAATAATTCATTCTCCATAAAACAAAAATCTTATTTCCATGAATCAATCATAGTCAGTGTGACACTAACTAAATTGAAAATAAAATTAGATAAAAAAAAAATATTTCAAACTAAAATTGCATTATTTTTTTAAAAAAAGTTGATTCACTGCAGGATCCTTTAATCAATTTTAAACGTATGGTTTCTATAAGATTAATAGCGGTTCTAAAGGGATTCCGGCAAGGTGAATTTTAATTCACTTCCTTTATTAAATTCGCTTTCAACCCATATTTTGCCACCGTGCTTTTCAACGAATTCTTTGCAAAGAATTAGCCCAAGACCGGTACCCGATTCAGAAGAAGTGCCTAGGGTAGAAATAGTAGATTTGATTTGGAACATTCTTTTAAGATTAGATTCGGAAATCCCAACACCATTATCCCAAACTGCTATTTCAATATTGGGGCGGACCAGTCTGGCTTTTATCACAATATGACCATTTTTATAGGTGAATTTGATAGCGTTGGAAATCAGGTTTCGCAAAATGGTATTTAACATGTTTTCATCGGCCATCACCAGGATAGCCGGATCTATTTCGTTGTCGACCTGAATGTTTTTCATTTGTGCCTGGGCACTCATAAAATGAATGTTACTTTCGGCTATGGAATTTAAATTTAAGCTTACAGGTTCGTATGGAATTCTTCCTGTTTCTGCACGTGACCAGAGAAGCAGATTTTCGAGCAGATCACTTCCCATTTTTGAAGTGGAATTCATCATGTTCAAAATCTCTTTGGCATCGTCTAAGCTGTAATTTTCCAAATCTTTTAATAAAGCATCCGAAAAACCCATTAAGGTGTTAAAAGGATTACGCAAGTCATGCGCAATAATAGAGAAAAACTTATCCTTGGAGGAATTTGATGCTACTAATTGCTGATTTGTCTCCTGAAGTTTATCGGATTGAAGCTTAATTAAATTTTGCTTTTCAATGAGTAATTCATTGGACTTTTCCAGTTCGGAGGTTCTCTCTTTTACCAGTTCGGATAGTTCGATATCGTGTTTTCTATAGTACGAAAATCTGATATAATATAGAAGATAGACAATCACCAATAATAAGAGCATAGTGATTGAAAAAAGCCACCAGGTTCTATACCAGGGAGGTAATACTTTAAAAGTATAAGTAATGGGGTTGCTCCAGATTCCTTCCGGGCTCACCGCTCGAAGCCTGAAGGTGTGAGTCCCTTCAAAAATATTCCCATAAGTTGCATTTGTTCTGCCTGTTAAAGGACTCCAATTTTTATCGTACCCTTCCAACATGTATTGGTAATGCACCTGATAATGGCGGCTTGGCAATACTGCATTAAACACAAAAGTTATATTGTTGTGGGTGTATGGAAGTATTAAGTTCAGGGGTATCGGATAGAATTTGGAGATGCTGTCAAATCGGATATCACCAAATTTACGTCGCATAGCGATAAGCTCTGTGTCTGAAAGTGTTTTATCAAAGGTCAGCAGTTCTTCGTTCTGGATTGCGAGACGATTCTTTTCTCTATCAGCACTGACAGGGTTCAGTAAATTATGCCAACATATATTTTCGTTGTTGACTTTAATGCTTTGAAGGTTTAATGAAAGAGGTTGTTTGTTTTTTAATACGGAATGGTAATCAAAACGTACAAGGGCTGTTTTTTCATTGCCTGTGCCTATCCAAATGATGCCTTTGTTGTCGCATATCATGGCACCGTTGTTGCTGCCACCATTCACATCTCTTATTAAAGGATAACCAGTTTTTGTGTTGTAAATTTCCCAGATAGGCCGGTAGGTCCTGAGTTTTTCATTAGAAGCTTTTAGCAGACCTGCAGGAATTAAGGATCTGCCTGTTTTATTTTGTAAACCAGTTGTTTGAAAGAATAGACCGGATAAACCTTGATTGGTGCCAATCCATAATATTCCTTTTTGATCTTGTACGATGGCGCATATTGAATTATCAGCAAGTCCCTGGACTGTTGTGAAGTTTAAAAAGGTTTTCCCGTCATAGCGCGATATTCCCCCTCCGGCAGTGCCTATCCAAAGGTTCCCTGCTTTGTCTTCTGTTATAGTTAGTATCGTGTTATTTGGCAAACCTTGTGCTGTGGTGTAATTTGTGAAATATTTTCCGTTATAGCGCGAAACTCCACCTGCTGTAGCAAGCCAAAGGTTCCCTTTCTTGTCTTTTGTAATGCAATTGATGTTGTTGTTGACAAGGCCTTGAGCAGTTGTATAATTGATAAAGTTTTTTCCATTATAACAGGAGAGGCCAACAGATGTTCCGAACCAGATATTTCCGGTATTATCTTCAACAATACTTAATATTACGTTGTGAATCAACCCTTGTGCCTTCGTATACCGGTAAAAAGTGTGGCCGTCGAAACGTATAACCCCTTTATCCGTTCCGAACCAAGTGTTTTCGCTTTTATCTTCAGCAATACTATTGAAAACATTATTAAAAAAGCCCTGGGAGGCCGTGTAATTTGTATAATAGTGACCATCAAAACGTGACAGACCTTTATTGGTTCCGAACCAAATATTCCCGGTTCTATCTTCATGAATGCTCCATACGGCATTATTTACAAGTCCCTGAGCACTAGTTGAATTTGTAAATGCATTTCCGTCATAGCGTGAAATACCATTTCCCACTGTACCGAACCAGAGGTATCCCGTTTGGTCTTCCGTAATGCTATTTACGCAATTGTTTTCAAGCCCCTGTGTTGTCGTAAAATTGGTAAAGGAACCGGTTTTTGATTGAATTTCAGATTCATTAAAACGACTTACCCCACAATCGGTGCCAAACCAAAGAGTTCCGGTTTTATCTTCCGTAATACAATTAACACTATTATTGGTCAGACCTTGGATGGTGGTATAATTGGTAAAAGTGTTTCTATCATATTTTGACACACCGACTGAAGTGCCAAACCAAAGATCCCCTTTTTTATCTTGCATAATACAATTAATGCAATTGTTTGCCAATTTTTGATTTGTTGTAAAATTCTTAAACGTTTTACCGTTATAGCGAAAAAGGCCTGCAGTCGTAGTACCAAACCACATGTTACCGGCTTTATCTTCGATAATGCTTGAAACTGTTTTATTGGCGAATAGTTGGGAAGAAGTGAAATTGGTAATTTGCCCATCTTTATAGCGTGATACCCCTTTATTGGTGCCAAATAGAAGGTTTCCGGCTTTATCTTGCATGATACAATAGACTAAATCACTTGCAAGACCTTGTTTTGTAGTATAATTCGTAAAAGATTCTCCATCATAGCATGATGCTCCTCCTTCAGTGCCGAACCAAATATTTCCCACTCTATCTTCTAGTATGCAATAAACATAAAGATTTGCCAACCCTTGACTTGTGGTAAAATTAATAAATGATTTGCCGTCGTAGCGAGATGCTCCGCCTCCGGCAGTGCCAAACCATAAATTGCCTTTACTGTCGCATATAGAGCTTTTATCTCCACTGGTAATAGCGCTGCAAGACAAACCTTGTTCGGTATCGTAATTTTGCATATAGGGAATAAATTGGGCAGGAACCTTTTTAAGGTTTTTGGGAATAGTAATGGTCGCTGGCTTTGGGCAGGTGTCGGTTTTAACAAGTATAGGATTTTTTATTAAAACGATTATAGGGGCAACGATACTATCTTTTTGGTTATGAATGGACTTTTCAGGCGATTCAACGTTGCTTTTTTTGTTGGAACAAGAAAAAAAGAGGGAATTTATAAAAAGAATAGTCACAATGAAAAGAGCCGACAAGTAATGAACTTGAAAGAATTTGAGGCTGAATTTTATCATCTTTTGTCTTTTCATTTGAAAAGTATCTATTTATCTGATATCACCAAAAATACCAAAAATTTCTCTACTATTCATGACTTTTACCTCGAATTTGATAAATTGAAGGATTAAATTCAAGGCCATAATAAGGACTTAACACAAAAACATTATTTAATATATTGTAATCATACTCTTGAAGAGTAGTTAAGCATTGTAAAATAGTGTATTCCAAAGCTATCTAAATGGGCTAATATCAACTTTAAAATTACATTTTTTCACCTCGATGTATAAAACATGTTAAAGAACATATTTTTTTATCGAATAATTTGTTTATGTGCTCAAAGTGCTTTATATTTGCACTGTGTTTTTCATGGTATTAGATTTAAGGTTAAGGAAGATTGGTTGTCGTGAGACAACCTTCTTTTGTTTTATGAAAGTTCGAATGCGAAGTCCTTATTTCATATTCAAGCCATCCCTCAGTACAAAGCCAACTTTAGGGACGCTTTCTATCTTAACTGCATCATCGTCTATAAAATATTTGCGTAGTTTGGTGATGAAGACATCCAGACTGCGACCTGTAAAATAATCGTTGGTACCCCAAACGGCATTCAGCAAATCATCGCGTTTGACAATCTGGTTTATGGAAGAACAAAGATTTTTCAGCACTTCCGTTTCGGTCACTGTCAGTCGTTTTTTGATATCGGCATGTATCAACATTTGGTTGGGATAGTCGAATGAAAAACTTCCAATGTTGTATGTTTTGATACCGGTATCTGTTGGACTATTTCTCTTTGAACGCATTAAAATGGCTCTGATGTGACACAGCAACTCTTCTTCATCAAAGGGTTTGGTCATATAATCGTCGATACCCAGATTGAAACCAAACAACTTATCTTCCTTCATGGATTTGGCGGTCAGAATCATGATAGGCACTTCCTTGTTTTTTTCCCTGATTTTTGTAGCCAAACTAAATCCATCCATTTTTGGCATCATGACGTCCAGTATGCAAAACTCAAAACTTTCGATGTTGAATCCCCTCCACCCGCTTTCACCGTCGCGATAGAGTTTCACAACAAAATTGTTTGATTCGAGAAAATCCACCAATAGAAATCCCAGATTGGTATCGTCTTCGACCAACAGTATTTTAGTTTGATGTCCGTTTTTATTTAAAGGGAAAGAATAGCTGTTATCCATTTTTTAATAAATTTGTGGTGCTAATTGTTGGTAATTCAATTTCAACTTCGGTACCCTGGTCAGGTTTACTTTTAATTTTTAAAGTACCTCCATGCTCATCGATCACCAACTTAACGAAGGTAAGACCAAGTCCAAAACCCTTTGCATTTTGCAAATTGCCTGTTGAAACCCGATAGTATTTCTCAAAAATATGTTTGAGGCCTTCTTTGTTTATACCTATACCATTGTCTTTAAGGGTAATGATCAATTGGTTTTTTCTGTTCTCGGTACTGATTTGAATCGCTGGATGGTTGGTGTTGTACTTTATTGAATTGTCAATCAGATTGGTTAATACATTGGTGAGTCTTTTCTGATTTCCGGTAACGTTCCATTTGGTAGCCTTCAGGTCAAGACCGATGGTTCCGTTTTTATCTTCTATAGATAAAAGGCTGTCTTTCATAACATTGGTTATGAGTTCGTGCATATCTAAGCTGTTGAACCCACTACAAGCAGTTGCATTCTCAAGCACGGCAACTGTAAGTATATCTTCGGCGAGTAATTCAAGTTTGCTTTTCTCAGTATCGATGATCCGGAGATAGTGATGCAGTTTTTCGTTGTCTATCGCACTGACCTGCTTTTGGGCCAGATTTCCTGCAAGGCCAATGTTTGCAAGGGGCGTTTTCAGTTCATGGGTCATGTTGTTTACAAAATCCTTAGTTTTTTGTGCCAACGAATGTTCCCGATTGTAAAGACGAAGCATTATGATAAAACAAATGGTTACAGCCAGAATTAAAAATGCCGAAATAAGGAACATGCCAAACAATTTTGAAAGCAGAAACTGATCGCGGGAGGGAAATTTCAGTTTGATCTGGATGCCTTTATCCACTAAAATATTCTCAATTCTGGTGTAGTAAGATCCGCTATTTATTATAAATCCGGATTTCTGACGGGCAGCTTCCTCGTTGTTAATCAGGTCAAAATCATAATCCAGTTTTATATTGTAGCGTAATAGGTTTTCCTTTAGTAATTTATCAACTCTTGAAAGCCTGCGCTTCTTTTGTTCTTTCGTATCGGTCGTTTGCTTGATGATTCCATTCAAGCTTTCCTTAATCATGCTTTGCGAAGCGATGGAGTCGTCTTGCAGATCTTCCTTGACACTGACAAGAGCCATCTCCACACGATTGCTAAATAGTCTTTCTTCCAATTGAGCGACCTGGTTGGTCCATACAATTTGCACCACCAATAATATCAGTAGGAACGCAAATGTAGCGTAAATGAGGCTTTTATGGGTTTCCATCTTTTTCATGAGTCCAAAAATACGAACAAAATCAGCGTTCATTTCAGTTTTAACTTCGCATTAACGCGTATTAACGAGTCTATAACTCAAACAGGTAAAATGAGGAACTACATTTGTCACAGAAAATTTATATCCAATCAATTTTAAAAAAAAAAGAGTATGAAAAAGTTAATGGTTGCTATCGCTTTAGTAAGTTTTACTGCATTTTCATTTGCAGCCGGTCCTGCTTCAAACATTAAACCTGCTCCAAAGCAAGAAACAACGATGAATGCAAAGACATGTAGCCAGACATCAAAGAAGGATGTTAAAAAAGCTGATAAAAAAACAACAGCTGAAACAAAAACAGTTCGTGTGAAAAAGTAAATTATTGAGTTTTGAAATTAAATAGAGAGGGTCTAAAAGTGGTTTTTAGATCCTCTCTATTTTTTTGTTATAAAATCCCCTTCGTACTCGGCAATTCATATTTATAAATATCCCTCCGGATCGCCATTTTTATCGCCCTGGCAAAAGCTTTGAAGATCCCTTCAATCTTATGGTGTTCATTTTCCCCTTCTGCCTTGATATTCAAATTCATCTTTGCAGCATCACTCAGTGACTTAAAGAAGTGCAGGAACATTTCGATCGGTACGTCTCCTACCCTTTCCCGTTTAAATTCGGCGTCCCAGACCAACCAGGATCTTCCGCCGAAATCGAGCGCCACCGTGCATAAGCAATCATCCATGGGTAAGCAATAGCCATAACGTTCCAGGCCACGTTTATCGCCCAAAGCCTTGAGCAAAGCCTCTCCCAGTGCAATGGCCGTGTCTTCTACCGTATGATGTTCGTCTACCTCCAAATCGCCTTTGGTTTTGATGGTTAAGTCAATTCCTGCGTGTTTACCAATTTGATCCAGCATGTGGTTGAAAAAACTCAGCCCGGTATCAATATCGGTTTTTCCGCTTCCGTCCAGATTGATGGATACATAAATATCGGTCTCATGGGTCTTGCGGGCTACAACGGCTGTCCGTTCGCCTGCAAACAGAAATGCGGTAATATCGTCCCATTTATCGGTGATCAAGGCGCAAACGCCCTCTAAACCGGCAGAGACTAAAGAATTAGTGATCTCTTCGTAAGGTTTTGAAAGTAAAATGGCTCTGCAACCCAGATTTTTAGCCATATGGACATCGGTTAAACGATCGCCGATTACAAAGGATCCGGACATATCGTAGTCTTCTGTCAAATATTCCTGAAGCATTCCCAGAAGTGGTTTGCGTGTCGGGGCATTGTCGGCTGGCATAGAGCGGTCAATGTGAATGTTGTCAAAAAGGACACCTTCGTTTTCAAACGCTTTCAGCACTTTGTCCTGAGCCGGCCAAAACTTTTCCTCGGGAAAAGAGATGGTACCCATGCCGTCCTGATTGGTTACCATGACAAACTTAAAATCAAGTTTGGTACGGATGAAGTTCAGGTTGCGGAAAACATGTGGATAAAACTCCAGTTTTTCAAGACTGTCCAGTTGAAAATCAATGGGTGGTTCAAGCACCAGCGTTCCATCCCGGTCTATAAAGAGTACACGTTTTTTGGTATTCATTGCTTTATTTTATTTCATTTGTTTCAAAGCCTCCAGGAGCAAGGCGTTTTCTTCAGCAGTGCCAACCGTGATGCGAAGGCAGCCGAGGCACAATGATATGTTGTTTCTGTTTCTCACGATGATGCTTTGATCCACCAAATAACGATAGGTTGCGTTGGCATCGTTGACACGGACCAAAACGAAATTGGCATCGGTCGGATAAACTTTCTCCACCATGGGCAGCGATTCCATCTCAGCAATTAGTCCGGTGCGTTGTGCGAGCAGCAAGTCTACCCAGTCATTTTTCCGTTTCAGCTTTTTAATTTCTTCACCGACAAAATATTGGGTCAAGAGATTGATGTTGTAGGGATATTTTACCTTGTTGAGAAAGCTGATGATTTCAGGATTGGCAAAAGCCATGCCTAAACGAATGGCAGCCATACCCCATGCTTTGGAGAATGTTTGCAACACGATAAGATTTGGGAAATTGTCCAGTTCAGCTAAAAAACTGGGACGGGTAGAAAAATCGATGTATGCTTCGTCGATGACAACAATGCCCTGAAATTTTTCCAGAATGGTTTTCATGCCTTCCATATCCAGATCGTTGCCGGTAGGATTGTTGGGAGAACACAGGAAAATGACTTTGGTGTTGGCGTCCACAGTTGATAAAACGCTTTCGGTATCGAGCGTAAAATCTTCAAGCAGAAGTACTTTGCGGTATTCTACGTTGTTTACATCGGCGCAAACCTGATACATGCCGTACGTCGGGTCGATGGCTACAATGTTGTCGATGCCCGGTTCGCAGAAAATGCGGACGATCAGGTCGATGGGTTCGTCGCTGCCGTTTCCGAAAAACAGTTTCTCAGGGTCGATCTTTTTCAGTTTGGCCACCTTTTCTTTCAACTCCTTTTGAAGGGGATCCGGATAGCGGTTGTATGGTGCATTCAGGGGGTTCTCGTTGGCATCCAGATAGGCGGAGGCTTCGCCCTTGAATTCATCTCTGGCGCAGGAATAGGGCTTGAGATTGTATATGTTGGGTCTGACCAGTTCTTGTAGGTTCATGGGTATTTTATTTTTTACCAAGTCTTAATGACATGGCATTCTTGTGGGCAAAAAGAGATTCGGTTTCGGCCATGATTTCCACGGCCGGGCCGATGTTTTGCAAACCTTCAGGGGTGATTTCCTGAAAGGTTATTTTCTTTCGGAAACTGTCCAGGTTAACACCGCTGTAGGCTTTTGCGTGGCCGTTGGTGGGTAACGTATGGTTGGTTCCGGAGGCATAATCACCAGCGCTCTCTGGTGTAAGATGACCCAGAAAAATGGAACCTGCGTTGATGATTTTTTCGGCGATTTCCCGGTATTCCATGGTCGAAATAATGAGGTGTTCAGGCGCATATTCGTTGGTGATGCGGATGGCTTCTTCCATATCTTTTACCAGGATTATTTTGCTGTTTTCCAGGGCTTTTTCAGCAATATCTTTACGGGGTAGCTGAGTTGTCTGATAAACAACTTCATCCATCACATGCTTGGCAAGCGTTTCACTGGTAGTTATCAAAATAACCTGACTGTCCACACCGTGTTCTGCTTGTGAAAGCAAATCGGAAGCGACGAAAGCAGGATTGGCCGTTTGGTCGGCTAAAACTTCCACTTCAGAAGGTCCTGCAGGCATGTCAATGGCCACATCGCGAAGGCTGACCAGTTGTTTGGCTGTAGTAACGTATTGGTTGCCGGGACCGAAAATCTTATAAACCTTGGGCACACTTTCTGTTCCATAGGCCATGGCACCGATGGCTTGAATGCCACCGATCTTAAACACTTTGCTTACACCGGCTATTTTTGCCGCATATAAAATGGCAGGATTGATTTTGCCTTCTTTATTGGGTGGTGTACAAAGTATGATTTCTTTGCATCCTGCTATTTGTGCTGGTAGTGCCAACATCAGAACGGTTGAAAACAAAGGTGCCGTCCCACCGGGAATGTACAAACCAACCTTTTCGATGGCTACTGCTTTTTGCCAGCAAATCACGCCGGGAACGGTTTCAACTTTGGGAAGTGGAACATCCTGAGCAGCATGAAAAGCGGTTATATTTTGTTTTGCCAGCTTAATGGCTTGCTTTAATTCATCTGGCACAATTGATTCAGCATCAGTAAATTCTGATTCTGAAACTTGCAGGTCTTTAAGTTCAACCTGATCAAATTTCAATTCGAATTCCCTGACAGCTTCATCGCCTCTACTCTTGATGGATTGCAACACACCGCTGACAATTTCGTTCAGCTGAGTGGTATCGTAAACCGGTCTTTCCAATAGTGCAGGCCATTCACTTTCCGATGGATAGTTGATTATTTTCATTTTTATGGAAAAATCAAATGATCATTTTTTCTATTGGTAGTACTAATATTCCTTCGGCTCCGAGAGACTTGAGTTTCCCGATAACCTCCCAAAATTTCTTTTCTTCCAACACCGTATGCAACGAGCTCCAACCCTCTTTCGCCAATGGCATCACCGTTGGGCTTCTCATTCCGGGTATTTCACTGACAATGGCCTGAATCTGATCATTGGGCACATTCATTAATACATATTTCTTATTTTCGGCATATTGAACAGCCTGAATGCGGAACAAAAGTTCTTCCAGTATAGTCTGCTTTTCTACTGTCAAAGCCGTGTGCCCGATCAATAAAGCTTCCGATTGCATCACCACTTCCACTTCCTTGAGTTGGTTGCTTACCAATGTGCTGCCTGAACTTACGATGTCAAAGATGCAGTCTGCCAGACCGATACCCGGAGCAATTTCAACTGAACCTGTGATGACATGAATGTCAGCTTTTACGCCTCTGGCTTTTAAGAAATCACCCAAAACGACCGGGTATGAAGTAGCTATTTTTTTACCGTTCAACCATTCAACACCGGTATAATCAATGGTTTTTGGAATAGCGATGGAAAGACGGCATTTGCTGAAACCCAGGCGTTTTACGATGGTTGCATCTTCTTTCTTTTCACAGAATTCGTTTTCTCCCACCACACCGACGTCAGCAATACCTGAAGCAACCGATTGAGGTATATCATCATCCCTTAGAAAAAGAATTTCTACCGGAAAGTTTTTAGATGGGACAAGAAGTGTTCTTTTACCGGGAACAAGTTTGATACCTGCTTCCTGAAGCAGCAACATGGTGTCCTCGTTGAGACGACCTTTGGATTGAACAGCTATTCTTAGCATAATAATTGAATTTTTTGAATTAAAAAAGGCTCACCATAATCCGGTAAGCCTTTTGAATTTTATTTGTACACTACAAGTTCAGCCAACCGTTTAACGTTTAGAATAATGGTGATGACCGAAATGTAGGGTGTTTATTTGCATATTTATTTAAATAATGCTGCAAAAATAGGTATATATTCAGCATTTTACAAGTTTTTGCAGCAAAATATATAAATCAATTTGATTTAAAGGAAATTTACCCAGCATTTTTTAAACAATTCCTACTGGAATCTTGTTTTACATCAATAAAATGGGATAAAGTGAAAAATTCATTTTACCTTTAAGGCCTCTAATTAGGACAAAAACAGATATGATAAAACCAAGTCTAAATACATTACAATCCACTCTGGAAAACAGTGTATCCCTTTTTGGCGATAAAGTAGCCTATACGATGGGCGCTTCTTGTACAATTACCTATAAAATGCTGGGTGAGAAAGCAGCTCAGTTGCGGTTTTTTCTTGCAAGCCACGGTATTCAACAATATGATAAAGTTGCTCTGATTGGAGAAAATATGCCTCAGTGGGGAGTTTCTTACTTTGGAATCGCATCCATGGGGGCAATTATTGTACCTGTACTTGTTGACTTTTCAGCGAAGGAAATGGGTACCGTGTTGGAACATTCTGAAGCCAAAGCGCTGATCGTTTCAGAGAAAGTATATAATAAGATAATAGATAAAATAGATTTCAAAGGGTTGATTTTAGTGATGAATGACTTTCATTCGCCTACTACCGATGAATCTGTTGAAGAATATTGCCTGCAACACGAGAAAGAATTAAAAGCATACACTCCCAATATTGTAAAGGAGAGTGATTTAGCTTGTATTATCTATACTTCAGGTACCACAGGACGTTCGAAAGGTGTTATGCTGACCAACGACAATATCGTTTGGGATGCCCTGATGTGCACCACGTTTTATCCGGTTTCCAGCAGCGATGTTTATTTGTCCGTTCTGCCCTTGGCCCATACCTACGAATGCACGATTGGTTTGGTTTTGGGAACAATGCAGGGAGCCACTACACATTATATAGATAAAGCTCCGACCGCAAATGTTTTGATGCCCTTATTAAAGACCATCCAGCCAACGATGATGTTGACTGTGCCTTTGATTATTGAGAAAATGTTTAAAGTGGGGGTAAAACCCAAATTGACCAAAACTGGTTTTATGCGTTTTCTGTATGGTATTCGTCCCATTCAGATTTTTTTACATCGTACAGCAGGTAAAAAAATGTATCATATTTTTGGTGGAAAATTAAGGTTCTTCGGCATTGGCGGTGCAGCTGTTACACCAGAAGTTGAGCGTTTTTTGAGAGATGCCCATTTCCCCTACTCCTGTGGTTATGGCCTCACAGAAACGTCACCTTTGATTTTCGGATCACCTGTTGAACATACTATTTATCGTTCCAATGGTCCTGCTATGGAAGGAGTTGAAAGAAAGCTGATCAATGTCAATCCTCAAACGGGTGAAGGTGAAATGGTGGTTCGCGGTCGGAATGTGATGGTTGGTTACTATAAGGATCCGGAAAAAACGGCTGAGGTTTTGAGCCCTGACGGTTGGTTTCGAACGGGTGATCTTGCCATTTTGGACAAAAAAGGAAACCTCTACCTGAAGGGACGCAGTAAAAATATGATTCTTGGTGCCAGTGGTGAGAATATTTATCCCGAAGAAATTGAGGCCATTATCAATGAGATGGATGGTGTGGTAGAGTCTGTTGTTTTTGAACAAAAAGGAAAGCTGGTAGCAAGGGTTTATTTGAATCCGGAGGAATTCTCCAAGCGCTATCAGGAGTTGAAAGCTTCTGCTCATAATTATCAGGAAGAGCTAAAGAAACGGATGGATTTGTACTTGAAAGAGCTCAAGGAAAAAGTCAACCAATCTGTTGGAAAGCATTCCCAGCTTTCTGACGTGCATTTACAGGATGAGCCTTTTGAGAAGACTGCTACCATGAAAATCAAACGTTTTTTGCTGAACAAAGAGAAAAATGTGGAAGTATCAGCAACTTCAGTGGAAAATTCCAAATCAGTAAATAAGGAGGCTTAAAGCCCTTCACAGAAGTGATTTTTGTATTCCTTCTGTTTAATTTGCGGTAATTTTTTGAGGACTTCTTCGACGGAATGCCGTATCCATGCTTTTATTTCTTTATCGTCCATATCCCTGTTCGGATAGAGGGTGTTCCAGTATTGTTTGTTGAAGTGGTGGGCTCCTTCTACAGCAGCATACCTATCTCTCAAGTCAATAGCCAGGATGGGGTCGCATTTTACGGAAATGCTTAATTCTTCCCTGTCAAGAGGTAATAAAGCGAACATTTTTCCCATTATTTTGAATACCAAAGTAACTTCATCGAAAGGCAAACATTCTTCTGCACCTTCGATTGACAGGCAATATTCTCTTAATTCTTCAATATTCATAGGATCAAATATATTTGATTTTCGGGATCTGTTCAGGATCATTAATTTATTAACACTTTTATGGGTGATTTTGTTCTGGTCAAATGGGTCTATCATAGAAACTTTGCAATAAGATTGTGATTATTGCTTGCTTTTTGTACATTCGCGACCTTGAAATGGACCTCAAAAAAAACGATTTAACTATGAAAAAAATTCGTGCAGCCATCGTTGGATATGGCAATATCGGAAAGTATGTTTTGGAAGCTATTCAGGCTTCACCTGATTTTGAAGTAGCCGGTGTTGTACGCCGCTCACTTTCAGTAGAAACCCCCAAAGAATTAGTCGGAATACCGGTTGTAACGGATATCCGCAAACTGGACAAAGTGGATGTTGCTATCTTATGCACCCCCACCCGCAGTGTTGAAGAACATGCCAAAGAATATTTGGCTATGGGCATCAACACAGTAGACAGTTTTGACATTCACGGAAAAATCTGGGATTTGCACGAATCGCTTGCCAAAGTGGCTAAAGCAAATAACGCTGTTGCTATTATTTCTGCAGGTTGGGATCCGGGAAGTGATTCTATGGTGCGTGCAATGATGGAAGCCATTGTGCCTAAGGGAATCAGCTACACCAATTTTGGCCCGGGAATGAGTATGGGTCATACCGTTTGTGTGAAATCAAAACCAGGCGTAAAAGCTGCTCTTTCAATGACTATTCCTGTTGGAACTGGTGTTCATCGTCGGATGGTTTACATTGAACTGGAAGATGGTTATGATTTTGACAAAGTGGTTGAATCCATCAAGATTGACCCTTATTTTGCCAGCGACGAAACGCATGTTACTTTGGTGGATAATGTTGATGCACTGATCGATATGGGACACGGAGTTCACATGACCCGCAAAGGTGTATCCGGAAAAACTCAGAATCAAATGTTGGAATTTAATATGAAAATAAACAATCCCGCTTTGACTGCTCAGGTTTTGATTTGTGTAGCCCGTGCCAGTTTCAAACAAGCTCCAGGTGCATATACCATGATTGAAATTCCAGTAATCGATATGATATACGGCGAAAAAGAACCATTGATCCGTCATTTGGTTTAGTATTAAAATAATTGATATGAAAAATAAAATACTAAATTTGCGACCAATATAATTTTTAACCTACATCTTATGACCGAAACACGAAAATCAACAGGGTGGCTTATAACCTTTGCTGCGCTGTTTATCAACTTGATTCTGGGTATTTTATACTCCTGGAGCGTTATTAAAAAAGAACTAGTCAGTGATTGGGGTTGGAGCAATACAGAAGCTTCTCTTCCTTACATTATCAGTGTGGCAACTTTTGCCTTAACCATGATTTTCGCCGGCAGGGCGCAAGATAAATACGGTCCAAGACCAATCGCTCTTTTTGGCGGTATGCTTTTGGGAGGTGGTTTGATTGCTTCTTCCTTTGCACACACACTTCCTATGATGGTTTTCACTTTTGGAATCATTGGTGGTATGGGTATCGGTTTTGGTTATTCTGCGGTAACTCCTTGTGCCATTAAATGGTTTGATTTAAAACGTAAAGGATTGATTTCGGGTATTGTAGTTTCCGGCGTTGGTCTTTCTCCGGTTTACATTGCTCCTATAACCAATGCTTTGTTGAAAACCCACACCATCGAAGAAACATTTCTTTATCTGGGAATTTTCTCTCTGGTAGGTATTCTGTCTTTGTCCATGTTTATCAAGAATCCACCGGCAGGTTACATTCCTACTGCTGTTTCAGCTAAACCTTCCACAACCAAAGCCAATGACTTTACCTGGCAACAAATGGTTAAAACCAAAACTTTCTGGATGCTTTTTGTCGCTTTTTTGATGAGCGGCGCAGCTGGTCTGATGTTGATTGCCCATTTAACAAGTATCGCTATGGTACAGGCCAATTGGGAAGCCGGCTTTTTACTCGTTGTGATTCTTTCTGTATTTAATGCATTGGGACGTGTATCAGGTGGTATTTTGTCCGATAAAGTGGGTAGAACCAATTCAATGCTGATCGTTTTCTGTTTGCAGGCTATCAATATGTTCCTTTTTACCTACTACCAAAGCGTTCCATTGTTGATCACCGGTTCAGCTATTGCAGGATTTGCTTATGGAGCACTTTTCGCTCTGTTCCCCGCTGCTACGGCTGATTTCTTTGGTATCAGGAATTTGGGTGTAAACTATGGTTTAATTTTCTGTGGATGGGGTGTAGCCGGAATTGTTGGACCACTTTTGGGTGCATTCGTTGCTGATGCAACAGGAAACTATACCATTTCTTTCATAGCTTCAGCTGTGATGTTGATTATTGGTGCAGCTATTGTGAAATTTACAAAAGCACCGGTCAGAAAGGCTTAATACTTCATTTATAAAAGTTAAATGCCATCTCTATTAATTTAGGGATGGCATTTTTTTATGTCTTTAAAGGTCTTACAATCTGGACCCCAATTTATCGCCCAACCAAACAGAAAGAAGACAAACCAATAAACTGCCTACTGCATATAAAATGAAAATCCCCCATTGCCCGTTTCTGATAAATTGCAGGTTTTCGTTGGAAAAAGTGGAAAAGGTGGTAAAGCCACCACAGAAACCGACAGCCAAAAGCAACCGGTAATCTTCTCCGATGATTTGTCGGCTGAATAAGGCATACAGAAAGCCAATCAGAAGGCTGCCAAGTATATTGACCAACAACGTACCCAAAGGAAAGGCGATAAAACTGAAAAGTCTTCCTACCAGGGAGCGAAGTACGCTACCAAGTCCTCCGCCGACAAAAACTAATACGAGCGATTTTAGCATAGTTCGAATTTATAAAACGACTCTGGAATAGGGTGCAACATCCAACGAAGCAAAAATGCCTTCCTGAAATTTAAAATAGCCGGTCATGGTAATCATGGCCGCGTTGTCTGTGGTATAGGCAAACTTAGGAATATGGATGGTCCAACCGAACCTTTTGGCGTGATCCTCAAAGGCCGCTCGTAGACCAGAGTTGGCAGATACGCCACCGGCAAGTGCAACTTCCTTGACACCCAATGCTTTGGAAGCTTTCCGGAGTTTATCCATCAGAATTTCCACCACCGTATATTGCAGGGATGCACACAAATCTTCCTTGTTTTGTTCGATGAAGTCCGGATTCAGGGCTATTTCATCGCGCAAACGATACAAGAATGATGTTTTAAGTCCGCTGAAGCTGTAGTTGTACTCCGGAATATGAGGTTTGCTGAACGTGAATGCTTTGGGATTGCCCAATTTGGCCAGTCTGTCCACGAAGGGGCCTCCCGGGTAAGGCAGTCCCATTACTTTGGCACATTTGTCAAAAGCTTCACCGGCAGCATCATCAATCGTCTGACCGATAATCTGCATATCCTTGTAGGAACGTACCAGTACAATCTGTGAATTTCCGCCTGAAACAAGTAAGCATAGGAACGGGAAATTTGGAATCCGATGTTCTTCTCCTTTAACTTGTATGAAATGAGCCAGTATATGTCCTTGTAAATGATTGACTTCCACCAAGGGAATTTGAAGCGAACGGGCAAAACCTTTGGCAAATGAGGTTCCAACCAACAAGGAACCCATCAGCCCGGGACCACGGGTAAAAGCAATGGCAGAAAGTTCGTCCTTGGAAATACCGGCCTGCTTAAGTGCCTGGTCAACAACGGGTATGATATTTTGTTGGTGTGCCCTGGATGCCAATTCAGGCACCACTCCTCCATAAAGTTCGTGAACTTTTTGGCCGGCAACTACATTTGACAATAAAAAACCATCACGGATGACGGCAGCAGAGGTATCATCGCAGGATGATTCAATACCAAGGATTGTTACAGGAGGCATATCAAACAAAATTGTATAAATTATCAATTCAGCTGCAAGAAATGGACGGCTTTTTCTTATTTTTGCATAGAAAAGTGTCTCATTCGGAAAACAGCCCGACAAAAGTACCAATTTATTTTGAAAAGAACGGGGATTATAGTGCTTCTTGTATTGCTGATTCTGATCGGTATACCACTGATCTTGTTGAATACATCCTATTTTCAACAGCGTTTGGTTGATTCGGTTACGAAAGAACTGACCGTTAAGGCCGGAGCAAAAATTTACATCGAAGATTCTAATATAGACCTTTTTCGTGGTATCGTTTTTCACAACATTCAGATAAACGATCATTTAAATCATCAGATACTGAAGGCAGACAGACTGGATGTCGGTTTGAGCCTACTCCCACTTTTAAGAAGACGCGTCGAAATAAAATCGCTTCGCATCATTGGCGGGGACATTCGTCTTTTTCGTAAAACACCTGAAAGTGACCTGAACATTCAGTCCATCATAAATGCTTTTAAGAGTCCAAAAAAATCGGTTATACCCTGGCACATCGATTTTTCAACCATTCTGTTTCGGCATTGCAAGATCAGATACGATGTACTGTCCAAGCCTTTTAAACCGAAAGGCATTGATGTAAACCATCTAAAATTGTCCGGTCTTTCCACCAAAATTTTTCTGAAAATTGCGCCAAAAAATCATTTTCAATTCCGGATTTATAAATTCCAGGCAGTAGAAAAATGTGGTTTAAAAATTGACAATCTAAAACTACAGGCTAAGCTTTTCGAAAAAGGTTTCAATTTGAGTGACTTTGAATTAAAATCTGCGAATTCCATTATTGAGATTGCTGCACTCGATGCTAAGTTCAACGGTTTTTCTTCTTTTTCAACTTTTGCAGATTCTATCAATTTTGATCCGACCAACATCAAATTAAGGGTGGTTCCATCCGATTTTACCTGCCTCAATGCTTCACTTTCCAATCTGATCAGACCGATAGATCTATCTATAGCTGTGCAGGGCAGACTTTCCGATTTGACATGCAATAACTTGCGTTTAAATATGGATAATATGATTCTGCTGGAAGGACGAATTGCACTTGTAGGTTTACCGTCTATTCATAACCTCTATATGAAAGGACAAATCGAGATGCTTCGTGTATTGCCTGAAGGTGTTGAATATTTATCCGGTGTTTTGACCAACAAATTTGCCAAAATCGAAGCTTTGCACAATCTGGGTAAAATCGATTACATGGGCAAAATCAATACCGTGGAGCATCGCTGGATAATTAGCGGTGATTTTGCGACGGATGCAGGAAATATAGCTGCCGACCTTCAACTTTTCAGAGAAAAAGACAATTTTATTTATGAAGGAAAGGTTAATGCTGAAAATTTTGATCTGAATAAAATTTTCCCTGAAAAAAAGCTTTTTGGAAAAGTGTCCTGTGATTTATTGGTTAAAGGAATTCAAGATCAGAAAAACGAGTTTTCAGGTTCTGTTGAAGGCAAAGTTCCCCATTTTTATTTCAAGGGCTATGAGTATCAGAATCTGGCATTGAACGGTGTTTTCAACAAAAAGGGTTTTGAGGGCAAAGCATCGCTTGATGACGAGAATGCCAAACTGAATTTTTCAGGACTGGTGGATCTTTCAAAACAATCACCAACATTTAATTTTGATTTGATAGCGGATAAGGTCAATTTGCAGCCTTTAAATCTGACGACCAAAGCAGGCATTACAAGTCTATCCTTTCATCTGCATTCTGATTTTGAAGGTCGGGTAATGGATGATTTACAGGGGCAGGTAACCATTGATAGCCTGAACGTTGTAAACAAACAGGAACGGTTTTATTTGAATCATCTACAAATTTTAGCAGGAAACATACCTGGAAATAAATATATATTGATAAATTCCAATCTTTTGAATGGAGAAATTCGGGGAAATTACAAATTCAGTACGTTACCGAAAAGTCTGAGATCTATTGCGAAGTTTTATTTTCCATCCATGTTTAAGCCTGAAATTCCTTATTTTGCGATCAACAACGACTTTACTTTTAACGGAACTCTACTCCCTTCTTCCAGTTTGGCAAAGGTGCTTGGCTTACCTTTTATTATAGAGGACAAACTTGTTTTTAATGGCTTTTACAACGACCGGACAGGTAAATTCAGGGTTAAGGCAGATGTTCCTAAATTGACCTATGGAAAATTACCTGTTCAATCCTTGGGCCTTCTTCTGGAAAACCCACAGGGAGAGACTAAATTTTTGGCTTTTGCACGAATTGGCTCTGGAGACAAAGAAATGAAATTTAATGTTGATACCAGATCTTCAAACAACAACACGGCGTTTAAACTAAATATTAGCAATTCCTCACTCAGTACGTATAGTGGTAATATTCAGAGCGATGTGAATTTTTCAAGAAGAACGGATGGAGCACTTCTAATTGATGCAAAGCTCAGAGAATCCAACATCATTTTGAACGATTCCGTTTGGAATATGCATCCTACGGACTTTCGCTGGGAAGATCATCGTTTATATGTGGAAGATTTTCAGCTCACACACTCTGGTCAATTTATTAAAATACAGGGCTATGCTTCAGAAAATTCTTCAGATACTTTGAATGTTTTGTTGAATTCCTTTAGCCTGGACGATGTGTTTTTGCTTCTTCCGAAAGCCACAACAAATATACATTTTGGCGGACTTGTCAGTGGACATTCTGAATGTGTACGGTTGTTGAAAAATCCGGCCATGAATGCCGATTTATCGGTAGATAATTTTTCATTCAACCATGCAGTCATTGGTCATTTGACAGCCAAATCCAAGTGGAACAATGCCATGAGGGCATTGGTTTTGGATGCGGAAATTCGTTCCAACCAGGAAATAGAGGGTGTTAATAGAAAAATTGCCACAGCTTCGGGTGCTTATTTTCCTGTTTCAGATTCCATGTTTTTATCCATCAATGCCGATCGGCTTCCTGTGAATTTTCTGGAACCTTATTTGGGTAAGATCTTATACAATCTGCAAGGTGTAGCTTCAGGAAATGCACATTTGATTGGTCCTATGAAACAACTTGGAGTCTATGCACAGGCTTATGTAGAAAATGTTTCATTTGGTATTCAGATGTTGAATACCCGATATTCTTTCAGCGATTCCGTTTTGGTATCACCGCGGATTGTGGTTTTCAGAAATGTTATAGTGAAAGATAGAGAGGGTAATGTAGCCAAAGCAACAGGTATTTTGAGGCATCAATATTTTAAAAACATGCAGACATCCATCGATATTCAGGCTAAAAATTTATTGGCTATGGATATACCTCCCTCCCCGGATGCTTTCTTTTATGGCACAGCCTATGCAACTGGAACGGTATCAATCAACGGGCCGCAGGATAACATCACGATTGATATAAATGCGCGTACGGAAGATAAAACCAAGGCGACTATTTCTATAAAGAATAAAAACCAAGTTACTGAAAACAGCTTTATCAAATTCATTCAAAAGAAAAAAGTGAATGAAGATTACGACCTTGATCTTAAAAAGAAACCGATTTTGCCGGAAGCGTTTAACATTCCAACAAATTTGACCGTTGATTTAAAAATTGAGGCTACTCCCAATGCAGAATTGACTTTGATACCAGACCCCAATTCCAGTGATGAAATTAAAGCCCGTGGAAATGGAGCCATACGTGCAGTATTTAATAACGCCAATGATATGCAGTTATTTGGACGTTATACGATTGAAAATGGAAGTTATAAGTTTATTTATGAAAATCTGTTGCGAAGAGATTTTAACATTGAAAATGGTGGCAGTATCAATTTCTCAGGTGATCCACTTGCCGCTGAATTGAATATTAAGGCGAACTATACGGTAAATGCCAATCTGTCTGATTTGTTATCGACTGAAGCTCTGAGTAGTCTGAATTTAAACCGCAGCAGCATTCCTGTGAACTGTGTGCTGAAACTGGATGGTGAACTTCAGAAACCAGGTATTCAACTGGATTTGGCTTTTCCTTCTGCGGATGACAATTTGAAAAAACAGATAGCAAATGTGATCAATACGGATGAAATGGTGAATCAACAGATTGTCTTCCTCATGCTTTTCGGACGATTCAGTACACCTTCTTATACCACGTCTGTTCAAAGTTCAACCAGTGGCATGTCAACGGCCTTAAACACCACCATCTCAACTGTTTCTTCCCAACTGAACAATATGATTAACGATGTTTTTGGGAAATCCAAAATGTCCTTTGATTTTGACTATAGAAATGCGGCCTATGAGTTGGGCACACCGGGTGAATGGAAAGTGGGAATGAGTGGACAATGGCTGGACAACCGTCTGACATTTAATGGCAATCTTGGTACACGCGAGAATCTGGTTCAAACCAACAAGAGTCAGTTTATCGGGGAGTTTGACTTCAACCTTAAGCTAAAGAATTCAGAGAAATGGAGTGCCCGGTTTTTTAACAAGGCCAACGACAACCGTTACTTCAAGTCGGCACTCAATACTCAGGGTCTTGGTCTGGTTTACAAAGAAGATTTCAATAAGGTTTCTGATCTGTTTAAACAGATGGTGGAAAGTTTACAGAAGCCTTTTCGGAAGGAAGTTAAGAGCGGCTCCAATTAATACATTCATTTTTATTTATATTTGCACCCAATTATAATAGGTCAATTTATTGAAATGGAATCATCTACTGTTGTTACTAAAACTGTTTTTGAAACCTTGGATAACATTTCTGTGGATTGTGTTATTTTCGGTTACGAGGAAAACGAACTCAAAGTTTTGGTTTGCAGGGAATTTATTCCTTATGGTGGGCAAGTTTATGTAGAGTGGAAACTTCCGGGAAATCACGTTCGCCGCGATGAAAACATTAACGAAACAGCTTCCCGTATTCTGAAAGAGCAAACAGGTTTGGAAAATATTTACATGAAGCAATTCATGGTTTTCAGCGACCCAAACCGTCTTAAACGCAGGGAGCGTGACTACGAATGGATTCAACCCAGATTGGCTGACGAGCGGGTTCTTACCGTTGGATTTTATTCTTTGGTCAATGTGAAAGATGTAGATAACAGTACATTAATGGAGGATGCCAATTGGGCGAATGCCTATAAAATTGAAGCGTTGATGTTTGACCACAACGAAATTTTTGATGAAGCGTTTAAGAAATTGCGTTACGATTTATTGCACGAACCTCTTGTTTTTGAATTGATGCCTGAAAAGTTTACGCTGACTCAGATGCAAAAATTATACGAAACCATATTCAATACGACTTACGACAAACGAAATTACCGCCGTAAAGTCAATAAGATGCCTTACCTGATCCAGTTGGATGAAATACAGACAGGTGTTTCTCATAAACCTGCACGTTTGTACAAGTTTGATCGTGAAGTTTACGAAAATAACCGTACAGAACGTTTTGATTTCAGAGTATAAATTACCACTCCTTTTTATATAATCAATAGGAACGTGCAAAAATAACCCTGCAGGCAGAAGGTTTACCTGTAACCATGCAATTTCCAGGAGTCTTATCACCATCTAAAGGTATGCAACGAATGGTTGCCTTGGTCTCATTTTTAACAAGCTCTTCTGTTTCGGGCGTTCCGTCCCAGTGACAAAGCAAGAAACCACCTTTTTCAATTTCCACCTTAAATTCATCGTAACTGTTCACTTCGCGGGTATTGGCTGCGCGATAATTAAATGCCTTGTCAAAAATATTGGTCTGAATTTCATCCATCAAATTTTTGATGTAAACCTCAATTCCTTCACAAGAAAGGGTTTCTTTGGTCAGCGTATCGCGTCTGGCCACTTCAATGGTATTGTTTTCCAAATCGCGGCCACCAATAGCCAAACGAACGGGCACCCCTTTTAATTCGTATTCGGCAAATTTCCAACCTGGTTTTTTGTTGTCGTTGTTGTCGTATTTTACACTTACACCCAATGCTTTCAGTCCAGCCATGATCTGACCTGCTTTTTCATTGATGGCGTTTAGTTGTTCTTCGTTTTTATAGATAGGAACAATCACCACCTGGAAAGGTGCCAAAGCAGGTGGAAGTACCAGACCGTTATCGTCTGAATGCGACATGATAAGCGCCCCCATTAAACGGGTAGAAACCCCCCAGGAGGTAGCCCAAACATATTCTGATTTATTTTCCTTGCTTACAAAAGTCACGTCAAATGCCTTGGCAAAATTCTGACCCAGAAAATGAGAGGTTCCAGACTGAAGGGCTTTACCATCCTGCATCATGGCTTCAATGGTATAGGTTTCCAAAGCACCGGCAAAACGTTCAGAGGCAGATTTTACACCTTTAACTACCGGCATTGCCATAAATTGTTCTGCAAATGTGGCGTATACTTCCAACATTTTGCGCGCTTCAATTTCAGCTTCTTCGCGGGTAGCGTGAGCGGTATGACCTTCTTGCCACAAAAACTCAGTGGTACGTAAAAATAAACGGGTACGCATTTCCCAACGTACTACATTGGCCCATTGATTGATCAAAAGTGGTAAATCCCTGTAGGACGTAATCCAGTTTTTATAGGTATTCCAGATAATGGTTTCTGAGGTTGGTCGGACAATAAGTTCTTCTTCCAGTTTGGCATCGGGATCAACGATTACACCGGGACCGTTTGGATCTTTCATCAGTCGGTGATGAGTCACTACAGCACATTCCTTTGCAAAGCCTTCCACGTGTTCTGCTTCACGGCTTAAAAATGATTTAGGAATAAATAAGGGGAAATAAGCATTTGAGTGACCTGTTTCCTTAAACATGTCATCCAACTGACGCTGTATTTTTTCCCAGATGGCATAACCATAAGGTTTGATGACCATACAACCGCGAACGGCTGAATTTTCTGCCAAATCGGCCTTGATGACCAAATCCTGATACCATTGTGAATAATCTACACTTCTGGAAGTCAATTCTTTCAATTCTTTTGCCATAAAAAATATCTGTAAACTAAATAGCTGTAACCTTTTAAATAATCCACAAATTTAGCAAACATTGCTTGGATAGCAAACGGAAATCATTAATTTCGCGGAAGCAAATATTGATTGTCGCTGTAATTTTAAGATAAAAAGCATGTATGAAACCTTACTTACACTTGATCAGGTAAAAATAAACTTTTCAACTTCCGGTTCACTTATTCTGAATATTATATTGGGGTTTATCATGTTTGGTGTAGCGCTGGATATTCGCCCACATGAATTCAAGGACGTTATTCAAAAGCCCAAAGCCCTGATTGCCGGTTTGTTGGCGCAGATGTTTTTTTTACCGGCGGTTACTTTTTTAATCATCATACTGTTTCACCAGTTACTGACACCCACTGTCGCTATGGGAATGATACTGGTTGCAGCTTGTCCCGGTGGAAATATTTCCAATTTTATCTGTAATTATGCAAAAGGTAAAGTGGAGCTCTCCATCACTATGACGGCCATGACCACCATCGCTGCCATATTGACAACACCGTTGAATTTCGCTTTTTGGGGTAAAATGTACGAGAATTATCTGGCTAAACATACCACAGAACTCGTTCAGCCCCTCGTTATCGATCCCGTTCAGATGTTTTATACGGTATTTATTTTATTGGGAATACCTTTGATACTCGGCCTTGCCTGCTCCCATTTCTTGCCGTACTTATCCCGGAAAATGGCACCCTGGTTTCAAAAAGGATCCATTCTTCTGTTTGCCGCAATGATCGTCATTGCTTTTTCAAGTAATCTGGAAATATTCCTTCATTATATCGGCTATATTTTTATTATTGTTTTGGTACACAATGCCTTTGCCTTTTTGACCGGTTATGCAACAGGCACCGCTTTTGGAGTGAAAAAGATAGAACGCAGAGCTATGACCATTGAAGTGGGTATACAAAACAGCGGATTGGGTCTGGCATTGTTGTTTAACCCTAAAATATTTCCAGTGGATATGGCTATTGGAGGAATGTTGCTTGTTACAGCCTGGTGGGGCATCTGGCATATTGTCGCCGGACTTACATTGGGAACCTACTGGCACAAAAAACCTATAAAAGAAATCGAATAAAAACATTGTATGATCCAAATTTACGACAATACGCTTTACTATAAGACGCTTCGCTTTTTTGTAAGCTTTGCCTATTCAAAATTATTCAGACAAATCGAAATACGTGGTTCCGAAAATATTCCCTCCGGTGAACCCGTTATTTTTGCCGGCAATCATCAGAATGCTTTGATAGATGCTTTGGCTATCATTTTCTTTCAAAAAAATCCGATTGTGTTCATGGCCCGTGCCGATATATTTCAAAATAAGATAGCGGCTAAACTACTTAGATCCTTAAAGCTTGCTCCCATTTACCGAATCAGAGATGGTTATGAAAATCTGGCGAAAAATGAAGAGCAAATGAACGAGGCTGTTGATGTTCTTTTTAATAGAAAGCAGCTTTGCCTGATGCCGGAAGGGAATCATGGCAATCAACATAAATTACGCCCCTTGGTAAAAGGCCTTTTTCGTATAGCTTTCGCAGCCGAGGAACGCTTGAATGGTGATGCACACGTGAAAGTCATACCTGTTGGAATAGATTTTAATTATTACGAACATGCGGGGATGGATTTGGTTTTAACCTATGGAAAACCTATTGAGGTAAAGAATTTTATAAAATTATATAAAGAGAATCCGGCCACTGGTCTGAATAGTTTAAGAGAGGAACTTTCTGCTTCATTATCTCCACTGATGCTTGATATCAGGAGCACGAATCACTACGATGCGATTTTTAATTTATGCTGTTATGGAACGCCTGCATATCTGGAATTTTTGTTAGAAAAAGGGGAACAAACCGAAGCCACCACTATGGCAGGTTTACGGTTTGATGCTCGTTGTGCTTTAGCAAAAATTCTGGATAAAATGGACGTTGAAAATCCCGATCAGCTTATTCAACTGGATGTTCTTTGCAGCCGATTGAAAGAATTGCCCGGTTCCCCTGCTGAAGTATCCGAATGGTTGGATGATAAGCAGCCCAAACTGTTATCAGTTATACAAATGGTTTTATCCACACTGCTCCTACCCGGCTTTTTAATGAATCTTCCGGCATGGTTTCTCACAAAAAAAATTCGTCAAAAGATAGATGATACCCAGATGCATAGTACGTTTGCTTTCGTTTTAGGTATGATTTTATATATGATCACTTATTTAATTGTGACTTTTAGCATTGCCTGTTTTGCACAGATTTCGGTGCTGCTGACTGTCTTTACCTTACTTATCATTACTTCTTATGGTGTTATATGCGAACGTGCCAGGCAGGCTTTAAGATTACCTCTGCGTCGCCTTTGTTATTCCTTTGGGAAGAGAAAGCTGATGGTGGATATATGCAAGGTGGACTTTCTGAAATTAAAAGAAGAGATCATGAAGGTGTTGAAATCCATTCATTGATAGTAGAGGACGCATTCTGAAATGCGAATTGGTCCTAAAAAAAGCCTGCTAAAGTTTAGAACTTTGGCAGGCTTTTTAATTGGATAATCAACGATTATATTTTTCTGATCTTTTGATTAACAGTTACATTACCGCTCTTAATTTGAGCAATGTACATTCCATGTGCTAAATCACTTGTAGAAAAAGACAAAGAACCATCTGCTGCAGAAGCATTGAAAGTTTTAACTACTTTACCAACGGTATTTAACCGGCTAAATTATGAAACAGATTAAATTTTCAAACGATGAAATTACAGTAGTGTGGCAGCCTGAATTATGCCAGCATTCTAAAATTTGCTTCACCGGGAAGCCAGAGGTTTTGTCAGCGGCCTGGATAATTCGTTATTCAGGCTTTAATAGATTTAGGATCCTATTTTTTTCAATTATTTCACTATCTTGGCACAACTAATTAATACCGTATTTTATGAAGTTGAAAACGTGTACATTGGCACTTTTAGTATTCATCATTGCTCCTACCACTCTTTGGCCGCAGGATGCCAAAGAAATTGTTCGGAAGGCAGATACTAAATACAACGGAGAAAAATCCAGCTACAGTGAAATGACCATGACCATCGTCCGGCCAAAATACAAACGGAACATCGAATTTAAAGGCTGGGCTATTAGCGGCGGACAGTCATTGACCCTGATTACTGCACCTGCCAAGGAGAAAGGCCAGACGTTTCTAAAAAGCGGAAACAATTTGTGGAGCTGGAATCCCACCATACAACGTCTTATCAAGCTGCCACCGTCCATGATGTCACAAGGTTGGATGGGCTCTGATTTTTCCAACGATGACATTCTGAAAGAATCTTCCCTCGTAAAGGATTATACGCATAAACTGGTTGGAAATGAAACCATAGGTGGGCTTAAGTGCTATAAAATTGAACTGACGCCTCTGGAAAGCGCCGGTGTCGTTTGGGGAAAAATCATACTATGGATTTCCACAGCCGATTATTTTGAAATGAAAAGTGAGTATTACGACGAAGAAAACTATCTGGTCAAGACCCATGTTTGTTCAGATATCAAGGTCTTTGAAGACCGGAAACTGCCTTCCGTCATTGAAATAGTTCCAGCCGATGAACCGGGAAATAAAACCATCATCGCCATACAGGCAATGAATTTCAACATCAATTTTGAGAAAGACTTTTTTACTCAACAGAATATGAAACGGGTCAACTGAAAACAATGAAAAAGATCCTGAAAATAGCCTGGCGTAACCTTTGGAGAAACCGGCGGCGTACCTCCATTACCGCAGCATCCATTTTTTTTGCAATTTTCTTTGCAATTGGTATGAGATCTTTTCAATTAGGTAGTTACGACCACATGATTAAACAAATAATTGAATCATATACCGGGTATTTACAGGTACAAAATAAGGATTATCTGGACGACCCGGGCATTGACAATGCCTTCCCGGCTTCAACGGATTTGTTGAAAAAGATTAATGCAGATCCGAATGTAAAAGTGGCTGTTCCGCGTATAGAATCCTTTGCACTGGCATCTACCGGTAACCTTTCAAAGGGGGTCATGGTATCGGGCATTTCACCCGAACAAGAACGGCAAATGTCTGACCCGGCACAGAAATTGGTACGGGGGCGTTATCTAAAAACCGATGATCGGGAAGTGCTCCTTTCAGAGCGGCTTTCAAAATACCTCAAAGCTGGTGTCGGTGATTCCATCGTTCTGATGGGGCAAGGATATCAAGGCGCCAGTGCAGCCAATATTTATTCGATTTGTGGTATTGTGAAAATGCCTTCACCCGATCTGGACAATAAGTTGGTATACATGACCTTAACCCAGGCAGAAGCATTATTCAGTCTCTCCGGTCAGCTCACTTCAATCGCCATCAACCTGAAGAATACGGATGAAATGAAAGAAACTCAGAAGAGATTGTCTGCTTTGGATGGTGAAAATCTGAGTGTAAAGAATTGGGAAGAATTGATTCCGACGCTGAAACAGCAGATACAAGGTGACAGTCAAAGTGGATTGCTGTTTTTAGCCGTTTTATACATCATCATTTTCTTTGGTGTCTTTGGAACGGTGCAAATGATGATTTCAGAACGTTGGCGGGAATTTGGTATGATGGTGGCCATTGGCATGAAACGTGGGCAATTGGCAGCAATTGTGACCATTGAAATGCTTTTTATAGGTTTTATCGGTACGGTACTTGGGATGCTTGCCATTGCACCTTGCATAATACTGGGGCATTATAACCCCTTTACAATGACCGGGAATATGGCTCAAATGTATATAGATATGGGGTTTGATCCGGTGATGCCCACCGCTTTGTTTGACAGTTATTTCTTTTTGCAGGGTGTCGTTATCTTTTTGATGGTGATACTTGCAAGCTATCTGCCTGTGCGAAGCATTATGAAACTCAATGTAACCAAGGCCCTCCACGGAAATTAATACCTAAAACGAAATAAAATGATTTGGTCAATAGCCTGGAAAAATGTTTGGCGTAACCGGAAACGAAGCCTCATTGTGATAGCTTCCGTCATGTTGGGGACAACAGCCGGAGTCTTCACGACGGGTCTGATCATCGGATGGGTGGATCAACGTGTCAAAGTCGTGATTCATACAGAGGATTCTCATTTAAAGTTGCACAATCCGGCTTATCTCAACAACGAGGAAATTGGTAATACGATTCCAAAAATTAATGAAATCAGCCGCTATCTGGAAAAGAAACCGGAAGTCAAAGCTTTCAGCAAACGCATCAAATTGATGGCCATGGCTGCCACTTCCCGTGGAAATACAGCATTGATGCTTCAAGGTATCGATGTGGAAAAAGAAAAGCAGGTTTCGGAACTTTATACGCAAATTATTCCGAACGGCGGAAACTTTTTTGAGAATGCAGGCTCCTATCCCATCGTAATCAGTGAAAAGACAGCGGAGCAACTCCGGATAAAAAGCTTTCAGCTATCTGGTAATCAACTGGACAGCCTGCGAAAAGCAGAAGTATCTGAAGAAGTCATCGTAAAGCTGAAACCAGTCCTGAACATTCGTTTCAATACGAAAAATCTATTTAAAAAGAGTGTTGAAAAATACCTGAGTCGAAAAGAAGTTTCAAAATATGGACCAGCCATCATCCAGGTTTCAGAGCATTTTCGCCTTCGATCTAAAATCGTTTTCACTTTCACCGACAAAAAGGGTGAATTGTTGAATCAGAGCTTCAGGGTTTGCGGTATTTTTCATACCAGTAACAGCATGTTTGATCAGGCCAATGCTTTTGTCTTGCAAAAAGATTTGGCTCTATTGGCAGGGCTTGGACCCGATGAATTTCACGAAATAGGGATTTTGCTCAATGAAGATGCAGAAACCATTCCTGTACAACAAGCCATCAAGAAACATTTTCCAAAGGTCAGTGTCCTGAATTGGATGGAATTGGCACCAGATGCCGGTTTTATTGTTAAATTCATGGATGTGTACAATTACATCATTATGGGCTTTATCCTGTTCGCTCTGGCTTTCGGGATCATCAATACCATGCTGATGGCTGTACTGGAACGAACCAAAGAGCTGGGCATGCTCATGGCCATCGGAATGAATCACAAGCGGGTATTCAGCATGATCATGCTTGAAACTGTTTTTCTGACAATGGTTGGCGCTGTCGTTGGAATGTTGCTGGGTTGGTTGGTCATAGTTATTACCAGCCATACCGGGCTCGATTTTTCTTCGGTCGGAGAAGGTTTTGAAGCTATGGGATGGCCGGCCATCGTTTATCCGAGAATTACTTTTAACTACTTTGTAGGAATTACTTTACTCATTGTAGTCACGGGTATTATATCCTCCATCATACCGGCTAAAAAAGCGCTGAAACTTAATCCGGTGGAAGCCATACGTACCGATAACTAAAAAACCATTGTACCATGAATGTCATTGAAATCAAGGATTTAGTCAAAATATACAGCAACACAGCTGTTCAGGTTACGGCAGTCGATCATGTGGATCTGATTATCGAACAAGGTGAATTTACAGCCATTGTGGGCCCTTCAGGTTCCGGGAAAACCACCTTGCTGAACCTGATAGGCGGACTGGATGAGCCAACCTCCGGCACTATTCTGGTCGAAAATATGGACATCACCAAGCTTTCACCTAAACGATTAATTGATTACAGACTAAACAACATCGGTTTTGTGTTTCAGTCCTACAACCTGATACCGGTTTTGACTGCCTACGAAAACGTCTCCTTTATCATGGAAATGCAGGGTGCATCCAAAGCTGTCGTTGATACCCGCACCCGTGAAATATTAACGGAAGTTGGATTGGGAGACCGCATGAACAGCCGCCCAAACCAGCTTTCCGGAGGCCAGCAACAACGCGTGGCTGTGGCAAGGGCGATGGCTTCGAAACCTAAATTTATCATAGCCGACGAACCAACCGCCAACCTGGACTCCAAATCGACGGCAAAACTTCTCGATATGATGGAAGAATTGAACCACAGGGAGAACATCACGTTCATCTTTTCCACCCACGACCAGCGGGTGATGAACAAGGCTCACCGCATCATCGTTTTGGAGGATGGCAAAATAGTAAAGGATGACCGGATTTCCGAAAATCAATAATTTTTCGTGAAATGAAACGAATTGTCCTGATTTTTTTTCTAATCATCGCTTTTTCCGGATTAAAAGCTCAGAAATTGACGCTTACGGGTTATGTCAAAGATATGCAGGGCTTTTACTATTTAGAAAATCCCATAAAATTGAGTACGGATAAAACGTTTCAATGGACAACCTATAATCTGATTCATAACCGCCTGAATCTGGATTGGCAGGCCTTAAAAAACCTTCGCTTTGAACTTGGAGTGCGTAATCGATTAATGTCAGGACGAATGATCGGTGACATTCCCGGTTACGCTTCACTGATGGGAGCAGACAATGGTATGGTTGATATGTCATGGAATCTGGCAACTGAAAAAAATTGGTTTTTAAACACGTCCATTGACCGCTTTTACATGGATTACAGTTGGAAAAATTTTCAGTTACGTGCCGGACGTCAGCGCATCAACTGGGGCATCAACCTTGTTTGGAACCCCAACGATCTGTTCAATGCGTTTTCATACATGGACTTTGATTACGAAGAACGGCCAGGAAGCGATGCCATTTTGTTCACCTGGTACTCTTCCGGAACTTCCAGTCTGGATGTAGCTCTCAAAAGCGATAAAGATGGAAATACAACAGCAGCGGCCAGGTATCTATTTAATATCCTTGATTACGATATTCAGTTTATCGGTGGAAAAAATGCGAACGATTTCGTACTTGGTGGTGGTTGGTCCGGTTCTATCGGAGAGGTCTCCTTTCGGGGGGAAGGCAGCTATTTTACCCCTTTAGCAGGCAAAGAGCTGGTTTCTAAAACCGCTGTTTCGGCCACGGTTTCAGCCGACTACACGTTTAAAAATTCACTTTTTATCCATTCCGCTTTTTTGTTCAACAGCTCAGGAACAACCGTTTCCGGATCGGGACTATCCCTACTCAATCCCACGAATAATTTGAGTGCCAAAAATCTTTCCATAGGGAAATACGAACTTTTCGGGCAGGTATCCTACCCTATCAATCCAATTCTAAACATCAATTTTGCCTGTATGCTAAATCCCTCAGACGGTTCTTCCTATCTGGGTCCATCGGCAACCATTTCCTTACAGGATAACCTCGAACTCATGCTCACCGGACAACTCTTACTTGGAAAAACCGGCAGTGAGTATGGAAATATAGGAAACACGTATGCGGGTTTTGGCCGGCTTCGGTGGAGTTTTTGAAAAAAATAATGTTACTTTTGTTCTGATTGAAAGTGTTGTGAAAGAATGCTTAGTTATATTCAACCTTAAGTAACTATGAACCAAGATATTGATATGCAAGTTCTTGAAAAATTGCAGAAAGTCCAGGATAAGATTGATCAAGTGAAAATCAATCAGGATTCCTTGCTCGAAAAATTAATGAATCTTAGAAATACCAACACTACTGACTTTGAAAATGATTTGACTGCGCAAACTCTTTCACAAGAAGAATTGCAGAATAAATTCACCGCTTGGGAATTGTCAACGACCAAAAATATTGAAGCGCTTAATAAAGAATTCAAGGAATTAAAAGATGAACTTCTTAAAGAATTTTCCAGCCAATTATTTGCACAAAAAAAACGCTTGGCAAAGACTGAAGAATCTCTCCTCTCAATGACTGAAATGTTGACAGTAATGAAGAAGTGGAAACAAAAGAAAGATTATTTTTTGTGGATTGACTTTGCATTAATGATTCTGATTGGCATTAAGCTGCTTTTTATGTAGGCAACCTTACTTAAAGCAATGCTAAATACCTGAAAAAAAACAGACAACTGCATGGATAGCAACTGTCTGTTTTCATCTTGAAAGAAAGATGTTCTTTTAAGACTGTTAGAATCTTTTCAAAATTACTTCCCAATTAAGAATACCCCACAAATTTTTTACATAATCCGCTCTTTTGTTTTGATAATCCAGGTAATAGGCGTGTTCCCAAACATCAAAACACAATAGAGGTTTTAAACCTTTACGCATGGGGTTTCCGGCATTGCTTTCGGCTACGATCTGAAGCTTTCCTTCCTGATTTTCGACCAGCCAAAGCCAACCTGATCCGAAAAGTCCAATAGCAGCCTTGCTGAATTCGTCCTTGAAGGTCTCAAAGCTACCCCATTGATCTACAATTGCTTTGCAAGCAGGGGCATTTTTTACAGGTGCTCCAAGTGCTTCAAAATAGAATGTGTGATTCCATACCTGAGCAGCATTGTTGAAGATTGGGCCATCCGGAGCATTCTTGACAATTTCTTCCAGCGTCATATTCTCAAACGTAGTACCTACGACAAATTTGTTTAAATTGTCAACGTAGGTTTGATGATGTTTTCCATGATGGAATCCCAGGGTGCGTTCACTAATAGCAGGCTCCAATGCGTTTGGTGCATAGGGCAAAACAGGCAGTTCAAAGTTCATTTTAATTATTTTTTAGTTAAACAATAATAGTATTGAAAAATCTAAATCTATGGAATCATAGTGCAACGAATATATAACAAATAAATCAAAAAAAGGATGATGCAAATGCTAAAAAAAATGAAATTAGATGTTGGTGGTGGCTTCCAAATAGGACGTTGCAATGGAATGTGCTTCGATTAGAAAGAATTTGTTTGTACTTTTAGGCATTCTTTTTTTAAGAAGTTTTGGTCTAATTTTATTCAATGAAACGCCTTGCAATCATAACCGGCCTTCTCTCCGGCTTTCTTTTCGGAATAGCTACTCCATTCAGTAAGTTGCTTTTGGGAGGATTAAACTCGTTCCAATTGGCTGGTTTGCTTTATCTGGGGGCTGGTTTGGCCATGTTGCCTTTTATTCTAAGGAAAGACAGTCAGATAAAGATGCTTTTCAAATCGGGAAATAAAACCAAAACCCTCGGAATTATATTCTTTGGTGGCTTCCTGGGACCTTTACTTTTATTGATTGGATTAAAAGCTGCCAATGCGGCATCCGTTTCTATCTGGTTAAATATGGAGCTTGTAGCAACTGCCATCCTGGGCGTTTTCATTTTTAAAGATAAGCTGGATAAAATGACCTGGATGGGTGTGCTTCTAACGGTCGTAGCTGGTGTAATCACATCCTTTGGTGAAGGTATGAGCGGTATATCTTCAGCCTTGCTTATTACCGCAGCCTGTTTTTGCTGGGGAATTGACAATCATTTAACAGCACTGACCGATGGGACTTCCCCTCAGGCTGTTACTTTCGTGAAGGGAATGGTGGCCGGCTCGGTCAACTTGATCATAGGTTGTCTGATTGCCACTCAATCCATGGAATTTGGAAATGTTGCCATTGCATTGATTGTCGGGACTTTTTCGTACGGCTTAAGTATTGTGCTTTATGTTACTTCCGCCCAAAACATTGGCGCAACAAGAAGTCAGATTTTATTTTCTACTGCGCCTTTATGGGGTGTGGTTGTTTCCTATATTTTCATTCAGGATTCCTTTCAATGGGTACATCTTATTTCAATCGTCCTTTTAGCTCTCGCCGTGATTGTTTCCAATAAGATTTCTCACCGCCACATTCATTCACATGTCGCGATGGAACACATTCATTACCATAAACATACGGATGGACATCACAATCATACGCACGAGGGTGAAGAAGTGCCTGCAGGCAAGTGGCATTCTCACAGTCACACACATGAGCCAATGGTACATGAGCATCTGCATTACCCGGATCTGCACCATAGGCATAAACACGAAGAATAGTTTTAAACAAATAAGGACAAACTATGTGTGAAGTTGAAAAGAATGGTTGTGGTTTGAAATAATATATTTATTAATAATACATAATACGTTAACATATATGTAATATTAATAGTACATTTACTGGATTTTATTTGGAGACTCAAATTTTGCAGTCATTAATTATTTTCAGTAAAATATATAGAAAATGATATTAATATTAATATCTTTGTTGAACCCTTTTCAAACGAATATACAATGAAATATTCGGAAGTTGAAAAGAAAGTGGCTAAACAATGAAAGTAAATGTAAATATCGAACGAGGCACTGACGGATCCTATTCCGCCTTTATGGATGCTGATAATCTGGGTTTTGGACTAATTGGAGATGGTAAAACCGTTAAAGAAACGATAGACGATTTCTGCAATTCATACGAAGAAATGAAAGCATACTATAATGAAACTGGAAAGAAATTTACTGAATTAGAGTTTGCTTTTAAATACGATGTTCCTTCCTTTCTACAATATTATTCCAGTATTTTATCTTTAGCCGGATTAGAAAGACTGACAGGTATCAATCAGGGGCAATTGAGTCATTACTTAACAGGGCATCGCAAACCCAGTCAGAAAACGGTGGAAAAAATTGAAAATAAACTTCATAGTTTTGCCAATGAGCTAAGCCAAGTTCATTTTGTTCAGTGACTCTTCCTTTAATTCCTTATTTACCAAATTTCCCCTTGGGGCTTTAGAGATTTTGGGCTACATTTGAGAAATAATTTTTGTTCAAAATATAGTGAAAGATCTCCTTGAAAATCTGAATGATAGCCAAAAGTCTGCAGTCCTTTACAACGACGGGCCGTCTTTAATCATAGCTGGAGCTGGCTCCGGCAAAACGCGTGTACTGACTCACAAGATTGCGTATCTGCTTCAAAGCGGTATGCAGCCATGGACCATTATGGCGCTGACTTTCACCAACAAGGCTGCCCGTGAAATGAAAGAACGGATTTCCACGTTGGTTGACCCGCAGGCCGCATCCAGACTATGGATGGGCACTTTCCATTCCATCTTTTTCCGGATACTCAGGGCTGAATCCGAAGCGGTTGGTTTTCCTTCAGGCTTCACGATTTATGATTCTGCCGACAGCAGAAGCCTTATAAAGACGATTTGTAAGGAAATGGGGCTCGATGATAAAATTTATAAAGTCAAAGCTGTTCAGGCCAGAATTTCATCGGCCAAAAACGATTTGATTTCACCGGAAGCCTATGCCGGAAATGCTGAACGAATCAAAGAGGATATCATCAGTAAAAAACCTTTAATCAAGGAGATATACTTACGATATGTTGTACGTTGTCGCCTGGCTGCAGCCATGGATTACGACGATTTGCTTTTTCAGACCAACATCCTGTTCAGGGATCATCCTGAAATTCTGGCAAACTATCAGGAAAGGTTCAGCTTTATTCTGGTAGACGAGTACCAGGATACCAACTTTTCCCAATATCTGATTGTGAAGAAGTTGGCTGAAAAACACCATCGTGTTTGTGTGGTTGGTGATGATTCCCAAAGCATCTACTCCTTTCGGGGCGCCAACATTGACAACATTCTGAATTTCAAGAAAACGTATACGGAAGGGAAACTTTTCAAGCTGGAACAGAATTATCGCTCTACACAAACCATCGTAAATGCTGCCAATAGTCTGATTTCCAAAAACAAAGGGCAAATCCAGAAAAATGTTTTCTCGGAAAAAGAAATCGGTCATAAAATAAAGGTTCTCAGTGCTTATTCGGATCTGGAGGAGGGCTTCCTAGTGGCTAATAAGATCAGTGAATTGCGGCTCAGTCTTTTTGACAGCTTCAATGATTTTGTCATTCTCTACCGAACCAATGCCCAGTCCAGAATCTTTGAAGAATCCCTGAGAAAACGCAATATCCCGTATCGTGTTTATGGAGGACTCTCCTTTTATCAACGCAAGGAAATTAAGGATGTGATCTCCTACCTGCGACTCATTCTCAATGCTGACGACGAGGAAGCGTTCAAGCGAATCGTGAATTATCCGGCCCGGGGCATTGGAGAAACAACGATGCAGAAAATGATTCATGCAGCTTCAGATCAAGGAATCAGCCTCTGGGTAGTACTTGAAAATCCGGCTTCATACGATGTGCAAATAAACTCAGGTACAACTAAAAAGCTAGAAGGATTTAAAGCTTTCATTGAAACATACCGACCTCTTGTTTATGAGAAAAATGTCTATGAACTGACTGAACAACTCATCCGTGAATCCGGTATTTTACGGGATGTCAGTGAAGACCAGTCCCCCGAAAATTTAAGCCGGAAAGAAAATATTCAGGCCTTGCTGACGGGTATGCACGATTTTTGTCAATCCCGCATTGAAGAAGGAAACGAAGCCATTTCACTGATGGATTATTTGTCGGAAGTGTCTTTGCTGACCGATCAGGATGAAGATAAAAATGCGGAAGGTGAACGCGTAACCCTGATGACCATTCATGCAGCGAAGGGGCTTGAATTTAAAAACGTTTTTGTGGCCGGTCTGGAAGAAGAAATCTTTCCTTCTGCTCACAGCCTGGATTCAGAAAGGGCTCTGGAAGAGGAACGTCGCTTACTTTATGTGGCCATTACCCGTGCTGAAAGCATTTGTATGCTGAGCTATGCCAAAAGCCGCTTTCGAAATGGTCAGAACAATTTCACCAGACCCAGCCGTTTTCTCAAGGATTTGGATCCCAGCTTGCTGGACTACCCAACAGAAGCTTCGCAGTTTTCATCAACCAATACCAGTACTTTTGAGCGGGAATCCGGCAATTATTACAACAAAAATTCCCGTTCGGGAGGTTTTAAAGAGGAGAAACGTTCCTGGCAAGATAAAACGCCTGTTCATACGGCTTTGCCTTCCATAAATACAATTCCTTTGACCAGCAATTCCGGAAAGCGTCTGACCAAATTACCCAAAACAGAATCTGCAAAATCTTTTGTATCCGATTTACCTACGAATACTTCCGGTTTGAAAGTCGGAGGTTTTATCCTTCACGAGCGCTTTGGTAAAGGGCAGGTTTGTGCCATCGAAGGCCTTGAGGACAACGCCAAAATCGATGTGGAATTCGAAAATTCCGGACACAAAAAATTATTGCTTAAATTTGCACGTTTTTCCATCATAGAATAAAGAGTATGATAGATTTCAAAGAAATAACCTCCCCTGCTTACGTTTTGGACGAGAGCCTTTTACGCAAGAATCTGAGTCTGATTAAATCGGTTAAGGAACGTTCAGGGGCAGAAATTATACTTGCTTTCAAGGCTTTTGCCCTATGGAAAGCCCTTCCGATTGTACGGGAATACATCTCCTATTCCACCGCCAGCTCTGTGTTTGAGGCGCAATTAGCTTTTGAGGAAATGGGAAATCTGGCACACACCTATTCACCGGCTTATACAGAAACAAATTTTCCGACGATCTTAAAATACAGCAGTCACATCACGTTTAATTCCCTCAGCCAGTTTGAACGGTTTTATCCTGCAGTTCAGGCTTTTCAGGAACGGAAAATATCATGTGGCTTACGCATTAATCCTGAATATTCCAGTGTTGAAACGGATTTGTACAATCCCTGTTCGCCCGGCACTCGGGTTGGAGTTATTTCCGACTTGCTGGATAATAAACTTCCCGAAGGAGTCGAAGGTCTGCATTTTCATACTTTGTGTGAATCAACCTCTTTCGAGCTTGAAAAGACGTTGGTGGAAGTGGAAAAACACTTTGGTCGTTTTTTACCGCAGATTAAATGGCTGAACATGGGTGGTGGTCATCTGATGACACGCAAGGATTATGATGTGGAGCATTTGATCAATGTCTTAAAGCAGTTTCAGTCAAAGTATCCGCACTTGCAGCTTATTTTAGAGCCCGGTAGTGCCTTTGCTTGGGAAACGGGCTACCTCGTGTCAACCGTAGTGGATATCGTCGAAAACAAGGGTATACAGACAGCCATATTGGATGTATCCTTTGCCTGCCACATGCCCGATTGTTTAGAAATGCCCTATAAACCACGAATTATTGGTGCCACGGATGCTGTAGCAGGCAAACCGACCTACCGCATGGGAGGCAATAGCTGTCTTGCGGGTGATTATATGGGTGACTGGAGCTTTGAAAAACCCTTGAAAATTGGCGATTCCATCGTTTTTGAGGATATGATTCATTATACCGTTGTAAAAACGACTATGTTTAATGGCATTCCCCACCCAGCATTGGTTTGCCACACGTTGGAAGGGAAAAATCTGATTTGGAGAGAGTTCGATTATTCGGACTATAAAAGTCGGATGGATTGACGGTGGAATGAATATCAAAAGTGTTGTTTTTTGCGAAAAAATTATGCCCTACCTCTTGCAATATTCAAAATTTAGCGTACTTTTGTCCCCGCAAACGCAACATATCACTCGGTTGAGAGTCTTACGTCAGCAGCGAGAAAGTGTTCTCGTTTTTTGTAAAAAAATAATGCGAAAATAGCTCAGTTGGTAGAGCACGACCTTGCCAAGGTCGGGGTCGCGGGTTCGAGTCCCGTTTTTCGCTCAAAGAGAGCGACGGAGGTCGCTTTTTTAGTATAAAATGTATTTGCTCAGGTGGTGAAATTGGTATACACGCCACTTTGAGGGGGTGGTGGGCGTTAGCCTGTGTGAGTTCGAGTCTCATCCTGAGCACATTATTATATATAAAAAGTATTATCCCTGAGCCCAAATGGTGAAATTGGTAGACACGCTAGTTTCAGGGACTAGTGACCGCAAGGTTGTGCAGGTTCGAGTCCTGTTTTGGGCACAAGCCTCTTTATAGACTGCTTATTTAAGCGTTTGTAAAGAGGTTTTTTTATGAAACTTTTTAATTTTCAATATTAAATATTAATAGTAATTTGTTTTTATATACATTTGATCACTTATTACCAAATGTATGAAAAAACACTTCTTCCTTTTCGTCCTGTTTATATCCTTAAGCTTTTTTGTCAAAGCTCAAACTGAAATCGATTTTACAGATCTTCCCGGTGGAACTATTTCTACGCAATACGATGATTCCCCCGATGATGAATCCGTTTTAAACTTGTTTGACAGTTCTTCAGTAACCAAAATGTTGACCTTTCACCCATCTGCCTGGGTGCAATATAAATCGCCAAAACCTTACATTCTAAAAAGTTATACCATCTCTTCCGGTAATGATTATGAGGAACGCGACCCAATGAATTGGGAATTATCAGGTTCGAACAATGGCATTACCTATTTCAAAATTGACAGCAGACAAAATGAGAATTTTCCAAAACGTGGTTTTAAACAGCTGTATTTAGTCGAAGGAAATAAGACTTCCTACCTGTATTATCGATTGACAATGACCAATAATAGTGGTCCTATTCTACAGTTATCCGAATTGGAATTATATGGTATAGAAGGCCCTATGTTTGAAAAATGAATTAATTGCTTGATTAAGCATAAGACAAAGATCATTACTTTTAAGGTGTCCAATCATTAATAAATAATATTCAATGCCTTATGCCTACACAAATGAACAATTTAA